>Ga0193743_1001122_pt1 | contig 20328 bp, 20 predicted proteins | sample L2c2metaG_FD_143038 | JGI IMG/M metagenome (GOLD analysis project Ga0193743, IMG submission 143038) | Soil microbial communities from a riparian zone of the East river system, Colorado, United States - L2c2 | ecosystem: Environmental > Terrestrial > Soil > Riparian zone | place: USA: East River... | reverse complement strand
GGTGACGGCCATTTCCAGCGCGTCGGCCGGCCGGCCCAGCCAGCGAACGCAGGCCACGGCCTGGCCCGACGAGGTGCCGGTGCCGATCTCCGTGCCGGTGTGGCTGAGCGTGATGCGGCCATCGGGCGCCAGCTCCACCTTGGCAAAGCTCGCTTGCGCGCCGTCGCCGAAGCGCCGCTGGATGCAGCCGAAACCAACACCGTAATATCTGCCGGGATGTGCCGCCTCGTATTCCTGCTTACGCGCAGCCCGGCCGGTCCACAGCGCATGGGCCCCGGCTTTCTCCAACACGGTCTCGGCTCGCTGCGTGCCGTCGGGGACCGCGCCTTGCGCATTCTTCATCCCGGTCTTCAGGACGTTGCGCCGGCGGAACTCGATGGAATCCAAACCTAGGGCAGCGGCCAGCTCGTCGGCCATCAGCTCGGTCGCCGCCAGGGTTTCCAGCGCGCCGTAGCCGCGCGCCGAACCGCAATCGAGGGCGCGCGAGGCGATGGCGGTCGCCGCCACGTCGGTCTTGGGGAAATAGTAGATCGATGCCGCCGAGGTGGCGCCCACCATCGTCAGCGCAACCGAACAGTTCGCCCGACCGCCACCGTTGGCGACGACGCCGGCCTGGAACGACTGCAAGAGGCCGGTTCGCCGGTCGACTCCGATCGTGTAGCGCATGCTGAACTGGTGCCGCTTCAGGCCGGCCTGGAACTGATCGAACCGGTCGTTGGCGAGCCGCACCGGCCGGCCGTCGCCATAGAAAGCCGCGAGCAGACCGTAATACGGCATGGGGCTGTGATCCTTCGAACCGTAACCCACCGTGAAGCACGGATGCAGGAACAGCCGCTTGAGGCCTGCGCGGCTCTGGCCATCAAGGTCGCAACGCCTTCCGCCACTTCCTGCGGCGACTGCGTCGGCACGACGAGGTGCATTTCCTGTTTGGCGGAGTCGTACCAGCCGTTGGCGTTGTCCGGCTCGAGCGCTGCGGTGTCGCCCGATTGCGTGGCGTAGTCGCGCGTCATCACCAGCCAATCGGCGGGCGGTCGACCCAGCTCCTCGTCGATCGCTTGGGCGTGAACCATGCCCTGGGCGCCGAGATCGCCGTCGGGCGCGGGCTTGGGCCAGACCGGTTCATGCCTGTCGTAGTCCACCGGCGAAACCGGCGCCTGTTTGGTGCAGGAAAAGACGTCCTCGTCGTAGCCCGTCCTGCCGCCGACGCGCACGAAGCGGCTGGCGCCCCAGGGGTCGCGCTGCAGCGGTCCCGTTACTGCGCCGTAGCGCACGACGGCGTCATTGAACTGGAGCTTTTCCTTGGCGAAGCGGAAGCGGGCGAAGTCGTGGAAGATCAGCAGCGCCACCGCCTGGCCGAGATAGGCAGGCGTCTTGCCCGGCGGCAGCAACATGTCCTCGCCGTAGAAGGCCGGAAAGGCCAACCCATCGCGGGCAAGATCCACCGCCGTCACCACGCGGTCGGGCTTGAGGTCGGGACCGAGCACCGACAGATCGAAACCTGCGTAGAGGCGATCGGCCAGGGTCGTTCGCAGGATCAGCGCATGCGCTTGCTGCTGCGGCCAATGCGGCATGTCTCGCGCCCTGATGTCGCGCGCGAAGACCTTGCCGCCGGTCACTTTCGATGTGGCATCGATGCGATACTTGAGTGAATCGGTGCGGCCGTTCCAGGCCGCGGCCGTCAGCGGCCGCTCGTCGAGCAGCGCGGCATAGGCCCGGCTGCCGAGCGGCGCCACGTACACGGCGACGCCGGCGACAAGGCCATAACGCAGCACCTGCCGTCGCGAAAGCCGTGACCGCGGGCCGACATCGTTCATTTCGTTGCCTGTCCGTCTGGTGCGCAAAGAGTGCTTAGGCGAGCGTCGCTAATCAAGCGCATTCGACGCCGATCACGCAGCACTGCGGCTCAGCCAAGTGCGGACGCCCTGCAACGTCCTGAAGTCTTCCAGACTGCGGGCGGGAATGTGGATAGGCGCTAGCGGCCATCCTGGCGAGCCCCTGCCCTGGGCCCAGCTCGAGAAAGCTACTCGCTCCCGCTTCGATACAGCCTTCCAGGCAAGCCGCCCACAGGACAGGGTGAGAAATCTGCTCGGCCAGCTTGTCGAGGCCTCGGGGGACGTCGAGCATGGCACTGCCGTCTATGCCACTGAAGAGGCGCACCCCCGTGGCGGGCCTATGCTTGATCGGAGCTTCCCAGGGCGCCGGCCAACAGGTCCGCCTGTTTCTGGTTGTCGCCTTCGAGACAGATTCGATCACCGGGCCGGATCACGGATTCCAGAAGGGCGGTGGCGTCGCGCGCTTCCACGATCTTGCCCTTTGCGAATTTCGCGCCCGCGCGGACGCGGGCATCGCGCGCACCTTGCCCCTTCCGCCAATCCGTCATTCTGCCTATTTTTTCAGATGCGCATCAGCCGCTACGAGAGCCCGCCGCTCATCAAAGCCCACGCCGGCTCTCGAAGTCAATCGAACGACACTGGACTGCGCATCGCCAGGCGCGGCAGGATGGTCACCGCCGGTGCCATTGAAGACGGCGCGGCGAACCATACGTGTTCACGGTGCAAACGAACGGCTCGAGGTGCCATGTCGACCGACCAGGCCTTGCCCGTAACGACTGTCGCCGACGACGCCGTCGCCGAGACGCCGTTCTATATCCCTGCCACGGGAACGGCGACCCGGCCGCGCCGGACGCTCAAGTATGGCGATAGCTTCATCGTGGTGGATACCTATGGCGACATCGGCGCCTCGGCCGGCGACGCCGACGGGCTGTTTCACAACGACACACGCTTTCTGTCGCATCTCGAACTGCTGGTGAACGGTGAGCAGCCGCTGCTGCTTGGCTCCAATCTCCGCGACGACAACACCTTGCTTTCGGTCGACCTGACCAACCCGGATTTCTTCGTCGATGGGCGGATCGTGCTGCAGAAGGATCTGCTGCATATCTCGCGAACGATCTTCCTGTGGCGCGGCCGGGCGTATCAGCGGCTGGCGATGCGCAATCACGGCGATCACAGCATCAACCTTTCGCTCACCCTGCTTTTCAGAAGCGACTTCGCCGACCTGTTCGAAGTACGAGGCTTGCACCGGGCGCGTCGCGGCAGCGCTACCAATCGCGTGATCAGCGCGGACCGCGCATTGTTGTCATATGTCGGCCTCGACGGCGCTTCGCGCTCCACCACTCTCACCTTCGAGCCGCAGCCGGACGAGCTCAGCGCCGGCAAGGCCGTCTACCACCTCGAGCTTGCGCCGGGCGAGATGTGCCCGATTTTCCTGATCGTCGGATGCAACCAGCCGGCCGACCAGCAACCCCCAGGGTTCATCAAGGGATTGCTGTCCGCCCGACGCGAGCTGCGCGACGCCACGCGCGATGCCACCACGATCGAGACGTCGAACGCGCTCCTGAACGAGATCCTGTGCCGGTCCGCAGCCGATCTCCAGATGCTCATGACCGACACGCCCGAAGGCCGCTACCCCTATGCCGGCATCCCCTGGTACTCGACGACGTTCGGACGGGACGGGCTGATCACCGCCCTGCAGATGCTGTGGTGCGATCCCAGTGTCGCGCGCGGCGTGTTGCGCCGGCTTGCCGCTCGCCAGGCGAAAAAGACCGATCCGCTTTCCGACGCCCAGCCTGGAAAGATCCTCCATGAAATGCGTGCCGGCGAAATGGCGGCCCTGCATGAGGTGCCGTTTGGCTTGTACTACGGCAGCGTCGATGCGACGCCGCTGTTCGTGCTGCTTGCCGGCCTTTACGCCGAGCGCACCGACGACCAGGAAACGTTGTCGTCCTTATGGCCGGCCATCGAGGCGGCGCTCGGCTGGATCGACGGGCTGGGCGATCCCGATGGCGACGGCTTCGTCGAATATCGCCGCGCCAGCGACCTGGGCCTTGCCAACCAGGGATGGAAGGACTCCCAGGACGCGATTTTCCACGCCGACGGTCGCCTGGCCGAAGGCAACATCGCCCTGGCCGAAGTCCAGGGCTACGTCTTCGCCGCAAAAACGGTGATCGCCCGCAGCGCGCGGCGGATGGGCCTGGTCGCGGACGCGCGCCGGCTCGAAGGCGATGCCAAGCGCCTCGCCCGGCGCTTCGAAGCGGCCTTCTGGTGCCCCGAACTGGGTACCTACGCGCTGGCGCTCGACGGGGCAAAGCAGCCGTGTCGCGTTCGCACGTCGAATGCCGGACAAGTCCTGTTCACGGGCATCGCGTCGCCCGAACGCGCCGCGCGGGTTGGTGAAGGACTATTGGAGCCGCGCTTCTTTTCGGGCTGGGGCATTCGCACCGTGGCCAAAGGCGAGGCGCGCTACAATCCCATGTCCTACCACGACGGCTCGGTCTGGCCGCACGACAACGCGCTGATCGCGCTGGGGCTGGCGCGCTACGGCTTGAAACGATCGGTCGACCAATTGTTCAAGGGCCTGTTCGACGCCGCGACCTACATGGACCTGCGGCGATTGCCGGAACTCTTCTGCGGCTTTCAGCGCCAGCGCAACCGGGGGCCGACGCTCTATCCCGTCGCCTGCTCGCCGCAGGCCTGGGCGAGCGCCACCCCGTTCTCGTTGATCGAGGCATCTCTGGGATTGGAACTCGATCCGCGACATCACGAAGTGCGTTTCCGCAATCCGGGGCTGCCGTCGTTCCTCGATGAAGTGACGCTACGCAATCTGCAGCTCGGCGGTTCGAGCGTCGACATCAAGATCCGCCGCCACCGGGACGACGTTTCGCTCGAGATCCTGCGGACGCGCGGCGCCAGGCTGCAGATTTCGATCGTTTCTTCGCGCTGAGATTTTTCTGATGCGCCGGGGAAACGCAACCCGGCCAATCGCCGCAAGTTGATCCAACGGCTCTTTGAGCCTTCGCCGGAGGCGTCCAATGAGGGACAGGTTCGGAATTGTCTTTCTCACGACGGTGCTGATCGCACTTGGCGCCGCGGCCCAGCCCGACAGTACTGCATCGCCATCCGTCACCATCCTCGAAACCCAGGAAGCACAGAGCATTCTCGGCCGGGATGTGCGCAGCCTGACGGACGAGGATATGGGGCGGATCGTTGACATACTGGTCGATGGCGAAGGCGGGGTGCGCGCCGCCATCATCGACTTCGGCGGGTTTCTCGGCGTCGGCAATCGCAAGATCGCCGTCGACTGGAAGGCGCTGCATTTCGTTCCCGCAGCCGGCAAGCGGTATAGCGTCGTCCTCGAACTCACGCGCGATCAGGTGAAGGCCGCCCCGGAATACAAGGAGGGCAAGCCGACCATCGTCCTGGGCGCCTCGGGCAACCTCGAACCCCTGCCATAGCAGGCCGCCGGTGACGGAGCCCCTCCCTCCTTCGCCGCCCCACCCCTCGCGGCGCAGCCTGGGGAGGCTCGACTGGTTCGTCTTTCTCGTCGCCGACGTGCAGACCGGCTTCGGCCCCTTCGTCGCCGTCTACCTGACGACGCAGCACTGGACGCAGATCGAGATCGGCCTCGTGCTCACGGTCTCGGGCCTGGTCTCGCTGGCGGGTCAGATGCCGGGCGGCGCGCTGGTCGATGCCGCCCGCTCCGAGCGCATCGTCGCCGGCGTGGCGGTCTCGCTGATCGCCGCCAGCGCGCTGATCTACGCGACATCGCCGATCTTCCCGGCCGTGCTGGTGGCGGCGACGATGCAGGCCGCCGCGAGCTGCGTGCTGGGGCCGACCATCGCGGCGATCAGCCTCGGCTTGGTCGGATATGCCGGGATCGGCGAGCGGTTCGGCCGCAATGCGCGTTTCGCCGCCGTCGGCACCGGGCTCTCCGCTGCAGTGATGGGCGCCATCGGATATTTCTTTTCCGCCCAGGCCGTTTTTTTCGTCACGGCCGCGCTGCTGATCCCCGCGCTATTCGTGCTGCGCGGCATTGTCTCGGCGGAAATCGATCCGGAACGGGCTCATGGCAACCCGTCCGGACAACCCGCCGGCAAGCCGCGCGCCGGCCTTCGAAGCCTTCTGCGCCAGCGGCCGCTACAGATATTCGGCTGCTGCATCCTGCTGTTCCACTTCGCCAATGCGGCCATGCTTCCCCTGATGGGCAGCGTGCTCACGACACGCTCGAGTCAATGGGCGACGGTGCTGATCGGGGCCTGCATCGTCGGGCCGCAGCTCGTCGTGGCGCTGTTCTCGCCGTGGGTCGGCCGGCAGGCGCAACGTTGGGGACGCCGGCCGCTGCTGCTCGTGGGCTTCGCCGCTCTGCCGATCCGTGGATTCCTCTTCGCCACGGTGACGGATCCATACCTACTGGTCGTCGTTCAGCTCCTGGACGGGCTGACGGCGGCCGTGTTCAGCGTGATGGTGCCCTTGACGATCGCCGACCTCACGCGCGGAACCGGACGATTCAATCTGACCCAGGGCGTCGTCGGTACCATGATGGGAGTGGGCGCTTCGCTCAGCCCGACGTTCGCCGGATACCTGAGCGACGCTTTCAGCAGCAGGGTCGCGTTTCTCGGATTGGCGAGCATCGCGGTGCTCGGCCTCGCGACGGTATGGCTGCTGATGCCGGAAACGCGACCGCCGGCGCGTTCTCCCTCGCTGAATCGACAGGCCGTCGTGGGGCCTCTACCGTGATTGCAAGGCGAACAACACGGTGCTCCAGAGATGCCCACGCTGCTGGCGAGAAATGCGGAAGCCCTTGTCACCATGGACGGCCAGCGCCGTGAGCTGAAGAACGCCGGTCTCTACGCCGAAGACGGCATCATCAAGCAGGTCGGCCCCACTGCGGCGCTGCCGTCGACGGCCGATACGGTCATCGACCTCACCGGGCAGATCGCCTTGCCGGGCTTCGTCAATGCCCACCATCATCTCAATCAGACCCTGACGCGCAACTTTCCCGGCGCGCAGAACAACAATCTCTTCCCCTGGCTCAAGGCGCTCTATCGCGTGTGGGCCCGCACCGACCCCGAGGCCTCGCGCGCCAGCACGCTGGTCGGCCTGGCCGAACTGGCGCTCTCCGGCTGCACCACCGTCTTCGACCACAGCTATGTGTTCAAGAACGGCAACAACGTCGACTGCCAGATCGAGGCGGCGCGTGACCTGGGCATGCGCTTCCACGCCAGCCGCGGTTCGATGTCGCTCGGCGAATCCAAGGGCGGCCTGCCGCCCGACGATTGCGTCGAGGAGGAGCCTGCGATCCTCAAGGACAGCCAGCGGGTCATCGAGAAATATCATGACCCTTCCGCGGGCTCGATGACACAGATCGTGCTGGCGCCCTGTTCACCCTTTTCCGTCACCACCTCGCTCCTGAAGGAGTCGGCGGCGATGGCGCGGCACTACAAGGTCAGGCTTCATACCCATCTCTGCGAGACCCTCGACGAGGAACGCTACACGCTCGAGCGTTTCCAGCTCCGCCCGGTCGACTGGATGGAGACGTTGGGCTGGCTGGGCGACGATGTCTGGTTCGCGCATGCGATCCATGTCGACGACGACGAGATCCGGAAATTCGCCGCGACGGGATGCGGCGCCGCGCACTGCCCCTGTTCCAACATGCGACTGGCCTCCGGAATCGCGCCCATCAAGAAGTACATGGCCGCCGGCGTGAAGGTCGGCCTGGGCGTCGACGGTTCGGCCAGCAACGACTCCTCCAACATCCTGCTCGAGGCGCGCCAGGCCATGCTGCTGGCGCGCCTGCGCCTTGGCTTGCTGCCCCCGGAAGGCCCGCGCAAGCACATGTTCCTGTCGCAGTCCCACCCGGTGCGCGCGCGTGAGTGGATGACCGCCCGGGAAGCCCTCGAACTCGCCACGCTGGGCGGCGCGCGGGTCCTTGGGCGAACCGATATCGGCTCGCTCGAACCCGGCAAGTGCGCCGACTTCTTCTCCCTCGATCTCCACACGATCGGTTACGCCGGCGCCCTGCACGATCCGGTGGCCGCGGTCCTGTTCTGCGCACCGCAACAGGCCCGGACCACCGTCATCAACGGCAAGGTCGTGGTGAAGGACGGCGAAATCGCCACCATGGATATGCGGCCCGTGGTGGCGACGCACAATCGCTGCGCCGCCCGAATGGCCGAGGGCTGAGCGTGCAGGCGTGACTATGCCGGGCCATCGCCGCGTGCTACGTCGCCCCGGTTCGTGCGAGGAGCAGGCATGGCAGGCAAGATCTATGTCGGTATCGGTGGCTGGACCTTCGAACCGTGGCGCGGCGTCTTCTATCCCGAAGGCCTGACCCAAAAGCGCGAGCTGGAATATGCCAGCCGCAAGCTCACCTCGATCGAGATCAACGGCACCTATTATTCGAGTTTCAAGCCCGCGAGCTGGGCCAAGTGGCGCGCCGAGACGCCCGACGGCTTCGTCTTCGCGATGAAGGCCTCTCGCTTCTGCACCAACCGGCGCCAGCTCGCCGAAGCGGGCGAATCGGTGAAGCGCTTCGTCGACCAGGGTCTGGTCGAGCTGGGCGACCGGCTGGGGCCGATCAACTGGCAGTTCATGGGCACCAAGAAGTTCGACCCCGAGGACATCGAGGCGTTCCTCAAGCTCCTGCCGCGCGAGGCCGGCAAGCTGCCGTTGCGCCATGCGCTGGAAGTGCGACACCCGAGCTTCAAGGACCCGCGCTTCTATGATCTCGCGCGCAAATACAATGCCGCGATCATCTATGCCCATGACGAGGACTTTCCCGAAATCGACGAGCCGACCGCCGATTTCACCTATGCCCGCCTGATGGGCGCCCAGGAGAAGGTGAAGACGGGCTACAAGCCCGCCGACATCGACAAGTGGGCCAAACGCGCCAAGGCATGGGCCAAGAAGGGCGATGCCTTCGTGTATTTCATCTCTGGCGACAAGGTGCGCAATCCGGCGGCCGCGCAGGCGCTGATCGCCAAGGTCTAGAGGCATTGCTGGGGGCGCGCGACTCCAGTCGCGCGTCTTTGTCGATGCCGAAGCAGATCGCGCCACTGTAGTGGCGCGCCCCCAGCGATGAGTGTTCTAAGCCGCCGGTTCGCCGCCGGGCGGGCGGCGAAAGCCGATCGAGAGGCGGTTGTAGGTATTGATCACGCCGATCGCGAGGGTGAGGTCGGAGATTTCCTTGGGCTGGAACTGGGCTGACACCGCGGCGAAGGCCTCGTCGGGTGCATGGGTCTCCGAAATCAGCGTTATGGCTTCGGCCCATTGCAGGGCGGCCTTCTCCTTGTCGGTGAAGATGTCGCCCGCTTCGCGCCATGCCGAGACCAGCATCATCTTTTCCACCGCAATGCCGCCCTTCAGGAGGTCGCGTGAATGCATGTCGATGCAATAGGCGCAGCCGTTGATCTGTGAGGCGCGCAGGAACACCAGGTCGATCAGCGCCTTGGGCAGGCCCGAATTCACGATGTAGGTGTAGACCCCGCCCAGGGCGCGCAGGCCGGGCGTCGAAAGCTTCTGGTAGTCGATACGCTGGGTCATGGGGGGCTTCCTTCACCGGCGGCCAGGGGTTGTCAGCGTCGTCTCGTTCGCGTCGACCACGAACACATGATGCCCCTTGACGAGGGCCGCGCCAATTCTTAAAACTTAACTCCATGGTTAACTATCAAAACGCTATCCTCGATCGCACCTTCGCCGCCCTGGCCGATCCGACCCGACGCGCCCTGCTGGCGCGGCTCGACGAGGAGGACGGCATTTCAGTGAGCGAGCTCGCCCGCCCCTTCCCGGTGTCGCTGCCGGCCATCATGAAGCATCTCGACGTGCTGTCCGATGCAGGGCTGATCGCCCGCACCAAGTCCGGCCGGACCGTGACCTGCCAACTCAAGGCCGCACCGATGGAGCAAGCGATGAACTGGCTCGCCCGTTACGAACGCTACTGGACCGAGCAGCTCGACCGCCTTGCCGCTTTTCTGGAGGAAGATTCATGGCAACCAAGCCCAGCCTCGCCCTCAAGCGCCGCTTCAAGGCGCCGCCGGCGCAGCTCTACCAAGCCTGGACGCAGCCGGAAAAAATGATCCGCTGGTGGGGCGTCACCGGCCACGACAAGACGCCCATCGCCGAGACCGACCTGCGCGTCGGCGGCCGCTTCCACGTGCAGTTCTGGACGCCCGACGGCGCGCACCAGAGCGTGAGCGGCGTCTATCGCGAGGTCGTGCCCGACCGCAAGCTGGTCTTCTCGTGGGCCTGGCAGAGTACGCCCGAGCGCGAATCGCAGGTCACGATCGACCTCAAGCCCGACGATGACGGCACGATCCTGACGCTGACGCACGAGCAGTTCTTCAATGAGACGGCGCGCGACGATCACAGGCGGGGCTGGACCGCGGCACTCGACAATCTTGAGAAGATCTACGGATGAACCTCGACACCTATCGCACGCCCGTCGCCATGAGCGACGCCGGCCGCCAGGCGCGGCTGTTCGACGGCCTGCCGCACGATGTCGGCGGGCTCGCCCAGGTCGTCCAGGGGCTGATGGTGCACGAGCACATCGCGCCCGCCTACGGGCTCACGCTCAGCCCCGAGCAGCACGCCCAGGCGCATCTCCGGTCGGTCGAAAAGATCCTCGAGACCATCGCCGCGCAGGACAGGAAACCGTTGCCGGTCGCCCGGCCGGCCGGCGAGCGCGTCGTCGGCGTCTGCCGTCACTTCACCTTGCTGCATGTCGCCATGCTGCGCGCCCAGGGCGTGGCGGCGCGGGCGCGTTGCGGCTTCGGCGCCTACTTCGTGGAGAGGATGTTCATCGACCATTGGGTGACGGAATACTGGAACGAAGCACAGAAGCGCTGGGTGCTGGTCGATGCCCAACTCGACGGCCGACAGCGCGAGCTGTTCAAGATCGGTTTCGATCCGCTCGACGTACCACGCGATCAGTTCCTGGTCGCCGGGCAGGCTTGGGAGCTCTGTCGCGCCGGCAAGGCCGACCCCGACAGCTTCGCCATCCTCGACATGCACGGCCAGTGGCTCATCGCCGGCAACGTCATCCGCGACGTGGCCGCCCTCAACAACCACGAAATGCTGCCGTGGGATGTGTGGGGCGCCATGGCCCGCAACGATGCGGAGCTCGACCTGCCCCTCATCGATCGCCTGGCCGAACTCTCGCACGCGCCCGACGAGCATCCCGCCGAGTTGCAGGCCGCCTACGAAGACCGGCGCATCGCCGTTCCCGGCACGGTGTTCAACGCCGTGCTCAATCGTCCAGATCCCGTTCATTGAAAGGAGTCGATCATGCAAACGCACAACACCGTCTCCCGCGACGAATGGCTAAAAGCCCGCCAGGACCTGCTCGCCAAGGAAAAGGCCCATCTCAAGGCGCATGATGCGCTCGCCCGCGAGCGCCGCGCCCTGCCCTGGGTCAAGGTCGACAAGGACTATGTGTTCGACGGGCCGAACGGCAAGGAGACGCTCAGCGACCTGTTCGCCGGCCGCAGCCAGCTCATCGTCAAGCACTTCATGCTGGGCCCGGACTGGCAGGAAGGCTGCGTCGGCTGCTCGTTCGGCGCCGACCAGCTCGAAGGCTCGCTGGTCCACCTGGTCAACCACGACGTGATGCTGGTCGCGATCTCGCGGGCGCCCTACGCGAAGATCGCGGCCTTCCACAAGCGCATGGGCTGGCCCTTCAAGTGGGTGTCGTCCAACGGCAACGACTTCAACTTCGACTACCACGTCTCCTTCACCGAGGCCGACAAGGCCAAGGGCAAGGTATTCTACAATTTCGAGGAGCAGCCCTACATGAGCGACGAGCTGCCCGGATTCAGCGTCTTCACCAAGGATGAGTCGGGCCAGATTTTCCATACATATTCGGTATTTGCCCGCGGTACCGAAGACGTCGGCACGGTCTACGGTTTCCTCGATATCACGCCCAAGGGCCGCAACGAGCCGCCTGGCACCAACCTGGCGGACTGGGTCCGCCATCATGACAAGTATGACGAAAAGGTGGGAGATTCCTGCTGCCACGGTTGACGGGGCGGTCCAGGAAGGCTCGAATCAGGCGGTAAGCCACGCCCCGTCATCCCGAGCGGAGGTTGCGAAGCGACCGTAGTCGAGGGATCTCCTCCTGAGTGAGAAGACCCCTCCACTTCGCTTCGCTCCGGTCGGGACGACGGATAATTTCGGAGAGGAATTCCATGCCCGCACTCTCGCTCGACCACTGGAATGTCTACTGCAAGGACCTCAAGGCCACCGTGCGCTTCTACGAGCGCTATGTCGGCCTCAAGGACGGCGACCGTCCGCCCTTCAACTTCCCCGGCGCCTGGCTCTATGCCGGCGAGAAGCCGATCCTCCACCTGGTGTCGGAGACCGGCCGCAAGGATCACGGCGGCGGCGCGATCGACCATGTCGCGATCAACTGCGCCGACATCCGCGGCACCATCGACCAGCTCAAGAAGGACAAGATGCCGTTCGAGGTCCGGAAGGTGCCGGCGCGGCCCTTGCAGCAGGTCTTCGTGCACGATCCCGACGGCATCATGATCGAGCTCAATTTCTGGCACGAAGCGGACGTCCCGGAAATCGACAAGTCGGATGCCCTGCCCGGAGCGAAGGCCAAGAAGAAGCCGGTCGCTTCGAAGAAGCAGCTCGTCGGCGCCAAGTAGTTTGCTGGGAGCGCGCCACTCCGTGGCGCTCTCCCAGCAAAGACTCAGTCGATCGTCGGCGTCGCGCCCAGCCGCGCGCAGTAGTCGGGCGGCAGAAGATCCCGGCCGGCCAGCAAATGGCCGAGATAGTCGCGGGTCGGCCGTAGCGCCTCGCAGACCAGCAGTGCCACATAAGTGACGGCCTCGACCGTGGCGCCGGTGTCGGCGCGCACGACCGGCATGTTGCGCTGCTCATAGTGTCCGCCCGCAACGCCCTCATAGCGATCGAGTATCTCGAAGCCCCTCGCCGGCAGCAGGTTGAGCGTGCCGTGCACGCTCGCGCCCGTGGCAGGCACGATATTGCTCACGCTGGCGCCCAACGGCGCCCGGGCACGCTTGTTGAAAGCGAGCCGCCAGCCGTCGAGCCGGCCGGCGATGCGCTCGCCCCTGGGAACGCCTTCAGGCTGCAGCCGCTCCTCGAACAGACGCACGGCGTTCATGTTGGAGCCGTAGGCGAAGTACCAGTTCATGCCACCCGCCAGACCCGCACCGCCTCGTCGTAGCCGCGGATCGCGAGCGGGCCGAGATCGGTCGCACCGTCCACGCCGAGCGTCGCCTCGTGCATGGAGCTCGAGATGAGAAGCTTTGCGCCGGTCTCCTTGGTCAGCTGCTCGAGACGCGCGGCAAGGTTCACGGTGTCGCCGATCACCGTGTATTCCTTGCGCTGCGGCGAGCCCACGGTGCCGGTCACCGCATCGCCGATGTGGATGCCGATGCCGACGCGCAGGACATTGTCGGGCCGCGCCTTGTTCCAGGCGTCGACCGCGTCCAGCATGCCGCGCGCCGCGGCCAGCGCATGCATCGCGGCCTTCGGGTCCTCGAGCGGTGCACCGAACAAAGCGAGAAAGCCGTCGCCCAGGAACTTGTTGATGATGCCGTTGTGGCGGTCGACGATCTCGACCATGTCGGCAAAGAAGTCGTTCAGCAGGGCCACCGTCGCGTCGGCAGCGCGCACGCGCGACATGGCGGTGAAGCCCCTGATGTCGAGGAACAGCACGCAGACCCGGCGCATCTCGCTGGGAGGATCGGTCAGCGTGGCGAGCAGGCGATCGACCACGGCAGGCGAGACGTGCTGGCCGAACAGGTTGGTGACCCTGTCGCGCGCCGCCGCAGCCGTCACCGACGTTTCGAACTGACGGCGCAGGCTGCCGGCAACGACGCCCGCAATGATGCCGCACGCCAGCACCACGATGCTGCGGCTGAGATTGTAGGTCAGCGCCTGCGCCGGCACCTCGGAAAACGGCTCGATCGGCAACAGCCAGGCGGCCAGCGCCAGCAGTTGCACGGCGGCGACGGCGCCGGTCCACACCGACAGCCAGAAATCGAGCCGCAAGGTCGACAGCAGGATGAACACGAAATAGAGCATCGGCGGCCAGAAGCCCAGTACCGTCGCCATGTCCATGTGATGGCTGAGCTCGAAGATGACCACGCTCGGCAGGCTGGTCTCGATCAGGGCATTGGCGAAGCGTGCGATGCGCGGGAAATCCGTGCCCTGGGCGGCGCGCCAGTGCAGGACGAACAGCACCACCCATTCGTACAGGACGAAGGGCCCGATGGCAGCCAGCGGCTCCCAGCCGGCGATGCCGCCGCGGAACATGCGCCGGGTGAACTCGGGGAAGAAATTGGCGGCGATCAGGGTGACGGCGAGCAGGACGGACAGGACGATGGCCAGCATCCGCACGCGCTGGATCTCACTGCGCATGATCTCGCGCCGCAATTCATTGGCGTAGCCGTCGGGGGGTGCTTCAGCCATCGCGGCCGCAGACTAGCCAGCCGGCGCAGGCTCCACAACGGCGGGTGGGGGTGCTAGGAACGCACCATGCCGCTCAAAGAGATCGCGCGCGAACTGCAGGGCAAGGCCGCCAACCTCGCCCTGCGCATGCCGATCGCCTGGGTCAATATCCTGGCCGGGCCGCCGGCGACGGTGGATGGCCGCACCCTGGACGGCCGCGCCCAGTGGTTCCTGCAATTGCTGGCGCGCAGCGGCCAGCGGCCGATCGAGACCAAGAGCGTGGCCGAGGCGCGCGCCGAGATCGACGCCTTCCTGCCGCTGATGGCGGGCAAGCCGCTGCCGGTCGGCGAGATCGTCGACCGCTTGATCGAGGGACCGGCCGGCCGGCTGCGCATCCGCCTCTACCGCCCGGCCGGCAGCGTGGCGCGCCTGTTGCCGACCATCCTCTATATCCACGGCGGCGGCTGGACGATCGGCAGCCTCGAAGCCTACGACCTGCCCTGCCGCTTCTTCGCGGCGCGCACCGGCTGCGCGCTCGTCGCCGTCGACTATCGCCTGGCGCCCGAGCACAAATTCCCGGCCGCCATCGACGACGCCGTCGCCGCCTATCGCTGGCTCGCGGCCGAAGCGATCGGCCTCGGCATCGACCCGGCGCGCATCGTGGTCGCGGGCGATGCGGCCGGCGGCAATATCGCCACCGTCGCCGCCCGGCTGTTGCGCGAGGAGGCGCGGCCGCCCTGCCTGCAATGGCTCATCTACCCCGTCACCGACCTCGGCATGGACAGCCCCTCCTACACAAGCTGCGGCAACGGTTTCCTGCTCACCCGCGCCGGCATGGAATGGGCGCGTGGCCACTATCTCAACGATCCCAGCGAAGCGGATGACCCCAGGGTCTCGCCGCTGCGCGCCAACGACCTCGCGGGGCTGCCGCCGGCGCTGATCTATACGGCGGGCTTCGACCCGTTGCGCGACGAGGGCCAGGCCTATGCCGACCGCCTGTCGGCAGCCGGCGTCAAGACCATCCATCGCGAATTCGAATCGCTGATCCATGGCTTTGCCGGCATGCGCGGCGCGTTGCAGGCGGCGGCGCGGGCGATGGACGACATGGTGGCGGGCCTGCGCCACGAACTGGCCCAATTGGGACGTTGAGCATGGACGACGAAGCCGAAGTCACGACGGAGCAGCGCGAGCGGTCAGGCCGGCGCGAGCAGAACAAGGCGGAGAACCGCACCGCGCTCCTGAAAGCGGCGCGCGCGGTGTTCGCCGAGATGGGCTATGGCGCCGCCAGCGTGCGCGACATCGTGCGGCGCACCGATCTGGCGTCGGGCACCTTCTATAACTACTTCAAAGACAAGGACGAGATCTTCGAGGCCGTGGTCGGCGAGCTGACCGGCGAGCTTTTGAAGCGCCATCGCGAGGGGCGGGCCAAGGCCACGACGGCGGAGGAGTTCTTCCGCCGTCACTACTCCGTCTATTTCGAGTTCGTGGTCGAGGATCCCGAGCTGCTGGCGCTGGCGCGCAAGAATTTCACCGCCATCCGCACCTTGTTCGACAAGCCCGACGTGCGCGCGCTGGCCCTGGCGCTGAACGAGGACATCCGCGCGGCGCGCGCCCAGGGCATCCTGCCCAATGTCGACGTGTCCTACCTCGCCGCCTCGATGGCCGGCATCGCCTTCGAGATCTCGATGGTCATGGTCGCGCGCGACCCGGTCGATCCCGCCGCCGCCGCCGAGTTCGCCACCCGCCTGATGATGGGCGGCCTCGACAACGTGCCGCGGCGATAACTCCTTCCTCCCCAGCTTCGCTGGGGAGGTGTCGCGAAGCGACGGAGGGGTCATGAGCAAGAGTACGGCTGCTCATGACCCCTCCGTCGCCGTATGACGGCGACACCTCCCCTTCGCGGAATCCGCGAAGGGGAGGAAAGAACTTACGCCCCCTGCACGATCGGATTGCGCAGCACGCCGATCTTCTCGATCTCGACCTCGCAGACGTCGCCCGGCTTCAGCCAGGGCTGCGGGGTGCGCGCCGCGGCCACGCCCGAGGGCGTGCCGGTGATGATGATGTCGCCCGGATCGAGCGTCATGACCTTGCTGAGCTCGTGCACCAGGGTCGGCACGTCGAAGATCAGGTCGTCGGTGTTGCTGTCCTGCATGACCTCGCCATTGACGCGGGTCATGATGCGCAGCGGCGCGGCACCCGGCGGCAGCTCGTCGGACGTCACGATGTCGGGGCCGAAGCCGCCGGTGCCGTCGAAGTTCTTGCCCAGCGTGAACTGGCCGCCCGACTTTCTCTGCCAGTCGCGCACCGAGCCGTCATTGAAGCAGGCGTAGCCCGCGATCACGCCGAGCGCCTTCTCCTTGGGCACGTTGCGACATTTCCTGCCGATCACGATGGTGAGCTCGGCTTCCCAGTCGAGCTGATCGGAGTGGCTGGGGCGCGGCATCTTGCCGTTGTGCGGCACTAGCGTGTTGTCGAAGCGGCAGAACACCACCGGATAGTCCGGGATCGGGTTGCCGGTCTCCTCGGCGTGCTTGCGGTAGTTGAGGCCGATGCACAGGATCTTGCCCGGGTTGGGGATTGGCGGCAGGTATTTGGCCGACTTCTCCGACACCGTGGCGCCGGCCTTGGGCTTGGCGCAGGCCTTGGCGACCTCCGCCTGGACCTTCTTGCCGCCGGCCAGGATTTCCACGACGGATTTCGGCCCGCGCGGCATCTGCTTGGAAAGATCGACGATCTTGCCGTTGCCCATTTTGACACCGACGGCCGGCTTGCCGCCGCTCACGATTGTGCAAAGACGCATTTTATCCCCCCTCGAAAGTCGCCAAAAACGGCCGCGCGTAAACTCCTCCGTCCGTAGCGGGCGGTCAAGCGCGACACGCTGGAACGCGCTTTACCGCGATCAAGCGGCTAAGATCGCGGCATGCGTTTCCCCCTCGCACTCGCTCTGCTCCTCCTTGCCTCGCCGGCTTCCGCCCAGCTTGTGGTGCCGCTCACCACGCCCGATGGCCGGGTCGCCTGCGTCCAGGGCATGACCGGCATTGGCCGGCCGCCGGACTGGCAGGCCGTCGCCGATCCCGAGGGCCCGGACGGCTGGGCCCTGTCGGAAATGGCCCGAGATCCGACCGATCTGCGCTTCCCGCTGTGCATTTCCGAGCAGGCGGTGACGCGGGACGTCGACGCCACGCTGCGCTTCAAGCCGCTCTCCGGCACGCGGGCCAGGGTCGCCGGCCTGCTGTTCCGGGCACAAAGCGCCAGCGACTATTACGTCGTGCGCGCCGACGCGCTCGACAACTCGGTGCGCTTCTATCGCATGGAAAAGGGCAAGCGCAGCCAGATCGCCGGCAAGGAAACGCTGGTCGAGTCCGACAAGTGGCATTCGCTGCGGGTGATCGCTTCCAACGAGAGCTTTGAGGTGTCGCTCGACGGCAAGGTGCTGTTCAGCGCCCGCGACCGCTCCCTGCCCCAGCCCGGCGCCATGGGCGTCTGGAGCCAGGCCGACAGCGTCACCCATTACGGCTCCCTGCTGGTCGGACCGGTCATGCGATAGAGGCAGATTCGGATATGGCGTCACCCCTTCCTCCCCAGCGAAGCTGGGGAGGTGTCGCCGTCATACGGCGACGGAGGGGTCATAAGCGGCAATCGCGTTGCCCATGACCCCTCCGCCCGCTGCGCGGGCACCTCCCCTTCGCGGAATCCTCGGAGGGGAGGCGAGCGAGAGTCTGTTCCGTCGGAATCCGCTAGCGGCGTGCGGCGATCAGCGCGCGGGCCAGCTCGACGAAACCCGCGCCCGAGCGCGCCGCGGTGATCCAGCGCGGCAGGTGATCCATGTCGGCCGCGAAATCGCGCACGTTGGCCACGCCCACGGCGTTGGGGAAGAAACCGAACATGGGCGCATCGTTGGGCGAATCACCCGAGAAGACGTAGCGCGTGCGCGCCGCCTCGAGATCGACCCCGAACAGCTCACGCATCATCAAACGGCTGGTGGTGAGCTTGTCGTAATCGCCGAACCAGCCGTTGACGTGGATCGAGCTCACCTTGGCGTGCGCGCCGTGCGCCTCGAAGATCTTCACGATATGGACGATCTCAGCGTGCGGCAGCGCCGGCACGTCCTCGCAGAAATCGATGGCGAGATCGGCCGCGCGATAGGGCTGGTCGGAGGCGATGCCCGCGCCCGGCACGTCGCGCAGCATCTGGGCGCGCACCGCTTCAAGCCGGCGCCGGCCCTCTGCCCGCTCGGCCGCGCTCTGCACGAAGCGCGTCCGCAGCCTGCGCTCCTTGTCGTCATGCCACATCCAGAAGGCGCCGTTTTCGCCCACCACGGCGTCGACCGGCCAGAAGCGGGCGATGTGATCGCACCAGCCGGCCGGCCGGCCGGTCACCGGCACGACGCGAAATCCCGCCTTTTTCAGCGCCTCCATCGCATCGTAGGCTTCAGCCGTGAGCCGGCTGTGGGTGGAAACGGTCTCGTCGATGTCGGTCAGCACGCCTTCGATGGCGGCCAGGGTTTCGCGAGGGCAGTCGGCCAGCGGTATCATGGTCGGGTGCATGGTGAGACACTTCTAACATGGCGTCGCCGGCCCTTCGGGGCTAAAAGTCTGCACATGATTCCTCGCTATTCGCGGCCCGCAATGGCGGCCATCTGGGCGCCCGAGAACCGCTTCCGCATCTGGTTCGAAATCGAGGCGCACGCCTGCGACGCCATGGCAGCGCTGGGGATCATTCCCAAGGACGCGGCCCAGGCGATCTGGGAAGGCGGCAAGAAGGCGATGGCGGCGCTCAAGGCGGAGCCCGCGGCCAATGTCGAGAAGATCGACGCCATCGAGCGGGTGACCAAGCACGACGTGATCGCCTTCACGACCTGGCTGGGCGAATTCATCGGCCCGCAGTCGCGCTTCGTGCACCAGGGCCTGACCTCGTCGGACGTGCTCGACACCACCTTCGCCGTCCAGCTCACCCAGGCGGCGGACATCCTGATCGCCGACGTCGACCGATTGCTGGCGGCCCTGAAGAAGCGCGCGCTGGAGCACAAGGACACGCTCACCATCGGCCGCAGCCACGGCATCCATGCCGAGCCCACGACCTTCGGCGTCAAGCTGGCCGGCCACTACGCCGCCTTCGCCCGCAACCGCGTCCGGCTGGTGGCGGCGCGCGCCGAGATCGCGACCTGCGCCATCTCCGGCCCCGTGGGCACCTTCGCCAACGTCGATCCGCGAGTCGAGGAGCACGTCGCCCGCAAGCTTGGGCTGGCCGTCGAGCCAGTTTCGACGCAGGTCATCCCGCGCGACCGTCACGCCGCCTTCTTCGCAGCGCTCGCCGTCGTCGCGTCCTCGATCGAGAACCTCGCCACCGAGATCCGCCACCTGCAGCGCACCGAAGTGCGCGAGGCCGAGGAGTTCTTCTCCGCGGGGCAGAAAGGCAGCTCCTCGATGCCGCACAAGCGCAACCCGGTGCTGACCGAGAACCTCACCGGCCTTGCCCGCGTGGTGCGCAGCGCCGTGGTGCCGGCGCTGGAGAACGTGACGCTGTGGCACGAGCGCGACATCTCGCACTCCTCGGTCGAACGCTACATCGCGCCCGATTCGACCGTGACGCTCGACTTCGCGCTCAACCGCATGACATCCGTGGTCGAGCAGCTCGTGGTCTACGGCGAGCGCATGCAGGCCAATCTCGATTCGCTGGGCGGGCTCGTCTTCTCGCAGCGCGTGCTGCTGGCGCTCACGCAAAAGGGCATGAGCCGCGAGGAGTCCTACGCCGCCGTCCAGCGCAACGCGATGGAAGCCTGGCGCGGCAACGCCTCGCTCCTGGCGCTCGCCCGCGCCGACAAGGAGATCAGGCAGTTCCTGTCCGACGACGAGTTGGTGGCGCTGTTCGACATGGGCTATCACACCAAGCACGTCGACACGATCTTCAAGCGGGTGTTTGGCTAGGCGTTGGAAGCCTCAACGAGACTGTCATCCCGAGCGTAGCGAGGGACCTTTGGTGTTGCCCGAAAGGTCCCTCGCTACGCTCGGGATGACAATCTTCGCAACGATGCCTAGTGGGTCTCCGACATGACCTACTTCTTGACCTCGGTCAT
>Ga0193743_1001121_pt1 | contig 20353 bp, 20 predicted proteins | sample L2c2metaG_FD_143038 | JGI IMG/M metagenome (GOLD analysis project Ga0193743, IMG submission 143038) | Soil microbial communities from a riparian zone of the East river system, Colorado, United States - L2c2 | ecosystem: Environmental > Terrestrial > Soil > Riparian zone | place: USA: East River... | reverse complement strand
GGTGATCGGCTACGGGCGGGACTGGCACGAGGCGGTGGAGGACGTGGGCTGGACCGACGGCGACCTGCTGGTGGTCGGCTCCAGCTCGGTCGGGCCGCTGGCCAGGGTCTTCCTCGGGTCCCGGGCGTCCAAGATCGTGCGCAACTCCCCCGTCCCGGTGGTGGTGCTGCCGCGTCATCGTTAATGGCTCCGGTACGATGCCAATCTCCGAATCTCGACCGGAAGTCAGTGACGTGCCGCAAGACGATCACCCGACGGGCCTCGCGGATCGGCGTCCGACCTCGCATCAGATGGTCGCGGAGATCCTCCGGCGGCGCATCGCGCTGGGCGACTTCCCCCCGGGCAGCCGGCTGCCCACCGAGCGCGAACTGTCCGAAGTGCTCGGCGTGGGGCGCAACACGGTGCGCCAGGCGCTGCGCCAGCTGACCGAAGAAGGCCTGGTCAACACCACTCTCGGCCGCTCCGGAGGGACCCGGGTGCGGGCCGCCGCCGAGTCCGAGGACACGCCGCGCGCGGAGATCATCGCCAGTTTCCGGGCCACCATCCGGGACTGCCTGGAGTACCGGCAGGCCATCGAGCCGTTCGCCGCCCGGTTGGCCGCCGAGCGGGCGCCCACCGAGGTCCGCCGCCAACTGCTCCGGCTGCTCGACGAGCCGGCCGAGGACCTGAGCGGTTACCACCGGCTCGACTCGGCATTCCACCTCGGCATCGCCGCGGCCAGCGGGAACCCGATGCTGCACCGGGCGATCGAGGCGGCCAGGGCGGAGATGTTCGTCGGCGGGAACGCCCTGTGGCTGCAGGCCGGTTGGTCGCTCGGACACGCCGAGGGCGCCTCGGCCGGTCCCCGGCTGCGCGAGGAGCACCTGCCCATCGCGCTCGCGGTGCTGGCCGGCGACGGGCCGGCGGCCGAGGCCCGGATGCGGGAGCACCTGGACGACTCACGCCAACAGTTCCGCTTCCTGATCGACCAGCTGGAACAGCTCGGTTGACTGCCTAGCGAAGCCGACCTACAGTGAGTAAATGGACTCAGCAGGGACCCAAATAGCCGCCGATGTTTCCTACGGGGTGCGCTCAATGAGCGCACCGCTGCGCCGGGTCCTGCTGCGTCGACCCACCACCACCGGGGACTTCGCCGCCGCCGACTGGCGCACTCCGGATCCGGTGCTGCTGGGCCGCCAGCACGACGAGTTCGCCGCGCTGCTCGCCTCACTGGGCGCCCAGGTCGAGCTGGCCGACCCGGTTGACGGCCTGGTGGACGCCCTCTACGCGCGCGACCCCGCGCTGGTCACCGCCCGGGGCGCGATCCTTTTCCAGATGGTCAAGCCGGTTCGCCGGCTCGAGCCGGAGCTGCTGGGCGCCGAGTTCGAGCGCGCCGGGGTGCCGGTGATCGGCCGGCTGACCGGCGACGCGGTGGCCGACGGCGGCGACTTCATCTGGCTCGACGAGCACACCCTGGTGGTCGGGCGCAGCTACCGGACGAACGAGCCGGCGGTGGCCCAGCTGCGCGCGCTGTTGGCCGAGGAGGGCGTCACCGTCGCCTCGGTGGACCTGCCGCACGCCACCGGGCCGGACCACGTGCTGCACCTGATGTCGTTCATCTCCCCGGTAGCCGACGACCTCGCCGTGGTCTACCCGCCGCTGGCGCCGGTCAGCCTGATGCAGGCGCTGGCCGTCCGGGGCGTCACCGTGGTGCCGGTGGACGACGAGGAGTACCTGAGCATGGGCTGCAACGTGCTCGCGGTGCGCCCCCGGGTGGCCGTGCTGGTGGACGGCAACCCCCGGACCCGGGCCGCGCTGGAGGCACACGGCTGCGAGACCCACGTCTACGACGGCTCCGATGTCTCGGTGAAGGGCGATGGCGGACCCACCTGCCTCACCGCCCCACTCTGGCGGGCCTAGCCGCGCCGACCGCGGCTAGCGCGGCGTCAGCTAGTCGGCGCCGCGGCGGTCCGGGGCAAGGTGATCTTCGAGGATCCGGGCGAAGCTCTGTTCGCCCAACGCGGTGGGATGTATGGGCACGATCCCCAGGGTGGTGCCGGGGACGACGACGTTGGCCCAGTTCCGGGTGAGCTGGCAGCCGTCGTGCCCGGCACCGGGGCCGATGAAATCGACGTACTCGGCGTCGTGCTCGTCGGCGACTCGGGCGATGGCTTCCAGGGTGTCGGCGAGATTGTCGGCGACCGAATCGACGGCCCTCGCGCCGCGATCGACCCCGCCGGCCGTCTGGGTGTCCTTGCACGACTTACCTGCCGGTGGCGGTAGCAGGTTGAAACAGCTGAGGGCGATCCCGGCCAGGCCTATGTCGTTGGCCCCGATGGTCACCGTGACCAGCGTGGTGTTACGGGTGACCGCGTCGATCTGCGGGGGTTTGGCGGGCAATCCGGGCAGCGTGGCCCGCTGCGGCGTGCTCAGAATGTTCGCTGTGTCGCGCTGCTGCAGGTGACATCCCGAAAGGTCTTCACCCCGAGGGATTTCGCGAGCAGATGCGGATAGTTGATGCTGGACCGATAGCAGGGGTCGAGCTCTTCCTGCGGCAGGATCAATGGTCCAGCGGCGAAGGAATCGCCGAGCGCGACTTACTCCTCGGCGATGTCCTCCGTCGCGAGCGCCCGGGCCGGCGTGGTCAACCAGAAACCCGCCGTGAATACCAACGACAACACCGCCACGGTGAGAGGCAGTCTGCGCATCCCCACTGCGGCTCCCGCCGTCGATTGCTCTACGTGCGCGCTGCTAAAGGCCAACGAGCGGTACGCAGCCTGGATGCGGCCGGTGAGGTGCTCCCGCCGGAGTGGAGCGTCGTCAAGACTTCGGCACGTAGGTGAGGGCGACGACTCCATTGCCGAATGTGGTGGTGCCGGTCAACTCAAGCCGCCGCTGACTGGTATCTACCCCCTGGAATAGATGCGGACCGTGGCCGACCACCACCGGCATCAGCAGAAGGTGGAACTCGTCGACGAGATCGTGGGCGATCAGCGTGCGGTCCAGTTGCCCGGTGCCGTATTTGACGATGTCCCGACCCGGCTGCGCCTTCAACTTGGCGACCTCCTCGGCCACATCACCGTCGATGCGGGTGGCGTTCCAGGTCATCTCCCGCAACGTCGTCGAGGCGACGTATTTGGGCATGCGGTTGATGGTGTCGAAGTACGGGTCGCCCTGAATCTGCGACCAGGTCGAGGCGAACTTCTCATAGGTCACCCGGCCCAGCAGGAACGCGTCATACTCGGACAGCTGTGCGCGGGAGTACTCCTTGACCTCCCCGTCGAAGTAAGAGCCTGTCCACTCCCACGGTGAGCCGACCACGCCGTCCAGCGACACGATGCTCGACTCGATCAACTTCCTCATTTGCGATGCCCTCTCGTTCGATCCGCGGCCTGCCGCTAGGTAGACCGGAGTCGCGGCGAGAAGGAATCGCGACCGCTCGGGTAACCGGCGTCAACTCAATGTCGACCCTCACCTGGAACCGTGGGCAAGGTGTGCGCTCCCGGCCGTGATGTGGCAACCGGCAGCCTCGCCGCCAAGGACGCGGTAGCCACCTCGGTATCGATTCTGGCGCCGGGCATGGCGATGCTGCTCGTCGTTCCCGGTGTTGCGCTGGTCGCCGGCGGATCCACGCCGCTGGCCTTCCTGCTGGGCGGGATCGCGTGCCTGGCGCTCGCCTTCGTGGTGGTTGGCTCCACCAGGCGAATGGCGTCCGCCGGCAATGCCTACACCTACGTCAGCCGCCGCCTGGGCAGGAGCGCCGGCTTCGTCGCGGGATGGCTGTACGCATTCGGGGTGGCCTGCTTCGTACCGATGACCATGGCCGCGGCGGCCTTCCTGACCCGCGACCTGTTGGGTCTCGGCAACAGTTGGTGGTTCCCGCTGTTCCTGGTCGGCATGGTGCTGCTGTTCGCACTGTCGACCGTGCGAGTCGCGGTCACCACGCGGGTACAGCTGGTGATCGGCATCATCACGGTGATCACGATCGCACTCGTCGACCTGGTGGTGACGGTCGTCTCGGTGAGCTTCGCCATCGTGTTCTACCTGTGGACCGCCTACCGCCTCTCGATCGGGTTTGGCGTCGAGAACGGGGCCGTGTTCGGCGCCGACCCATTCGCGCTCAAAACGATCGCCACCCGGTTCGCGGCTGCTCCACTCGGCACGGTGGTCGAGCTCGGCGCGCTGCTGTCCGCCTTCGTGGTGTGCGTGGGGTGCGCGAGCGCGGCGACCCGCACGCTGCATGCGATGGGCCGTGACGGCGCGCTGCCCGGCTGGCTGGGTAGGACGCACCCGCGCTTCAAGACTCCGGTCAACGCGACCGCCACGGTCTCGGTGATCGCCACCGCGCTGGCCGCGATCGTCGGGTTCGGCCTGGCCACACCAGAGCTGGGCAGCAACCCGGCGACGACGGTGTTCTACTTCTTCGCCACGCTCGGCACATTGGCGGTCATCGTGGTCTACATGGGGTTGTGTGCCGGGGGCGCGGTGTTCTTCCGGTTGACCCGCTTCGACTACAACGTCGGGATGCACCTGGTCGTGCCGCTGGTCGGCATGCTCCTGCTCGGCGCGGCTCTGTACGGCTCGGTCCATCCCGCGCCGCCCACGCCACTGGATCTCACCCCGTACGTCATGGTGGCGTGGATCCTGATCGGCGTTGTCGTAGTGATCACGCTGGGCCGAGCCCGGCGGTCAGGGACTACGTCCTCGTTTCCAGCTTGACGTCGCCGAACATGACATTGCGGGTCATCGGCCGGGCCAGGAACTCGTGCGGGAATCCGAGCTCGATAGCGCTGGCCTCCTCCAGGCCGGCCAACGCGTCGTCAGGGATCCGCACGTCGAGCGCCCCCAGGTTGTCCGCGAGCTGTGCGGGCGTGCGCGCCCCGATGATCGGCGCGGTGACAGCGGGGTTGTGCATGGTCCAGGCCAGCGCGACCTGGGACGGCGTGGTGCCGATCTCGGCGGCGACCTTCTTGACCACGTCGGCGATGGCCAGGCCGCGCTCGCTCAGCGCACCGTTCGCGGCGGCCACGTTCTTGCGCGTCCCGACAGCCTCGGCGGAGCCGCCCCCGTGGTCCAGGTCGGCCCGGGTGTACTTGCCCGCCAGCACCCCGCTGGCCAGCGGCGACCACGGGATGACCCCCATCCCCAGCTCGGCCGCCATCGGGACGAGATCGCGTTCCACGGTGCGCTCGATCAGGCTGTACTCGATCTGCAGCGCCACCAGCGGTGACCAGCCCCGCAGGTCGGCCATCGTCTGCATCCGGGCGACCTGCCAGGCCGGCGTGTCGGAGATGCCCACGTAGAGCACCTTGCCCGCGCGCACCAGGTCGTCCATGGCCCGCATCACCTCGTCGACCGGCGTGGTGCCGTCCCAGGCGTGCAGGTAGAGCAGGTCGATGTAGTCGGTGTTCAACCGGCGCAGGCTCGTCTCCACCGATCGCACCATGCTCTTGCGATGGTTGCCCCCGGAGTTCGGGTCACCGGGGCGGGTGGCAAGCGTGTACTTGGTGGCGATCACCAGCCGGTCCCGCAGGCCGTTCGCGAACTCGCCGACCAGCCGCTCGGACGTGCCGTTGGTGTACTGGTTGGCCGTGTCGATGAAGTTGCCGCCCCGGTCGAGGTAGGCGTCGAAGATCTGCCGCGCCTCGTCCCGCTCCGAGCCCCAGCCCCAGTCGGCGCCGAAGGTCATGGCGCCCAGCGCGAGCGGCGAGACGCGCAATCCGGAGCGGCCCAGTGTGCGATAGGTATCAAGCGAACGAGTCATGATTAGAGCCTGCGGCTCCCCGGAGCCGACAACAACGTAAGGCTCTTCCTGGGACTGCCCGTCCCAGGCAGCGGGCCCGTAGGATCGAAGACGATGAGCGAGACGATCGACACCTCTCGGGAGTTGGCCGCTTTCCTGCGGACCCGGCGGGAGCGGCTGGCCCCGCACGACGTCGAGCTGCCCCAGGGTCGACGGCCCCGCCGCACGCCCGGGCTACGCCGGGAAGAGGTCGCCGAGCTGGCCAAGGTCAGCGTCGACTACGTGATCCGCCTCGAGCAGGGCCGAGGGCTGCGCCCGTCGCCGGAGGTGCTCGAGGCGCTGGCCCGGGCGTTGCGGCTCAGCATCGACGAGCGCGCCTACCTGTTCGATCTTGCCCAGCAACGGCAGGTGAGCAGCCGGCAGCCGACCGTGCAGGCGCCGCCCGAGTCGCTGGCCCGGCTGGTCCGCGACCTGTCACCGCTGCCCTGCATGCTGGTCAATCACCGGTTCGACATTCTCGCGTGGAACCCCGAGATGGCCGCCTTGATGCTGGACTTCGGTGCGCTGCCGGACGAGCAGCGCAACACGCTGTGGCTGTGCATGCTCCATTCCCCGCTGTACGACTTCTACCGCGATCGTGAGCGCGTTGTTCGGGAGGGAATCGCCGACCTGCGCGCGGCCTGGGCGGCCCACCCCGAGGACACCGCGCTCGGCGAGCTGGTCGAGGAGTTGACCTCACACAGCACGGAGTTCGCCCGGTTGTGGGCAAAGCGGGATGTCAAGGTGAACGGCCGGGGGCTCAAGCCGCTGCTGCACCTCGGGTCGGGCCGCTGACCGTGGAGTACGAGGTGCTCACACCGCTGCAAGATCCGGATCAGCGGGTCATCATCTACCGCGCCGCGGACACCGCGTCCCAGGCGGCCCTGGACACCATCGCCCGCGAGGCCGAGCGCCGCTCACCCGCGCTCCAGGCGCTGTAGCACCACGCCGCGCACAGACCGGGTCTAGCTCGCACAGACCATGCACAGTCTGTGCCGGCCGCACCCAGTCTGTGCCGGGCGAGACTCGTAACCAGCCCGGCAGTGGCGGGTGGTCCACACTGACCACCCGCCACTCCCAGCGGATCAACGCAACGCGCGCAACGCTGAGCGCGCCGCGTTGAAGCCACACATGCCGTGCACGCCGGCCCCGGGCGGCGTGGCGGCGGAACAGAGGTACACCCCGGCGACGCCGGTGGCGTAGGGGTCGAGCGCGATCCGGGGACGCAGGGCGACCTGCAGCGGGTCGTTCGCACCGGTGGCGATGTCCCCACCCACGTAGTTGCGGTTGTACTCGGCCAGCTCGGTGGGCCGCCGGACGAACCGCGCCACGATCCGCTCCCGCACCCCCGGGGCGAACCGCTCGATCTGGTCGATGATCGCTTCGGTGGCGTCGCCGGGGTAGCCGTGCGGCACGTGCGCGTAGGCATAAACCGGGTGCAGGTCGCCCACCGAGCGCGTCGGGTCGGCCAGGTACTGCTGCCCGACCAGCACAAACGGCCGCTTCGGCAGCCGCCCGGCCTGGATGTCCCGCTCCGTGCCGGCGATCTCCTCGATCGAGCCGCCGAGGTGCAGGGTGCCGGCCCGGCGACAGGCCTCGTTCCTCCACGGCACCCCACCCTGCACCGCCAGGTCGATCTTGAACGCCGCCGGGCCGTGCCGGTAGCGCCGGTAGGCCTTGGCCACCCGGGCCGGCATCGCGGAGCCCAGCAGGTTCGCCGCCGCGCCGGGGGCGAGGTCCAGCATCACCACGTCGGCGTGCGCCACCTCCTGGTACGACTCGACCAGCACGCCCGTTTTGATGGTGCCGCCCAGCTCGGTCAGCCGGGCGGCCAGCGCGTTGGTGATCGCCCGCGAGCCGCCCTCCGCGACCGGCCAGCCGTAAGCGTGCCCGGCTGCGGTGAGCATCAGCCCGACCGCCGAGGTCAGCGGGCGGCCCAGGGGGTAGAACCCGTGTGCGGCCACCCCGCCGAACAGCGCCCTGGCCTCGGCGGTCCGCCACACCCGGGCCAGCACGGTGGCCGGCAACAGCGCGCCGACCCCGAACCGGGCCAGCGACAGCGGGTGCCGGGGCAGGTGCAGCACCGGCCGGAACACCTCGGCCACCACGTCGTCGTAGTGCGCCACCAGCGGCCCGAACACCCGCCGCCAGGCCGGCCCGTCAGCGCCCAGCCCGGCCACCGTGTCGTCCAGCGAGCGGAGCAGCACGCCGGCCGACCCGGAGTCCAGCGGGTGGGCCAGGTCGACCTCCGGCCACCGCCAGCGCAACCCGTGCCGCTCCAGGTCCAGCGAGCGCAGGAACGGCGAGGCCAGGGCGGTCGGGTGGATCCCCGAGCAGTCGTCGTGCAGCAGCCCCGGCAGGGTGTTCTCCGAGGTACGGGTGCCGCCGCCGATGGTGGCGGCCGCCTCCAGGACGGTCACCGCGACGCCCTGCTGGGCGAGGGTGACGGCGGCGGCCAGCCCGTTCGGGCCGGCCCCCACCACGACCGCTTCGGTCACTCGGCCCCGCTCGAGGCGCTGGTGGCACGCGACTTCTCAACCGGCGCCTGGTCGACCTGAGCCAGGTTTTCCGGAGTGGCCGCAGCGGTGTCCGTCGCCCGCCAGTCGACCTGGTACGGGATCGGTCCGTCGGCCAGCCAGGGCTGAGCGGCGATCATGTCGTGCACGTCGACCACCCCGCGCTCGATCACCCCAACGGCCGCATCCACGATGCGGTACTTCTGCGTCATCGTGTGCCACGGCTGCGACTCGAGCAGCACCACGATCAGCTCGCCCGGAGCGTACCCGCATCGCTCCTGTACCGCGTTGATGAAGAACTCGTCGTGCAGGTGGCCGTCGCCGAACTGCCAGCCCACCACCGAGCTCATCACGAACTCGCCCTCGCGGATGTCGTAGTTCTCCGCGTCGTCCAGGTGGGTCAGCATCAGCGAGGACAGCGCCCGCCCGTGGCTGTTCATGTACCGCCAGGCCACCGCCTTCTGCAGGAAGATCTCCGCGACCTCCTTGCTGTACAGCTCGGTGAGCTGGGTGATCTGGTTCTTGGACGACTTGACGATGTTGAGGTCGATCCGCTCCTCGCAGCTGGGCTGGCCCTCTGGAGTGCGCCGGAACGCCCACAGCCCGGTCGCCCAGTTGCCCGCGTAGTACCGCGCGGCGGGCAGGAACGAGATCAGGTCCGGCCGCAGGTTGCCCAGCACCGGGACGCCGAACAGGATCACCATGATCAGGATCGGCAGCCACACCGAGCTCATCGAGCCCAGCCCGAACTCCCCGGCCGGGTGCAGCACGAACAGCCAGACCAGCGAGAACGTGTAGAAGATGTTCCATTCCAGCGGCACCGCCAGCGGGAAGTTGGACGTGATGTACAGGTGGAAGATGACCATGATGGCGGCGGTCACCAGCACCACCGGCCGGTTGGTGACGAACAGCAGGATCACCGGGGCGCCGAACTCCAGCACGGTGCCGGTGTGGCCGAGGAAACCGGCCAGCCAGGAGGGCCGGATGTCGTTCGGGAAGTCCCGGCAGAGCTTGTGCCGCAGCCACTTGGAGACCATCAGCGGCGCGTTGGTGGTCATCCCCTGGATCACGTAGCCGAAGTGCTTGCCGATCTTGGACGCGGCCGCGCCCCACCACACCGCGCACATCACCAGCTTGGCGCCGACGATCATGTCCACGAACGGCAGCGCGGCGAACATGATGCACATGACCCAGTACTGCTCGCTGCGCGCGGCCAGGAACACCAGCCGGTCGCGCAGCCCGGCGACCAGGGTGAACCCGATCAACGCGGCGAGCAGCCTCGGGTCCAGCAGGCCCACACTGTCCGCCGGCTGACCGGCCTTCGGCACGCCGTCGGAGAACAGCAGCACGATCGCCGAGACGATCATGCCGGCGTACAGGAACACGTCGAACCAGGTGCGCCGGGAGCCACCGGCGATCGGGTTCTTGCCCGGCCACGGCGGCAGCTTGATGGTGCCGGGGCGCAGCCAGTAGGTGCAGCCGCCGACCCAGGGCTTGAACCGGAACGCGAGCGGGCCGCAGGAGGCGCCCAGCCCGAGCATCTCGTAGAGGATCACCCAGACGACCAGCTTCTGGTAGAAGATCGGCTGGGTCCACCAGGAGGCGATGTCCCCGATCGAGCCGATCCCGTCGGTGCGTGAGGCGAGCAGCAGGCCCACCGCGACGAAGAACAAGATCTTCGCGAGGTACATCACGTGGATCACCTTGGGCGTGCCGAACCCGTAGTCGATCCAGTGCAGCGCGAGGATCTTGATGCGCTCCAGGTGCGGCCGGTCTTTCCAGGTGGCCAGGTCCACGTCAGGTAGATCAGCGTTGATGAAACCCACGGTGGTTCTCCGATCGGTGTTCCAGGTCGGTCATGCTGGATAGATCAATCACGAGGTGGTGGCGAGGGCACGCCGCAGCGTCGGCTTGTCGATCTTGCCGACCGAGTTCTTGGGCAGGGTGGGCAGCACGGTGAGCTCCACCGGGACCTTGTAGCTGGACAGGTTCGCCCGGCAATGCGCGAGCAGGTCTTCGACGGTCACCGCCGCGGCCGGGACGGAGTCGCGCAGGGACACGTAGCCGACCGGGACCTCGCCGTAGATCTCGTGGGCCCGGCCGATCACGGCCGCTTCCAGCACGGCCGGGTGCTGGTAGATGACCGACTCGATCTCCTTGGGATACAGGTTCTCGCCGCCCCGGATGATCATGTCTTTGACCCGGTCGACCAGCACCAGGTAGCCGTCGGAGTCGAACCGGCCGATGTCTCCGGTGTGCAGCCAGCCGTCCACGACGGTCTTCGCGGTCTCCCCCGGCCGGTTCAGGTAGCCGCGCATCACGTTGGGCCCGGAGATCACCACCTCGCCGGACTCCCCGGGCGCGACCGGGTTGCCGTCCGGGTCCCACAGCTCGACCCGCTGGCCGGGCAGCGGCAGCCCGACCGTGCCCGGCTTCCGGACCCCGTGCAGCGGGTTCACCGTGGACGCGCAAGTGCCCTCGGACAGGCCGTAGCCCTCCACCAGGGTGACGCCGAAGCGCCGCTCGAAGCGGGTGATCAGCTCCGCTGGCATCGGTGCCGCGCCACACACCACGAAGCGCAGCGAGGAGGTGTCCGGGCGGACCGTCTCCGGCAGGTTGGACAGCATCGCGTAGATCGCCGGTACTGCCGAGAAGTAGGTCGGTCGGCAACGCCGCACGTCGTCGAAGAACCGGCCCGGGGAAAACCGGCCGGCGATCGTGGTGCTCGCCCCGGCCAGCAGCGGGCTGAGCACACTGACCACGATCCCGTTCACGTGGAACAGCGGCAGCACCAGCAGGCAACGGTCGTTCTGGTCCAGCTCGAAGGCGTCCAGCATCATGGCGCACATCGCCTCGAGGTTGGCGTGGTCGAGCATCACGCCCTTGGGCTTGCCGGTGGTGCCGCTGGTGTAGATCAGCAAGGCCAGGCCGGCCGGATCCAGCACCGGGTCTCCGGTCTCCACCTCGATCGGCGCGGTCCAGAACTCGGCGACCTCCAGCGCCAAGGCGGTGCCGGACGGGGACGGGCGGTTGTCCACCACGACCAGCCGGGCCGCCGAGTCCTCGAGCTGGTAGGCCGCCTCCGCGTCGGTGAGCGCCGGGTTGATCGGGGTGACCGCCGCGCCCAGCTGCCACGCGGCGAACAGGGTCAGCACCAGCTCGACCCGGTTGGCCAGCAGGGTGGCGACTACATCACCTCGCCGAACCCCGTGTTGTGCCAGCAGCCCGGCTACGCTGCGCACACGAGCCGCGAACTCGCCATTCGTCAGCGCCACCGCATCGTCGCTGATGCAGCGGCTGAAGACGGCGCGCTGGGCACGCGCGTCGGCCAGTTCGGCAAGGTGCATGACTACTCTCGGTCGTCGAATGCCAGGTAAAAATGTGGCGGCGCCCACGGTAGCGGGCTAGTCCGAGTGGCCCACATGGTGCAGGGATACGAATCGGGCATTCGGGTTCGTGCTCCGAGCACAAAGGCGCTGTTCCCGGCCCGGTCCTGGACCGGTTCTGGACCGGTTCGGGGGTGGAGCGCGGCCGGGTCAGCTCGCTCTGGCGGCCCGACCGGCGAACACGATCTCCCTGGCCAGCTGGACCCCGGTGGCCAGCGCGCCCCGGACGACCGCGTCCGCGCCGAGCGCGCCGACGGCCAGCCGTGGGGTCATCGGGGTGAGCTGGCTGAGCGCCGCCCGGGTGGGGCGCTCCAGCAGGTCCAGGTGCCGGCCGATGCCGCCGCCGAGCACGATCAGCTCCGGGTCGAGGAAGGCCGCGATGCTCGCGACGAGCCGGGCGAGGTGACCGGCGAGCTGCCCAACCACCCGCTCGGCCCGCTGGTCACCGCCGCGGGCCGAGTCGAACAGGCCCTCCGGGGTGCGGCAGCCGGCCAACCCGGCCTCCCGCGCGTAGCGCACCACGGCCGCCGTCGACAGGTGCTCCTCGAGCATCCCCAGCGTGCGCTTCCGACTGGCACTGTACCGGGCCGGCGCGGGGTCCGCCGGGGCCAACGGCAGGTAACCGACCTCCCCCGCCGCACCGGAAAAGCCCTGGTAGAGCCGCCCGTCCAAGATCATGCCGATGCCCACGCCGGTGTCCACGTGGGCGTAGACGAAGTGGTCGGTGTTCCGCCCGGCGCCGTACGCGTGCTCGCCGAGGGCGGCCAGGTTCGCGTCGTTGTCCACGGTGAGCGAGGTGCCCAGCCGCTGGCCGAGAGTCTCGGCCAGGCCGACCCGCTGCCAGCCGGGCAGGTTGGCCGCGTACAGCACCCGGCCCCGCCCGCTGTCGTAGACACCCGGCGAGCCGATCACCGCGTGGGTGATGTCCGCCGGGTCGATCTCGGCGACCCGGGCGGCTGAGGCCACCGCCTCGACGATCCGTTCGACCAGTGCGGCCGAGGTGCGCGCGGTGTTGCGCAGGTCCAGCTGACCCAACTGGTTGCCGGCCAGGTCGGCGACGGCCACCCGCAGCCGGTCGCGGCCGACGTCCACGCCGACTACGTGCCCGGCGCTGGGGTTGGCTTCGTAACGGGTCGCCGGGCGGCCCTGCGCGGTGGCGGACCGGCCGGCCGGACGGACCAGTTCGGCGTTCTCCAGGCCGGCGAGCGCGGCGATCACCGTCGGCAGGGAGAGCCCGGAGCGCTTGGCCAACTGGGGTCGGGTCGCGGGGCCGTCGGCGAACAGCTGGTCCAGCAGCAGCCGTTGGTTCATCTCGCGCAGCACCGAGGGGGCGATCGCTACGGCCCTCGGACCAGCGCCGTGCGCTGCCGGTTCCAGCCGCTCGCCGGTCATGGCTCACCTCGTGCGGTCGGGGGCCGAGCTCGTCGCATCCAAGCACGGCCCTGCCCTTGACAAGCAAAGGCATTTACTAAAGTCTCCTTAGTATGTCGGAGAACCTACCGCGCGGATGGTCCACGCCCCCGTTCGGAGCCCACCGGTGAGCGCGCCGCCGGCCACCCTGATGGGCGCCGAGATGGCCGAGCAACCCGCCGTGCTGGCCCGCCTCGCGGCGCGTTTCGACCAGATCAGCGAGCAGGTCGCCGGGCTGTACGTGGGCGGCGTGCCCGGGGTGGCGTTCGTCGCGCGCGGGTCCTCCGACCACGCCGCGCTGCTCGGCCGCTACGCCGTCGAGCTGTACACCGGGCTGCCCACCTGCCTGGTGGCGCCAAGCCTGACCACCGCCTACGCCCACCGCCCCAGCGGCTTCGCCGGCTGGCTGGTGGTGGCGCTGTCCCAGTCCGGGCGCACGCCGGAGATCGTGAGCCTGGCCAGGGAGTTCCGCGCGGTCGGCGCCTCGGTGGTGGCGATCAGCAACGACGGCTCCTCCGAGCTGGCCCGCGCCGCCGATCTGTCCATCGCGCTGGACGCCGGGCCGGAGCGCGCGGTGCCGGCCACCAAGACGGTGACCGCGCAGATGCTGGCGGTGCTGGCGGTGGCCGGCGGGCTCGGTTCCACCGGGTTGCGCGGCGATGAGGTCGCCCAGATCCCCGACGCGGTGGGCACGGTGCTCGCCGATCAGCACGCCATCAGCGAGGTGGCCACCGAGCTGGCCGGCACGGACCGGATGGCGGTGGTCGGTCGAGGCTTCTGCTACCCCGCCGCGCTGGAGACCGCGCTGAAGCTGCAGGAGACCACCGGCGTGATGGCGCACGGCTTCTCCACCGCGGACTTCCGGCACGGCCCGATCGCCGTCTGCGGGCCCGACTCGCCCGCCGTGCTGCTCGCCGGCTCCGGGCCGGCCGACCAGGACACCGCCACCCTGCGCCCGGAGCTCACTCGGCGCGGCGCGGCCAGCACGCTGATCGGCACCGCGCCGGAGGCCCGGGTCAGCTGGCCGGCGCTCGGGCACGCCGGCGAGTGCCTGCTGGCCACCGTGCGCGGCCAACAGTTGGCGCTGGCCCGCTGCCACGCGCTCGGCGTGGACCCCGACCAGCCGTCCGGCCTCTCCAAAGTCACCCTCACCCACTGACCTGGCCCGCCGCCGCATCGCTCACACAGCTCGCGTGCGCTCACACAGCTCCCGTCCCGCTGACACAGCGGCCCAGGCCGCTGTGTCGAGCCGGCAGAGCTGTGTGAGCGAGACCGCGCCCTGCGGTGGGCGGTCAGCGGCCAGGGCGAAGGCCGCAGCTCGGCGCCCCCGCCGCAGTCCGCAGCTCGGCGTCCCCCGCGGCCGCCGTCACCAAACCGCCGCCGTCACCAACAGCCGCCGTCGTCCGCCGTCGCTTCGCTCACACAGCTCGCCTGCCGCTGACACAGCTCCCGTCCTGCTCACACAGCGGCCCAGGCCGCTGTGTCGAGCCGGCAGAGCTGTGTGAGCAGCGGGACCGGACCGCGGCGGCGGCGATCAGGACCGCGGCGGCGATCAGGACGGCGGCGGCGATCAGGATCGCGGCGGGTGATTAGTGCGGGGGGTGCTCTGGTAGGCCGAACCGGGGCAGCAGGTCGGGGTCGTGGAACGTGACGATCCGCGCGATGCCCCGGTCTGCGAGGGTCAGCACCTGTATGGCGTGCGGGAGGAACCCGCCGGCCTCGTTGCGCAGGTAGAGGCCGAACGCGGGCTGCCCGTTGGCGTGGGTGGCCAGCAGCCGGAAGTGGTCCGGCGCCAGTACCCGCGCCACCAGGAAGCGGGCGATGCGGTCGCGCCCGGCGAACCAGGTCGGGATCGGCGGCATCTCAAACACCGCGTCCTGGGCGAGCAGCCGGGTGAGCGTGGTGATGTCGGCGGTCTCGAAGGCGGTGGCGTACTGGTCGAGCAGCTCGCGCGCCGCAGCCTCGCTCGGCTCGGTCACCTCGTCCTCGGTCGGCGCGACCTGCCGCAGCTGCGACCTGGCCCGCTGCAGCGCGCTGTTCACCGCCGCCTCGCTGGCGCCGATCAACTCGGCGACCTCGCTGGTGCGCCAGGCGAGCACGTCACGCAGGATCAGCACGGCTCGCTGCCGGGGCGGGAGGTGTTGCAGCGCAGCGACGAACGCTAGCCGCATGCTCTCCCGGGAGGCGACGGTGATCGCCGGATCGGCCGGCGCGGCCCCGTGCCACGGGATCGGCTGCAACCAGGCGATGTCCGTGCGCCACTGCCCGACCTGCGCCTCCGGGTCGTCAGCCGACGCCCCCAGCCCGGAGGGCAACGGCCGTCGGACCCCCCGCTCCAGCGCCTTCAGGCAGGCCCGGGTGGCGATCCGGTACAGCCAGGTGCGCAGCGAGGCCCGGCCTTCGAAGGACGAATAGCCGCGCCAGGCCTGCAGCAAGGTGTCCTGCACCAGGTCTTCGGCCTCGTCGACCGAGCCCAACATCCGGTAACACAGCGCCAACAGCTCGCGCCGGAACGGCTCGGCGAGCCGACCGAACTCCGCGCTTGCGTTGTCCGTTGCCGCACTGGCCGTTTCGATCGACACCGACGCTCCGTTCGTCTCGACCGACATCAATGGTAGTGCCCCTCGGACACCCCATATTGATCGTGATAGGTGAACTCGTTGATGTACTTCTGCCGACCCAGCGGTGTCATATCGAGATAGCGGTACGTGCCGACCAGCGAGTCCATTCCGCGACCAGAGCTGGAATAGGTGTGGAAGACGCGGTCACCCTCGCACAGGAAGACGCTCGCGCCTTGGCCGTCCTGCCCGGGTTGGGCGTAAAAATCCAGACCTTCGCGTTCCAGGGCCGCCTTGTCCTTGTAGTTGTACTCGATCGGGGCGACCGCTTCGTCATTGGTGACGTGGAAGTCGTAGTTGAAGTCGCTGCCGTGTGAGGAATACCAGGGCACCGTCCAACCCATTCGGGACTTGAACTTTTCGATGCTGGTCAGCGGGGCGCGGGAGACCAGCGCGAGCGAGGTGTCACAGTTGTGCAAATGCGCGAGGTGGCCAATGTTGTCCGCCACCATGGAGCAGCTCGGGCAGCCCTGGTCGCTGTCGAATCGCCACATGAAATGGTAAATGATGAGTTGTCGGCGGCCCTCGAAAAGATCGATTAGCCGGGCTGGACCGGCGGGTCCTTCAAACACGTACTCTTTGTCGATCTCAACCATGGGAAGGGCCCGGCGGGCAACATTAACGTCCTCGGTAACCCTGGACGCCTCCTTTTCCTGGGCCAGCAGGGCAAGTCGGGCGCTAAGCCATTCCTCGCGAGTCACAATTTCTGGCGCGTCCATCACACACCCTCCGTGCCGAAGCGGTACGAGCCGACCAGCGTGGCCCGGCTCGGCGTCGGTGGCCCGGCCAACCGATCGGGCAGCCCGCGCTGGAACTCGGCGAACGCGGCGGACCGGGAGAGCGGGTCGGCGTCGCCCTCCACGGAGACCACGTGGACGAAGCTGACCCCGTCGGCCAGCCGGAACGCCGCGTAACGCAGGCCGTCCGGGCGCTCGCGGTTCAGTTCGGCGAATACCTGGCGCACCAGGTCCTGGTTCCGCTCGGCCGCCTCCGGCCTGGTCTGGTACCGCACCACCACCGCGGTGCCCTGAGCTCTGCTCATCGCCGTGCTCCTCCTCCACAGGGGCGGGCCGGCCGGTCAGTAGCGGGCGGCCCACGTATATAGAGGCGGCAGCGGCGGGAAAATCATCGGCGCCGGGCGAACAACCGGCGCAGCCGGGCCAGCAGGACGCCGAGCACGATCCGCACCGAACTCGGCCCGGCGCCCACCTCCGGGGCGGTGCCTGTGGTGGCGGCCTGGTCGACCGCCGAGGCGAACTGCTCGAACATCCGGCGGCTGACGTCCCCGGCCAGCGCCCGACCGAACTGGGCGATCCGGCCGGACAGAAACAGCCCGGCGTCCGCACTCAGCACACTGCCCCCGCCCGGCGCCGGGGAGACGAGCAACTGGATGTCCGCCTGGGTGGCGCTGCCACCGGCGTCCGCGCCCTGGGCGTGCACCCGCAACCGATGCCCCTCGACGTCGCGCTCCACGACCTGGGCAAGGCCCTCGAAGGACAGCTTCACCGGGCCCAGCGCCACCACCGCCCGGCCCCGGTAGCGGTCGCCGTCGAGGGTCTCGACCAGCGAGGCACCGGGCAGGCAGCGGGCCAGCTGCTCGAAGTCGTCCAGCACCCGCCAGACCGCGTCGACCGGCGCGGAGAGCTCGCTGCGCACCTCGACGGTGGCCGACGGGGCGCCGCTGGGCAGCCGTACCTCGGCCGGCGGCTCGACCCGACCGTCGCCGGTCTCAGCAACGGGCTCCGGAGCGACACCGGGGCGCGAGCCGCCGCGTCCCAGCAGGGTGCGCGCGGCGCGGTTGCCGGGTTCCGGCACGCCGTCCGGGTAGGCGGCGGCCACATCGGCGACGGCGGCCAGGATGCCTCGGTACCCGGTGCACCGGCAGAGCACCCCGGACATCTCCACGGGCAGCTCCTCGGGGGTCACCGAGGAGCCCGAGGGCCCGTTGGCCAGGAGGTCGTAGCTGCTCATCAGCATGCCGGGGGTGCAGAATCCGCACTGCAGGCCGTGGTGCGCGGAGAACGCCCGCTGCAGCGGGTGCTGGTCCCCGGGCGTGCCGAGCCCCTCGACGGTGTCCACCGAAGCGCCGTCGCACTGCACCGCGAACAACAGGCAGGCCCGGGCCGCCACGCCGTCCACCAGCACCGTGCACATGCCGCAGACGCCGTGCTCGCAGCCCAGGTGGGTACCGGTGAGACCGAGCCGCTCGCGCAGCACGTCCGCCAGGTGCATCCGGGGGGTCACCGACACGGTGGCCGCGGAGCCGTTCACCGTCAGCGTGACCTCGACCGACTCGTACGCCTCGACGCGGGACCGCGGCGCAGGCGTCATGGTCCCGCTCCCGGAGCCGGCGCCGCTCCGGCCCGCCGCGCCGCACGCGCGAGTTCCCTGGCGGCCAGTACCGCCAGCAGCCGCCGGCGGTAGCCGGGCGAGCCGTGCGCGTCGCCGGCGGTGTCTACCAGGTCGACGGCGAGATCGGTGGTGCCCTCGCGTAGCGCGTCCGCCACGCCGCCGGCCGACCGGACCAGCTCGGTGACGTCCCTGGTGACCGGCCGGTCGGAGATCCCGAACCCGGTGAGCACCGCCTCGGCGACCGCGCCGGCCGCGTCCCGCCGCACCCGGGCCGCGACGCCGGCCAGCGCGAAGTCACCGTGGCGGCGGGCGATCTCGGCGAAGCCGAACCCCTCCCCCTCGGCGGCGACCGGGAACTCGGCCGCGACCAGCACCTCGTCCGGGCCAACGCCGGTGGTCATCGCGCCCACGAAGAACTCCGCCGCCGGCACCCGCCGCCGACCGCACGGCCCGGCCACCTCCAGCACCGCGCCCAGGCAACAGGCCACCGAGGGCAGCTCGGCGGCCGGGTCGGCGTGCGCCAGGCTGCCGCACACCGTGCCCCGGCTGCGCAGCTCGCGGTGGCCGACGAACGGCAGCGCCAGGCCCAGCAGCGGCACCGCGGCGACCTCCCGGGAGTGCTCCAGCGCGCGCTGCCGCACGATCGCGCCGACCCGCAGCATGTCCCCGGTGAGCGTGAGCGAGGACAGCTCCTCGACGGCGTTGATGTCCACCAGGGTGTCCGGCCGGCCCAGCCGCATGGCCAGCACCGGCACCAGTGACTGCCCGCCGGCCAGCACCTTCGCCGAGCCGGAACCGAGCGCGGTGAGCACCTCGTCCAGCGTGCCCGGCCGGACGTAGGCGAACGGCGCCGGCTTCATCGCCCGGTGAACTTGGGTTTGCGCTTCTCGGTGAACGCGGCGACGCCTTCGGCGAAGTCGTCGGTGGCGCGCAGCATGGCGTAGGCCTTCCGCTCCAGGTCGATACCGGTGTAGAGCGGGCCGTCCACGCCCTTGTCCAGCACTTCCTTGGCGGTGCGCTGGGCGGCCGGGGAGAAGTTGGCCATCTTGGAGGCCAGCGCCTCGACGGCGGCGTCGAGCGCCTCCCGGTCGTCGTGCAGCTCGGCCACGATGCCCCAGTCCAGCGCCTGCTGGGCCTGGATCCGGGTGGCCGTCATGATGTGGAACTTGGCCCGGGACAACCCGATCAGCCTGGCCAGCCGCTGGGTGCCGCCGGAGCCGGGGATCATGCCCAGGTTCATCTCCGGCAGGGCGAACTGGGTGCGCGGGGTGGCCAGCCGGATGTCGCAGGACAGCGCCATCTCGCAGCCGACGCCGAAGCAGTAGCCGTCGACCGCGGCGATCACCGGCTTCGGGCTGCGCGCGGCGGCGGTGACGTTGTGCCCGAGGTCGGTGAAGTCGATCGGGTCGACCTCCATGAACCCGGCGATGTCCCCGCCGGAGGTGAAGTGCTCGCCGTCGCTGCGCACCACGACCACCCGGACGTCACCGTCGCGGTCGATCTCGGCGAACCGGTCCGCGACCAGCTGACGCATCTCCCAGGTGATCACCGTGTACCTACCGTGCGACAGCGTCAGGTAGGCCACCCGCCCGTCCTGACTCCGCTCCAGCAGTACCTCGCCGCCGGTCAACGCCATATCTCATCTCCTCCGGAGGGTCGTGAGTGGCGATGGTCGCTATAGCGACCATCGCCACTCACGAGGTTGTGGATAACCTCGCCGTGCAGGGGGAGCGAGGTGATCTGGATCCCGGCGGGCGCGAGCGCGTCGGCTACGGCGTTGGCCAGTGCTACCGGGAAACTCATCGACGAGCCTTCGCCGCAGCCCTTGGCACCGAGCGGGGTCAGCGGGGACGGGCTGACCAGATGGTCGGTGCGCAGCTCGTAGCCGGCCTCCGCGCTGGTCGGGCACAGGTAGTCCAGGAAGGTGGCCGAGGTCGGCTGGCCGGACGGGGCGTAGCGGAACTCCTCGTACATCGCCCCGCCCAGTGCGTGGGTCAGCGCGCCGTACACCTGCCCGTCCAGGAGTTGCTGGTTGAGCACGGTGCCGGCGTCGTGCACCGAGGACACCCGGTCGATGCTGATCTGCAGGGTGTCCGGGTCGATGTGCACCGCGACGATCTCGGCCACGAAGCCGTAGCAGAGCGAGGAGTTGATCCGGTCGTCCCGGGTGGCCGCCCGGACCTCGCGCGGGGTGAACGCGGCTTCCTCGTACAGCCGCGCCGAGGTGCCCTCCGGCAGCACGCTCGGGTCCCAGTGCACCACCCCGGCGGCGTGCCGGAACTGGGCCGCACAGGTTGGCTCCGCGCGGGA
>Ga0193743_1001120_pt1 | contig 20361 bp, 20 predicted proteins | sample L2c2metaG_FD_143038 | JGI IMG/M metagenome (GOLD analysis project Ga0193743, IMG submission 143038) | Soil microbial communities from a riparian zone of the East river system, Colorado, United States - L2c2 | ecosystem: Environmental > Terrestrial > Soil > Riparian zone | place: USA: East River... | reverse complement strand
TCCGACGAAGGTGGCCAGTGGTAATGGTGGCACTGAACAATGGTGAGGCGGCCATCATCGGAGACTCCGTCGGAGCCGTCCTTTGATTGTTCTTCGGAAAGAACGTGACCGAGCACGGACCATGACAAGGACAAAGTTGATTTTATCGAAATCATTTGGGTAAACTTTGTGGTTTCCTGTGATATACATTCGACAACTCATCATCCATCATTTGAAGTCATCTCGACTGCCAGAGAACTCTTTGGGCATGTTCATCTTCTTCTTTCCAGAAGACGATTCATGTTGTTTGATGATCTTGGAGGTGATGATGGTGTTGATTCTGGTAACGGGTTTTCTCCAAGGTTTAAGGGAGAGATGGGAGGGGAGTGGATAGGAGTAGTGAATGGGATAATCGCTTCGAGATTGAGTGGTGGAGGGAAGATGCTATTGAATGGAACAAATCCTGGTGAGAAGATAGAACTTCGAGTTAAATCTTCTGGTTCTTGTATTGATGGCGAGCTTGTTCTAACAGAACTTGCTTGGCTGTTTCATTCAGAATTGGTTTTGTCTTTTCGAGAGAGTGTCACCTAGGTCAAAGACCTTCCAATGACGTTTGTTTCATTTGGTTGTTTCGAGTTTCTTCGCTTGTGTAGAAACAAAGTGAAAGGTTGATAAGCTAGTCTTTTGTTACGACTTCAACCGATTCAGTCTTTACAGACGTGATCAGTAACAGTTGTTGGACTAGTTCCAAGTTCGTTCGTTTAATCTGACTATAAGAATGCTTTGGTATAATCAAAGTATTGTCTTAAGTCAAGCCAATGTTCTTAGTGTATCAAGAATGTCTTTGTATTCGAACAAAGACTAGCTAAAGTTACATTGTACTTAACTATGGTATATATAGAGTAAAACATGCATATAATGCATGGTCAAAGCATGTACTACATGTGTTCGATAAAGAAGTAAAAACATGATGCGCAGCATCAGGAATGAAAGACATGTGTCGCTAGCATGTAACATGTGCGTTATGCATGGAAGAAAGTAAAAATAAATGAACATGCGTTCATGGCATGTTGTTCAAGAAGTGATAGTAAAAAGTAAAAATGGAATCATACATGTTGAGAATTAAATCGTAACACTTACAGTTAGCTCTGAAACCTTAGGTTTACATTGAAACCCGGACTATACCATTACCTAGTACATATATAAAGGCCAAGTACATACTCGAGTAAGACAGTGAATTTACAAGCCTTAAACCCGTTCTGTTTATTCCTCTGTGTGACGCGATCCCTCTTCTGTTACCTACTAGTCACCAAAGTCACTCTTGTCACAATAGGGCTTGCTTGTGACCAACTGTTGCTTCTGTCTTCTCTTACCAGACCCAGTCCTGTAACAACCCAGTCTCCAACCTACCATGGTCATTAATTTCCGGTTAATTTCCGGTTAATTAACTGGACTTTCAAGCACCAGTACTCTGCACCTCTGCATGCAGCCACTACAACCGGTGTGCCTGTGCTTGGAGGGTCCAGTGCTCAACCACCACCAATGACCACACTTCAGTGGGCATTGAATATAAAACCCCTCTAAATTCATTTCCAACATGGGTATTGACATTTTAATTGTTGATACAAATATAGGAATTCAAGTTTGGCAGGGGTGCCTGGTTTATATTTTAAATGTAGCTCACTGCCAACATTTAAAATGATGAATTCGATGTGGGAAATTAAATAAAATGACTTTCATATCTGAAAACCCTGAAGTGCCAGGTTGTAACATATATAACAACTACGTGACTTGATACCAAAGTGACTCAAAGAATTCACATGTTATATTATTATGACAAACTAGTCATCCATAGTCATCTTTACTTTTCTTTATCTATGTACTATAAATATTACCCTGACTCACAGATTCTCCAGTAGTATAAATACGAGCACAAATGTACTTCTAGGACTCAGTTGAATTATTAGTGTCTTTTAAACAGTCATTACTTGGTTCGACTCAAGTGTACCTTTTCTAATTATGGGGAGGCGCAATGCCACTGATACAATGCGGCTGCTGACTAATGACACAGCCACTCAAAAAACGAAAACCTCGTTCAAATCTTGTTTTAGATACTATATTCCTTGAAATAAGAGTATTCACAAGATATATTATGTTGTTATATTATAAACATGTAAAGTAAATTAAACAAAGTCATCATTGTGGTCAGATTCATATAAAACATCTTCAGGATCAGCCATCACACTGGCAATGTCTTGGTTTGTCTGACCCTGTAACGGAATTCTAGTCAAAGTTTGAACTCGGGAAACATGCCTTGCAATGGCTTTCTTCAGTTCACTGATACGCTCACCCCTGTTCTTCATGTGAGACTTGAGCGGAACCTTGTGAACATTGCTGCCAAATGTGGAAAGCTTCTTTTCTTCCTCTCGATGGAAATCAAGCTGTCGATTTAGGTTCTCCACTGAAAGTCCATCAATCTCGGCATCGGATAAAACAAGGTTCTTTCCCATCTCCAAAATTGTAGCTGCCCACGTGTCTTGCTTCTCTTGTCTCACAGTTTCTTTTCGAGGGTTTTCCTTCACTTTTTCTTCATCAGCTTTCATCTGCGTGCTCTTCATCTGCCTTTGTAGACCACTTTCATTGTGTACTTGAGCATTCTGTCTCAGGTAAGTCTGGTCCACGTCCTCTGTTAATTTGTATTTCATAAATGCCTCTGTGTTGTTGCAGGCTGAAGTGAACGATGCGTTGAATTTATGTAACGTTTCTGCTGGGCGTCTCCATTGTCCAAGCCACCAGCTTCCAAGAGCACCCTCATTTATGTCATTGGTTGATGCAAAAAATAAGGTATCTTGTTCTGCTTGTGTCATTTTGTAGATGTCTCCCCCCCCCTTTGAATTCATCAGAAAACCATTGACAAATGTGTCTCGAGCCCCTTGAACAAAAGCAACGATGGTGTTTTCAAGATTGGGAAGTTGTGTTGCGAAACCTTGCATGCTATTGAAGACTTTTGAGCCCCATGCATCCAATTCCTGTCCATTCAGGGTAAGGTCCTTCTCCAAGTATGTATGCAAAATCCAAGTCTTGGGGTTTTCAATTATTGATTTAAGAAAACCTGCCTTCTTTTCAAAGAAAGATCTCAAATCAAGGAGGTTTTCATGACTCCATACATATTGCATGAATGGTCGTGACACTGCGACGTTGTATAGGGCAAGGACACAGAGCTCAGTGAGAGTTGGAGGGTCTTTTGAGTACTTAACTCTCCCCCACACATTCCAAGCGGATCCGAGCAAATTTGGGTGTATTCCGAGCGGAATTTGGTAGGAATTTCGGACTGGTAGGAATGTGCTAGGAATAGAACCCTAAAAACTCAAAAATTTTAATTTTTTAAATATGCCCCCTAAGCCTAACTGAACCCTAACTGGACCCTAACTAGACCCTAGCCCTAACTCTAACCCTAACCTACCCTAAATTAGTGATTTCCTGCTCGGAATTTGGTTGGAATTTGGTTGGAATGGTCGGAATTTGATCGGAATGGTCGGAATCTGCTCGGACTGGTCAGATCCGCTCAGAATGTGTGGGGGAGGGTAAAGTACTGGGTCTTTTAAAGCCTGGGAGAAGTTTTTTTCAATGTTTGTTTCTCCAATTTTTTGTTTTCCATCTCGAACCGCTGCTATGAAGCTGATAAAGTGTTCATGGTAGGCAATTATTGTCCCTGCTGCCTCACCGTGAGATCAATAACGAGTATTACTGACATCGGGATATGGAACACAATGGCCAATGATTACTTCCATGTAAAAATTGTGTGTATCTTGTTGACCTTTTTTTGAGTCCTTGTTTCGGCATATCATACCTCCTAGCGCTGTTGCATGGCATCCACCACGTTTGGACACTTCATCGGCTCAGATTTCAACTGCAGATGGTTCTGAGATTTTTGATCGACCCTCAAGAATGGCAGCATTGTCCTTGTTCATGAGAATTATTGGCGGCATCTTGTTTAACCTCTGCCACATTTTCTGCATCGCTTTATCTCCCCCTTTTATGCAGTTAAGATCTTTGTGCATACAGCAGCCAGTGCGGATAAATGATGTTAACTTCTGTTTATTGTCTTCGGGCAAAGTGTCAAAGACCTGCTTTCCAACCTCTCTAATAATCTCAACATCCACAGCTGCCTTTTTGTCTTCGGTGAGTCCATTCCATGCTTCAAGTCCACCACAGTTACTGATTTGTGTAGCTTTTAATGGAGCCAGAATAGACAGAAGTCGGCCAACATCCATTTGGAATAGGGCTTCCTCCCCGAGTCTTTGAAGAATTATTTCCATATGCCAAACTCGAAGAATTTCGTGACTTTTCTTTTGATCAGCAGCATGATCCCCACTTGTTCCAATTAATCGGTAAGCAAAATCGTCAGGAGTGAAGCGAAGCCCTTCTCGTTTTGCTAATGGACTGTTATTAAAGATTTCAGCAAGTTCGTGAAGACGTTGTTTCAAGCCATCTACTTGTGTTGCGCTAGTATGATTCACTGAAGTTCCAACTCCCAAGGTACGTAGAGTCCATTTTGGTTCGTTCTCTGGATTCAAGTAGTTGACCACTTGTAAAGCAATTGAACGAGACTTGTACTCAATATGCTTATGGGAGGTAGAATCGGAGCTATAGGAAATTTCTTTAACTAATTAGCATCATCAAATTGAAGAATAATTAAATACTCACTGTCTGCTTTAGCCATCTCGTGTGCCACCTGAATATCTGCTGCCATGCCAAGTTCCAGAGTACTTCGTTGGACAGTACGTGTGCTCATTTTCTCCTTTATTGTCATGCCTAAGCTTTTACCAATTTCTTGAAGTGTCTCACCTACTTTAGCCTCAGCAGTACCTGTCCTAACCATGAGCCTAGCAAGTGCACAAGCCTGAATTGTATAGACACCTTTCTGTGTGAAACGGAGTGTGGAATTTCTTCTTTTTTCTTGGAGCTGCTTTTTCAGAGACTTTAATGTCGAGTTGAGCTGTTTATGCCGTTTTCAAAGTATTGTTTGCTTATGCTGAAGATCCTTTTTGGCCACCTCCAGTTTCTCGATTCTGTCTTTAAGCAGCTGCAAGCTTTCCCGATAGCTGTCTTTAACTTCTGCTAGCTCCTTTCTCATCATCTCCAGAGCTCCTATCATCTTGTAAGCCTCGTCCTTTATATGTTTGTGGTCCAGCTTTCTTGCCTCATATGCTTTTTTTAGACAATGGTTTTGCTGATATTTGTTCCAGTAATTCTTTTTGTAGAGGGCTAATCCAAATTTATAATCCTTGAGCCGAGCATCTACTTGACAGAATGTATGTCTGTTGTCCAATTCTTGTTTAAATTCCCATTGAGCCTCTATAGCAAGTTGCATATTGTGAAGTTGGGCTTTGGATTTTTTTTGGCCCTTTTCTTCGGATTTCGAGCCATGATGTTTGCCAATAGATCAAATAAATAATTAAGCAAAGGTTTATGTAGCCAAAAGACCTACAGGGCACCTGTATTTTGAGTTTTTGTGCTGTCAATGTTAAAATAAGGGAAGCAGGTGCTGACAGGTGCTGACAGATGCTGGGAACTGATAACAGATGAAAGTAGAAGCAACAGTATATTTCGTTTGACCTAGGTGAGCTTGTAGGCAAACAGATAAGAGAAAAGGTAGCTATGAAACACGGTGCGATAAAATTTATGATTATGTAATCCTACCAAAAGCGGAACTAGCGAGATTGTATATTCCAACAGTCAATGCGATGCAATGTGCGTTATTTTTGGATTATGTAATCAGTTTTTCGTGTTGTCTGGGTCTTCATCTTGGGGCACAAATTGCACTTAACGGAGACCTGTGATTGACAAAGCTTAGAAGCCAAATATCTTTATTTTTCCATATCAAGGTTTTGGATTTATAAAATTTGAATATTATTTAGATTTATTACCACTTCGGTAAGGGATAGGGTACTTAAGCCTTACTTCTGCCAAAAAATAAAAAATCCACCCCCTCCGCTATCCCATGTTACGACTTCGAACAATTCAGACTTTACAGTCGGTTCTGCATCTGGGTCCTTAAAGGCTGAGCCTAAAGAGTGCTTAACCGGTAAAGGTCAAGTATTGTCTAAAGGTTTGAGAGCGTAGAGGATAAAGCAGATGGCTAACTTCGATATTATTGCTAATAAAGATTGTCTAAAGAGTACAATAAAGTAAGCATGTAAGCAGCAAGGCGAACATGCGTAAGTCATAAGTAAAGTATGTTGCAAGCATGAGATGTGCAGCATCGGAAATGAATGGTGTGCGTAAGCTGTGTGTAACACATGTCTAAAGCATGTAAGTAATATCCAAAGTATGTTGAAGAAATGTTAAGGAAACATAAGATCATCTGTCAGATAAGATATGATCAAAAGATAAGATCAAGAGATATGATCAAGAGATATGATCAAGAGATATGATCAAGAGATCAAGAGATCGTTGTTCCTATAAGATAAGGTTCAAAGTATAGTTCAAAGAGAAAGAGTGTGAAGGAATAAAAATCGTAACATCCCATTTTACACTGTAAATTGTTTAGACAAAGGGCAACAGAACTGTTGTGCCATTTTAAAGTTGATTATCCATGATCCAGATGAAAGATAGAGAGAGTAAACAAATACAAACATCCGCCCTATATGGCAGGCATTGCGCCTCCCCACTAATTACGGTCACATCTGTGACAGTATTTACCGAAGGTTACACAGGTCCAACACCAAGTGGCCCTCATCCACTCACACCGGCGCTTCGAGACCCCCTGAACCCAATCCGATCCACCCCCACCTACCACCATCTCTAGACATCTACCAAAGACAAGAGGCCCCAACCCTGCTGAATCAAGGACCGAGCTCAAGCTGGGGCATAGAACTAGGTGAGTATTCTTGGACATTTTACAGCCGAAGAGTGTCATAGGGCTGACGGGTCCATTTCTTGTCCTAGCTCACACTCGATTTGAAATTTCTGCCCCCCCCAACGGCGCCTTTCAGTAGCGCGCAGTCCCGTTATAGTTGCTACTAAGCGGGCAGACATGTTGGAGCTCGGAGGCCAATGGATGTCCCTCTTCCAATGCCTGTGCCTCTTCCTCTCTCAGCTCATCCAGGTCGATGGCTTTGGCTGTGCTCTCGGCACCTGCAGCAGCTCTGAAGGCTGTCACTGCTGGCTCGAGTTCAGATGCGATCCTGGCAAGCAGAATTGAGGGATCTGAAGAAATATTGCGTGGGCGTTGCCGCGAAGAGAATGAGGGCAAGTACACTGCCTGAGTAAGTTGCAGGTTTGTTTTTCATTCCGTTTGTTTCACTTCGCCCTTGTGTTTTTTTCTTGCCGGCCTCCTTCGAGGCTCTGTTTTGTTTGCTTTCTGGGGCGCCTGGACTGTGTTTTACATGCTCTATTCCGTCTTTTATAGCTTACTTTTTACTTTTTCTTTCCGCAATCTGGATGTGAGTACAAACCAAAGGCTCACACATTCTTGGCACTTGTAGGTCCCTGTTTCCACCCACAACTAGGGCTGCGCACCGTACCCGTAGCTACGGATGCGACGGCCGGTTCTTACGGGTAAACACCCGTCCCGTTTGGACCTTGGACACATCGTTTGACGGCCGTCATACGGGTTGCCAGGTGTACATGCAAAATATGCAATATTTTCATGCATATTTAAACCGACATCCGATTTTTCCAACACCAGCTCCATAGAGTCCATTCATCTTAACGCCTGCCTTCGCAACCGCAGGGCTTCATCTTCCAGCCCTTCGGTTCCGTCCACCCCTGCCAAGGCTTTCAGAGTACGAGGATTCAGTAGGTGGCAAAGACCGCACCGATGGCAGTTATGAATCCGATCCATAAACAGCTCGTTAAATGACCCCAAGTACCCTATTGACCTGCCTTGTAGGCCTGGCCACCTCAGAGTCGCTACAGGCACCCTCGGCTTGAGCAATAGAAGAGAACTTTTGGGTCGGAAAATGAGTCCAGCAACATATGGAGCGGCTGGAAATGTCGAAGATCAGTGAGTACATTGTCGTATGCAACGAAAACGAGAGGAGGCTTACCTGATCTCGCAGATTTGCGTTCTCGATGACTACGTCCTTTGAAACATGTTGTTAGGCTTTATAAAGGTTCAAACAACAGCCTATCATGCATCCTGTCCCCCCCCCGTCGTCGCGCACCATTGTGCTCCTATGTGCTTAAGAAGCGGCGGTTGGTATTTCGAATCGGCAAGTACAATCTATATGATATAAATCGAGGTTGATAACTCATGGGCGCTTTTTAGACCCAACTGGCCGACCTATCTATATGCCATTGCCTTCGCCTTGCTTCAACCTCGAGACTTCCGAGGCGCAAAGCTCTTATTTATCAAATTTGGCTGGCATACGGGAGCAAGGTCGGCGGGGTACGACTGGAAGATGGCAGGCTTGAATATGAACTGGTCGGTATAAGGTATGTCTGTAGTATCAACGACTTCCGTGAAATTTTACTCATCCCTTCATAAGATAGAGTGGGGCCGTGCTTGTGGAAATATCGTCAACAGATGCCATCGTCTTCGAAGAGAAGAAAGCATTACTTACGGAAGGCGTTCAACACTCCGGGTAGGAAAATGAGGGTATGGGGACAGATAAAAATAGGCATCGCAGGGAACGGTATGAGACTTAGTCTTCTCTTGGGAAACTGGTTGACCCGTAGCCAGAAAGTCAACATACGCTCGACACATCAGCATGAGAAATACTCACATGCTCGACGGCGACAGCTAACCTACGGACGATTTCTAGAACCAACCCTACCATGCGCTGTCTGCTTCGCCTGTCCAATATTCAAAGTGTGAATAATCTCAGAAAGTCCCGGAAGGGATTTGCTTTGTCGTATATCTCCTTCGCACCTTTTAGATCCTTTGGTCATTACGAGATATCATAGCCGATGAACGCGTTTCGCACTACTTTTCACGCGATATCGCAGAATTAAGAGATGCTTTCCGTGAATGGCATCCCAAGACATGTGCATGAATCCTTAGAGTCTTAGTCTTAGTCGGAATCTTCTGTACTTATCTTTTGCTTATCTTTTCTTCTGTTCGCGCAGTATTATTTTAATTATCTAAGTCTTCAAATTCATTGCTTTGACATCTTAGGTCAAACCCGATATCTTCTTCAGCCTTTGCATGGGGTGAAAAACCATGACGTTGAAAAAAGATTTGAAAAAGATTGATTTTATGTCCCAGGAATTACACGCCGCACATCATGCTCGATAATCTTGTTTGCTGAAATAGCCAGTTTTCAACTTCTCCCTCGTCGTTCTCAATTTCAACCTGGTCAAGATCATCTAACCTAGCATTGGCACTTGTTCCAGCGTTTTGTGTTAGCCATTGGGTAACTGATGGCACCAAGGCACCTGAGTCCGGCTCTCCGTCCTTTGCAGTATGTCGTCTTGCTGTAGATCTTCCCACCAGTGCACCACGGCGTAATTGACAATGGCAAGGGACTTTAGAGGCTGCTGGCATTGTTGTTTTCGTAATCAGATCTTGAGTACTTGAGTGATCACTTTTCAGATAAGAGTGAGAAATTCCCAGACCGGTCCGTAAAATCTGGGAAATATCTTAGATCATTCAGGTTAATTCAGAACCGCTTTTCACTGGGACTAAGCGTCTAAAGCCAAGTTCCGTGAGTTTTGAGTGAAACTATGGCGGTGGCTGATTACATCTGTTGAAAGTCACATGATCCGACAAACTTCCTGATTACTTTTCCATCACAATGCCACCATCCGAGCCCAAACCCAAGAAGAGGACGAAACGCAAACCATCTGATCTGACCACCGAGGAAGTCTCTAATGTGGTGTCCCTGCTGAAAAATCTCGCGGCCGATCTTGACGAAGAAGATGAAGATGGGCAGATAGTCATCGAATCTGTCAGAAATGTCATTCGAAAGTTGTCGCAAGACACGGTGTGTTTTGGTTCTGCCCATTGTCATATTGTTCCTTGATGGATCTCTCCGTAGCATCTTTCCTTCTCCGATCTCACGCTAAACTCCCTGGTCAACGCTCAAATCACGCTTCGCCCACTGAAATGGAAAACCAGGGGTCAGGAGGATGCTACCGAACTCGGGAATAACTCGATTGATGGGAATGTAACCGTGGAAGAGACGAAGAAAAATCTGCGGAACATTCGTAAAATCGTGTCAATGGAGGTCAGTCACGCTGGGATGTTGACACTGGATAATCCTCACACCACCCTTCAGACGGAAGCCGGTTGTCGGATGATGATCAATGCCATGCTCCTCCATGTCGCTTCAAACCTCGACAGCGCTGAAAATGGTGTTGCTATTGCGCCAGAGTTTCGTATTGATGATACGCGATTGGAACCGACTGGGTACACTTACGGCGGCGTGGTTGACTATATGATAATATTCACTGACAGATCTACGAGAGGTACGTCTGATACAGCTGCTTCGGCCTTCACATCTCATCTATTTTCTAGACCTTATTGCACAGTCTCCGAAGTTAGCCTTTCTGTCTGAAGCCGTCCGCAAGCTTTTATCCTGTAACATTTACGAAGCAAAGGCCAAGTCAGATGCTGTCATGCCAGCCCTACCCCAAGCTGCGATGGCGACCGCTGTCAAGGCTAAACAATTAGGGTATTCAAATTTTATTTCGTCGAATATGGCTATTTACCGCCATTATAGGCTTGACACTTTCCGAGGCTGTGTGGCGACTAGTCGCGAATGGCTTTTTTTCGTATACAACCGTTCTGATGTCGGAGGTACGATCTCCTTTATGCAACCCCTCGAACTGGAGAAGGATTTTAGCACCCTGCCGTTGATCCTGGGATTGCTACGAGACTGGGTAAGCTTCTATCAGGCTCCTTTGTCGTGGATCTATTCTGATTTCTAGCTAGATCGAAAATGGCCACGAGAAAGAACTCAGGTTCTGTGCAGACTTTATGGACTGATGCCTGTTAATGTTCATCCTTTATGATTTCATTATGGCATTACGCTCCCTCGATTGATACAAGATGGATTTTCCTGTCTGGAATGTGGAAAAAAATATCATGCTATGTAGAACGAATACTTTTTCTGATGCAGCTTGCAATTCTAGACCCCTTTCTCAATGTCAAAAACATCTCCGGTGTGCTTAAATCCGGTCTTCCTGTGATTCGCATCTATCACGGTTCATTAATATTGAACACTGAATGAGGGTTGGCAAGTTTTTGTAGTGACCTTGGACCGTCAGTGTCATATGGCTTATGCAACTCTGCTTCAGTCATGTTGAGAAGGCCATCCAACTTCAAGTGTTATGAGGGTCAGAGAAGCTAGATGCGCATAAATGGAGATGTGTGAGCCGGAGTATCACTGGGTCGAGGTATCGCAGTGTTCAGTCGATGGTCGAAAACAATGTTGGGGCTTGGTGAAGGTGTGTTTTCTATATCATATATATTCACATCGATACCACACATTCTATATGCTCCTGTTCTCAAATTGCAACCACGCACTCACGCAGATTCGCATGCACCTCCTTCACATTCTCTAATAGAGGTTTGATATTCTCTGGCATCATGATCATCGCTAGCTTAGGGCCTTCCAGGTATTTGACGCTCCAATTCCCTCTCATATCTGCATACCATTTCTGAGCTTCGCTCAACGTGGATAAGATAGCTGATACTGCTGGATGAGAAGGATGTGTCGAGAATTGCACCTTCCGATTCCGAAGTCGAGACGAAGTCCATGAAATCTTCATCTTCAGGTGCTTCTCGTCGATCCGGTACCGCATCATCTGAAGATGAGGATGGTTTTGAACAAGATGAAGATGAAGAACCGAAGAAAAAAGGAAAGTCCAGTAGCAAAAACAGAAGTTCACAAGCAAAGGGAAGCTCAAAGGCATTGGCCAGCTCCGGTGCTGCTGGAGGAAGTGCTACCTTCCTCACTGCTGCTGAACAGCGCGAACAAGACAAGAAAGAGGAGAAGAAAGAAGCGGAGTCACCATACTCTTTCTTGGCTGACAATGTCAGGGATGTAAGTAAAAAAGAACATTGCGCTTTCACCAAAATTCATCAACTGCATCGTTAAATAGAAAGACCGTAAACCCGACGACGCAGATTATGATCCTAGGACTCTATATCCCACCAAAAGCATGGTCGGCTTTGCTCTTTCGGAAACCAGGTTCGTTCGTTCCTTTCTCACTGGAAGGCATATGCTGATTTCAGCTAGTTTTGGGAGGTTGGTTCTCTTTCAATCTTACTCAACTATTTCAGGTCTGTTTCATTACATTATGTAATAAACCTTACAGCAACTTGCGGAACATAGGGCGCGAACACTTTTTTTTTTTTCAAAAATGGTTGGTTTTGATGGCTGGTGCTGTTGTTCTCATCCCTCTTGTCTTCTTGTTGACTGACGTTGGTGGTGGCTGGTGCATCCGAACGGTGTTGATGGCCAGTCTTGAGGACCTTGGTGGGGGAAGCCGGAATTGAACTGGTAGTGGCCAAACGAGAGCAGGCAGGTGGTGCTACACTGATCCCACTCTCATCAAGTATGTGTTCAGTTCTGTAAATAGATTTTTTGTATTTCTTTGTCAGTAGAAGTAAAATATTAGAGAAAAAAAAAAGATGCACCACAGGAGACAGGCAGGCGTGCCAGCCGCTGCTGCCTCTGCATCCTGCTGGGCCTGCATGGCTGATGATTTCCTGGTATATGGTGGGTGGGCAACAATGAGGGGTTAGGGAGATGCTTACCTTCCTTGCATTATTTTTTTTTGGACATCTTGTTGTCCATTTTCTTCTTTTTTGTCTGTGTAGTTCCATCATCGACTGATGATGTGGCATGTTTGCATGCTGACAAAGCCATTGATGGGGGGGGGAGATACTTGATGGCAGAGACCACTGCATGATGTCGGTTTGGAAGATCGAGTGGAGGGCATTGGGCTGGCAATCATTATTGATAGTGGTGGTAGCAGTGGTAAAAAGAATGGCAGCAGCCATGCATCACATGCCAGCTCATGATGATGAGCATCACATGTAAGCAATAGTCACACCTAACAGAAAGGCCTATATGGCTTAGTGGCTTAGATGTTGTGTTTTCACTGCTCTTGAGGTTGTGGGTTCAATTCCTAGACTGGTACTTTATATATATATATATATATAAGAAGAAGAAGAAGAAGAAGAAGAAATAGCTGCTTGGACAGTGCTTGGACTCCGTCCTAGGACAGTCCAAGAGTCTGAGCAGTCTTCAGACTAATTTTGGGCTTGTATTTTTAAATTTGGCTGGAGGTTCAGCCAAAAAAAGTCCAAAAAAAGTCCAAATTTACTCCAAGGACAGTCTGAGGATTGCTTGGACTCCTAGCAGACTCTGCTAAGAAAGGGTGGAGAGAGTAAAGACCTCATCATAAAATATATTATTTGTTACTTATCTACTATATGAATATGGGTTCAGACCACAAAAAGACCACAAAAGACCACAAAATTGGTCTTTTGTGGTCTCAGTCTGGTTTTTAGAGATGCCAGGAATTTTGAGGACCAGTCTCAGTCTCAGTCCAAGGCTTTTGAAGGTAAAAACCAAGGCTGGACCAGACTTTCAATCACTGATCAATTGGGTACTAAGAAGTTTGAAGCTATTCAGATGTTGAGAAGTGCCTACAAAAATAAGGCAGTCAGTGCATTAGAGGAAACTACTGCCACTTCTCCTAGGGACTGGGCTATGGAAATTTAAACTATACTTTGTTTCATGTATTTAAATCAAATTGTCCTTGGATAAATGGTTCTTGTGGTTTGAACCAGAACTGAACCAGAACCGAACCAATAGAACTGGTTCTATTGGTTCAGTTCTGGTTCTGGTTCTGATTCTGGTTCTGGTTCTGACAAAATGGGTGCTGAACCAAACCAAACTGAACTTCAGCGGCCCTAGAGTAGTTGGGATGCCCTGGGAACATCCGTCAATCCTGTGACTGTCTGAGACTCAAAGTGTTTTTCCTGATGTATGTGTGCTGCAGTGGGTGTTGTGTGACTTCAGTTGGTGATAGTAATGATAAGAATGATGGTTGGTGATGGCAACGGTATAGGGGGTGAATTCTGACAGAGGTCTGATAAAGGTTCAATGAGGTTGGCTGGTGGTAAAGGCTGATACTGAACAATGGGTGATATGGCCATCATCAGATGCTCTGTTGGAGCCATCATATGATTGTTCTTTGGAAAGAACATGACAAAGCATGGATTATGACAGATTCCAGACTCTAGGAGACTGGACTGATACACTCTATGAACAGATACTGTATTACAAGTCCAGAGTCCAGTGGACTCCAGTGAATTGGACTAATATACTCTAAGAACAGATATTACAAGTCTAGAGTCCAGTGGAGTCCACTGGACTGGACTAATACACTCTAAGGATAGATATTATAAGTCCAGAGTCCACTGGACTGGGGAAAGCCCAACCATATATTTTCTATCCTCAAGGCAGAGTCCACTGGAGTCCACTGGACTTAGGTGGGGGACAGTAAAGTACAAGTGATGAGGCTGCTGTTAGGGGACGCTCCGCTTCGTCCGACGTCTCCTCCAATATTTCTCTGTCACCTCTGTATATTCCTCCTCATTGTCACTAGTCCAAGACAGAGTGCACTCACGGCTCCGATACCGTAGTCCAATGATCATGTGATGTAGCATTCCTATCACTGTTTCACCATTCTCCATCTTTTTCATCATTTCATTATTTTTCATCATTTTATTATTTCGACTCTGATTTTTGGTATATAGACATGCATCCCACCTTAGCAGGGCTTTATCCTTTTCTTTTAGGATCCCCTGCTAGGTGCACTTTCCTGTTGTATTTTATGTTTATATATATGTTTAGGATCCCCTGCTAGATCTCGACTAAGTCATTCGCAGTTGCCCCAACAGCTGCTTGATACTTTCCTTCAAGGTGTCATCTGAGCAAGTACACAAGAAATTAGGGTCTTTTGAGAGATCAAGAACATTTATACTGACAGTAATAGTAGTTTCTGAAGATATGTCAGGGAGAGAGTTGAGCAAAGTCATGAATTTCAAGCAGTACACAATACGGGATAAGCAATGTGAACTATGGAATATGAGAAGTAACTCTTACCTTGGAGAGACAATGAATGGAGGGATAGTTAAGACAAGTTCAGGAGAACTTTTTTCATACCACAGGCCCATGTCTATCACTCATTGAACTTGGGTAAATATTATCTTCTTTAAACCTGGTATAAAACATTGCAATTGAAAGTAAATATGATAGACTACCTTTGACTAGTTATTCAGATATGGATCAGTTTTTCCTATTCAATACTTTTGATCAACACTGTACACAGTACAAATGTATTATCTTCCTTATATTTATGACTTCAAGTTCCAACTGACTTGCCTCATTTAAGTTCCCCTCATCATAGTACTTATGTGATGCTGTCTGAATGTTATGCATTAAGCACCTTCTTGCTCATGTCCATGGCTTGAACCTTCAGCTGCTCTGCTTCATTCCACCTTCCCTGATTTTGGTATGTGCTTGCTACATTTGCCATGCTTGTAAGGGTGTCTGGATGTTCTGTACCAAGCAGCTTCTTCCTCATGTCCATGACTTCAACAAACAGCTGCTCTGCTTTGTTCCAGTCTCCATTCTCCAACATTACTAGTGCAAAGTTACTCCATTGATCATCATTGTACTGCTTGGTAAGTCCCATCTGGCTTCCATATAATTCATTTGCCTTGATATGTGGAAAAATTACCTGTCGCAATGCATAATCCTGGCTTGTAAATCTCCATGATACTGCACAGGACAGGATTGTGCTTCCTATCTGATATATTCTCTCCTGCTCAGATCTCAACATTCTCTCCCGACTCCAGCAGTGAACCAACAACATTTCAGATGATTGTCCTCTTTTGATCAGGGAGAAGGATACAAGCACACCAATACCTTGTCCAAAGATGAAGTCATCCCAGTGACCATCATTGTCCAAGGCAAGCAGGGTATGGTCTAGTGAACTTATTGCCTGGGGTAGCTGTTTAGCTACCTGACTATTGACAACATGCTCTCTGGACTGCTCAGCAGCAGATTGGAATATGTCTTCAGAAATATTACTATAATGGTACAAAGCACATATTTGAAGAATGAGGATTGCAGCCTGTGCTGCTTCTGCATCTTTGGATTGTTCACCAGATCTCTTTTCTATCTCTTTAAAAGATAGATCCCAAGTCCCATACACATTTTGATTATAATTGGATGCTCCCATAAATGTAGTGTCTGACATAAGTGTCTGACGGTGTAAGGAGAATTGTCTCAGATATCTTTTGATATCACATTTCCCAGCTGCAATATAGGCACCAGCTTGATCAACAGCAAGGGGAATGCAACCAAGTTCAGTGACAATATTCTGAGCAGCTTGTTGATGCAGGCAATGAATCCAAACAGCTAGCCATGAGAAGTAGATTCACAGCATCTGCCTCCTCCATTTCATTGATCTCAATTCTATTCCCAACTGACACCAGCCTGCCCATGGATTTATTTCGGCTAGTGATCAAGATATTACCTCTGTTACCTGGGGGAAAGAACTCAGCCACCTCCTGAGGAGGAGGATCATCAGCATTATCAAACACAATCAACCATTCCTCTTGAATATGAGATATCCACTGAAGGACAGACTGAACTGAGCCATCCACACCAGAATCTCTTGCAGTAGAAAAACCAGATATACCCTTGAGAGATAGTGTAATGCTCTCATGAGAGGAGGCATCAATCCAGAACACATGTGGAAAACTAGAGCAAGAAATGAATCCAGTATCATAGGTTGTGAATGGTAATGTGAAGATAGTTACCTGTCAGACATATCTGGGTCTTTCCAATCCCTCCCATTCCCCAGAGGAGACAAGAGCGCCTGGCCATCAGTTGACTATTAGTACGATGAACAAAAATTTTCTTTAGTTTATCAAGTACATCCTTCCGTCCAGTGAAGATTGGGCTGGGGTTCAACTTTTGAGGTACAGAGATCTTCATCTGCCCTGTATTGGCAGGGAAATTATTAACAATATTCTGGCAGATGAAATAGGTACACTTATTCAAATTATTTACACAGCATACAAGAAAGACTTACAAAGGTACCGCCAATGAAGAGTAAATCATGGGCATTCGCAAAGAGACCCGAGCCAGAATGTTGTATCTGCTGATCATCAACAAAAGCTGAGAACACCAGGTGTGAGCAACTTACCAAGGGATTTTGTTCTAATTCCGTAGATCCCAGGTTGGCTTGCATCATGGCATTAGGTGAGAGCGAAATTCCTTCTGAACCGGCTACAGGAGCAGCTGCCAAAGTAGAGACCGAAGCGGAGACTTGGAATTCATGGGCAGTCTGATTGACAACGAAGATTGAGTACTTATGGATGTGATGGGCTAAGTTGAACGCTTACGCGAGAGGCAAGAGCATCGATCTCCAAAGCCGAAACTGATGCAGGGACTCAGACTTCATGGGCAGTCTAATAGACAACGGTGATTGATCAATTACGGTTGTGATGAGTTAGGTTGAGCACATACAGTAGAGTCAATGGCTTGATTGCGAGCAAGGTCTTTGGTCTTCGGGAAGGAGACTAGGAGTCCATGGTCAGTCTGATCGATGATGATGGTTAAGTGGTTATGGATGCGATGGGCGAAGTTGAACACTAACATTAACACCAGCGGCTTGAATAACTTGAACGCTTGTAGCCATAGAAATAGCAGGAATGGATGACATGGGATCAGCGGTGCTCATTATGATTGTCAATGTCGAAGATGCTGCTTCAGGGCTTGGGCCAAGAGTATCGGCGATGGTAGGAGATAGTTGTTTTGCTCTCTCGGACTTGCGAAATTTGTTAAACACACGCCTCATACCGTTGAACAGTGGGTTGTGGTTCTTTCCCCTAGAGCTTGTAACATATTTTATATGTTATCCCACCTATAGGGGTTTCCTAAATTTAAAATGTATATTTATCCAATATCTTATTACATATTTTATATGTTGATCTCCATATACAAATTTCCTGGATTTTAAAAATTAATCTTTTTTACTGTGAGTCCAGTATTTTAAATACTTAGCAACATATAGAACACCTTTTCAGTTATAATTTTCATTTTGCTAGAAGGGGAGTTTGTAGGTCATCAAATATTTTAAATATATTTTTTTCATGCAGGTTTTCTGATAGTATAAATTAAAATTACTTTTATACAAATCTTTATATTTAAAATATTCATTTTGCTCAAGAACTCAGGTTAAAAACTTCTTTTTTGTTTAATCTTGAGCCTCCCGAAGTGTCACATCTACATGAGTACAGCAAGACAGGCAGGCAATCCCATTATTTTATCATTTACCTTTCACTTACATCAGATGTCTCCACCATGTATCATGCAATCACATCACATATTGTAGTTGGTTGGCTGCAGTATGACACATGAAATCTCGCCACTCCTACAATACTCAGTCCAACTTAATACAACTCCTTAAATGTGATATAAAAAATGTTTAAAGAAAACACATAACAGACGTAGCAGATTCCACCGGATGTATATGTTGTACAGTTAAGAAAACAGTAGTGTTATAAGCATTTGGTCAGCCAGCATCAATGGAGGATCCAAGTTACCTACAAAGAATCATGAAGATGACGAGAAAAGCTGCAGAAAGAAGCCAGATTCGGTCAAAATTATGATCACTCAGCCAAAGGTTCTAGATCGGAGAGCTTTTGCTGTTTCTTGCTATAATCTGCATTGTTGATCTCGGACTCTCTTTTTCGCTTCCGTGCTTGAGATGCGTTACGAGGAAGAGCACGGTCAATATTATCAGCACCTGTATCCCAATCGGCCATCGGGTCATTGAGAGCTTGCTCGAAGATCCTCTCCGCCCACCGTACATCCTGCAGTGTGCGCCGACCCTTCCAAATAGGATATACGTCATCCAATGTGTCTTCTATATCGAGAATGCGGTATTTTACTGCCTTGTTCAACTCTGACAGTTCCAGCAAGTGAGGATTTTCGGATTGAACCATCTTCCATATCTCCCCCACCTTGATCAGCTGAGCTTCCTTCTCATCAGATTCAGGATATCGAGCAGCGAGTATCGTGGCAGTGGCTACGAATATACGGTGAAGAAGCCGGTTGCCGAGTTTCATGTCAACGAAGAGACTTTGCGAGGTTAACAACGAACGTTTGTTGCCACCGCCTTTCTTTTGACCAGTTTCATCAGCATACATGTCATCAAACAGGTTACGGAGAGAAGCAACAATGTTAGATGACGGTAGCTTATGGTCGCAGCGCCTTAAAGCAACCCACAATAAGACGTGCCAGAAAGATTCCAGGTCGTCGTCACGATTTGGAATAGGAAGGGGGGTTCCCGGTTGGTTAACGATAATCAGGCGGGCAGCCATAAATTGCCAAGTTCCCTATCAGTCATACAAATCATGAACCAAACATGAGTGAAATATAATAGTCGCAACTCATACCGTACGTTCCGATGGACTCTCCGCCTCACCTTCAGTGATCAAAAACTTTGACAAGTCCCAATCAACTAAAAGTCCTCGTCCTGATTCGGTAATCATGATGTTTCCAGCGCTTATATCGCGATGAAGAACCTTGGCCACATCATGTGCATGTCGATGGGCTATTCACCGATCAATTGATAGTTAAGACCAGAAGCTGAATGAGAACCTCTTACCTTCGAGCGCATCCCGGAAGGCTTGAACAAGCTCTCTTACATCTTGGAATAACTGGATCGGACGTGCGAATTCCTTTAAAACAAGTCGATAATGTTGAAACTTCCGGAGCCGTCGAGGACCTGAAGATCTCACCCAGGTCTCCTGTTGAAACTCGTCCGTTCGCGTAGCTTGCCCATGGACATCGATGAAGGCTTCCAGCGTGGCAACGTGAGGCACCCGTGCCTCCGCTAGTTTTCCATATATTTCGTGTTCTGCAAGAAGTCCCGGACTCATAATTCGCCAAGTGTCTTTCAGAAACACAATCTTCCTTGTCCACATGCAGAGCGCTTTAAAAGTTCGTGTTGACCGTCCAATGGGAGATCCTGTACCCATGTAGAGTGGCGCTGATATGACAAACGTTCGATTGCCAGAGAACGGGATCGAATAGAGACGTGTATCGTCATTCGCCCCAAGTAGAGCCAGTGCATCGGGGACGGCCTGCAAAATATCTGCACGTTGCGAAGGTAAAATTTCTGAGATCGTCTCGTCGGAGCCTCGTTGGGCGGCAGACATGTATTGGTATCGCCAGAAGAATTCGGCGAGGACAAAAGCGTCTTCCTTAAAATCGATCTTTTCGGTCACAACAACCCCCGCCCTATCCCATCTGAGAAGACGGGCGTATCGCGGAAAGACGAGGAAGGAGAACACATGAGTGCGGAACTGGGCAGCAGCATGTGCCGTCGCAT
>Ga0193743_1001119_pt1 | contig 20382 bp, 13 predicted proteins | sample L2c2metaG_FD_143038 | JGI IMG/M metagenome (GOLD analysis project Ga0193743, IMG submission 143038) | Soil microbial communities from a riparian zone of the East river system, Colorado, United States - L2c2 | ecosystem: Environmental > Terrestrial > Soil > Riparian zone | place: USA: East River... | reverse complement strand
CCTTATGGGCTGTTCCGCCGATTCCTGCAATCGTCCTCGGACATGCCTTGCACGGCGCCGCCGTGGGGACAGCTTGCCGCGGTCGACATGGCTGAAGGAAAGATTCGCTGGCAGGTTCCGTTGGGCTCGATGCAGGACTTCGGCGGCAAGCAGCCACCGATCCCGCCGGGATCGATCAGCCTGGGCGGTCCGATCGTCACGGCGGGAGGGCTGGTCTTTATCGCCGGCACCTTTGATCCTTACCTTCGTGCCTTTGATGTCGAAAGTGGAAGAGAGTTATGGAAGGCGCAGCTTCCCGGCAGCGGCCATGCTACCCCGATGACCTACCGGCTTGGCACGAACGGGAAACAATACGTCGTGATCTCGGCTGGTGGGCATCCGAAGATCACCGAAGAGCCGCTGAGCGATGCGCTCGTCGCCTTCACCCTGCCCTGACTTTGATGCGTCCTTACGCCAGCGTGATCTCGAGCGCGGTTATGCTGGCGGGCGGGAAGGTATGGGTCAGCTTTCCGCCGGAAGGCTTGAGGCCGTCGACGGTACTCGGCTTGACCGCATCGGGGTGGGCGAAGTCGTTATGAGCGTGGACGTCCTTTTCAGCGAGGACGGTTCCCTTTGCCGATGCGACGGAGGCTCCGCGTACAGCGATCCCAGTGGTCATTGGTTGGGTGAGGTGCGGATTGACGACGGTGAGGGTGAGGGTCTTGCCATTGAGCGAGGCCGAGCCACTGAGTCCGGCGAGTGATTTGATGGGAGGAAGCTGGCCGATGTAGCTGCTGCCTCCGACCTGGCTTGCAGTGGTGCCGAGTGGATTCACGATGGAGGGTGCGGAAAACTCCGCCCGCACCGCCTGGGCTCCATGATGCGAAAGGTACATCTGGAAGACATGGAAGGTGGGAGTGACGCAGAACTTATCTTCCTGCGCGAGCATGAGAGAGTGGAGGCAGTTGATGGACTGCGCGACGGCGGCGGCACCCACTTTGTCGGCCTGGCGGTGGAAGATGTCGAAGGTGATGCCGGTAAGCAAGGCATCGCGCATGGTGGACTGCTGGGAGAGGTTGTACTGGGGGGTGAGCTCGGTGCCCTTGCCGTACCATGCTCCCCACTCGTCGATGACGAGCTTGACAGGATTGCGAGAGTCGGCGCCCTGGTTGGAGAGCGAGTTGGGGACGGCTGTGCTCATCGCCGTCCAATGATCGGTGATGACCTTGTCCATCAGGCTGCCACGAGTAAGCAGGTCGTAGAACTCGTCATCGTTGAAGGCGAGGGCATCGCCGCCGCCGAACTTCTTTGGGCTTCCGGAGGTGTAGTAGTGAATGGAGAGTCCCCAGAGGTGGCGGCGCTCGGGGTTGCCGTAGAGAGCCTTGAAGAGTCGGCGAGTCCAGTCGACATCGTCGCCGTTGGGGCCGACGGCTACGAAGCGCAAAGGAGTTTCTCCGAAGGTAGGGGTCCATGCCGTGAAGCGGCGGTATTCGGCGGCGTACTCCTCGGGAGTCATGTTGCCGCCACATCCCCAGGATTCGTTGCCGACTCCCCAGAGATCGACGTTGAATGGCTCGGGGTCGCCGTTCGCGGCGCGCTGTGCGGCGAGTGTATCCGGCGCGGCAGGAGCCGCGGAGTTCGAGGGTAGATCTCCCGCGGGAGCGTTGCAGTATTCGATCTCCTGGTAAAAGTCCCGCGCGGGTTGGGTGCGGAGATTGGCGGCGAGGTAAGGCTTGCAGCCGATGGCGCGGCAGGTGCGCATGAACTCGTGCAGGCCGTATTGGCTGGAGTCCTGTTGCTTCCAGAAGGCGGCGCGTGCGGGGCGCTTGTCGCGCGGACCGATGCCATCGCGCCAGTCGTAGGAGTCGGCGAAGCAGCCGCCGGGCCAGCGCAGCAGAGGAGCCTTGACTGCTTTCATGGTGTCGATGAAGTCTTTGCGGATGCCGTCGACATTGGGGATCTTCGAGCCTCCTCCGACCCACACGCCGTCGTAGATGACTCCGCCGAGATGCTCGATGAAGTGAGAGTAGATCTCGGGGGAGATCGTCCCGATGACCTCCGCAGGGTTGATGTCGATGTGGGCGTCGACCTTCGCGTCCTGCGCGAAAGAAGAAGAACCGCGCAGAGCAACTGCAGCGGCGGCAAGCGAGGACGACTTGAGAAAGCCACGGCGCGACGAAATATTTCGAGTCATGAAAGAGATCTCCGGGTAACGAAGCCTACGATATCGGGGATGCGGAGAAGGTTCAAGTGTCAGTGAAGAGATGGTGTGTAGTTCATGGCTTCCTGGCTGGAAGAAAACGGCACAAGGCTTTCGGAATTTCCGCTATCTCCTAAAGTTTTAGTTGACAAGCTGTCCCGAGCTGTCCTATTGTCCTAATGAATTAGGAGATGGTTATGGGAAAAAAGGAACGGGAGTCGCTGACCAAGCTGGAGCTACAGATCATGCAGGTGATCTGGAGGCGCGGCGCAAGCAATGTGAGCGCGGTGCAGGAGGATCTGGAGCAGCCATTGGCGTACACGACGGTGCAGACGATGCTGAACATCCTTCATCGCAAGGGAAAGCTCAAGCGCAGGCTGCAGGGGCGTGCCTATGAGTACGTGGCTACAGTGACCGAGGCCAAGGCGTTGAACCACGCGGTGCGCGATCTGGTGGATCGCATGTTCGGCGGGTCGAGCGAGGAGCTGGTGATGAGCCTGATCAAGAGTAGACAGATTGACGCGGAGCAGATTGCGCGGCTGACACGAAGGCTGGAGGAGGAAGGAGGCGGCGAATGAACGGAATCGAGAGCTGGTTGATCGGGTATCTCGTGAACTCGCTATGGATGGTTCCTCTGGTGTTCGCGGCGGCATGGGTTGCGGCGGGCGTGGTGCGGAGCGCCGGAGCGCGGGCCGAGCACAGAGTGTGGGTCGCCGCACTGTCGATGGAGGCGCTGCTGCCGGGGCTGCAGGTTCGGCCAGCCGACGTGTGGCACACCATGCTCGCGTTATGGGGAACGAAGGCCGGTGATGGCGACGTGCGTATTACGGTTGCGGCGGAAGCGGCACGGGCTCACGGAGGGTTGCAGCTTCCGCAGGTGTTGCTTTCGGCGATCGTCGTGGCCTACGTGTGCAGCATTCTTTATTTCGCGGCTCGGCTTGCGTGGGGACTGTGGAAGACCCATGCGATCGAGCGCGAGGCGGTGCCTGCGGAACTGGAGGGCACGATCGCGGCCCGGTGGGAGTGGCACAAAAGAAGTGCGGGAGTGAGGGACGCGGTGGTGTCACTTTCGGCGAAGACGCGTGGCCCCGCAACGCTGGGAATGCGGTGCGGAGTCCTGGTGATTCCGCGGGGATTCTTCGAGGGTATGGAGGAGAACGAGCTGGACGCGGTGATGGCGCACGAGTGTGCGCACATGCGGAGGCGTGACTTCGCGAAGAACGTGCTGTACAGCGTAATTGCGTTGTCGGTGGCGTATCACCCGCTGCTGTGGCTGACGTTCGCGAGGCTGACGGAGAGCCGGGAGATGGTATGCGACGCGATTGCCGCCGAGACGATTGCGGGTCGCGAAAGGTATGCGAGATCCCTTCTGCGGCTGGCTTCGCTGTTTTTGGAGAGTGAGCCGGCCAGGACATTCCACGCCATCGGAATCTTCGATGCCAACAGCCTTGAGAGGAGAGTTATGAGCCTGATGAGACGGAAACAAACGACAGGATGGGCGCTGCGTGGCGCAATGCTGGCGGCCTGCATAGCGATTGGAACGGCAACCTGCGCTTCGGCACTGGCGCTGCGGATGAATGTGAGTGCGGAAAAGAACGAGAAGACCGCGGATCGAACAGTGAAGGTGGCTGCGGGAGTGATGGCAGGAAATGTGATCGAGCAGAAGAAACCGGTGTATCCGGCCGAGGCGAAGGCGAACCATATTGAGGGCGCGGTTGTTCTGAAGGCGATCATCTCGAAAGAAGGAACCGTGAAGAATCTGCAGGTCCTCAGTGGACCTGAGGAGCTGCGGTCCGCGTCGCTGGATGCGGTGAGGGAGTGGAGATATCGGCCGTATGTACTGAATGGCGATACGACCGCGGTGGAGACGACCATTACAGTGACCTACAACTTAGGGAAGTAGGTCGTGTAGACGGCTCTGCAACGAACAGAAGTGCCAGCCAGATTCTAAATACAGCATTGGGGCGATGATCGAAGCGCAGAAAATACGGCGACTCCTCTTTGGCATCACTCTTTCCGTAGAGGTATTTCTATTTGCAGGCTGCCTGAGAACACATACGGCAAAATCTATTGGACAATACCAACTCAGCTCACGATCAGACATAACGCTTCTTCTACCACCAGCAATGAGCCCCACTGGTGGTACGACACAAACTACGATGCTGGATCTCGGCAATCGCTCAATTGCTCTATCAAATAAGGATGGGGTGTCGCTTTGCGCGATTCGTGGAAGGATCTTTGCACTCTCACCCGAGAGTGGCGGAAGATGGTGGGAATTTAAGGCGCCAAATGTGAATGGATGGAATACGCCCGCCGTACATGAAGAAGCTGACAGTGAATGGGAGATGTTCCTCCGCCAGATCGCGAAGCTCGCTTCCGACGGCTGTTTCGCAAAAGGGATGGGCGTTGATGCCATACAGCAACGTTTGATTGAGGCGATGCCCATACCTGCCGGTGAAGTACTCCGGTTCTACTACTCTTTAGGATCATTCGGTTTTGTTGATCTGCATCCGGGTATGCAGATCGGTGTAGAAACGACCGAAATGGCAGTCAGTGAGAAACCGACCGTCAGCGGTGTGCTGTTCTCCATCGAAGGTCGCTCTCCAGTTGGGGTCACGCTGGCGTTAGCTTCTTCACGAAAGCACCTCAGGGGCAACGAGAAGACAATAGTGTCGGAGATGCTGAGCAAATTTGCAGCTTATCCGTTGCTTCGTCTGTTCCTGGAGCAAGGAACAACATCGTCTGAAAAAGCGCGGCACCCGATTCTACTTGGAGCGAAAACGCAGGATATCCTGGATCAGATCACCGACCGGGTATCGCAAAAAGGAGAACGTGGGTGCGATTCAAGTGCACCTGAAAGCTCCTGCATCATCGTTACTGATGGCACCATCAGTCTGCTATCGACCATCACCATCAACGGTCGCGCAGCTTTATACGCACCGGGTACAACTCTGGCCCAGGTCCTCGAGGTTAACACGGCCGATAAGCCAGACAGAACCCTGCAAGCCGTTACCGTCCAGAGGCGCTTCGACGATCACTATGCAACGATTTTATTTTCGCGAGACCGAGAAACAGCTTCCAAATTGATTCTGATCAACGGGGATCGAATCAAATGGAATTAGACACAGATAAAGCCTCTCGAGGGATAGCCAGCTAAGTACTCAAAACTCGATTCCGCTGAGGAACTCAAGGATGAGTACGCGCATTCCGTTGCTGGCGGCGCGCAGGGCGGTTCCGAGGGCCGCGGTGGTCTTACCCTTTCCGGGGCCAGTGTTAATTAAGGATGAGTCCGCGACGTGAGGTTTTCGGCCATGGAGATATGGATATCGGGGCGGAGGCCTGCTGGGGGAGCGGATTCCTCCGGGAGCTGCGAACGGCTCAGTGGCCGGAGTGGTAGGGATGGCCGGAGAGGATGGTGAAGGCGCGGTAGATCTGCTCGGCCAGGACGACGCGTGCCAGTTGGTGGGGGAGGGTGATGCGGCCGAAGGAGAGCAGAAGGTGGGCGCGTCGGCGAGTCACGTCGGACCATCCGTCGGCGGGGCCGATGGCGAGGACGAGATGCTGCGTCCCGGAGTCGCGAAGATGGCCGATGGTCTGGGCGAGCTCTTCGGAGGAGAGCTGCTTACCTCGGCTATCGAGAAGGATGAGGTGGACGGGCGCCCTGCCGGACTGGCGATCGATCCAGGCGAGGAATGTGGTTTCGGAATCGAAGAGCTTCGACTCCGTGGAGACATAACGAGCGATGCGAGTTGAGTAGTCGGATATTATCTGTTCGGCGAGATCATCGCGAGACCGGCTACGCCGGGATTGGATAGAAACCTGGACGATATTCACTGGATGATGGTCGGAGCTTCCTTTGAGATTTGAGGTTGACTCCTCAACTTAGTGGTTATGGAGCAATGTCAAAGTATGGAGTAATGTCAAAGGTCAAAATCCATTTTTTGGAAGATTGGAAGACTAAATCCCGTTAATACGGAGCTTCCAAAAGATAGCTGGCACGGTTTTGTAGGAAAAAGTTGTATACCATTTGGCATGGAAGTTGCATATTAGTTATTGCCCTCTCGATCTACTTTAAATGAACGGGCTTCCTTCCCGGAGGTAGTTGAACACTATGCGTCTTTTCAGGGTACTCCTCGTCCTGATTCCTTTTCTCTGCCTTTCTCCCCAAGTTGAAGCACAGGCGACTGCCACGGTCACCGGTGTCGTCACCGATCCCTCTGGATCTATTTTGGTGGGGGCTAACGCCGTTCTGACCAATCCTTCGACGGGCACGTCGTACACGGCGACGACGAATTCGGCAGGCTCTTATCGCATCACGAACCTTCCTCCGGGACCGGGCTATACCCTTGTCATCTCGCATAGTGGGTTCAACTCCTATCGGGTTGAGAATGTGTATGTGAACGTGGCTAATGTTGCCACGCACAATGCGACGCTGAATCCCGGAGCGAACGTTGAGATCTCGGTGAGCGCGTCTGGACAGAGCGTTACGCTCAATACGGAAGACGCCACGATTGGAAACAATGTTCAAGTGGAAAAGCTGAATGAGCTTCCGGTGCAGAATCGACTTACTCCGGCAGTTCTGTTTTCCCTGCAGCCGGGTATCACTGTGACTGGCGCGACGACAGGAGCACGCGAGGATCAGAACTACGTGACGGTGGACGGCCTGGATGTCAACGACCTGGCCACCGGAACCTTTGGCAACATTACGGCCAGCGCGCCGATGGATTCCGTGCAGGAATTTCGTGGTACTGTAGCCGGGTTCACAGCGGCTACAGGTGCTGGAGGTGGTGGACAGTTCCAGCTTGTCACCAAGAGCGGCACCAATGAGTGGCATGGCCAGGCAAGTCTCTATCACCGCGACAACGCCACCATGGCCAACGACTGGTTCAACAACAACACAACTCCAGTTACGCGGGCGCCTAAGCTGGTACAGAACCAGTTTGGCGGAAGCCTCGGCGGTCCGATCAAGCACGATCGTGCCTTCTTCTTCTTCGACTACACGGCCTCGCGCATCGCTCGCCAGACCTCGGTTCTGCGTGTCGTCCCGTTGCCGTCCTTCCAGTCGGGCAATGTCTCCTACGTCAATAACAATGCGGGCTGCGGCCAGGGAAGCCGGCAGAATACGACGCCGAACTGCATCAGCCAGCTGACCTCCGCGCAGGTGAGACAGATCGATCCGGCGGGCATCGGCGGAAGCCCGGCGCTCTTCAGCCTACTGCAGCGTTTCCCGGCACCCAACGACCTGACCGCAGGCGACGGTGTCAACTCCGGAGGGCTCCGGTTCAATGCCCCAGCCCCGAACAACGCCTCTTCGTACGTCGGCAAGGTGGACTACAACCTGACCAGCAAGCTCAGGGTGTGGGGACGGGGAACGGTTGCCCGCACGAACTCGGTAAATACAGCGGCGCAGTTTCCGGGTGATCCCGCTGCGGTGCAGCAGGTCGATCGCAGTTACGCCTATGCTGTGGGCGCAGACTGGCAGATCAGTGCAAACAAGTTCAACCAGTTTATATACGGCACCACGGTACAGGATCTCGGTTTCCCAAGGCCTAACAACGCGCTGGGGCCCAACCAGGTGACGTTTGCCACCGGAACGACGACGCTGTTTGCGCAGCCATATTCGAGCCCAGCGAACTCTCAGACCCGTCATGTCCCGATTCCGATGATCCAGGACAACTTCACCTGGGGCCTTGGCCGGCACTCCGTCACCATTGGCGGATCGTTCAAGTGGATCAACGCGGACAGCCGCACTGTGCTGGACTACAACAACTACACTCTGGGCCTGGGTGGAAATCTGCAGGGCCTGAATACGGCGCTCCGCCCCGGAAATCTGTTCTCTTCGAACGCTACGAGAGTGCAGTACGACAGCGCGCTGACCGCGGCGCTGGGAAGAGTGGGCTCCGCCTCGGCTAACTTCAACTACGACACGACAGGAACGGCCCTTCCATTGGGGACGGGCTCGATCCGCAACTACAGGTACTATCAGACCCAGGTCTACGCCTCTGATACCTGGAAGGTTACGCCTCACTTTACCCTGACCTATGGACTGAATTACCAGTACTACTCGGTCCCCTACGAGAAGAACGGTCTGGAGACCGCGCAGTCATCGCTGGTCTTCGATAACTACATTGCCGCTCGCGTGGCGCAGAGCGCGGCGGGCGGTACCGCGCCCAACGGACTTCCCTTCCTGACATACCAGCTGGGAGGCCCGAAGAACAACGGACCTGGACTTTACAACCGTGACCCAACAAACTTTGCTCCAAAGTTTGCCTTCGCCTGGAACCCGAGCTTCGACTCCTCCACGGTCTTCAGCGGAGGAATCGGCACCGTCTATGACCGTACGATCGTCAATGCGGTTCAGTACCAGCAGGATCAGTACTCGTACCTCTTCTTCCAGCCCTACCTCCGGAACTATGGTTCGTCGAACGATCCGGCGGGATCTCTGAGGACGAATCCACGATACGACGTTCCACCGGGCGTATCCCCACCGGCTACCCCTAAGGCGCCCTACACTCCTTATGTCACGTCCGCGGGCAATCCTGTCGGTCTGGCGCAGGGGCAGTTCAATGAGATGATCGATCCCCATCTCAAAACGCCGTACTCCATTCTGGCGAACTTCGGCATCCAGCATCAGTTTCCGGGAGCCATGATCTTGAAGGTGACCTGGGTTGGCCGTTACGGTCGTCGCCTGTTGGCCCAGGCCGACGCCAATCAGCTGATCGAGTTTCGAGACCCCAAGTCTGGGCAGTTGATGAGCGATGCTGTGGCGAACGTCACGAAAGCGATTCGCGCGGGGGCGGATCCGACCAATCTGCCGGCACAGCCCTGGTTCGAAAACATGGTTCCAGCGGGTTCGGCGGGTACCGTGAACGGATATCCGAACAATACGTCCGATATCGCCGATAATCTGGGCTCGTTGATCGGGAAGGGTGACTTTGCCGATACTATTCAGGCGCTGGCTCAGGGATACAATCTGCCTTACAACGTGGGAATGGGGTCGCAGTTCGGGGCTAACTCCGTGTTCACCAACAAGGGCTTTTCGAGTTACAACGGCCTCCTGGTCTCTGTGCAGAAAAATACGACCCACGGACTTGCCTTCGATGTCAACTATACCTGGGCACACGCCATGGATAACACCTCGCTGACTGGCAATGAGCAAGCGATCGGTGGATATGGCTTCATCTGCGATGTGCTGCGTCCCAGGCTGTGCCGGGCGAACTCGGACTTCGACGTGACCCACTACATCACCGGCTACGCAGTGTATTCGCTTCCCTTCGGTCGTGGACGCACGTTCGGGAGCAATCTCCCGCGGGTGCTCGACGAGGTCATTGGCGGATGGGACCTGAGCAACATCTTCAGTTGGCATAGCGGGAATGCATGGTCGACGGTCTCAAGCGCGTTCGTGGCCGGTTATTCCAACAATGCTCCTGGAATCTTCGTTGGCAGCCCGTCGGATGTTCAACGCAAAGTTCAAAAGACGGCAGGAGGCACTTTGAACCTGTTTGCCGATCCAACCCGGGCAGCGAATGCATTTGTGGGGCCCATTGGTTTCGAGATCGGTCCACGTAACTCTCTGCGCGGGCCGCAATACTTCAACCTGGATACCGGTCTCGCCAAGACGTTCACAGTGGTGCCGGAGTGGGGCTTGAAGGTTCAACTGCGTGGCGATGCGTTCAACATTCTCAATCACCCTAACTTCGCGGCTCCTGGGAACAACAGCAATTACGACGACATCACACAGCCAAGTAACTTTGGCCAGTTGACCTCGACAATTAATTCGACCGGTCAAGCTGTCACCAACAGCTCAACGAACCTCGCCTCGCGCGTGGTCCAGATTTCTGCCCGCGTTCAGTTCTAAGCTGGCATGGAATAGAGAAAGCCGTCGCAGAGGTTGCGACGGCTTTTTATTGTCAGAGCGAAGCGGTTATAGCTAGGAGCGTCGAGATTTTACGGATGGCTTTTTGCCAGACTCTGTCTTTTGCGTTGTGGAGGTCTTCTTTGCGGTGGGCTTTGTCGGTTTCTTCACGGCTTTCTTTGCCACAATTTTCTTCGTTGCCTTCTTTGTGGAGACTTTCTTTGTCAGCTTCTTTGAGGTCTTGCGGGTGGCCGTGATCTGGGCTTTGATCTCGGCGTCGATGTCTTTTACCGAGAGCGTTGTAGCCGATTTCCGCAGGCGCTCCAGGCCATAGAAAGCCCGTTTCTCCGGCGAGAAGACATGGACGATGAAGTCGACATAGTCCATCAGGATCCACTCAGCTTGGCGTCGGCCTTCGACGGAATTGGGATAAACCCCGAACTCGCGCTTCAGGCGGAGCTCGATCTCGTCGGAGATGGCGAGGTTCTGGCGGTCGTTGGTGCCATTACAGATCAGGAAATAGTCGGTGAGCCCGCTTTCGGCGGGGTCAAGCGCGAGGATGCGGATCTCTTCGGCCTTCTTGTCTTCGGCGGCCGCAGCGGCGGCGACCAGTAGCTGATTGCTTTCAATTGAGGGCATGCGGCTCCTTGTTTCCATGGTAGACGGTCGGGGTTGGCGATGCCAGCCTGTGCGATGTGGATTGTCAGGAGGAATTGCTGGCGGAGGCTGCAGGAGAGTCGCGATAGAGGCCGTGGCTCTGGATATACTGCGCGACCGGTGGAGGGAGCAGGTCGTCACAATCTTCTCCCGCAGCTAGGCGGCGGCGCAGATCGGTTGCCGAGACATCTTCATGGACGGTCTCGATGAGGTGGACGCGCTTGTGTTCCTCGGTTGCGAGCCCGAGCCGGGTGAGATCGTCAAGGGGAGAGCCAGGGCGGCTGACGACGATCCATTCGGCCAGGGCAAGCAGCCGTTGTGGTTCGCGCCAGGAGTGCAGGGAGAGGAAGCTGTCGGCACCTGCAAGGTTGAAGAGCGAGGCGGCAGGCATTTGGCTGCGGAGGCTGGCGAGCGTATCTACGGTGTAGTTGGGAGCGCCGTCGCTGCGGGGAGCGTCGAGGGGGGAGGCCTGGAAGCGGGGATCGGCCTCGCAGGCCAGCCGGACCATCGCCAGCCGGTCGGCGAAGGAGGTGGCCGTGCGGCCTTCCTTGAGAGGCTGGGAGCCAACAGGAGCGAAGAGCACGGTGGTGAGCCGGAAGGCGTCCGCGGCGGCCTTTGCGATGGCGAGATGGCCACGGTGGGGGGGATCGAAGGTTCCGCCGAAGAGAGCTAGCCTCATGCCCGAAACGCTATCACAGCCCCCAGATCCTGAAGGCTACCAGATTCTAAAGACCAGGCCGGTGGTAAGGATTTTGGCGTTGATGGACTGGCTGGAGACGGCGCTGTAGCTGAACTCGACGACGCGCCAGTCGATGCGGGGAAGGATGGTCGCGTCGAGCCCGGCGATGCCCTGATAGTTAAAGTGCGTGTTCGAGCCGGTTCCGCCGTTGTGAATGTTGCCGACGCCGACGAGGCCCTCGACGTAGGGGCGGAAGGGCAGCAGGGGCGCTTTGAAGGCGAGGCGAGGACCAGCCGCGAATGTGTAGAAGTGGAAGTCGTTGCGAGTGAGAAACGATCCGCGGAGATCGCCCCCGATGCTGACGAGGCTGGCGGCGTGACCGGTCTGTTTGTACACACCGACGAGCGGACCGTAGGCCCGGTCGGTTTCGGAGGTTCCGCTGATTGGAGCGCCGCTGAAGCCGGCATAGACGGCAATCTGGGCGCGAAGCGCGGCAGGAGCCAACAGAAGGGCAAAGAGAAGAAAGAAGAAAGCGCGCTGACGGTTCATGGGAGGGCCTCTCTGTTCAGGTTAACGCAACGCAAAGGGAAGAGTTCCATACGCGTGAATGCGAACCCGATCGATCACTCTGTTGTTTGAGATGCTGCGAAGGTCGTCTTCGGGGGCCTGAGCATCTCAGCGAAGAGCCCGGCTTAGTGACGATGGCCCGGCAATGCAGCGCAATTCGTCACTCTCCTCTTGACAGTCTAGAGGTGCTGGCGCTACCACTAGATAGTCAAGAGGAGAGTGAACAGGAATGGCCGGTGATTCGACAGATCTGATTCAGGGAACGTTGGAGATGCTGGTTCTGAAGACTCTGGCTTTGATGCCGATGCATGGGTACGGGATCGCGCAGCGAATTGAACAGATCAGCGACGGCGCCTTCCGGGTGAATCCGGGATCGCTGCTTCCGGCATTGAGCCGGATGGAGCGCGCGGGGCACGTGAAGGGTGAGTGGAGAGCGACAGAGAACAATCGGCGCGCACGCTATTACACGATCACGGAGAAGGGTCGCAAGGCGCTCAGGAACGAGACTGCGACCTGGGACCGACAGATTGCGGCGATCAACAAGATCCTTGAGGCATCGTCATGAACACATTGCGGAATCTGGGAGAAGGCTTGAAGGCGCTGAGGAACAAGCGCGGGCGCAATGCCGAGATCGACGAGGAGCTGCAGGCTTACATCGGCGAATCGGTGAGCGACAAGATGCGCGGCGGAATGAGCCTGAAGGATGCGATGAAGGCCGCTCGTGCGGAGGCGGGAAGCGCCGACTCTGTGAAGCAGAAGGTTTGGAGCGCGGGATGGGAGTCGTGGGCCGACCGGCTGTGGGGCGATATGGTGTATTCGCTGCGAAGGCTTGGGCATGCGAAGGCGCTGGTGTTGACTGTAATGCTGTCGATCGGGTTAGGTATTGCGGCGAACTCGACGATCTTTTCACTGGTGAGCAGGTTCGTGCTTGAGCCGCCGCCGGTTGGCGAGCCGTCGTCGCTGGTGACGATCTACCGGAGCTACGAACACGGGCAGTGCTGCAACCATCTTCCGGCACCGGTGTATCGCGACCTGCAGTCGCAGTCGCAGTCATTTTCCGGCATTGCGGGCTACTACGAACTTGTTCCTGCCGCGATTGGTGCGGAAGGCGAGTCGAAGCGCGAGTGGGGGCAGGCGGCCACGGAGAATTACTTTGATGTCGCGCAGCTGAAGATGGCTGCGGGTCGCGGGTTCGCTGCGGGCGAAGAGGATGCTCCGGTCGTAGTGCTTGGTTACAGGTTATGGCAGCAAAAGTTCGGTGGCGATGCGGGGATTGTCGGCAAGGCGATCGATCTGTCGGGGCGTCCTTACACTGTGGTGGGTGTAGCTCCGCGTGGGTTTCACGGGCTCGATCAGGTGCTGGACTCGCAGTTCTGGGTTCCGTTGGGCGATCTGCGGGAGCTTGTCGCAAATGCGCCAAAAGAGGAGTCGCGGGTCATGCAGTGGCTGAGGACTGAGGCGCGACTGAAGCCTGGGGTGACGAAGGCCGAGGCACAGCGCGAGCTGGATGTGATTGCGCAGCGGCTGTCGCAGGCTCATCCGGCAACGGACAAGGATGACGGCTTTCGCATTGAGCCGGTGGGATCCTTCATGGCGCGCGACAAGAAGGCGCTTGAGATGTTTCTGCTGGCACTGTGGATCGTCGCTCTGTTGGTGCTGTGCATTGCGTGCGTGAATGTAGCGAATCTTCTGCTTGCTCAAGGCGCGCAGCGGCAGCGCGAGATGGCGGTGCGGCTTGCGTTGGGAGCAACGCGCGCACAACTGCTGCGGCAGATGCTGCTCGAAAGCGTTCTGCTTGCGCTCGGCGGCGGAGTGGTGGGCGTGTTGCTTTCGCTGTGGGCCACGTATGCGTTGTCCTCGTTTAAGCTGCCGGTGCCGGTGGCAATGGATCTGAGTGTGCATGTGGACTGGCGCGTACTGCTGTACACGTTTGCACTGAGTGTAGCGGCCGGGTTCCTCTGCGGTTTTGTTCCGGCGTGGACGGCGTCGCGTCCCGTAATGCCGAATGCATTGAAGGGCGAGGATGCATTAGCGAGACCGGGGCACCGGTGGAGCCTGCGCGGGGTGCTGGTAGTCGCGCAGATCACGCTGTCGTTCGTGCTGCTGTGCGCCGCAGGACTATTTCTGCGTAGCCTTGAGCGTGCGGCGAAGATCGACGTGGGCTTCCGGTCGCGCGGCGTGGTGATGATGGCGGTCGATCCGCATCTGCATCGCTACACCCCGGAGCGCTCTATCGTGATGCTGCGCGAGGTGCGCGAACGCATAGCGAGGTTGCCGGGAGTGATCTCGGCCACGACGACAGACGGCGTGCCGTTGTCGATGGGACATCGCAGCGACAGCTTCGAGGTTCCGGGAAGGCCGAAGCTGCAGGGTGCGAACGTCGTCGAGTTGTATATGGCTGGGCCTGGATACTTCGAGACGCTTGGGATTCCTCGCATTGCCGGCCGTGACTTTGGTGAGGAGAATCCAACGGCACCGAAGATAGGGATCGTCAATGAAGAGTTTATGAAGAGGTTCTTCCAGGGTGAGAATCCTGTGGGGCACATGGTAAATGGAGCGGGTGTGCCTTACGAGATTGTGGGCGTAGTAAAAGACACGAAATCGCGCACGATCGGCGAGCAGCAGCGGCCGGTGCTGTATCGCTCGATCAACCAGAACGTGGCGAGCGACCCATCGCAGGATGGGTATACGGTGATGGCACGGTATGAGGGCGATGCGACAGTGCTGACCAAGGCGATGGAAATCCAGATCCACGCGGTCGATCCAGCACTTGCGATCTTCAACACCCAGACGATGGAGGAGCATCTGTACGAAGCGCTATTTCTACCGCGGCTGGTGGGGGTGTTGTTCTCGGTCTTTGGGTTTGTGGGCGTGACGCTTGCGTCTGTCGGTCTGTATGGCGTGATGAGCTATTCGGTGAGCCAGCGGACGAAGGAGATTGGAGTCCGCATGATGCTGGGAGCGAGGGAGGAGCAGGTGCAGCGGATGGTGGTACGCGGAGGGATGCGTCTGGTGCTGATCGCGGTGGCCCTGGGGTTGCCGATTGCTCTTGCGGCTGCGAAGCTGACGAGAAGCCTGCTGTATGGCGTGCAACCGTGGGATGTGGCGACGTTCACGGTGGTGCCGCTCCTGCTGATCGCGGTATCGCTGGCGGCGTGCTGGATTCCCTCGCGCCGGGCTTCCCGTATTGATCCCATGGACGCGCTCCGGATGGATTGAACAGAACATCTGGGTGTTCGTTTCCGGACAAATAATTGCGATTGCGGACAGTCGAGACGCTCGCTTCACGTCCTAACCCATTGAAAAGAGATTGTTCGCAGGTGGAAAATGACGTGCTCAGGATACGGATGGACACGTCTGTCCTCGTACGAGGTGAGGCCTTCATGCAGAACATCCTGAATGATCTTCGATACGCGCTGCGCCAGTTGCGGCGCTCGCCTGTGTTTACGCTGACGGCGGTGCTGACACTGGCGCTGGGCGTGGGAGCGAATACGGCGATCTTCTCGCTGCTGGATCAGGCGCTGCTGCGGTCGCTGCCGGTCAGGGAACCGCAGCGGCTGGTGTATCTGCAGGGGACAGGCCATGCGTGGCAGGGACATTCAAGCAGCCACGGCGGAGGGGAGGAGTCGTACTTCTCGTACCCGATGTACCGCGACCTGAGAGACAAGGATGCGGCGTTCGAGGCGTTGGTGGCGACCTCGAAGACCGATGTCAATCTAACGCGCGGCAACGTTTCAGAGTTTGCCGAGGTGGAGATCGTAAGCGGGAACTACTTCGCGATGCTGGGCGTGGGACCGGCGCTGGGGCGGGTGTTCACGCAGGCCGAGGATCAGCAGAAGGACGCGGCTCCGGTAGTCGTGGTGAGCTTCGACTACTGGCGCGCACATATGAACTCGGATGCATCGGTGGTGAACCAGACGATCTCGCTGAATGGGAATCCGTTCAGGGTGATCGGCGTGTCGGCTCCAGGGTTCCGCAGTGCGGTGTGGGGCGAGACTCCGGCGATGTTTGTGCCGATGGCGATGATCGATCAGGTGATCCCGGGGCAGGGGCGGCGGCTCACGGACCACAAGGACCGCTGGATGAACATCATCGGCCGGTTGAAGGATGGAGTGAGTACGAAGCAGGCCGAGGCGATCAGCGCTCCGCTGTGGCACGCGCTCCGGGCAGATGAGCTGAAGGCGCTGGGAACCCAGTCGAAGCGGTTTACCGATGAGTTCCTGACGAACAGCCGTCTGCTGGTGCAGCCGGCGGCGCGCGGGTTCTCATACAATCGCGAGTCGTTCGAGACGCCGTTACTGGTGGTGATGGCGATGGCGGGGTTGGTGCTGCTGATTGCAGCGGTGAATGTGGCGAGCCTGCTGCTGGTTCGCTCGACGGCGCGGGTGCGGGAGTTCTCTCTGCGCTATGCGCTGGGCGCGAAGGCGGTGCGCATCGTGCAGCAGCTTCTGTTGGAGGGGTTGCTGATCGGCATAGGCGGCGGTCTGGCAGGACTGTTGTTGGCTCCCACTGCGATTCGCATTCTGGCGCATCGTATGGGAGACGCGTTCCTTCCCTCAATGGACTCGCGTCTGCTGCTGTTCAACTTTGCGATTGCTCTGGCGGTGAGTGTCTTCTTCAGCCTTCCTCCAGTGTTGCAGGCGCTCAGGCCTGACCTGACGTTGGCGCTGCGTACGCAGGGGGCGACAGGCTCGGGCAGCAAGCCAGGCTTCCGTGGCGTTGTAGTGGGGGCGCAGATCGGACTTAGCCTGCTGCTGCTGGTCGGCGCGGGATTGTTTGTTCGGACGATTCAGCAGCTTCGCTCATTCGACGTGGGTTTCAAGACAGATCACCTCATAGGATTCGCACTGGCGCCGAGGCTTGCGGGGTACGACGCCATAAGGATTCCAGTGATGCGCCAGAGGATGTTTGAGAGCCTGGGCACGATTGCGGGGGTCGAGAACGTGGGCGCTGCAAACTCGCCGCAACTCGGCTACAGCAGTCACAGCGGCAACGTGACCTTTGCAGGTTACAAGGCGGCGCCGGATGAAGACATCAATGTTGACAAGACGAACATCAGCCCCGGGTTCTTCGATACGCTGCATGTGTCGCTGGCGGCTGGTCGTGCGTTTACAGCGGACGACAACGCGAACCATCCGAAGGTAGCGATCGTGAATGAGACGCTGGCAAAGAAATATTTCGGTTCGCCGGCGAAGGCGGTGGGGCAGATGGTGGCGGACGGAGGGCCGGGAAAGCCTGTCTTCGACATCGAGATCGTCGGCGTAGTACGCGACTTTCTTCACGCCGATCTTCGCGATACGATGAAGCCCGCCTTCTTCAGTCCGCTGGAGCAGGCGACGGGATCGGATGCGAATCGGGCCATCTACTTCTATGCGCGGACGCATGTCCCGGCTGAAACGATGTTCGCTTCGATACGGCGGGCGGTGGCGGGTGTCGATCCGTTGCTGGCGATCGACAACCTCCGCACGATGGAGGAGCAGATCGACGAAGATTTGCGCAATGACCGCCTGATCGAGCTGCTGGCGGTTGCGTTCGGTGTGCTCGCGACGGTGCTTGCGGGCGTGGGCCTGTATGGCGTGGTGGCGTATACGACGGGCCAACGGACGAACGAGATCGGCATCCGGATGGCGCTGGGCTCGTCGCGGTGGTTGATCTCGCAACTTGTCTTTGGTGATGTGCTGCGGCTTGCGGGGATAGGTATCGCGGTGGCGTTGCCTGTGGCAGTGATGCTGGCGAGGCTGCTGCGCAGCCAGTTGTTCGGTGTGTCTCCAACGGACCCGTATGCGTACGCGATTGCGGTGGGGCTAGTCGCGGCAGTGGCCGTTGTGGCAGCGCTGCTGCCGGCTCGCAAGGCCGCCGCAGTAGAGCCTTCGGTAGTGCTGCGGGCCGAGTAGAGATTTTACCGGGTGATCCCGAGCATTGATTGTGGTTCGAATAAGAGGCATGATTCTCGACTACGCATCCTCTCGGAATGACAGTGGAAGAACTATTTTCCGATTCAGCGTCGATTGCGGCGTGCTGAGGCAGCGGGCGGCGGGTAGGCAGCCTTCAGCTTCTCCGGCGGCGTGGGCTCGTCCTCGATTGGCACCGGACGGTGCTCGGCGACGGCCGTGGCGACGGCGTATTTGAGAGCATCGATGCCTTCGCCGGTGACCGCCGAGATGAGATAGAACGGGATCTTGCGGCGTTTAGCATAGGTGGTTAGTTTTTTGAGCTTATCGGGGTTGGCGACGTCGGCCTTCGAGGCGACAAGGATGGTGGGCCGTTTGGCCAGCTTGGGGTCGAAGCTGGCCAGCTCTTCCGTGATGACCTTGAAGTCTTCTACCGGGTCAGGGCGGCCACTCGAATCGGAGACGTCGATGAGGTGGACGATGACGCTGGTGCGCTCGATGTGCTTGAGGAACTGGGTGCCGAGCCCGGCGCCGAGGTGCGCGCCTTCGATAAGGCCGGGGAGGTCAGCGATGGTGAACGACTGCTCGTGCGGAAAATCGCCCACCTTGACGACGCCGAGGTTGGGCTCAAGCGTGGTGAAGGCATAGTTGGCGATCTTGGGCCGGGCGGCGGAGAGCCGCGAGATCAGCGTGGATTTGCCGACGTTGGGGTAGCCGACCAGGCCGGCATCGGCCAGCAGGCGAAGTTCGAGACGCAGATGGCGCTCTTCACCGGAGCGTCCGAGCTCGTGTTCACGGGGAGCCTGGTGGATGCTGGTGGCGAAGTGCTGGTTGCCGCGTCCACCGCGCCCGCCACGGGCGATGATGACGGTCTGGTTGGGGCGGTTGAAGTCGTGCACGAGCTCGCCGGTATCTTCGTCGTAGACGAGGGTACCAACGGGGACAGGGAGCAGAAGGGGGTCGCCGGCGTGGCCCGACATGTTGGAGCCCATGCCATGCTCTCCGCGTCCGGATTTGTGCTCGGGGTTGAAGCGGAAGTGGACGAGGGTGTTGTGGCTGAGCGAAGAGGTCATGAGGATATCGCCGCCATGGCCACCGTCGCCACCGGAGGGTCCACCGCGGGGCACGAACTTCTCGCGGCGGAAGGCCATACAGCCGTTGCCGCCGTCGCCGGCTTTGATGCGAATCTTTGCTTCGTCAATAAACATTTTCATATTCAGTTTACAGGGCCCGGGTTAGACTAGGCGCATACACAGACTGTTTCGGTCGTACACGGGGTATGTCCTGACCTCTATATGGATACGAAGAATATAGAGATGAAAAGGGAGCTCACCCCGGCATCCTGATCCGGACCCATGAATTCCTCAATGGTTCGGCCGTACCCTTCCGATAAAGGGCGCTTCATCGTGAGTTCATCGCGGTGTAAGTCTGTAGTCCACCAATACGAATCGAAGACGGGATTAACAGACCGGAAAACGCCCGCTTGGGCGCGAGCGGTCCAGCTTTTCAGGGAGACCTATTTAGATGATTAAAAAAATAATCCAGTATGCATTGGTTGCAATGCTGTGCGCCGGAGTCTGCCTCTCCAGCCATGCACAGTCGGCCACGGATGGAGCGATCGGCGGTACGGTAGTGGATGCAGCAGGTTTGGCCGTGCCGCATGCAACGATCGTGATCCGATCGAACACGACGAACGCAGAGCAGACGACGACGTCGGACGATTCAGGCTTCTTTCGACTGGTTCACCTGCCAGCGTCCACCTTCACGGTGACGATCTCCGCGCCGGGCTTTCAGAATTATCAGTCGAAGGATGTGACCGTCCAGGTCGGACTGTTGACGGATATTTCCCCGAAGCTGACCGTCGGTAGTACCTCGGATACGGTAGAGGTGACGAGCGAAGCCCCGGTTCTGAACACGGTTTCTCCCGACTTTGCGAATGTGATTCCTCAGCGCACCCTGCAGGACCTTCCGGTCAGCAACTATCGCTGGTCCGCTTATGCAGCGCTCACCCCCGGCGTGGTAGTGGACTCAAGCGGATTCGGTCTCCTGAGCTTTCGGGGTCAGAGCACCCTGATGAACAATGTCACTATCGATGGCGCTGACGATAACCAGGCTTACTTCTCTGAGGAGCGAGGCCGTACGCGCGCCGGTTATTCCACGGCAAAGTCCTCCATTCAGGAGTTTCAGGTCAATACCTCGAACTATTCGACCGAGTTCGGTCGCGCCGCCGGTGGTGTGGTGAACTCCGTCACCAAGAGCGGCGGCAACCAGTATCACGGCGACCTCTACTTCTACGATCGCGACGCCAGCTGGGGTGCTGCCAGCGCACAAGCCAAATTGACTTCAGTAAGCTCGTCCGGCGCGCTGGTTACGACCTCAGTGAAGCCGACCGACAAGCGCAAGCAGTACGGTGGAGCGATCAGCGGGCCGATCTGGAAGGACAAGATCTTCTTCTTCTTCGCCGGCGACCGGTTCGATCACAACTTCCCTGCAGTTGCCATCGCAACGGCTCCCCTGAACCTCTATACGCTGCCGGATCTCACCCTGCCCACGG
>Ga0193743_1001118_pt1 | contig 20384 bp, 13 predicted proteins | sample L2c2metaG_FD_143038 | JGI IMG/M metagenome (GOLD analysis project Ga0193743, IMG submission 143038) | Soil microbial communities from a riparian zone of the East river system, Colorado, United States - L2c2 | ecosystem: Environmental > Terrestrial > Soil > Riparian zone | place: USA: East River... | reverse complement strand
GGGGATCAGCACGAAGTTGAGCGCGATGTTGGCGACCGCTCCGACGCCGTGCCGCACTAGCGAGGACCACAGGTACCCCTCGGCGATGATCCACTTCGAGTACACGGCCCCCATGAAGACGAACGGTGAGGCCCAGATGTGGATCGCGAGAACGCCGAACACCGGCTGCAGGTCGGCGCTGACCAGGTGCTTCACCGGACTCAGACAGACCGCCGTGACGACGATGGCAATGCCGAGGCCGAACTGAAATGTCTTGTCGTAGGCCACTTGCAGCATACGACGGTACTTCAGATCTGATCCCGTCCGCCGTGAGTCGTCGAGGGCGCGCAGCAGTACCGGCAACGTCGCGTTCATGATCACGATCGGCAGGAAGTACGCAAGCTCGCTGACGCGGGCGGCCAGCGAGTAGACGCCAACGGACACCGAACCCATCATCGGTTGAATGATGACGATGGCGGCTCGCTGGTTGGCCTGGTCGGCGATCGCCGACAGCGCCAGCGGGCTGGACTCGCTCAGCATCGACCGGATCTCGGTCGTGGCCGGCCGCGACATCGCCGGCGTATCGGGGTCGAACCAGAATCGCCAGAGGATCCAGAGACTGGCCACGGCGGTTTCGGCCAGGAAGATGCCAATGAACAGCCAGAGGTTCGGCAGCACCAGGATGCCGACGACGCGTACCACCACCATGAGCGTGACGGTGATGACCCGGATCATGGCAGTGCGGCGGCTGCGCATGTGCGCCATGTACCACAGCTCCGGAGCGTCGAGCGCGCGCACGAACAACGAACTCAGCGCGACGAGCGACGCGACCGTCGTCAGCTTGTCATGGCTGGTGAAGCTGATGGCGCCGAGGATGAGGTAGGTGACGACGCAGAACATCTCGCGAATCAGCAGGATCGCGGCAACTGATCGGGTGCCACGCATGCCTTCGGCGACGATGTACTTGATGCCAAGCCCGTTCAGCCCGGCAGTCGTCACCGCGAACCCGACGGTGCACAGCGCCAGCGCGTAGGAATAGACGCCGTACTCGCGAAGCGGCAGTACCCAGGCGAGCACAATCGCAAAGACCGACCCGCTGGCCAGGTTCGAGACCTGCTGCAGCGCATTCCAAACCGAGTTCTGCCGGATGCTGCGACTGTCGTCGGGGTCGAGCTGGCCCGATTCGACAGGAGAGTCGACGGTTGCCTCGGGTTTCATCGGCCCTTCAGTGTCTCAATCGTCTGTTCCCACATCAGCTCCACCTTGTCGACGAGCTCCGGTAGGCGGTCCTTCTGCCGCGTATCGCCTGCGCTGTCCGACAACAAGTGAGTGATCGCCGATTCCGGGTCGCTTTCGGGCGTGAGAATCCGGTCGGCAACGCCGAAATCGTCGAGGAGTTCGCGGTACTTGTGCGACCAGCCGAACGCCAGGGTCGGCACGGACTGCGACAGGCACCCCACGACCGCGTGGAAGCGACTCGCCACGGCGGCGGAAGCCTGGCCGAGAGCGGCCTTGAGCACCAGCGGATCCCCGTCACTGAACAGCGGCGCGCCGATGCGGCCTGCGAGCTCTCGCGCGACGTCGTGGTCGGTCTCTTCGTGCACGACGACGACGGACGTCAGCCCGTTGGCCTTGGCCGCGCCGCTGAAGCCTTCGAGCAGCTCCACGTACCTGGTCCGATCCAGGCCGCCGTGGGTGAAGAGTTTCGTGTTCGGGACAAGCGCCAGGAACGGCTGGTCGCAGACCGGGTCGATGGTCGGCGGCTTGAAACCGATGGTGAAGTCCGGGCTGCGCACGGTCGTGGTGCGGATGTGCAGTTGTCGGACGTACTCCTCGCTCACGCCGTCGCGGACGAACACCAGGCTGGCCTGCTCGAGCGCCTCGCGCGTCCAGCGGCGCGTCTCCGGGTTTTCGAACGGCCCAAAGGCCTGTGGCATCAGGATCTTTGGAATCCTCCGGCGGGCCCACGCCCGTCCGACCAGTGCCTCTCTGCGCGGCAACGCCACGTCGAACTGATCGGTGTAGTGGAATCCGGAGGCATCGAGCACCCCACCGATCTCGCGGTTGGCGGTCAGCCCGTATTCCGTCTTGATTCGCGCGGGCACGGCGTTGCTCAGAAATGAACTCAATCGCGGCAGGGCCGGCTCGTAAAGGGTCTGCCGCAGCCCGAGCCGGGAGCGCACCGCGTAGTCGGTCACCGCCGGCGGGAGCGAGAGCTCGAACTCGCCACCGAGACGCGAACAGATGGCCTCGAGCATCAATTGCGCGCCCTTGTTGCGCGTATTCGTTCCGCGAATGTCGACGATCACAGGGTCCGGTACCTCCGAATGTCATCGACGAGTCGCTTGGCGGAGAAGGGCACCAGTGCATCTGGATCGGCGTAGCCGTAGGCGATCAGCATGACAACGCGCTCGTAGGGCTGCAGGCCGAGCAGTTGGCGCATCTCAGCCTCTCGATCGGGCAGGTCCGGCCAGTTGATGCAGCAGCTGTTCACCCCCTGCGCTTCCAATGCGTAGACCAGGCCCATGGCGGCGAGGCAGCCGTCGATGTAGATCAGGTGCCGGTCGCGCCTGTCGAAGAAGGCGGACAGGTTGCCGACGATGACGACGAGGCCAGGGATCTGATGCTCGTACCCGTCGGTACCCATCGGTATCGCCGCGACCTTCGCGGTGCTGGTCGGGTCGTCGAAGATCTCGAACCGGTAGGGCTGCCGGTTGCACGCGGTGGGGGACTCGGCCGCGATCTCGACGGCGCGGTCGACGAGATCGCGCGACACCGACTCGGAGGTGAACCAGCGCACCGAACGGCGCCCTGTTGCCAGCGCCTCGAAATCGTCGATCTTGACGGTGGGTATCAGTGGGATCGCGGGATGCGGACCGCTCTCCGGCGAGCCGGGATCGATGCCGGCCAGGGCGTCCCGAAACTTGCTCCGTGAACTGACGATCGCCGGACGCGTGGACGTAGCCGTTGCGTCGAAGTAGCCCGAAAGCACGGAGTACATCCAGTTGAATTCGGGATGCTGGGGCGCGAGCACCTTCGACCTGACGCCGCCGTGAAAGGCATCGACGGTCTCGCCGATGTAGGCGCCCGCGAAGTCGTTTCGCACCGGCCGCATCGTGAGTCCCTTCTCGATGCGGTGCACGTTTCGCCGGAGCAGGTACAAATCAGTGCCGGAGTCGACGGAGCGCTCGTAGGCACGGATACCGCGCCTGACGTAGCGGCGCTCACGTCCCAGCGCGGTTCCGGTCAATCTGTGCCGCTGCCGCCATGCGCGGCGGCGCACCCGGCCCAGCAGGTCACTCAGATCACCGATGTTCACGGTGTTGCGGTGGTACGACACAGCGCACGCCTTCCCCTCACGGGCTGACCCCCACACCCAGTCATCGCCGACGATCACCCGCTCAGGGCCAGATGGGCCCGCGACAATAATCGGGAGGTTCTCGTCGGGGTTGGTCGTGGGTCGGCGCCTCTGCAGGCCCACTCGATGAACGTGCTTGGCGGACATACCTGGGTACATCCGGCTATCTGACAGGATATCGAAGTACCAGGATGTTGCAGGCTACGGCCGGGAAATGTTGCACACCCCACACACCCCACACAGCACGGCGGCCAGGCGGGCGTTGCTGGCCGTGGCGCGATTCCTGGAGCGAAACACGTTGCGGGAGTAGCCATGGTGGCGGCTAGTGGTCTGTCTGCGAATTGGCGCGGACGGGTGTCCGGTCAAACGCCGAACGTACGGTTGTTGCACGCAAACTGCGAGTGGCCCTGCAAACAACCGTACGTTCGGCGAGCTCATGAATCACAGACGGACCGCTACGGCAGTGCACGATAGGAGTTGTACATCCGGTACGCCATGTATGCCTGGCCCGCATCGGTTTGATGCACGCCGTCAGCCCCGATGAACATTTCCCTGTTCTCGGGCGTTATCCACGGTCCGCCGTCGCCCGCTGGTATCAGCAGTTTGCCGCTGCCGTCGTAGACGTTTCCCGTTCGTGGCTCGATGTACGGGACTCCAAGTGCAGTGCAGGCCGCCAGTAGGGCAGCATCGATGTCCCGGTAGGGCGCGTTGTTGACGCCGAGGGGATCGTAGGTTCCCGTCACGATCACCGACGGCCGTGAGGGCAATGCCTGGGCTTCCTCGATGGCACGTGTGAATGCCGCCGCGATATCGGCCGGCGAAGAGTTCCGGTCGCCGTAATACGAAGTGATGAACACGATGTCGGGTTCGGCGGGTGCCACGTCGGTGGCTACCCGGGTAGCGTAATCCGCCCATAGGCCGTCGGTGCCGGTGGCGATCGATCCGGTGCCGCCGATGCCGCCGTCCCACACGTCGTCGAATCCGCATTGCCCTGAGAATTTCCAGATCCAGGAACCGAGTTCACCGCCGGTGGACTGGGGGCCACCCTGTGTCAGCGAGTCGCCAAGGAAGAAGACGCGCGGGCCGGTGGCGGGCCATGGCTCCGCGTTCGAACCCGGGTCGGCGAAGATCTTCCCCAGGGACAGGTTGTTCATTTGGAACCGAATCGCGTGCTCGCCGGTGTTGGGCAGGGTGAACCGGATGAGATTCGTACCCTCCGCAAGGGCCGAGTCCGTCTGTGGCACATCCGAAGACGGGTGACCGTCCACGGTGATGGTCCAGGCGGCATTGCCACGCGCGTACACCTGGAACTCGATGTTCGCGGTGCCGGCCACCTTCAGCTGAACTCCCCACCCCCGTGGGTTCGGAGACGAGGTGGGGCCCTGTCCGTGCGGGGGATACTTCCAGTTGAACATGTACGTTTCGGCGTCCGCACCGTCCGGCGCGAGTGCCGCGCCTCCGAGAGCGGAGATCTTGTTCGACGGGGCGGAGGCGATGGTCACGCCGCCGGGAATCGTGGTGGCGTCTGCGTTCGCCGTCACCACGGCCGACAGCGGTGATGTCGTGCCGAGCCCCTGCGCCGCGCAACGCGCCGCGGCCGCATTGGCTGACGGAATGTTGCAGGTCAGCAGGGCAGCTGACAAGGCGGCCACCAACGCGACCCTGATCGGGTTCAGAACGTCGATCATCGTGGCAGGGCAGCCTGTCGTTGTCGACGCGCTTCGCTGAGGTAGAGCCAGGGGCCCTTCAGCAAGCCCCGACGCCCCGCACGCAGGAGATCGATCGGAAAGTCCGGCGGCGGGCCGTCCGGCTTGCCGGATCCGCTGTTGGCCAGGATCCTTCGCACGCCAGGTGGGATGAACCGCAGGATTCGCCACACGTAGTTCGGCGACGACGCGAGCATGCTCATGTAGAAGGCGGTCAGCCCTGCGGAGTATCCGAAGAATTGCGTCTCGAGTGCTTCGTCGGTCCGACGGTGGTAGTGCCAGGTCACGGCGGGCGGCCAATGCTGGACGATGGCGCCCGACTCGAGGATGAGGGCGAGTGCCCGCGTCTCTTCTCCACCGTGCGTCTTGGTTCCGGCGCCGAGTCGGTTGTCGAAACCTCCAACTGCTCGTAGGGCTTTGGTCCTGAACGCCATGTTGCCGCCTGCGCCGAAGCCGGGCAGCGGGTACAGCGGATCCAGAACCGATGGCGTCCCGGTGCGAAGTTGTTCCGGTGCCATGCCGCGGCCCTTGTTGAAGCCGCCGTAGCGCTCGAAGTTGACCTGCGCGACCGTCTCCAACTCAGCCGGGAGCATCACGCCTGCCACCGCATGCGGGCGGCCCGGCGTCGAGAACCCGCGCTTGAGCCAGGCGATCCAGTCGGGGTCGGCGACCTCGTCATCGTCGATCCACGCGATGATCTCGCTCTCTACCTCGGCAAGGCCCCGGTTCCTGGCGCGAGACAGTCCCGCGATCGGCTCGTGGCGGAATCGGATGCTCAGCCCGTCGAAATCGGTGTGGGTACGGGCGATGTCACCGTCTAGCGAGTTGTCGACGACCAGTACGTCGAAGGCAGGGTCGGATTGGACGGCGAGGCTGCGCAGCGTTGCCAGCAGGCCATCCAGTCGGTCACGAGTACAGATCACGACCGTCAGCGACATGTCGTCGGGAACCGTGACGGGTGTCGCCGCACTCAAAGCACATGACTCGGCGAGGTACTCGCGAAGGGCCGCGAGCGATAGCGCGGATTCGTCGTCGATGTCCAGGAATCGGACTGACTCCGCCACGCCATTCCTGCGGACCAGGCACAATGCCGTCGCGAAGCGGCTGACGTCGACGACCTCGTCATCGCCATGGCCGAGGCCGAGGTCGACGTCGAAGACGCGCGCCGGTGCGCGCAGGGCGCCGCGCTCGATTTCTTGCACAGATGTCCTCGATCTGATCCGCGAATGTATGTGTCGTTGGCGACGTTTGGGGCGTTGAGTCAGTCTGCCGTATCCGGCTCTCCGTAGAGTCGGTCGATCAGCCTGACTGCAAACACTACGACCATGAAGGTGGAGTTTGCCTGTCCAGAGGTCGCAAACACCGAGCTGCTGACGACATGCAGGTTCGGCACACCGTGAACGGTGAGGTTCTCGTTGACCACGCCGTCCTCGGGGGCCTTTGACATCCTGGTCGTTCCGACTTGATGGAATCCGCCGCCGGCCCTGGCACGTATGGCCGCACTCAGATCATCGGACGAGTACTCGAGGCGTCCCACTCCGCTCGCGCGCAGGTACTCATCCCAGTGTCGGTGCGCGGCGATCACGCCGTCGATGTCATCGTCGGTGAACAGTATGTCGATGTCCAGCTTGCGCATTCCGAGCTCATCGACGTCGTCGGCCAGACGCACACGACTCTCGTAGTGCGGGAGGTGTTCGGCGTGGTACTGGAATGGATAGCGGTTGTCGGGGTTCGTAACGAAGAATCCAGGTGGCTTGCGACCCCGGGCGAACACTCGTTTGACGCCGAAGTCGAACGCGAACCGGATCGTGTCGATCGGGTTCCGCAACAGAATGCGAAGGTGCGCCCAGACGGACGACCGATCGGTCATCCCGTAGGGCGTCCCCGGAACCTTGGTGCCCGTCAGCGAGAGTCGTTGCGCTGGCGGCGCCAGCAGGGCTCCGAGTGGCGAGATGAGCGCGAGATAGGTCAAGGACAGCTGCGGGTCGCGATGAGAGCCATCGGCAAGCTCGGGGTTCGCTATCCAACCCGCGATGTTCGGGAGATTGTGTGCGACTTGGTAACTCTCGGCAAAGGTGAACCGGCGCCTGACGTAGGAGCCGTCGATGTCGCGCTCGTACTGGTAGACGGTTTCGTCAGGAGGAGTTGTGAGCGCCAGGTCGGCGATGACGCCCTCGAGGTGTGCCATGTACCAACGGCCCAGGTGCCCGGAGTGATCGCCAAGGCTGTGGCCGTCGCGGCCGGGTGAGCACATGAGCAGCCTGGTGCACTCCAGGCCACCCGTCGCGACGACCACGTCGTCGGCCGCGACGGTGAACGAACGCCCGGACAGGGTTCTGCACTCCAGGTCGGAGACGCGGCCCTGATCGTCGTCGTGATTCATCCTTACGCACGTCGTGTCCGTGATCACCCGCAAGCTGGCCGCGTTGAGCAGGTCGTCGTAGTAGACCTTGCCGAAATCAGTTGGCAGCGACCAGCGTTCGAGCGACGACGTGGAGACATCGCCATCCTCCATGCCGGGAATCATGTTCCGCGGCAGGTGTGTGAGCTCGTGGACATCGAAGACTGGGCGCCCGCAGAGCATCCACTCGCATGCCCGGTCGAAGTAGATCTGCACGTCCTGGTATGACAACGGCCACGCCGAGTCGGGGGCGATGTCGCGTTCGACGAAGTCGACGCGGTCGTAGGGTACGCATCTGCCGCCCCATATCGACGAGGTGCCGCCGATCTGGCGACTGACCGTTAGTTCGACCGGCGCGTGTACGTCTGGGCGTTGTCGATGGGCCACTGACAGCTGCTGATAATCGGAGCGTGGTTTGCGGTTCCCCGTCTCGATGAGGACTACATCCACACCCCTGCGGCTGGCTTCGAGCGCGGTCACGATCCCGGCTGGGCCCGCACCGATGACTACCAGACGCGTTCGCAGGCGCGCGCCGTACGCAATGTCGTTCCCGGAGATGATCATCCACTCAAACCCGCAAATCGAGGCACTTCTGCCGGATCAGTCTGGCAACCTCCGCCTCGTTGCGGAGTGGCGCGCCCGCGGCGGCGCACGCCATCTTCAAATGATCGGTGCTGGTCGACGATAGCAGCACTGTCCCGGACTTGTTGTGTGTCACCGCGTTACGCATGAGGAGGTGAATCACAGTCCGCTGATCCCCAAGGTCGGCATCAAGCATCTCGCTGCACTGTTGCTGGAATTGTAGATCGTCCAGTGCGGCTCGAACGCGCGGCAGGGCCCCGGAGATGAAGCCGAAGATTATGGTCGGGCGGTCCGGTTCGGTGCGTGGTCCACCATGGCCCCCGATCAGGTCATAGGGGATCTGGACGGCTGAGGCGCGGCTCGTCAGGTCTGACAGATTGTCGTCCACTTGAGAGAGATCGCCAGCTGGGCCCCAACTTTCAATGGTGCCTCGGCGCACTTCGCCGTTGAGGTAGTCGATGAGATCGGAGTACCTCCCAGAAAGCCACCCGGCGGGCTCGTGCAGGAAGAAGTAGTTGAGGCGCGGATTGCGAAGAGCGCGAAGGCTTGAGGTCAGCGCACGCCGCGCATTCGAGACCGAGTAATCGTGTTCCGAATAGAGGAGACGCCCGATTGTCCCCGCGTCCCGTTTGCTGCCAGAGGACTTGGCCTTGGACTTGACGGCCGGGAACGACTGCATCAAGCGCCGCACCGGTGGTTGCACCAACCCGGCGGCCCGCCCCGCGGTGGTCGGGCGAATCCCGAACTTCGTCGCCACGATCACGTCAGATCGTGCGCCGATGAACTCGCCCAGCTCGGCCTCCGCGATCCCGAGGCCATACATGGGTGCGACATCGAAATGCCTGATGCCGAGGTTGTACGCCGCTTCCAACACTGTTCGACGGTCGCGCTTTAACGGCAAGCCGTAGAGGCTGGCGCAGCCGAACCCGAGGGCGTACTGACGATCATTCATTGGGTTCGCGTTCCCTCCCGGTTGCGCGAGTGTCCTAGGTCACTGCGAGTCGAATGACGACTCCCTACCGGCCCTCGCGCTGGTGACTTCTCCTGGCGAAAAGGATCAGGCAATCAAGTCCCCCCGGGGCGACCACGGTTCACTTCGGCGGACCGGGCTATGCCGTGACTTTACGGCACCGGTGGTGTCCGTGCAGGGCACGAACTGGCTCCGTTGGGGTCCCGCGCCGGTTCTCCCGGTCGTTCTGCGGCGGGCACGATTCGCCAACTACGCTGAGTTGGTCGGCCGTTGGTGCTCCCCATGTCGTTCGTCGGTGCAGGAGGGTTGCCAAGTGGGAGAACCGGATAGCGAAGGAGAAGTTGGCTGTGCCTCGACCGTTCGCACGCCGCTGGCCGAGTCGTGTTGCCCTCGGCCTTGGCCTGTTCGTGCTGTTGCCGGTATCGGCGGTGAGCCCGGTTTCATCTGCCGAGCCGCCCGATCCGAACGGCAACTGCCCAGTCACGGCGGCGGGCGCCTTCGGGTGGGGTATGCCGAATAGGTCCGACGACTTCAATGATCCGTCATCGCTGGCCGGATGGAAGGTCTACGACGCGGAGGGCCATGTCGGCAACGGCAGGCGTACTCCCGACGCGATCTCCGTCACCGATGGACTTCTCACGATCACCGGCGACAGCGCGGGCGATTCCGGAGGCATGGCGTGGATGCCGGGCCAGATGTACGGCCGCTGGGAGACGTGCGTGCTGTCGCCACCCGGGTCGCCGAACTACCATCCCGTGGTTCTGCTCTGGCCTGACTCGGAGAACTGGCCAGGGGACGGTGAGATCGACTTCATGGAGATCCTCGAACCCACTCGGCAGGAGGTCACGGCCTCGGTGCTTCACGTTCGGCCGGGGGACCCTTCGACCAAAGCCGACCCGAATGACCACCGCAAGATCGCGATCGACGCAACGCAGTGGCACAGTTGGGCACTTGAATGGACCCCCGATCACATCAGGGGGTATGTGGATGGCACACAGTGGTTCGAGGTCACCAGGCACATCCCGCAGACCCCGATGCACCTTTGCCTTCAGCTCGACAACTTCGGCGGTGACATCAGCGAAGGTGGTCAGTTGATCGCTGACTGGGCCCGCGAGTACCCCGTCGAGTAATCATCAACTCGCTGTGGGGGATTGGGGAATCTCGAGCCTCGATATGAGGCCTCTGTGGTCGGATCCGGGCAGCCTGGCGGTTTCAGCGGACGTTGCGGTGCACTGGAAGGTCAGTACGTGGTCGATGGCGATGAGGGGCGGAATCCGGATGTCGGCCGGAAAGGTCCTGTTGAGCCCCGCTCCAGCCTGCTGAGAGGCATCCTGGAAGCCGTTCTGAAGCAGGCTTCGGAACTCCCGCATGTCCGGTGTGCTGTTGAAGTCGCCTGCAACGATCGCGCAGCCCGCGCCGACTGACTTGGCCAGATCGCTCATCGTGCCCTGCATGTGCCCCATGTCCCAGCGCCAGTCGTCGATGGGTTGAGGCCACGGCCCTGACATGTGCGCCACCAGCAGGGTCGGGTCGAACTCCACGCCTTCGACTCTGATACGTGCGCTCACCGTCGCGAGGTGGTAGTCGTCTATCCGTTTCGACTCAGTGATCGGAAACCTGCTCCACAGGCCGATGCCGCTCGCGCCGGATCGTGCGTCGAGGGCACGGTACGGAAAGGACTTGTCCAAACCAGCGGTCGACAGTCTCCGTACCGACTCTGGCGTGAGTTCCTGTACGGCCAGGACGTCGGCGCTCGCGTTCGCCGTCGCAACGAGTGAACTCGCGTCGGCCTGACCAAAGTAGAGGTTCGCCGTCATGACCCGCAGCGCCACGGCTCCGGCGGCGTGGTCGGTGCGCTCAGATGTGAAGAGCGGCAACTCAACTGCAATTCCAGCGATCATTGCGGCGGTCGCTGCGATCGCCAGCATCCAGCGTCTGCTCAAAACGAACAGAACCACTGACGCCACCGCCGCGGTCATCAGATAAGGCGAGAGTGCCGCTGCGAACATGACGACGTGGTTCGAGAGCGGCACGTAGCGGGCGAGCACCCCGGCGACCGCCACGGCGAGCGCGGCCACCGCGACAGTGGTCAACAGTGCGCGCATCGAGAACCGCGCGACTGGCTTGGCCGCTGGATGGCCTTCGAGAGTGTCAATGGTCACCGACTGTAGTTGATCGGGCAGCGTCGTGACCGATCGTCGCGCACGCGGTGCTCGACCGTGCCCCAGCAACCCGTCAGCGGAGTCGTCTGTCGGTTAGCCTGGTTTGGTGTCGCGATCAAGAGGGAAGGGCGCCTTGTGAGTTCGCGGCCGCTGAAGGTGTTGGTCATCGACCAGGCCAAGGGCGTGTGGGGAGCGCAGCGCTACCTCCTGCGGCTCGCTCCGTTGTTGCAGGAGCTGGGAGTCGAACTCACCCTGGCTGGACCGCGCTCGCTCGAGTTGCACGACGCTTGGCGGCAGGCCGGTTTCGAGGCCATTCACCTCGACATTCCGACGGAACGCGATATCCGCGACCCGGGACACCGGCCGACGATGTCCGGTTTCGTCAGGGAGGGCCGTGGCGGCGTGACGGTTGCCCGAATGATCTCTCGGGTGGTCCGCGTTGGCGGCTACGACGCGATCTGGGCAAACGCGCACTGGATCCACTCAGATGCCAGCCTCGCCGGGCGGATGTGCCGCACGCCGGTGGTGCTCCACCTTCACGAAGAAGCAACGCCCGGCCTCGGCCGGTGGCTGCGTACCGCGGCCGTGCGGATGGCTACGCAGACGGTGGCAGTCAGCGAAGCGGTAGCGGCCGGGCTTCCTGCGCTGGTTCGAAATCGTGTGCAGGTGATACCGAACGGCATCGACGCCGCCGCCATGTCGCCGGAGTCAGCGGGCGGCCAAGATCGGCTTCGCGCGCTTCGGACGAGCCTCGGGGTTGGCGACGACGACATCATGGTTCTGGCGGCAACCCGGCTTGATCCGTCGAAACGGATCGAGGACCTGCTGACAGCGGTCCGCCGCCTCGGCGACTCAAGAGTGCGGCTGGTGGTGGCGGGAACGACGAGCGCGTACCCGGATTACGAGCAAAGCGTGCGCGCCAAGTCCGAGGCGCTGCCCGCCGGGCATGTCCACTTCTGCGGTCGCCGTGACGATATGGCCGCACTCTTCCTGGCCAGCGATGTCGTCATGCATGCAGGCATGGTCGAGGGCATGCCGTTGGGGCTGCTGGAGGCACAGTCGTGCGGAAAACCGGTAGTTGCGTATCGCGTTGCAGGTGTCCCCGAGGCGGTGCTACACGCGACCACCGGACTACTGGCCGCGCCGGGTGACGCCGATGGCCTGTGCGACGCGCTCGGTAAGCTGGTCGGGGATCCGGTGTTGCGCTCCCAGATGGGCGCCTCGGCCCGCGCGCATGTACTTTCACACCACCGGATCGAGGCACAGGCGGCGCGAAACGTGGCGGTGTTGACCGAAATGTGTGGAGTTCCACGGGCGATGGCGGTATGACGCAGAAAGTCCTCGTCGCATTGGCGACCGTTCTCCTGGCGTGCGGTCTGGCGTCCTGCTCTGACGACGGCACCAAGGACTATGGGTTCCAGGTGGACGAGGCAGAGGTGAACGGTCCTGGAACGCTCGGGCTTTCGGAGTCCGGCCAACAAATCAAGGGACTGGTGGTCTATTTCCACGGCTCGGACCAGACCGCGCGGGTGATCCGTGACGACGAGAAGCACAGAAATCTCTTCGATCCAGTGCTGCGCTCCGGTTACGCGGTCGTCGCCGCCGATGCAGGCGGCAACGCCTTCGGCAACCCTGCTTCGCAACAGGACTATCGACGGCTCGTCGAGGCTGCTCGCCAGAAATATGGCGCAGTGCCGATGTTCTTCGTCGCCGAGTCGATGGGCGCAATCGCGGCGTTGTCGTTGATCAACGAGGACGTCGACAGGCAGGTCAAGGGAATGGTGGGGGTGTCGCCGCTGATGGGCATTCCGCCGCCCGCCCGCAAGGTCAACTACCTCACCGGCCCGTGGGGAGGCACGGTCGACGCTTCCGCCGATCCGATGACCTGGCCGCCCAGCGCGTTCGCCAATCGAGCGTTCCGGTTGTATTTGCCCAAGGACGACACCGTGATTCCCGCGGGAGCTACGGGGAAAGACTTTGCCGCGCAATTTGGTTCGGTCGCGACGATCGAAATCGTCGAGTGTGAGGGTGGTCACGTGGCCTCGCCGTGCTATCAGGGCGATGACGTCGAGAAATGGGTCGGCGCGCTGCGCTGACGGTGCCTCCCCGAGGCGACGACGAAGCGCGCGTCGGCGTAATCCCCGATATCATCGAGGCATCTGGAATGCGATATGGCGGGTGAGCATCGTCCATAGGGGGCGCGGCGCATGACACAGACAACTTCGGCGGACGTCCGTCTGCCGCCAGCTCCCCGCTGGCCGCAGATCGCCCAGGACATCGCCTATCTCACCCGCGGCCAGCAGCTGATGCAGGCGCTCTACCGCCGATTCGGCACCGCGTTCTCCATGCGGCTGCCATTCTTCGGCCCTGCGGTGGTCATCAGTGACCCGGCACTGGCCAAAGAGCTGTTCAAACATCCCACCGACGCGGTGCGCGGCGCCGAACCCAACCTCGGACTGGTCCTCGGACCGGGCTCCTCGTTCGGGCTTCAGGGTGAGAAGCATCTGCGGCACCGGCGGCTGCTGCTCCCGCCGTTTCACGGTGACCGGATGCGTGCCTACGAGGGGCTCATCGAAGCCGAGACTCGTCAGGAGATCGCGGATTGGCCTGAGGGGCAAGAGTTTCCGGTGCGCGAATCGATGATGCGGATCACCCTGAATACGATCCTGCGGGGCGTGTTCGGGGCCGAGGGTGCCGAGTTCGATGCGTTGCGAACGCTGATGCCGAAGATGATCAAGCTCGGTTCCAGGCTGGTTCTGGTGCCGTCCCTGCATCGCGACTTCGGCCGATGGAGCCCATGGCGCCGACTCGGGGCGATGCGCGAAGAGCTCGACGCCATCTTCGGTGCGCTGATCGCCCGTGCCCAATCCGATCCCGCACTTGAGCAGCGCACCGATGTCCTGTCGCTGCTGCTGCAGGCCCGGTACGACGACGGAGACCCGATGTCGCACAGCGACATTGGTGACGAGCTGTTCACCCTCCTTGTCGCCGGTCACGAGACCACGGCGACGTCGCTGACCTGGGCGGTGGAACGCCTGCGGCGTCATCCCGAGGTGTTGGCGCGTTTGGTGGCCGAGGTCGACGACGCCGGGGAGACCGCGCTACAGCAGGCAGTAGTGCACGAAGTGCTGCGCACCCGGCCGATCATCGATGCGGTCTCTCGCGAGGTGACCGCGGAGACGATCCGATTGGGCCCCTGGGTCATTCCGCGTGGCCACATCGTCACCGTCAACATCGCACTGGTTCACCAGAATGAGGAGGTGTTCCCGGACGCGTCCGCCTTCAACCCAGACCGGTTCCTCGGGAACGACAGCCCGGGGATGTACGAGTGGGTACCGTTCGGCGGGGGAACGCGGCGGTGTCCCGGGGCGGCGTTCGCGAACCTGGAGATGATGGTCGTGTTGCGGACCGTCTTGCGCGAGTTCGCGTTGGCGCCGACCGACGCACCCGGCGAGCAGCGCCAGAGCAGAGGGGTGGTGTTTGCCCCAAGGCGCGATGGTCGCGTGGTGCTGTTTCGCCGTAAGCCCGGCTCCGAACCACCAGCAAAGCGTGGGACGGGTTAGGTACGGTGGTCAACTTGCCTGCAGTGCATGACCATCGCGACGATCCGCGAATCGGCCGCGTGTTCGCTGGCCGCCGGTGGAGGCGGACGCGGAATCGTCGCGCGCATCCCCGGATCTGGTCGGCGATGAGCGTCCCGCGGCGTACAGTTGACCGGTGTCTAGCGAGATATGTCGGTGCGGTCACGAGCGCGTCGCGCACGAGCACTATCGCTCTGGCGCCGAGTGCGCGCTGTGCCCTCCCGGAGAATGCCCGCGGTATAGCGGTCCCCGCCCGGCCTGGTGGCGGTCCGTCATTCCCGGGAGCCTTCGCCGGAAGCGTTCAGCACGCAATGCGCCCCGTTCGGAGCGTCCCGACGATGGACGTTGGGACGACGCGGCAGGCAGCTCGGCAGGTATCGCGCTCGGTGCCGGCCAGTGGGCATTCCCCCATGCGGCGCCCGGTGTGCCGGCCCACCGTGCCGGCCTGCGCAGACCGCGGCGTCGTGCCCTTCGGTCGGTGTAACCGAACCGGTCACTGACCGGTTTCGCCCGGGGGCGGGCATCTTTCGCGATGCCGCACCGTCGAGCCGACCGTACGAGGAGTGATGACTGACCGTTGGCGGGGCGCCCTGGTTGCTGCCCTGACTACCTTGCTGGTTCTGGGCAGCGTGTCGGCGTGCGACCAGGCCGATGAACACGCGCAGTTCAAGATCGACGCCGCCGCGGTCAGCGGCCCTGACACGCTCGGATTGTCGGCCGCCGGCGACCCGATCAAGGCGGTGGTCGTCTACTTCCACGGCATGGACCAGAAGGCCGACGTGACCCAGTCCGACGTCAAACACAAGTCGTTCGTCCAGGCTCTGTTGCGTGCCGGATATGCCGTCGTCTCCGCCGACGCGTCACGCAACGCGTTCGGCAACCCCGTGTCTCGTCAGCAGTACCGCGACCTCGTCCGCGCGGCCGAACAGAAGTACCGTGCACCCGCCACCTTCTTCGTCGCGGAGTCGATGGGCGCATTGCCGGCACTGGCGCTGCTGAGCGAGGACCAGGGTCACACCATCCGGGGCATGATCGGCATCTCACCGCTCACGGGTCTGCCACCGCGGGGGGAGTCCGTTGACTTCGTCGCCGACGCGTGGGGCGGATCGCTGCCACCCGAGGCGGACCCGCTGGCGTGGCCGGCAGGCGCGTTCGCGAACGGCAGCTTTCTGCTCTACGCCTCGGCCGACGACCACGTCGTTCCCGCGGACGCCTCCGCGCAGGAGTTCGCCAACCGGTTCGGGGCAGTGGCGGACATCCGGGTGATGCCCTGCTCGGGCGGACACGTGGCCGGGGACTGCTTCCGCGGCGACGACGTCGTCGTCTGGATGACATCGCTGACCGAACCGGCCTGAGCACGTCCAGGGTCTCAGCCGCCTATCAGGTCGCATTGACGGCGATCTCAGGGCCGACGGCCACCATGAACTCATGCCTGACACGTGCCGCTGCGGACATCATCGTGCTGCTCATGCGCACTACCGATCCGGATCGGACTGTGCCTTCTGCGCGGTGGGGCAATGCCGCGGCTACCGGTCAGACGGCACGCTGAACCGGGTGATCGAGAAGTTGGCTGCCTTGGGCGGCGGCCGCTAGGTGGCTGAGCACTCAGCCAACCGGCGGTGCAGGAACTCCCTGGCCGGTGCGGAGCCGTTGTGGTTCAACGCGATCCGGTACCAGCGGCGTCGCGTCGTCCCCGACGCAGTCATCGAGCTTCGGTACGCCGGTGCTACCGTGCGCACGCCGTTCAAGTCCGCCGCTACCGCACCGTCAACACCCGACCCGGCACCCAGATCCTGACAGTCGCCGACCCGATACCCGACGACCTCCGCGAAGCGCTCCTCAAGATCCGCGCCGACACTGCGCACCAAATTGCGCCAAGCCGAGGCTAGTGGTCCTTACTATGTGGAGATTCGTGTGCTTCCCCATCAGTTGGGCCATCAGCAGCTAATTGGCTCATCCGTTCGCCGAGTTCGGCGCGTGAACGGATGCCCAGCTTGCGGTAGATGCGGGTCAGGTTCGCTTCGACGGTCTTGAGGCTGATGGAGAGCGCCGCAGCCACGTCGCGGTTGGTCATGTCGGAGGCGGCGAGTTCGGCGACGCATTGTTCGGACGGGGTCAGTGGCACGTGTTGGGTTGGGCCGCTTTTGGTGGCAGCCAGTTCGTCGCGGGCGCGCTTGGCCCACAACGGCGTTCCCATGTACTCGAATGCGCGCAACGCCTCGCCCAAGGTAACTGTTTTGGCTTCCTTGAGGCCCTGCCAGCGTTGGAGCTGGCCGAGCAGCAGCTGCGTGCGCGCGCACTCGAACGGCATTGGAAGCCGGTCGTGTTCGGCCATTGCTTGCTGCGCCATGCGGGTGGCGGCCTTGACGTCGCCCTGGGCGGCCAACCACATGCTGCGGCAGCGCGCGCCCGCCGCCAGCATCCACGGTCGGTCGAGGCGGCGGCCGTTGTTCTCCAGTACATCGATCAGTGGTCCGGCTTCGGCGATGTGCCCTAATGCGATCATTGCCTCGACGGCATCAGGGATGAATGCGGCGATGACAATCTCAGTGCCAGGCAGAGTACTGAACCGTGCGATCAGCGGCTGCAGGGCTGTCAGCGCTTCGGCATAGTTGCCCAGCGAGACGTCGAGGAATCCGAGGGTCATGACCGGCAGGTCCGCGAGTCGCGTTGAGCCGCAGCGGTTCGCGCCCTCGATCGCGGCATGAGCATTGGCACGGGCGTCGCGTTCACGACCGGTGTAGGCGGCGACGAGCGCCCGGGCGGTGTGGGCAATGACCGTCATGTGATCAGCACCGAGCAGCTCGGAACGCTCCATCGCATCCTCGGCCGTGAGTGCGGCCGCGGCGAAGTCGCCCCGCCAAGTGTCGATCAACGTGCTGTGGAGATCGATGAACATGATGTGGCTGATGGCGCCGCGCTCGATGCAGCGGTTCCTCACTGCGAGCATCTGAGCGCTGGCCCCGTCCAGCCGTCCCGTCCAGGCCAGCGCCAGCGCGTTGACGGCGCTGGCGCTGAACGGAAGTGAAACGTCGATGTTGGGGTCTTCCAGTTCCAGCGCGCCATGCAGGCTGGGCTCGTCGACGCCCTGCCCGCATACGAGGCCGACAGTCACCCACATCGCGCGTGCTTGACTGGTCAGGGCAGGTAGGTCGAGTTCCTCGGCCAACGTCGCTGCTTGCAGCGCGTAATGCAATGAATCGTGGTATTCCCCCGTATTGAGTTGAGCAAACGACAGCAGGAGAAAGGTCTGCACCAGCACCGTCGGGTCGGTCGCGGCGTCGTCTGCCGCACCTCTTAGGAGTTCAGCAGCGTGCGCAAAGCTGTTGTCGTGCATGCGCATTTCCGCAAGCAGGTTGACTGCGGTGGCTCGGAGCGGGCCTGGCGGCAGCTGGCTGACCATGGGTTCGAGTACTGCGCGGGCAGGTTCGGCGTTGCCAGCCTGGAAGTGATGCGCGGCGGCGCGGATCCGGCGTTCGGGCGTGTCACCGTCGAGCCGGATCGCCAGGTCGACGAGTTCAGCGGCGGCAGCCGGAGCACCGCGAGTGCGCGCCGTGTCTGCCGCGGTATCCAGGGCCTGCAGCGTTGCGGGGTCCGAGCTGACTGTCGCCAGTGCGAGATATCTGGCCTTCAGTTGGGGTAGCGACTCAACGTCGGCTAGCGCCCGATGCATTCTGCGCCGTCGTGCTGGACCGGCGTCGGCGTAGACCCCTTGTGCCAGCAGCGGATGGCTGAACCGCACCCGGTTGCCGTGGATGCAGATGATGCCCTTGTCTTCGATCGGTTCGAGCAGCTCGACAGTGCGCGCTGCGGTGGTTCCGGTGGCCTGCGCGAGCAGGTCGACGGTCGGATCAGGAACACACGCCGCGGCAAGCAACACATCCCGGACCTCGTCTTCCAGCTGGCCTATCCGGTCACGCATCAGTTCGGCCAGCGGGGCAGGCAACACTGGATCGGCGGTCGGTGACTGGATGTTTGCCGCGTGCGCCAGTTCCAGCGCGTAGGACGGGTTGCCGTGAGAGATCTCGGCAATCCGGACCGTCATCGGGCGAGGTAGTGAGTGACCCAATCGGTCGGAGATCAACGTGTGCAGTCCGCTAAGGGGTAGCGGCCCCAAGCGGATTCGCTCGATGCCGTCCTGCCTGGCCAGCTGCAGCCAGGACGCCGTTGTATCGCTCTTGTCGGGCCCGGAGCCCTCGGCGACCAGCACGCCCATCCGACGGTCGAGGCGACGCGCGACGAACGCGACGACACTCTTGCTCGACGCGTCCACCCACTGCACGTCGTCGATGGCGACCAGCACCGGTGACTCGGCCGCTAGGCGTTCGAGGATCGAAAGGATCGTTGTCGCGACGACCCGATGGTCGCCTGGGGGATCCCCGCCGTCGGCCCGCAGCAGCACACGATCCATTGCACGACGCTGGACCTCGGGCAACCCGCCCAGTGCTGCGCAGCCGACATCGCTGATTAGGTCGGCGACAACTCCATAAGCCGGCGCCGACTCGACCTGACTTGCCCGAGCCGAGAGGACACGAAATCGACGCTCCCGCGCCTGCTGTACTGCCGCCGACCACAGCGTGGTCTTGCCGATACCGGCCTCGCCGTCGATCACCAGTCCCGACGGGCGCTCAGCCATCGACGTCAAGAAGGCAGCAACTACTCGCAACTCGGCCGAACGGCCGACGAGTCGTCCCCCAGACATGACGTGCCCCCAGACCTGACCTGTCCCCTTGACAGCAGGATAATTATCGCATCCGTCAATCCCGTTGGCCGCGGAACTGCGATGCTCCAACCTCGGCAACGTCAATTTACTTGCGAGCTCGCGAGCGCCGCCCGACGATGACCGCCGCCAACGGGAAGGTGACCATCGCCATGGGGCCGGTTGGCAAGGGCGGTGCTCCAGCGTCCGACCGGCGTGGGGTATAGGAACGGCAACACTAGGGAATCACCCGATTCCTGACCTACCAGTACGCGCCAACCACACCTTGCGAGCCCCGTAGACCCCGTAGTTTCCGGCGTGCACATGCTTGATCTGCTGTTTGAGTGCTTCGTCGCGGACCTCGCGGCGGCTGGGCTCATGGTGGATCTGGTCGTAGTAGGTCGATGGGGCGATCGGCACACCCAGCCCGGACAGCTGTGTGCATATCGACTCGACACCCCACCGCAGACCATCAGGACCGTCTCGATGCCCTCGATGGTCGGCGATGAACCGTGTGATTAGTGCTGTGGCCGGTCGAGTTCGGCCGCGAAAAAGCTGCCGCTGTCTTCAGAATTGCGTTGGCCCTTCGTAATTCGGCGTCCTCGCGTTTCAGGCGTTTGAGTTCGGCCGATTCCTCGGTCGTGGTTCCCGGACGTGCGCCGGCGTCGACCTGGGCCTGGCGCACCACTTGCGCACCGTCTCGGCCGTGCCAACACCGAGCAGGCGGGCCACCTCGCTGATCGCCGCCCACTCCGAATCATGCTGATCGCTGATCTCGGCGACCATCCGCACCGCCCGCTCCCGCAGCTTCGGCGGGTACCCTCCTCGACGAACCACCTGACATGACTCCAACCTTTCCAACAGATGGAGTCCCCGGACATGCCGGGGCGGTTCAGGATGAACCGCCAAGGAACATCGCGTTGGGCTGGTGGCCCGAACGGATTGT
>Ga0193743_1001117_pt1 | contig 20436 bp, 16 predicted proteins | sample L2c2metaG_FD_143038 | JGI IMG/M metagenome (GOLD analysis project Ga0193743, IMG submission 143038) | Soil microbial communities from a riparian zone of the East river system, Colorado, United States - L2c2 | ecosystem: Environmental > Terrestrial > Soil > Riparian zone | place: USA: East River... | reverse complement strand
CCCAGGAATATAAGGAATTTTCAAATGAAACGGACATCTGCATCAAGTCGCATCGCCAGCCTTGGCCTGACTTGTGCTCTGCTTTGGTCGGCCGGAACTGCCGCGGCCAGCGCTCAGACCACCGCACCGCCGGAGGCGCCGGCGACCCTTAACGCCATCGATTTCAACTTTGTCGGGCAAGCGAACCTTGGCGCGCCGTTCCAAATCGGCTCCGGCCGGTTGGCGGAGACGAAAGCCACGAATGCGGCGATCCGCAGTTACGGCCATCTAATGGTCACCACTCATATTCCGGTCGTCGATGCGCTCAATGTGATCCTGAAACAAAAAAATATCACTCCTTCGAGCACGCTGTTGCAAGGCGCGTATGACGCGATGATTTTCACGCTCAACGCCGACCGCGGCGTTGTGTTCGATCGGAATTATGTGAACGGCCAGGTTGAGTATCAAAAAGGAAATGCGGCGTTGTTCGAACAGGAGATTCAGAACGGTAGCGATCCTGAACTCAAGGAGTTCGCGCGCCAGACCCTGCCAAAGATCGTCGACCATCTGGAACGTGCCGAGAAGCTTGCCGCTGCGGCTGGTGGACACCTGGTCTCGAAATAAAGGCGCGTTAACCCGCTAGTTCAACGCGTTGACGCGCCGAACACATAGACCGCTAGGGAAGAGATCATCCTGCGTATCGCCATCGCGTGCGGGCTTCTGTTAGGAGCGACCGTGTTGCTGCCGTCAGCCGCGACCGCGCAATTTGCAGAAAAAAGATGCTGACCCTGGAAATTGCGCGAAAGGTCGTCGCGGCCGCGGAAGCGGAGGCCGCGCGCAATCACCTCGTCGGAGTCGTTGCCGTGGTCGACGACGGCGGCTGGCCGATCCTGATCGAGCGCATGGACCAAGCCGCCTATCTCGCCAGCGTCGAACTGGCACCCGGCAAGGCTCGAACAGCCGCGTTGTTCAAGAAGCCGATTCAGGCGCTTGAGGACGCGATCAACCACGGTCGCGTTGCTGCCGTCATGCAAGGTGGACTTCCAATCGTTGCAGATGGCGAGGTAATCGGCGCCATCGGGGCGAGCTTCGACACGCCGGAGCACGATGTGAAAATCGCAGAAGCGGGGCTGGCAGCGGTCCCTCATTGAATTGAACCTCGTTGGCCGTATCCCGCCGAGCGGGATCAAACGTTTGATTACCAATAGGGCGACCAACGGGCCCGTGCGAGCGAACCGCTTTGGCAGTTGGGTGTTATCTCGATCCACATTCGATCGCTTCCGTTTTTGAGTTTAGCCCTCCCTGTGACGCCGGTATTCGGTCGGTGCAAATCCTGTGAACCCGCGAAATGCGCGCGTAAATGAACTCGTGTCGCGAAAGCCGGTTTGCATCCCGATCTCAGTCACAGTGAGCTCCGTCCTTTGCAACAGGCTTCTAGCGTGATCCATGCGGCGAGCCGAATGGTAGCGATGCGGAGGCACGCCGAAGGATTTCTTGAAGGCGCGCGCGAAATGAAAGAGGCTCAGGTTAACGAGCTCGGCGAGAGTGGCTAACGAGATTTGCTCCGAGAGATGCTCCTCGATGAATTCCACCAGGCGTTTCCGTTGCCACGGCGGCAAGCCGCCACTAAGCGGTCTCATCACGGGGGATGTTGTGCGTTCCAATCTGCCAAGTTCGTGCATCAGTACGAGGCTCAAGGCCTCTGCGTATTGGCGGCTCCCTGGGTCGGAACTCTCGACCTCGGCCTTGAGTTTCAGTGCCGTGTCCCAGATGGCTTGATCGAAGAAGAACAGGCGAGGGCTGATTGCGGGCGTGACGCCGGACTCCAGAGCGAACAACGGATGCTGTAAATCGATATAGAAATAGGTGACCCGCGTCAGCACCCGCGGCGTCTGCCATCCGTGGAACCGATGCCCGGCAGGCACAAGGCTGAGCTTGCAATTGAATTCGCGCAAGGTCGCCTTTGGCAAGCCCTCGATAAGCGTCTCGCCGTCATCGAGTTCGGCGCGCTCGTAAGCGATCAGCAAATGTCGTCGTGCTTGAAAGCCGTATTCGAAGGTCTCGCGCCGGATAATTCTCACGTTGTCTGCCTGTATTGCGCCCCAATGAGCCAGTCGACGGTGAGCGATATCTGGGGGCGAAATCCTGACAATCGACGGAGGGGAGGAACGGGCCCCCGAAAGACCAAGGCCGATGTCGGTCATTCTTGTTTCCCACGACATATGAGTTGGCTCTCTTCCCGGCCGGTGCCGTTGTGCCGAGGGCCTGGAAGTCATGACGGGATCACAAGGTCACAAAGCCATCGTTACTGCACACAAACGGGGCGGCATGGGCCGCCGCATGAGAATTACTGTCGTCGCGAGAGTAAACGGGTGCGATTTCCGCACCATTAAATTCCGGTTTAGGTAGCCAGATTCGATTTTGTGCAGGACGGACGGGCACGCACTCCAACAGAGCATCGCCGGGCGGCTACCACGCGGGACGGCTGCTCCAGGAAATGCAAGCAACAGCAGGCAAAGCAGGGCAAGCTGAGACAAGCGCAAGTCCCGCTCATCACGAGATCCCGAATCTATCCGCCGCAACAAGGCGCATCAGACCGCGCTGCTGCGGTAGGTCAGGAGTGCCGATGTCCAAGCTTGAATCTGGTTCGCCACGTCCCTCCGGAGCGGCATCCGAAATCCGCTCTCGCGAGCGCCCTGGCTCGAAATCGAGCGTTATCCGCCGGCCGGCGCTGGGCGAAATAGGTTTTGTCGGCCTTGGCCGCATGGGTGCGGCGATAGCTGCAAATCTCGCTGCTGATGGACTACAGGTGGTTGCCTATGTCCGTCGCCCCGATCAGATCGGCAAGCTTGAGGCACTCGGTCTCAGGCCGACAACGGACATCGGTGACTTGTTCCACTGCGAGCTCGTCATCAGCATGTTGCCGGATGACGATGCCGTGCGCGACATCGTGTTCGGTCGTGCCGACATCAACCCCGACGGACTGGCGGCGGGTCTGACGCCCGGCGCGATCCATCTGTCGATGAGTACCATTAGCACGACAACGGCGTCGCTGTTGGCGAGCACGCACGCGCGGAACGGGCAAGGCTACGTCGCGGCGCCGGTGTTCGGAAATCCGGATGCCGCCAAGGCGCGCCAGCTATTCATCGTTGCCGCCGGCGCCCGGGCCGATATCGAGCGCTGCCGACCGATCCTCGCCAGCCTCGGACAAAGGACCTTTGAGATCGGTGACGTCCCGGGAGACGCCAATCTCTTCAAGTTGCTCGGCAATATGATGAGCGCGACGGCGCTGGAGATGCTTGGCGAAGTCGTTGCCGTGGTCCGAAAGCGTGGGCTGGATCCGCAACCTTTCATCGACATTATGACGAGTACGATGTTCGGCGGCCGGGCACACAAAATCTATGGCGACAAGATCGCGAGCCAGACGTACGCGCCCGGGTTTGTTTTGCCCCTCGTGCTCAAGGATGTGCGCCTGGCGCTTGCGGAGGCAGAGCAAGCAGGTGTCCCGATGCCTTCAGTAGGCGTGGTTCGGGACCGGCTGATCACAGGCATCGCGCGAGGTCACGGCGAGCTCGACTGGACCGCCCTCGGGCTTATCGCCGCTGAGGAAGCCGGGCTCTTCCCATTGCCGCCAATCAAGGGCGAGTGAGACCCGAATGCCGCCTGCACCTCTCGGGGGCGCATTTTGGAAGGATTAGAATCGTGGATGATCAGGCAGATGCTATAAGAGCAAACATGAAGCTCGCGGAAATTCCAGGCACCGCGCTCGAGGTGTCGCCGGTCGCTATCGGCACCTGGGCGATCGGCGGCTGGATGTGGGGCGGCACCGACGAAGCCGAATCCGTCGCGACCATCCGGACCGCGTTCGAGCACGGCATCAACCTTGTAGACACCGCACCGGTCTATGGTTTCGGCCGTTCCGAAGAGATTGTGGGCAAGGCGATCACCGAAGGCCGGCTGCGCTCGGAAGTGCTTATTGCGACCAAGGTCGGGCTTCAATGGGAGGGCGGGAAAGTATCTCGCAATGCCAGTCGCGCCCGCATCATGCGGGAGGTCGAAGAGTCTCTGCGCCGGCTCCGAACCGATTACATTGATATCTATCAGGTTCATTGGCCCGATCCGCTGATTCCGATCGAAGAAACGGCTGATGCAATGCACATGCTGTTTGCCCAGGGTAAAATCCGCGCCATCGGAGTAAGCAACTTCTCGGTTCTTCAAATGGAGCGGTTTCGCCGCATTGCGCCGTTGCATGTGCTGCAGCCGCCCTACAACTTGTTCGAACGCGGAATTGAGACCGACCTTCTACCTTACTGCCAGAAGAACAAAATCGCGATGCTGGGATATGGTGCGCTGTGCAGGGGCCTCCTGTCCGGACGGATGCGGGCGGATACGGTTTTCGAAGGCGACGATCTGAGGCGCAACGATCCAAAGTTCGTCGAGCCGCGGTTCGCGCAATATCTGGCCGCCGTGAGCCGGCTCGATCTCCTCGCGCAACGATTTGGCAAGCGTGTTATTCACTTGGCCGTCCGGTGGATGCTCGACCAGGGTATCACGACCGCGTTGTGGGGGGCGCGTCATCCCAATCAGTTGCAGCCGGTCGATGAGGTGGTTGGCTGGTCGCTCGATCCTTACGCAGAGGCGGAGATTGAGAAGATCCTGCGCGAGACCATCAGCGATCCCATCGGCCCCGAATTCATGGCTCCGCCAGCACGCAGCGTTGCGGCGTGATGCAACACCAGTTGCCCCGACGACATTTCACGCCGGGCATTCGCTGTTAGATGATGGTCTTGATCCGTTTAGAGAACGCAGGACTGGCCTGGTTTGAGGCTTAAAACCTAACGGCGAATTTAATAGTCCTCGGGTGTCCCATCGCTACTTTGAGGGTGTGGCTCCTGTCGTCCATGATCGACGTCAAGAGCCAGGGTGTCCAGTTATTGCGGGCGCCGGGCCAGGAGAATTGCAATGGATATAACCGCGCTTCTCCTGTCGCGAATTCAATTCGCGTTTACGGTCACCTTCCATATCATCTTTCCATCCTTCACGATCGGGTTGGCAGCGTGGCTGACCGTCCTTGAAACGCTACGTCTTAGAAGCGGGCGGCCGGTCTACCGCGTGCTGTTCGAATTTTGGTTGAAGATATTCGGTGTCGCATTTGGACTGGGTGTCGTATCCGGGATCGTGATGGCATTCCAGTTCGGCACTAACTGGAGCGTGCTGTCGAAGATGTCCGGGCCGATCCAGGGTCCACTCCTGATGTATGAGACCTTTACGGCTTTCATGCTCGAGGCCAGTTTTTTCGGCGTCCTTGTCTTTGGTCGCAGCCGCGTGCCCCCGTGGTTCTATTTATTTTCAACCGCGATGGTGGCGCTGGGGACCACGTTTTCGGCGTTCTGGATCATGGTCAACAACAGCTGGATGCAGGTGCCTTCGGGCTATGTCATTGAAAATGGCATCTTTGTTCCAAATGACTGGACCAAAATCATCTTCAACTCGGTGGTGTGGTCGCGATTTCCGCACATGTTGCTGGCTTCCTACCTGACTGGTGCTTTCTGCGTTGCCGCGACCGGCGCCTGGTATCTGTTGCGGAAGGTATATCACGCCGAGTCCCGTATCATGGTCCGCATGGGCCTTGGTCTTGCCGCCGTGCTGATGCCGATCCAGCTGTTGTTTGGGCATCTGAACGGTATCTATATCAACACTTATCAGCCTTCCAAGATGGCGGCGATCGAGGGACGCTGGAACGATGAGAAGCCTGGATCCGAAGTCCTGTTCGCATGGCCTGATGCGGAGAACCGGCGCAATCTGTACGCGATCACACTGCCCCCACCTTTCGGCAGTCTGATCGATTCCGATAGCCTCACCGCGGGGGAAACCGGACTTAACAGTATCCCCCGGGATAACTGGCCGCCGGTGGTCGTCCCGTTCTTCAGCTTCCGCATCATGGTGGGATGCGGTCTGGTGATGCTGGGGCTGGCCTGGTTCGGCACCTATCTGAGTTACAGGCACCGTCTGGCTTACAGCCCTCCCATGCTTTGGCTGACTTTCCTGAGCTTTCCGCTCCCCTTCGTTGCGATCATTACCGGCTGGCTTACCGCTGAAGTAGGCCGGCAGCCCTGGGTGGTCTATGGCGTCCTGCGAACCGCGGATGCCATGACCCCGTTCCTGACGACACGCCAAGCGACGATCTCGCTCGTGATCTTCTGCGCGGTCTATGCCTTCATCTTCCTGTTTGGCACGTTTTATATCTACCGGCTCATCCGCAATGGTCCCGTGCGAAAGCTGTTCGAGACGCCGCATCTCGCGGTTCCGAACCGGCCGATGTCGCTGGCCGACGACGAGCCAATTGACGAGCCAATTCAGGAACCAAGCTACGTCGCTGGAGAATAGCCGTGTTCATGCTCTGGGTTTCGCTTTTCGCCGCCAGCATCGTACTCTACGTCCTCGCAGGAGCATAAGCATGGTCTTCTTCTGGGTTTCTCTCTTGGCTATCAGCATTCTGCTCTACGTGCTGCTCGACGGTGTCGATCTCGGCGTTGGCATGCTGTTTGGCGTGACGAAGGGTGAAGCTAGGCGTGGCGTGATGCTGAGCGCCGTCGCGCCGATCTGGGACGGCAACGAGACGTGGCTGGTGGTCACTGCCGTGATTTTGTGGGGCGCTTTCCCCGTGGTCTATGCGACGTTGCTGTCGGCATTCTATCTCCCTCTTATCGTCATGCTTCTGGGCCTCATCTTGCGCGGCGTGGCGTTCGAGTTTCGTTACAAGACCCAACGACTGCGGTGGATGTGGGATTTGAGCTTTGCCGGCGGCTCTTTGATCGCGACTTTCATCCAGGGGATGACCGTCGGCGCCCTGGTCGAAGGACTGCAGATCACAAATGGTGAATATTCCGGCGGCGAGGTCGGCTGGTTGACACCGTTTGCGGTCCTTTGCGGCGCCGGCCTGTGCCTTGGCTACGCGCTTCTTGGGGCCTGCTGGTTGATCAGAAAGTGCGAGGCCGAGGTTCGTGACATCGCGCGCCGCCAGATCCCCGTGCTCGCGGTCGGTGTGCTGGCGTTTCTCGTGGTTGTCTTTGCTTACGCGCTCGCCGAAAATCTTCCAATCCTGCATCGTTGGATCGATCGGCCGTATCTATTTGTATTCCCGGCGATTGGGGCGGTCGCCGCAACCGTGCTCGCGCTCAGCATCCTGAACCACAACGATTACTGGCCGTTCTATATGGTCGGCCTGATTTTTCTATCGGCATTTGGTACCCTGGCACTATCCTTCTGGCCGTACATGATCCCCTTCGTCATCACCGTCGGTCAAGCCGCGGCGCCGCGGTCCAGTCTCACCTTCATGTTCTGGGGCGGCGCCGTCGTCTTCCCGCTGATGCTGCTTTACACGCTCGTCAGCTACCGCGTCTTCAGGGGCAAGGTTGGGGACGCGGCCGGATACGGACACCATTGAGTTTCGGGTAGAGCCGGCAAGCAACCCGTGCCTGCGGAGAAGCCGGCCCTAGTCGCCATTGCCGTCGTGGGTAACTTGCCTGATGAGAGGTCCGTTGACGCCGCCGTCTACGATTCGGGCATCACGCCGGGAGCGTTGTCCGGCCACTTCGCGATGGTCGCCTCGTCGACGTTCAGATGCTGGGCTACCAGCGCCGGCGGCGTATGCGTCAGCCAGTTTGACAAGGAAACCTCTTCATAGCGCGCGGCCTTAAAGACCGCGACAAAGACCATATCTGTGTCGCCGACATTTTCGACATAATGCCCCAGGTTTTTCCTGACGTAGCCGATGTCTCCCGGATTGAAATCCATCGTCATCGCGTTCGGTCCGGTATTGAATACCGTCATGCGTGCCTTGCCCTTGATATAATATTGCCATTCGTCGGCGTTCGGATGCCAGTGCATCTCGCGGATGCCACCCGGGCGCACCGTCACGAGCGCGGCCGCGATCTTCGTCGAGACCATGAAGTTGCTGCTGTCGGCAACCCGAACGTCGCCACCTTTTGATTGCTTCGTCGGGGCTGACGATCCAAGCCTGAAGATAAAGGGATGCGGCGGAACGCCGGCGGCTTTGCTGATCGCGTCGCGGTCCGATGCCAAATCGCCGGGTAGCGTACCCTGGAAGATCCAGAGGTTCTGCAGCGGAATCTTGGCGAACGTCTGAGCTGGAACGCCAAAATTCTTGGCAAGCACTTCGGGAGGTGTATGCGCGAACCAGTCCGTCACCAGCAGCGTATTGAACTCGCTGGCGTCGCCATCGTCAAAGCAGATCACAAATTCACAACCGTCCGGGCCGAGCCCCTGCAACGAATGCGGCTGGCCTGCCGGGAAATACCACAGGTCGCCCTCGTTGACGTCCGCGACGTATGGCCGGCCCACAGCGTCGAGAACCGTCACGCGGCAACTGCCGTAGGTCATGATCGCCCACTCCGCGGCCTGGTGCCAATGCAATTCCCTGATGCCGCCGGCGGTCAACCGCATGTTGACACCGGTGATGGTGTCGGAGATCGCGAAGTCCTTCTGCGTCACCTGGCGTGCCCAGCCGCCGTTCTGGACGCGCTTTGGCGCATTATTGAAGGATGCCCAGTCCATCGGCATACCGCCGACATCGGTCGCCGGCGGAAATTGCGCCGAGGGAAACTGATTGCCGATGGCCTCGCTTTGGGGGCCGGGATCCCTGAGATTCCCCGGAGCCTTGGCGTTGATTGCGCCTTGCGGCGGCTGGTCCGGATTGCCGAAGGAGGCCGCGCGTGCCGCGCTGGCTGTCATTACAGCGCCCGCAGCGGACACGGCCAGCATATCGCGTCTTGAAAACATGTCATCTCTCCTATCTAAATCGCCCGGCTACCTGAGAGATAAGTTCACGTTTATTGTGAACCACTAAATTAGCATTCAGAATGTCTTGCCGATTGAACGATATGAGTCTCTGGCGTGGCGAGCGTCAATTTCGCGGCATTTTGCCGGCATTCAAGTCCGACGCGGACGTCCGGTTCGGTACGCGGATTTTGACCACGCCGTGGTTGAGAGCCTGATGGCAGGAATTGCATGCGTCAGTCAAACTGGCATAAGCCTTGGCGAATGCAGTGGCGTCTTTCGATTGGATCGCGCTCTTCAATTCCTTGAACGGTTGCCCCGTCACCGAAACGATCATATCCAGAAAGGAGATGTTGTGTTCGGTCGGATGCGCAAGCCCGAGGCGATCGAATGCGCCCTGGAGATTTCCAAGTTCGTACGCTGCGAATTCCCAATTTCCATCCTGCACGGACTGCCAGAGCCGCTCGTGCCGCGGTTGAATCGTCGCAATCATCAGGTCGCTGATGCTCGGCACATATCCGGTGGCTTGAGGGGAGGGCCGCGCGTCTGGCCCCGCGGCCGCGCTGCGCGCGGTCGCAAGACCGGTTGCCACGATGGCTGCTGCGGCAATGGCAATTGCAATCGAGCTCGGGCGGTGCGGACCGGCCGCCGGTTCTGCGCCGTTCATGCGCGCACCGGCAGCGCCAGGAGCAGCTTGTCGAGCGTGATCGGGTAATCCCGTATTCGCGCGCCACACGCGTTATAGACCGCGTTGGCGATAGAGGCGCCAGCGCCGCAGATTCCGAGTTCGCCAATGCCCTTGCTCTTCAATGGATTGGATCTGTCGTCCAGCTCTGCAAGAAAGATGGCGTCGATCGCCGGAATGTCGGCATGCACCGGGACATGGTATTCGGCAAGATCGTGATTGACAAAATAGCCGAAGCGGGGATCGAGCGTCATCGCTTCCTGCAGCGCGGCTCCCACGCCGAACACCATTCCGCCGATCGCCTGTGACCGCGCGGTCTTTGCGTTCAGGACACGGCCGGCGGCGAATACACCGAGCATACGCCGCACACGCACCTCGCCAGTATCCACGTCGACGCCGACTTCCGCGAAATGTGCGCCGTAGGATTGTTGCGAGAAGTCCCGGTTGTTGCTGCCCGGCCGGATTTCACCGTCGGCCTCCATCCCCTCGCCGACGAGCTCAGTCAGCGTCCCGGACTGTTCTCCGGATGCAATTCTGCCGTCGGCAAACCGGGCAGTTGCCGGCTCCATACCGGCTGCTTTTGCGAGCTTTTCGCGCAATGCGTTACAGGCCTCAAACAGGGCCGAACCGGAACTCCCTGCTCCCCACGATCCGCCCGAACCCGCCGCTTGCGGAAAGTCGGTATCGCCGAGTTCGATCCGGATGCGTTCTGTCGGCAGCCCAAGCATCTCGGCGGCGATCTGCGCCAGGATGGTATAAGTTCCGGTGCCGATGTCGGTCATCGCCATTCGCACGGTGGCGGTACCATCAGGGTCCAATCGGATATTGGCCTTGGAGAGCAGAAGCGGGTTTCCGCGTGTCGCTGCGGCCACGCCCAGTCCTACCAGCCATTGTCCGTCACGGACCTTGCCCGGCTTCGGATTGCGCTTGTCCCATCCAAACCGGCGCGCTCCTTCCTGCATGCAGGCAATCAAGTGACGGCTGGAATAAGGAATATGCCTTTCCGGGTCCTCGCTCGGCTCGTTTCGCACGCGTAATTCGATCGGGTCGAGACTGAGTTTCTCGGCAAGCTCATCCATCGCACATTCAAGTGCCATCAGACCGACGGATTCGCCGGGCGCGCGCATCGACGACGCGACCGGAATGTCCAGTGGCGCGAGACGATGCCGCGTCAGCCGATTGGATCCGGCATAGAGCGTGCGAGTTTGCAGGGCGGCGCCCTCATAGGTTTGTTCGCCAGGTAAGTTGCCGGAGAAGACGTCATGGCCGATCGCGAGAATCCGGCCCTCGGAATCCGTGGCCAGGCGGAGACGCTGGATCGTGTCGGAGCGGTGTGTCGTGACGTGAAAGATCTGTTGCCGCGTCAGCGCGACTTTCACCGGCCGCTTCAGTTGCCGCGAGGCGATCGCCGCCAGGATAGCGTCGGCATTGACCCAAAGTTTGCCACCGAAACCGCCGCCGATGAACGGGCTTATCAGGCGCACATTCTCGGCAGGAATTTTCAGGGTCGTGGCGATGGCTTTCTGACCTTGGTTGAGCATCTGGTTGGCAGTATGCAGAGTCAATTGGTCGCCGTCCCACGTCGCAAGCGTGGCATGCGGTTCCATCATCGCGTGGCTTTGCAATGGGGTGGTATAGGTCACGTCAAGCTGCACCGGGGCGCTGGCGAACGCAGCCGCAAATTCTCCCACCGCGCTGTCGGCGGCCGGAGCATCGCTTGGCTTCGGAACGCGCGCCTCATTGAGGTTGGTACGCAGCGCGTATTTCCCGTTCGACCGGTCATATTTCACATTCACGAGGTAAGCGGCGGCTCGGGCCTGCTCGAAGCTTTCGGCAACCACGAACGCAACCGGCTGGCCGTAACCGGTCACCTTTGGGCCGGTGAGCACGGGATGCGCTTCGCGGTGATTGCCAGTGCCCTGCACCGGTGCGTTGCGATGGGTCAGAACCAGCGCGACGCCGGGCGCCTTTTCCGCAGCACGGGTATCGATCGATCTAATCGTTCCTTTCCCGATCGAGGCTTCGACCACGAAGCCATAGAGCACGTTCTCTTGCTGCATCTCATAGGCGTAGCGCGCGCCGCCGGTAACTTTCAACCGGCCGTCCACACGGTCGATTGGTTTGCCGACAATGCGTTGTCTATCGAGCGCGTTTGGACCGACGGGCGAGTTCATTTCCATGAGTTCACTCCTTTAGGTCCGTGTCATCTCGGCCAGCACGCTGTGCAGGATGCGCCGCGTCAGTGGCATCTTGAAATCGTTGCCACCGGAGCCGCGTGCACCTTCGAGTACGGCGTCCGCGACCGAATTGAAGGTCTTTGTTTCCGCGGGGGCGTTCGTCAGTTTCTGTTCCGCCTGCGCCGAGCGCCATGGCTTATGCGCCAGACCGCCGAAGGCGAGCCGAGCCGAGCGTATCCGGCCGCGCGTGCTGTCGACGACGGCGGCAACGGATACCAACGCAAAGGCGTAGGAGGCGCGGTCGCGGACCTTGCGGTAGATCTGTACACCCGGTGGCGGCGGCGGCAGCGTCACCGCGGTGATGACTTCACCTGGCTGGAGCGACGTCTCGATCTCGGGAGTGTCGCCCGGAAGGCGATGAAACTCGGCGATCGGAATGACGCGGATTTCGCCCGTGCGATTGACTGTTTCGACATTGGCATCGAGCGCCCGCATCGCCACGGCCATATCAGACGGATGCGTCGCGATGCAGTGGTCGCTGGTACCCAGGATGGCGTGAATGCGGTTGAAGCCGGCGAGCGCCGCACAGCCGGAGCCGGGGTTGCGCTTGTTGCACGGCTTTGTGACATCATAGAAATAGTAGCAGCGGGTTCGCTGCAGCAGATTTCCGCCGGTGGTTGCCTTGTTGCGCAACTGGGCGCTGGCGCCGGCCAGCAATGCGCGGCTCAATACGGCGTAACGCTGCCGCACGCGCTGGTCGGCGGCGAGATCGCTGTTCCGCACCAACGTGCCGATACGCAAGCCGCCATCCGGCATCTCTTCGATCTTGTCGAGCGGCAGGCGATTGATATCGACCAGGTTCGAGGGCGTCTCGACCTGCAACTTCATCAGGTCGAGCAAATTGGTGCCGCCGGCGATGATTTTTGTACCAGGCTTGACGGCGGCTGCCGCTTGCGCGGCCGAGTCGGCGCGTTGGTAGGTGAAGGCTTTCATGTCGCGATTCCTGCGGCTTGTTTGATCGCACCCACGATGTTGGGGTAGGCTGCGCAGCGGCAGATGTTGCCACTCATGCGCTCGCGAATTTCCAAATCGGTGAGTTCAGCAGCTGGTTGCGTCAGGTCCTCCGTCACATAGCTCGGCATGCCTTGCTGGCTCTCGGCCAGCATTCCGACGGCGGAGCAGATCTGGCCGGAGGTGCAGTAGCCGCACTGAAAGCCGTCATGTTCGACGAAGGCTGCCTGCAGCGGATGCAGATTGTCGCCCGCGGCGAGCCCTTCGATGGTCGTGATGGATTGGCCGTCGTGCATTACCGCAAGCGTCAGGCAGGAGTTGATGCGGCGTCCATCGATCAGCACGGTGCAGGCGCCGCATTGGCCGTGATCGCAGCCCTTCTTTGACCCCGTCAGCGCGAGGTGCTCGCGCAGCGTGTCCAGCAAGGTCGTGCGTGGGTCCAGCGTCAGCGAATGAGCCTGACCGTTGATCCGAAGGTCGACCCGTGCGGAAGACGCTGGCGGTTCGTTGTCGTCGACCGCGCCTGCCGCCAAGGCGGCTCGCGGCAGCGTCGTCAATAGCAGCGCACTGGCCCCGCTTTCGATCACCGTGCGGCGGGTAATCCCGAGCGTGCTTGTTGCATCGGGCTGTTTGCTGGATTCGTGCTCGTCCATGAATGCTCCATGTTCGCAAAGTCCGGTGTCGGCGGGGAGACATCAGGCTTACGGCCTGCTGTCTCGCTTCCGCCCGCAGCAGGATGCCCGACTTACGGCCAGGTATCCTCCGGGAGGTTGACCACGATGGGCGTAGCGGTGCTGCGTACGACCACCCATCGAAATGACTCCTGTTTCGATGGATTGATTTCCATGTGCGGCAGGAAGGCGGGGACGTGAATGAAATCGCCAGCCTTTGCGCGCGCGACCGATTCACCTCTTTCACCCCAGCGGACTTCACAGATGCCGGCGAGAACGTAAGCGATTGTCTCCTGTTCGCCATGATGGTGAATTCCCGTCCGGGATCCCGGTGCCACCTCGAACAGGCCGCCCCAGATTGCCGATGCAATGCCGAGCGCCGGCGCGATAGCGGCGCGACGTTCCGAGCCCGGCGTCTGCGCCGTTCCGCGATCGAATTCATCGGGGCCGACAATGCGAATTGCGCTTGAAGAGTTCATGGCGTCTCCGATCGATGTGGATCGTCAACTGGAAATTAGGCTCGGTCCAATGGGAGAACCACTAAATTGCGATTTAGTAAGCCGCGAATTGAGACCCGAGTCCGTGGCGGAGGAGCTGCGGCATCCTCCGCAAATTATGATGATCGCCCAAATTGGTTGAGGTCACGCGATAGTCACCGCCGTGCGGCAGGTCCAGGATCGTTTACTCGGCAGGTGCCGACTCTGGATGGTCGGCGGTCGCCGGCTTCTTTTCCGCGAACAGCCAGCTCTGTAACCGGTCCAGGTAGATATAGACGACCGGCGTCGTATAGAGGGTGAGAACCTGCGACAGCGCGAGGCCACCGACGATGACGTAACCGAGCGGTTGTCGAATCTCCGAGCCGACTCCCGTTCCCACCATCATCGGCACGCCACCAAGCAGCGCTGCCATCGTGGTCATCAGGATCGGCCGGAAACGCATGATGCAGGCCCGGTAGATCGATTCCTCTGCCGTCAGGCCCTCGCTATGTTCAACCTGCTGGGCGAAATCGACCAGCATGATGCCGTTCTTCTTGACGATGCCGATGAGAAGTATCAGACCGACGATCGCGATCACGCTCAGATCGACATGAACCGCCATCAGCAGCAGCAGCGCGCCGATGCCGGCCGATGGCAGCGTGGAGATGATGGTGATCGGATGGATCAAGCTCTCGTAGAGCACGCCAAGGATAAGGTAGATGACGAAGAGCGAAGCGCCTATGAGGATCGGCGTGCTCGACAGCGACGCTCCGAATGCCTGGGCATTACCCTGAAAGCTCGCCTGGAGCGATAACGGCGGGTGCAACTCCTTTTTTACGGCCTGAATGGCGCTTACGGCCTGGCCGATCGCGGTGCCCGGAGCCAGATTGAACGAGATCGTCACCGACGGGAACTGGCCGGTGTGGTTGATCACGAGCGGTGCGACCTTCACCGCCGAATCGACCAGTGTGGATAACGGCACCTGCTGCCCGCTCGATGATTTGACGTAGATACCGTTGAGTGCTTCAGGACCATACTGGAATTTCGGATTCACCTCGAGAATGACGTGGTATTGCTGCAGGGTAGTGTACATGGTCGAGACGATACGCTGGCCGAAGGCGTCGTCGAGCGTGTTGTCGATCGTGTAGGGCAGGATGCCGTAGCTCGACGCGACCTCGCGCTTGATCGTGATGTCGAGCAGCGGTCCGGCGTTGAGTTGATCCGTTGTGACGTCGGCGATACCCGGGACCGCCTTGATCTTTTCCTGGAACAGCGCCGACCAATGGGCCAGCTCGCCGGGATCGGCGTCGTTCAGCGTGTACTGAAACTGGGTCTTGTTCAGCCGCGCGCCGACCGTGATATCCTGAGCCGCCTGCATGTACAGCGTGATTCCCTGGAGCTTGGCTAGGTTGGTCCGCAGCCGGGCGATCACTTTTCCGATCGGATCACGTTGCTCTGCCGGCTTGAGCTGAATAAACACCCGGCCATCGTTGAGCGTGTAGCTGCCACCGCCGGCGCCTACGGCCGAACCCACGGTCGCGACGGCCGGATCCCGCATAACGGCGTCGAGCAGGGCTTGCTGGCGCTGCTCCATCGCCTGGAAGGAAATATCCTGCGCCGCCTCCGATTGACCGATGATCAGTCCGGTATCCTGCTGGGGAAAGAAGCCCTTGGGAATAACCACGTATAGATACCCTGTCGTTGCGATGGTGGCGAACATCACCATCAACGTGACGAACTGATGCCGCAGTACGATCTTGAGACCTGCCTCGTAAACGTGGAGCAGGCCATCGAAGCCGCGTTCGGACATCCGGTAGAGCCACCCGTGCTCGTTGCTCTCCGGCTTGAGCAGGTATGCGCACATCATCGGGGTCAGCGTGCGCGAGATCACCAGTGAGAGAAGGAGAGCCACGCTTACGGTCATGGCAAACTCGCGAAACAGCAAGCCGACATAGCCGCTCATGAGGAATAATGGAATGAATACGGCGATCAGCGAGAATGTGATCGCCATGACCGTAAAGCCGATCTCGCCCGACCCCTTCATCGCAGCGTCGTACGGCGAAAGGCCTTCTTCCATATGCCTTACGATATTCTCGATCTCGACGACGGCGTCGTCGACCACGAATCCGACCGCGATCGACAAGGCCATCAGCGAGAGGTTGTCGAGGCTGTAGCCCATTTCGTAGAGGATCGCGAAGGTGCCTACGAGCGATAGCGGCACGGTGACCGCGGGAATGATCGTCGCCCGGAGACTGCGCAGGAATAAGAAGATTACCATGACGACAAGGGCAACGGTCAGCAGCAGTGTAAATTGAACATCGGCGACCGATGCACGGATGGTCTGGGTGCGATCGGAGATGACGTTTACCTTGACGTCGGCCGGAATCGAGGCCTGAAGCGCAGGCATCATCGCCTTGATCCGGCTAACGGTCTCAATGACGTTGGCGCCGGGCTGGCGCTGTATCGCCAGAATGATTGCCCGCTTATTGTTGTACCATCCGGCGATCAATTCATTCTCACCCGCGCTGACGGCGCGACCGATATCGCGTATGCGCACCGGCGATCCGTTGCGATAGGCAATCACCAGGTCGGCATATTGATCGGGCTTGAACAGCTGATCATTGGTGTTCAGCGTGAAGGTCTGGCGGGGGCTGTTGAGCGTGCCTTTCGGCAGATCGACATTTGCCTGTCCGAGCACCGTGCGCACGTCCTCGAGGTTGATACCGCGAGCTGCCAGTGCCTCCGGATCGACCTGGACGCGGACAGTCGGCTGTTGGGTACCTCCGATGCCGACGAGGCCGACGCCGGATATCTGCGAGATCTTTTGTAGCAGAATGTTCTGCGCATAGGCGTCGACAACGGTCAGCGGCAGGGTGTCCGAGGTGATGCCGAGCACCAGGATCGGCGTGTCGGCCGGGTTGACCTTTCGGATCAGTGGCGGATAAGGCAAGCCTGCTGGCAGATACGCGTTCGCGGCATTGATCGCCGACAGCGTGTCGCTGACCGCGCCGTCGATTTGACGATTGAGATCGAACTGCAGGGCGATCTGCGTGTAGCCGAGCGCGCTCGCGGACGTCATCTGGGTGAGGCCCGGGATTTCTCCAAATTGCAGCTCGAGCGGTGAGGCCACCGTCGACGCCATGGTCTGCGGATCGGCTCCGGGAAGCTGTGCGGTAACGGTAAGCGTCGGATAGTTGACGTTCGGCAGCGCTGCCACCGGTAACAGCGGATAGGCGACCAGACCGCCTACCAGCAAGCCTATCATCAGTAGGGCCGTCGCGATCGGCCGCTGGATAAATGGTGCGGAAATGTTCATGGGATAGGCGCTTGCAGGGCGTCCTGCGCTGCTTCTTCCTGTGCGGCCCTGCCGTGCAGTATCGTGACATGCGCTCCCGGCTGCAGCTTGTATTGCCCGTCGACAACGACCTGCTCGTTGGCGTGGAGGCCGGAATCGATCAGCGCCTGGCCGTCACTGATTTGCGCGACCTTGATTGGGCGGGTTTCGACAGTGAGATCGGGTTTGACGACGTAAGCGTAGGGCCCGTTCGGACCTTCCTGCGCGGCCGCCGCGGGGACAGTCAAGCCGTTGTGCCGCGTATCGACGAGCAGTCGTGCGTTGACAAGCTGGCCAGGCCAGAGCCGGCGCGATTTATTGGAAAAATTCGCCTTGAGCTGGATTGAGCCGGTGGTCTGCAGGATCTCGTTATTGACGAGGCCGAGCACGCCTTGATCCAGCAGGGTCGTATCGTCCTGAGTGTAGGCGAGAACCGCGAGCGGTGTCTTGTCTTTTTGCTGTTGCTGCTGGATCTGCGGCAGAGCCGTCTCCGGCAGCGTGAAGATCAACGAAATCGGATCGACCTGGGTGACGACAACGAGACCGTTTGCAGTCGACGGACTGATGATGTTACCGACGTCGATCTGGCGGATGCCGACCACGCCATCGATCGGCGAGGTCAGGCGCGTGAAGCTGAGCTGCACGTTGGCGGCGTCGATCAGCGCCTGATCGGCTTTGATGGCCGCCTGAAGCTCTCCTACCTGCGCCTTCTGAGTCTCAAGCAATTGCGGCGTGGCCCAGCCCTTCTCGCCCAATGTGGTGTAGCGCGTAAGATTGGCCCCGGCATTGACGAGCTGGGCCTGATCGCGTTCCAGGTTTCCGGTGTACTGATCAATCAGAGCCTGATACGGACGTGGATCGATCTGCGCGAGCAGGTCGCCGGCATGCACCGTCTGGCCTTCGGTGAAGTTGATGCTGATGATTTGTCCCTGGATCTGGGCGCGGACGACGTCGGTGTTGTAGGCAATCACGGTGCCGACACCGCTGAGGTAGATGGGCACGTCGTGCTGTGCGACCACCGTGGCTACGACCGGCACCGCAGGTGGTGGCGCGGGGGTGGCCGCGGCCTTCTCCAGTGGGCCAGCATGCGTGAAGTACAGAAGCCCGCCGGCCGCGATGACAGCGGTCAGCAGGATGGCGGAGATGATGGACTTCTTTTTCATGACGGACGTAGCTCACGGTTGAAAGGCGGTTTCAGCAGCCGCTCGCGGTGTGCGACGTCCCGCTGGTCAGGCACGGGAAAGGGTTCGTCAGTGTAGATGAAGATGTAACGGTGGCCGGAGAGGCAATGGTGGGCATTGTTGGTGCCGGTCCCACCGTAAGCACAGAGGGCGATACGCTCACCATGGGTACCGCTGCCGCGGAACTGACCCCAAGATTGCCGATCTCAATAGAACCCAGCGGAATTCCGGTTCGAGCGGCGCCGCCGGGCACGGTAGGCGCGGTTGAGGCGGGAGCTGACGACGAAACCACGCTGCTTGAGCCGGAGCCGCACATCCCCGACATTCCCGCCGTATCCAGTATTCCTGAGGTTGTCGACACTCCCGACGTGCTCAGGGGATTGACCGAGCTCGATATTCCCGACATCGCGCTACTGTTCGTTGTGGCGCTTGCGGGCGCTCCGATTCCCATTCCTCCACCGTCGAAGCTCGCGGTCGATCCGAACATTGACGATGGCGAGGCCCCGACGGTCGAACATGCCGTACCGCTCGCGGTGCTCGGGGTCGAAATTGTGGCCGTTACGCCCGTAGGCGCCGGACTGAGTCCTGCCGAAGTGATTTCGGTGGAGCCAAGCGGGATGCCGGTCGGTCCGACTGACGTACCGCTGGTCGACCCCAGCGGTGACGTGGCACCAAGGGTAGGCGTCGTCGGCATTGCGCCAACTTGAGCAATCGCGCTGCTGCTGGCGAACAGCGCCGGAAACATTGCAGTAATCAACCAGAATTTTGCCGGAACTCTGCGTTTTACAGCGATCGCGCTTGTTGCAGGATGATCGGACATCGGTCAGTTCCTATTGGCGGTGCATCGAGCGTCAAAAAAATCCGCGGCCGGCACTCGTTTCAATTCCTGTCCAGCCGCTATCTAAGGAGAAGATCGCCGAGGGTAGGCGCAACAAGAGGGATGCGCATGAATCCGCTCCCAACCGTAAAGCGCAAGATTGCTGCCGGATTGCCGCGCGGTTGAATCATTTTCTCTGGATTCGAAGGTGTACGATTGGCTCGGCTCGTTCAATTAAATACGCGTTTATTGTCTTGGCTCGACAACGCCGAGGCGGCCGAGTTGCTTAGCCCGAAGGGATCGCGCGCCTCGACTTGGAATCTAAACATAAATTTAATTGAGCGGGTCTCGTTCACCTCTGATGTTCGTGGTTCATCTTGAGCGAAAACAGAAAATACGTCACTCGACCACGTTTACGACGACCATGGAGAGCACAATGAGTGAAGACGATGTCGTTGGTGTAGGTGAGTACGAAGGAGCAGCGGCAGGGTGGGGTGCACTGAAGGCCGTGGCAGATGCCGTTCGTGGTCAGATGGCTATCGTTAAGGAAACTCGTGGTCTCCTCTCCATGAACCAGCCGCACGGGTTCGATTGCCCCGGCTGTGCCTGGCCCGATCCAAAACATACCTCATCGTTCGAGTTCTGCGAGAACGGCGCCAAAGCTGTTTCGTGGGAAGCGACGGCCAAGCGAACAACGCCCGAGTTCTTCGCTGCGCATCCGGTGAGCGAACTCTGGAATTGGTCGGACTTCGACCTTGAGAATGAAGGTCGTCTAATCCATCCAATGGTCTACGATCGGGCAACGGATCGCTATGTTCCGATTTCGTGGGATCAGGCGCTGACAAGGATCGGCGCCGCGCTCCGCGAATTGGCCCATCCCGATATGGCGGAGTTTTACACCTCCGGCCGTGCCTCCAACGAGGCGGCGTTTCTCTATCAGCTGTTTGCACGGGAATACGGAACCAACAACTTTCCCGATTGCTCGAACATGTGTCACGAGGCCACGAGCGTCGGCCTGCCGCAGTCCATTGGTGTCGGCAAGGGAACGGTGACCCTGGAGGATTTCGATCACTGCGACGCGGTCTTTTGCATTGGTCATAATCCCGGGACCAATCATCCTCGCATGCTGACCACCCTGCGTGAGGTCGCGAAGCGGGGGGCACCGATTATTGTCTTCAACCCGTTGCGCGAGCGCGGACTGGAACGATTCACGTCACCGCAGCATCCTGTCGAGATGCTGACACTGAGCTCGACGCCGATCGCTTCGACCTATTATATGGTGAAGGTCGGCGGCGACATCGCGGTA
>Ga0193743_1001116_pt1 | contig 20447 bp, 22 predicted proteins | sample L2c2metaG_FD_143038 | JGI IMG/M metagenome (GOLD analysis project Ga0193743, IMG submission 143038) | Soil microbial communities from a riparian zone of the East river system, Colorado, United States - L2c2 | ecosystem: Environmental > Terrestrial > Soil > Riparian zone | place: USA: East River... | reverse complement strand
GATTGATCCTCGGATCCGGCGCACGCGCCAGCTGCTCCGGCAGGCGCTGGAAAAGCTTCTGGAAACGAAGGAATTCGACAAAATTTCGGTGCAGGACATAGCGGATACGGCGCCTGTCAACCGGGCGACTTTCTATGACCACTACCCCGACAAGTTCGCCCTGCTGGACGCTCTGGTCGCGATGCGGTTCGATGAGTTGCTGGCTCTTCGTAATGTGAAGTTTGATGGAACATGCTCGTCCGCGCTGACCGGCATGGTGTTGAGCGTGTGCGATTACCTGGCCGGAACGCCCGTGACAGACTGCACGCGGCAGCGGCAGATGGAGCCGCATCTGGAGTCTGCCGTGATCGGGGTGGTCCGCCGGATGATTCTGGACGGGCTCAAGCAACACCCTTCCGAAAACAATGTGTCACCCGAAATGATCGCCGCTACAGTGAGCTGGGCGATGTACGGCGCTGCGAAGGAGTGGGTTAGGACACCGAACCGGTGTCCGTCGGAGCAGATCGTGGGAACTGTGGTGCAGCTGGTGTCGCCCATTCTCGCCCCGCTGCACGCCAATCCACTCGAGGCGCCGGACGCGAAATAGTCCGTGCTTTAGTTCAATCCCGCTTTCCAGCGTTCGATTTGCAGCAGTTGCTCCTCCACCTGTTCCCGTTCCACGGTATCCGGGTCGAGGCGTAAATACATCTCCAGGTCCGCTTTCGCCGCGCGGTGATTGAGTTGCTGCAAGTGGACCATGCCGCGATAACGGTATTCGGCGGCGTACTCCGGCATCGCTTCAATCAAAAGATCGAGCACTTGGCGGGCTTTGTCGAAAGCTTCGCCGCGCAGATAAATCGCCTTCAAGTTGCTTAGCATGCGCACCAGAATCTGACGGTTCGAAACCGGAGCCAGCACCGCCGGGTTCGCGCGCAGATCCACGCCTGCCGTGTTCTTCGCCAGCGCGCACAAATCGCCAAACGACAGAATACGCCCGCCATGGAACGGATCTACCCAATAGCGCGCCGACCGGTCTTCGTACGCCACAATAAAATGCCCGGGCAAACCGACGCCATAAACCCGCCGCGAGAGGCGCCGCCCAATCTCCATGTAGACAAGCGATAAGGTAATCGGGATACCTAGCCGCCTCATCAGCACGGAATTCAAGCAGCTGTTGCGCGGATCGTAGTAATCTTCATCGTTCCCCCGGAACTGCATGACATCGAAGAGCAGTTCATTCGCCGCCCGGATATAATCCAACCCGCTTGCGCCGGCGCTCAATTGCGAGCCGATTTGCTCAGCTAGATTGTCCAGCCGGAAAGCCGAGGCTTCGAAGTCCAAACCCGGAAATTCGATGCTCGCCAACTCCAGGGCGGCGACGTCCAAGGTCACATCCGAACGGTCGTCGCGTAAGGCATGGAGCAAACGCTTCACGCGGATTAGCTTACCACTCGCGGCGCGGAAAAGCGCCGAGGCGGTTCACGATAATTTTCCATTCAAGATCCGGACAAAGCGGCTCACGCTTATGACACAATATGCAGTGAGGCGAGTTAACTTTTACGTCGATAAATAGGAGCTCAGTGCAGTACCCCCTAAGCCGGGATGAACACGCCGCCATGATGAGGTATCTGACGGGTATCCGGAAGCAGTTGCAGGATGTTTCTGATCTGTTTGCAGCGCGCTACGGGAGAAATAGCAGCATCGCCGAAATTGCGGCGAAAAGTTTGGTCTCTTCCACCTTGCTCGAACATGAATTGTCACTTCTTGACACAACGGCGGACACGTCTCAAGACAACAGTGTTGAGATGGCGTCGACTGTCTATTAGGTTGTCATGTTGAGCCAACGGTTTCGTTCCCTGGCAACGTGGCTCGCCCTAGCGGTTCCACTCGTTGCAAAAGAATCGGTCTGTTTCAATACAGGCTTTTGCATGGAAGCGGATTCACACACACAGCAGGGCGGAACCGTGAAACTACAAACCCGCGGCGGAACCATGGAGTTTCCGGCGGATCAGATTTCTGAAATTTCCATACTGAAAGACGCCCCCGCGAACAGCGCCATCCCAGCCGGACGTACGGCTGCTGGCGGACAGAATTCGATCACGGCCGCTGCCGAAGATTCGGTGTTCCGCGCGGCCATCGAGCAGGGCCTGGAGCCGAATTTCGTGCGCAGCGTCGCACGCGTGGAATCGGGGCTTCGTCAAGGCGCTGTCTCGCCAAAGGGCGCGCTCGGAGTTATGCAGCTTATGCCGGCTACCGCAGCCGGGCTCGGTGTAGATCCAACGCTGGCCGATCAAAACGCGCTGGGTGGCGCTAAGTTCTTACGGGAGCTCCTTCTGCGCTATGGCGGGAACTCCGCGCTGGCGCTCGCCGCTTATAACGCGGGACCCGGGGCTGTGGATAAATTCAAGGGGGTCCCGCCTTACCTCGAAACGCGGCGCTACATCGAAAAGGTCCTGCGGGAATACGCACGGGAGCAGCGCCGGCAGCCGAAATCCGCTACCTCTAGTAAGCCCAGCGCCACAAATTAGCGCCGGCAGTATACCCCGCGCCTACTGCGGCAAACAGCACCAAATCCCCTTTTTTCAAGCGGCCGCTCTCCACGGCGTCGCGCGTCGCAAGCGGGATGGTCGCCGCCGTCGTGTTTCCGTATTTTTCAATATTGATCAATACGTTTTCCTCGGGCAGACCCAACCGGTCGGCGGTGGCCTGAATAATGCGCTTGTTGGCTTGGTGCGGAATCAGCAGCTTCACATCGGCCGGCGAACAGCCATGCTGCTGCAGCAAACGGTCGCACATTTCATACATGGTGCGAACGGCAAACTTCATCACCTGCTGGCCGCCCTGTTTCACGAAATGCAGCCGGTTTGCTACCGTCTCGGCGCTGGCGGGAAGACGGCTGCCACCCGCCGGCATGTTCAGAAACGGTGCTCCGGAACCATCGATCCGGTTAAGGTGGCCGATAAATCCTTCATTCGGATTGTCCGCTGGCTCCACTAGGAAAGCCCCCGCGCCATCGCCGAACAGGATGCACGTGGAGCGGTCTGTGTAATCGATTATGCGCGACATCGTGTCCGCCCCAATCACCAGAACATAGCGATGCGTCCCCGCTGCCACCAGGTGCGCCGCTACCGTAATGCCGTAGACAAATCCGGAACACGCTGCCGACAAGTCGAATCCCCATGCGCGATCCGCTCCCAGGCGCGTTTGGACCAGGCAGACCGTCGAGGGAAAAAGCATGTCCGGCGTTACGGTAGAAACGATGATGGCATCCAGGTCGGCTGCCGAAATTCCTCTTTGTGCCAGTGTCGCTTCCGCGGCTGCGAGCGCCATGTCGGAAGTAGCGACCGATTCGTCGGCAATGCGCCTTTCCTTGATCCCCGTACGGTCGGTAATCCAGGTATCGTTGGTATCCACCATCCTCGACAAATCGTCATTGCTCAGTATCTTGGGCGGAACAAAGCAGCCCAGCGCGCTTATTTTTGACGCTAACAATTAATCCCTCTTCACCTTCAGCATGCTGCTCCCGCGCTCTCCGGCACGAACGGCAGTCAGACTGTATCACCATGTTACAGTTGGGGAAAATGCAAGTTGAATCTGCCCTGTTCTTTGAATCCGTAGAGCAGATTTACAGCCGCGTTTTTCGCACTTTGAACCCGCGCCTGGCGCAGCCGCGAGTGGTGCTGCGTTTTCACAAATACGCGAACGCCAATAGCCGCGTGCGTCTGCACGAGGGCCAGCTCCAGGTGGACATTAGCGATTTGCTCCAGTCCGCCCCAGCCCCGATTCAGGAAGCATTGGCAGCCATATTGATCTCCAAACTTTTCCGCAGAATTCCCGACTCGGGCGATCTGGCGTGCTACCGCAGTTACTTGAACAGGGCCGATTTCCTGCACGCTTTACACTCGGTCAAACAGGAGCGGGGGCGTAAAACGTGTAATGGCGCCTGCGGCCGCGCGTACCATCTGGATCACATCTTCGAAGAAGTGAACCACGAATACTTTCGCGGGCTCATGCCGCGGCCACGGCTGGGTTGGAGTGTCCGTCCTTCCCGTACGACCCTGGGCCACTACGATCCATCGCACCATACCATCGTATTGAGCAGCCTCCTCGATTCGGAAGACGCTCCGCGGCTAATTGTGAAATATGTGATGTTTCATGAAATGCTGCATCTGCAGCATCCGGTGCGGCACCAGGGAGCCCGGCGCTGTGTGCACACCACGGAATTCAAAAAAGCCGAACGGGAATTTGCAAACTACGCTGACGCCAAGGCAGCGCTCAGAAAGTTCGTGGAAGCAGCTTCCCGCTGAAGTAGGGCGGACGCCTTCGTCCGCGCCGGACCCCCAGGTCCGGCTCAGTCCGTATGCTCACTAAGGAACAGAAGAAGGAGCCGGTACACGCCCCAGAGAGTGCAAGTGAGCGTTCATCTCTTCCAAACTGCTAATTAAACTGCGCACGACCAGCGGACGGAAGCGCACAAAGCACCACCAATAGTTCGCCTCCACACACAGGACCGAAAGCGAAAATCGCGCCTTGAGCAAAATCATCTTAAGGATGAGCTCGGAATGATCTTCTTTGGTCTCGGCCAGCAGGGCCCGGCCTACCGAATGAAGACGGTTGAAATCTCTGATCAAACGCAAAAAATATTGCCGGAAAATCCGCAGGCGATCGCGGCGCAATTTGCGGTAAAGCGATGCATCGAAACCCGGTTGCCTCGAGAGAAATGTAAAATCCTCATCGCTCAAAAGGCCTTCCATCGGATAGTAGAGGGCTGCGGAAAAGTTCTCCAGCCACTCCGCGTTGATCTCTTCTACACGACATCCCTTCAATAGTCGTGTCAGTACTGGATAGCCTAGTATCAGCATGGGCGCCAGGACGGCGACAGGGGCGAAAGTGAGCACTAAACTCAAAAATACTCCGTAAAATCAAGCTACAAGAATACTAGGACTGATTCAAGTCTTTTTCCACTAAGCGGCTGCAACTATCTTACGCGTTCGCTCGTCAGCGTCCCTTTTTAGCGCCTCGATCCCAGCAAGGCAGCGTTCATGGCCTCCAATTGCCCCATGAGCCTCACTTGCTCCCCCGCTTGCCACCCATGTCCCAGCCGCACCTGTTTTGCCTCGCCCCGTGCGTCGATAAATAGAATCCAATAGGCGAAACAACCCGCCAGGAGAAAGCAGATTGCCACCGAAATAAACTTGCGGTGCTCGTTGTAGAGCTGCGGCAGGTAAGTGAGCAGCAGCAACAAGGCCGTCTTAACGCCAAAATACGCTACGAACCCGGCGCTGAAAACCGCCAGGTTGCGCGGCATCTGCACCGGAAACCACAAAATGAACGCAAGTATAGCAAGCAACACCAGGATTGCTGCCATGGAAATGGCGCGCTCCAGCGCCAATCCGATGACGACGGCTCGGGCGACGGGGTCGAGCACCGAACTGCCCCGGTTCAGGTATTCCGGCACAGTCGTTAATAGCGCTAAAACCGTCGCCCCTAGAAAAACACTATTGAACAATATCCTCGAAAGGCGCGAAATTCCCGGCAACTGGCGTAACATCGCCGCCAGCAGGGAATGTACCATCCAAAGGGACAGGATCCAAGCCGGCGGCCTCATGATCATCCAGGTCACCCGGTAGTCGATGCGCGGATTACCCACCGCGACCTCCACTAGCTCCACCACCGACTGCAGCAAGTCGTAGGTCAGAAAAATCGCGAAAATTACGTATACCCGGTGCAATCGCAGGCTCAGCAGCCGGATGACAAGGCCGATGGCAAGAATGATATCAGCGTATTGCGATAGGAGTACCCAATTCATCGAAGCCCCGCTTCAGTTACTGTATGTTATTGCAAAATAGGTTACCAGTAACTGCGACGAGTTGCGCGAAGCCATTAGGCTCCGTCTTACTTGGGTCTCGGTTTCGAGCCGGGGGGAACAGGCGTGTTCCCGTCAGGCAGGGGTGGCTCCATGTAGGACGAAGTGATAATCGTGGCCGATTTTGTAGATAATGGTTGGCTGCCCGCTGAGGCAAATAAGCTTGCAACGACGGCAAGAGTGAGAAATAATACAGATGAAATTCTTTTCATGTCTTTTTTCCGATCTTTCTGAGGTGTTTGAGCGTTCTCTTTGTTACGCTCTGGGAGTAAAGTAGTCTAGTACTGAAGTAATAAACGCTCTAGTATTGATGTTTTCCGGTAACGGAACGAGTAAGTTCACCAGGAGTACCGCTCTCGTCTCCCGTTGGGGTGAATCTGTGTGTATTATTGAATCAAGATTTCAATGTTCAGGGGTAAGACCAACGCCACCGAAACAGACGGAACCGAAGCTCTTTGGATCAGAGATCTTTCCCGGATTGAGACTTCGTACGGGCGTCTCGTTTATCTGGCGGGCCTGCGAAATCAGGACACTGGGCGGTATGAGCACTATGCCTCGACGGCGGGTTCTCCGAGCAGCTTAATCGCAAGCCGCACCCTCAAACGCATCCACGAGACAATTTTTAAGGACTGGGTCAGCTTTCCACTGGAACGGAAGAAAGCCGATATCGAGTTTTATATCGCCGCTATCGACCACGTGGATAGAGCTGGTCTAATCGACGCTTGGCTGCGCTTGAGGCCCTACTTGAATTTGGTGCCGGCTACCATCCAGGGACCCGAACGGCAAAGGCACATCTCCGACTTTGAGGCGATTCTGGGACTTCTCAAGAACGTTTATGGCGTTTCTTCGCTGGATCTAAGCGCATAGCCACTCCCACAACCTGTCCCAGAATTTCCGCTTCTCCCGGGTGTTTATAGATTTCTGGCCCGGCATGCGACGTGGGGTGCGATTCCAAAATGAGAAACTCGCCCCGCTCGGTGCACCAGCCGCAGCGGAACCCTTGCCTGTGCTCCACGAAATAGATCGGCCTGTCGTGTTCACTGATCCAAATATCGTTTCTGATATGCCGCTTGCTCTCGTCGATCTGGATAAACGAACCAGGCCGTATCAATGGATCCATCGACCAATCTTCGGTTCCGATGAACGCATAGCGCTGGGCGCGTAAATTCAGTGGCTTTAGGAGCGAAAGCGGAACGGCTCCCCAGTTCTGCATGTGGCGGCTCAAATAAGACGTTTTGCGTAAATCCGCAGTCCGCACAAAGTCCACCGGCAGATCCACATGCTTCAGGGCATGCGTCTGGAAATTCAGCGAACGGGTTTGTTCTATTCCTAGCCTCACGGCATCGGCGAGCAAACCACTGAGATCGACTCCGTACCATTGCAGGACCTTGCCGAAGTCCATGCCGTAGATGGCGGATAGTGAATAGAGGCGGTAAATGGATGGAACTGTACCCTTGTTTTCAATGTCCGCCAAGCGGCTCAGCCGGATGGCAAATTCCTGATTACCATGCTCGGTCGCAATCTTCTGGCTCGCCTCTTCGACGTCTCGGTATTTCAGGCGGAGCTGCTCTCGTAATTTCCGGAGGTTCCTGCCTGCTTCGTACATCCGTGCGCTATCCTGGCGCGGCGGCGCCACTTTTTCCGTTTTTAGAACAGAATCCACCGCCTGAGCTTGATGTTCGCTATTCATCGCCGCGTACTATGCTGTTTCTGTGTTCGTACGGGCGTCCATCATTGGCCGTATCTATAACATACATATGCGAAATAGTGTAATCTCGGATTCGCACCTCCGCGCATGGGATAGTACTCTGTGTATTCAACATGATTAAACCAGGATTTCAGCCATGACTGTCCGTAAACAAAATTTTGTTGCCATCCAGGGCGAGCAAGGCTCCTTCAGCCACTCTGCCGCTCAGAAATTACTAGGCAAGGAAATCGAGGCAGTTCCCTGCCCCACATTCAAAGAAGTCTTTCAGGCCGTACGGGACGGGCGCGTCGGCCATGCGGTTATTCCCATCGAGAATACCCTGCATGGCAGCATTCTCGAAAATTACGACAATCTATTGCATTATGGCTTCCCTATCCGGGGAGAGACAAGCGTTAGGATTTCACACCAGTTGATCGCAATGCCGGGCACGAGCCTGCGGCAGGTTCGCCAGGCATACTCCCATCCGGTTGCTTTGAATCAATGCCGCCTTTTCTTCGAGCGAAACCCGCGGATTGTGGCCACTTCTTTCTACGACACCGCCGGAAGCGTGAAGATGCTTCAGGAGCAAAAGTTGGAGGGCTCCGCGGCGATCGCCTCAGAGGCTGCCGCCGGAATTTACGGGGGAGTGATCTTAAAAAGAAACCTCGAGGATAATCGGCAGAATTTCACGCGATTTTTTCTGCTGACGAAACAAAAAGCTGCCATTTCCGGAGCAAATGCACCGTGGAAAACTTCGATCGTATTCAGCACCTCGAATTCCCCTGGAGCTCTTTTCAAAGTAATGGCCTGTTTCGCTCTACGCGATCTAAGTCTGACCAAGATAGAATCCCGCCCGCTGCCCGGGAAGCCTTGGGAATACCTGTTTTACGTCGACCTATTAGGCTGCGATCGTGACGATGCCGTCCGAAGTGCTCTGCGGAATTTAGCCGAGACCGCCCAGTTTTCGAAGGTCCTCGGAAGCTATCGGCCTACGACCTAACGTAAATCCGGACGGGTAGCAGATCCTCTAGATATCGTAATAGAGAGCGAACTCGTAGGGATGCGGCCGCAACCGGACCGCCTCCGCCTCGGACTTCCGCTTATAGGTAACAAACGTTTCGATGAGTTCCTCGGAGAACACATCGCCCTTGGTGAGAAAGCCATGGTCTTCCTCCAGACACGTCAGCGCTTCATCAAGCGACGCCGGCATGGACGGAACGCGCATCATTTCTTCTGGAGAGAGATCGTAAATGTCTTTGTCCAGCGGTTCGCCGGGATCGATTTTATTGACGATCCCGTCCAAGCCGGCCATCATCATGGCGGCAAATCCTAGATACGGGTTGCAGGCTGGGTCGGGCGGACGGAATTCCACTCGCTTGGCTTTTGGGCTGTTCGAATACATCGGAATGCGAACAGCAGCTGAACGGTTGCGCCGCGAATAGGCCAGGTTGACCGGGGCTTCGTAACCGGGCACCAGACGTTTATAGCTGTTCGTCGTGGGTGCAATGATGGCCGAAAGCGCCCGGGCATGGCGCAGCAGGCCGCCGATATACCAGAGGGCCATCTGGCTCAACCCCGCGTAGTTGTCGCCCGCAAACAACGGTTTGCCGCTGCCCCACAAACTTTGGTGCGTATGCATGCCGCTGCCGTTGTCGCCAAACAATGGCTTAGGCATGAAGGTCACCGTTTTACCGTACTGGTAGGCGACATTTCGCACGATGTATTTGTACAGCATCATGTTGTCGGCCGATTTCACCAGCGTGTCGTAGCGCTGATCGATCTCGCACTGGCCCCCGGTTGCTACTTCGTGGTGATGGCATTCGATGGCCAGCCCGCACTCGATCATGGTCGCTACCATCTCGCTGCGAAGATCCTGGTAATGATCGGTCGGAGGAACCGGGAAATAGCCTTCTTTGTAGCGTGGGCGATAGCCGAGGTTGTTGTGTTCACGCCCTGAATTCCAGCGTCCCTCCTCGGCGTCGATAAAGTAAAACCCGCTGTGCTGGTTCTGGTCGAACCGGATATTGTCGAAGATGAAAAACTCGGCTTCCGCCCCAAAGTATGCCGTATCGGCCACGCCTGAGTTCTTTAGATGCAGTTCCGCCTTGGTCGCCACCCAGCGTGGATCGCGGTCGTAGTGCTGGCGCGTGATCGGATCCACAATGTCCCCCAGCATCACCAGCGTACGCGTTTCCGCGAAGGGATCCATGAACGCCGTCGATGAATCCGGAATGATGAGCATGTCGCTCTCATTAATGGCCGCCCAACCGCGGATACTCGAGCCGTCGATTCCGAAACCGTCTTCGAAAGAGCTCTCCTCCAACATATTGATCGGATACGAAATATGCTGGCTCAGACCCGGCAGATCCGTAAAGCGTAGATCAATCTGCCGAGCATCGTTTGTCTTCGCAAATTCCAACAATTCCTGCGGGTTCATTCCACTCTCCACGAACCCGCTAGAATATCGCACTTCCCCGGAAGCGCAAAGAGTGCGGGCTCCGGACGCGTCTTGCGCGAGTTCCTCAAAACCGAATGGTTGACACTAACGTTAGGAATGGCCGAACGCGCACCCACCGGACAGATGTCTTTCACGCTGGAATTGGAACGGCGCATTTTCCGGGTCAGCGAATTGAACGACGCAGTACAACGGATCTTTGAATCCGATTTTCGCAGTATCTGGATAGCTGGCGAAATATCCGGCTGCCGCCCCGCCAGTAGCGGCCACGTTTACTTTTCTCTGAAAGACGAACAAAGCCAGCTGAAGTGCGTCTTGTTCAAAGGCACGGCGCGCTTCCTGAAGTTCCGCCCTCAGGACGGTCTCTCCGTGCTCGCGCGCGGGAGCCTGGAAGTCTACACGGCGCGCGGAGAATACCAGCTCATTGTCGAACTGCTGGAACCGCAAGGCGCGGGAGCGCTGCAGCTTGCGTTTGAGCAGCTCAAGAAGAAACTGGCCGCCGAGGGATTATTCGATCAGGCACGTAAACGCGTTCTCCCTAAGCTGCCGTGGCGGATTGGAATCGTCACCTCACCCTCCGGCGCGGTGATCCGCGATATCCTGCACGTCCTCGAACGGCGCTTTCCCGGGTTACATGTCCGCCTGTTCCCGGCGCAAGTCCAGGGCGAAGGTGCGGTCGCGCAATTGTGCTCCGGCCTCAAATTCTTCAGCGAGGGAAACTGGGCGGAAGTGGTGATTCTGGCGCGCGGCGGCGGATCGCTGGAGGATCTCTGGAGCTTCAATGAAGAAGCTCTGGCGCGGGCGATTGCGGCATCCAAAGTCCCCGTCGTTTCGGCCGTGGGCCACGAAACTGATTTCACTATTTCTGACTTCGTCGCGGACTTGCGCGCGCCCACGCCTTCCGCCGCCGCCGAGGTCATCGTACAGACCCGCGCGAGCCTGCTCGACCAGATCGCGGGCTGCCGGGCGAAAACCTTGCAGGCCATGCGCTACCGTCTGCTGCTCTGCGGGCGCAGTTTGCACGAACGCGGCACGGACCGCGCCGGAGCTCTCATGCACCGCTCCATCGGCCGGAGGGCGCAGCGCCTTGACGATCTCGAATCGCAGTTGCGCCAGCGTCAGCGCGTGTCCTTGGAGAAATGCTCGAAAGCTCTCGCTGGGGTAACCAGCCGCTTACAGGCAAACGACCTCCGCCTCCGCTTTGCCCGGACACGCCACGCGCAGGAATTATTACGGCAGAAAATGCTGAAAATCGTGCGGGACCGCCTGTGGCAAGCGCGCCGCCGGCATGAGTTGCTGGATGTTCACCTGCGTCAGCTCAGCCCGCTGGCCATCCTCGGGCGTGGCTATGCCATTGTCGAAAACACCGGTGGCCAGGTATTGCGCTCTTCGGCTGAAGCTTCCGCCGGCGACCGGCTCAAAGTGCGGCTGCATCGCGGCGAACTGGACGCCGCGGTTCTGGAGACTCGCGATTAATCTTAAAATCTATACTGGAGGTTACCCCCGTTGAAACAATCTCAAGCGGTTTGTCTACTAAGCGGTGGCCTTGATTCGTCCACTTGCCTGGCCATTGCCCGCCGGGAAGGTTTCGACTGCTACTGCCTTTCCTTCGACTATGGGCAGCGCCATGCCGTCGAAATCGAAGCAGCCGCCAACGTGGCCCGTCAATTAGGCGCCAAGGAACATCGCATCGCGAAGATTGACCTGCGCTGCTTCGGCGGATCGGCCCTCACCAGCGACTGGGAGGTGCCCAAAGATCGCGCTGAAAGCGAAATGGGCGGCAGCATTCCGGTGACCTATGTCCCCGCCCGCAACACCATTTTTCTTTCATTCGCGCTCGCATACGCGGAAGTCAGCGGCGCATCCGACATTTTCATCGGCGTCAATGCTGTCGATTATTCCGGTTACCCCGATTGCAGGCCGGAATTCATCCGCGCTTTTGAAGCGCTCGCCAATCTGGCGACGAAAGCAGGCGTGGAAGGCGCTTCGAAATACAAAATCCATACGCCGCTCATCGAGATGACCAAGGCCGATATCGTGCGGAAAGCGGTAGAATTGGGCGTCGATTTAAGCCTGACGCACAGCTGCTATGATCCTGGCCCCGCTGGACGTCCGTGCGGCCGGTGTGATTCCTGCACTCTACGCCAAAAAGGATTCGCCGCCGCGGGCTTAATTGATCCGCTGGAAACGCTCTCCTCGCCGGCGCGCGGTTAATTGTAGTGAAAATCGCTGAAATCTTCTACTCGATCCAGGGCGAAGGCACGCTGGTGGGGGTTCCGTCGGTGTTCATTCGCACTTCGGGTTGCAACTTGCGCTGCACCTGGTGCGACACGCCTTACACCTCCTGGCAGCCCGAAGGCGCGGACCAGTCTCTCGAACAGATTCTTCAAGCCGCTGCTGCCTACCCAGCCTCCCACGTGGTCGTCACCGGGGGAGAGCCCATGATCGCTCCCGGCGTTGTTGCTTTAACCGAGCGCCTGCATGCGGCGGGGTTTCACATCACCATTGAAACGGCCGGCACTGTCTTTGCTCCGGTCGCCTGCGACTTGATGAGCATCAGCCCGAAACTGGAAAACTCGATTCCGCTCGAACGCGAAGGTGGGCGCTGGGCGGCTCAGCATGACCGCTTGCGCTGGCAGCCGGAAGTCTTACGGCAACTCATCCGCGGATACCCCTATCAGTTCAAATTCGTCATTGCTTCGCCCGGCGACCTGCCGGAAGTAGAGCGCATGTGCCAGGTGCTGAATGTTCCGCCGTCACAGGTTGTTCTCATGCCGGAAGGAGTAACGCGCGAAATTATGCGGGAGCGTGGATTGTGGTTGGCTGAAATTTGTAAGACCACTGGCTACCGCTTCAGTCCCCGCCTGCACGTCGATCTCTGGGGCGATAAGCGCGGCGTTTAAACTGGAGGTTGGCAAACAATATTGCAAAGCTGCCAGTAGGCGCCGTCAGCTATCTCAATACAGTTCCTTTGGTTTGGGGCATGCTCCATGGCCCGCAGCGTGAACAGGTAGACCTTCGCTTCTCCATCCCCTCCGTGTGCGCCCAGGAAGTAGAGCAAGGCGATGTGCGGATCGGTCTCGTGCCCGTAGCGGAAGTGGCGCGGCAGCAGTTGGAGATGGTGCCCGGCGTCGGCATCACCTGCCGGGGAGCGGTTCGCAGTATCCTGCTCATTTCGCGTCGCCCGTTCGCGGACGTGCGCCGGCTCGCGGTAGATCTCAGTTCGCGAACCTCTGTACAGTTGGCGCGTGTCATCTTGCGGGAACGGTTCGGCGTCGAACCTGAGTTCACGCCCGCCCAGCCTGACCTCGAGCAGATGCTGGCTCACTCCGATGCGGCTCTGATCATCGGCGACCCCGCCCTCCGGCTCATACCCGAACAATTGCCTTACGAATGCCTCGACCTGGGGGCGGAATGGTTTGCGCTCACCGGCCTGCCCATGGTCTTCGCCGCCTGGGCCGGAAAGCCTGGCTTGCCGGTTGACTTGCTCACGGACCTCACGCGCGGTTCCTACGAATTCGGAAAAGCTGCCATCGACGAAATTGTCCGCGGCCAGTACGCCCAGCGCGGCGTGACCCAGGAACTCGCCGGCCGTTACCTGCGGCAGTACATTCGCTTCGAGTTCGGGCCCGAGGAGCACCGCGGCCTACAAGCTTTCTACGAACTTGCGCGCCTTCCGCGGCCAGCCTTCACCACAGCCAGTTAAAGGAAACGATCATGATTACCCGCCACCAAGCCATCGAAATGTTCCAGAGCGACGATTTGATCGCCATCGGCATGGAAGCCGACGCGGTGCGCCGGAAGCTGCACCCGGAGGGCGTTGTCAGCTACATCATCGATCGCAATATCAACTACACCAACTTCTGCACCGAGTACTGCAGCTTTTGTGCCTTCTACCGGCCCATGGGCCACAAGGAAGGCTACATCCTGCCGACCGAAGTCATCCTCGAAAAGATCAAGGAAACGATCGATCTCGGCGGCACCGGCATCCTGATGCAAGGAGGTCTGCATCCGGACCTGAAAATCGAATGGTACGAAGACCTGCTTCGCGCCATCAAAGCTCGCCATGACATCTGGTGCCATTGCTTCTCGGCGCCCGAAATCATGAACATTGCCGAGGTCAGCGGGCTTTCGCTGCGCGACACCATCGCCCGGCTGCGGGATGCCGGCTTGGACTCGATTCCCGGCGGTGGCGCCGAAATCTTGGATGAGGACGTCCGTCACCGCATCAGCCGCTTAAAGTGCAGCACAAACGATTGGATTGATGTCCACCGCACCGCCCACGCCCTGGGCATGCGCACCACCGCCACCATGATGTTCGGCGCCGGAGAGACGATTGACCAGCGCTTGAACCACTTCGAAATCGTCCGGCGGATTCAGGAAGACACCGGCGGCTTCACGGCCTTCATCCCCTGGTTTTTCCAGCGCGAGAATACGTCGCTGGGCCGCTTTGTGAAGGAGGAAGCCACTGCCGTCGAGTATCTAAAAATGCTGGCCTTGTCGCGGATTTTCTTCGATAACATCTCCAACATCCAGGCATCCTGGGTGACACCCGGCTTGAAGGTTTGCCAGATGGGCTTGCGCTTCGGGGGTAACGACGTCGGCAGCATCATGATTGAGGAGAACGTGGTCTCCGCCGCCGGCGCCCATCATCGCGCCACTGAGGAGCAATTGCGCCGTCTCATCCGCGACGCTGGCTTCGTTCCCAAGCAGCGCGACACGCTCTACCGCACTTACTTCCTCAACTGAAAATGGAAAGGGCTCACCCCGTAAGGTGAGCCCTTTGTACCAAGTGGTGCGGACGCCCTCGTCCGCGCCGAACCCCCAGGTCCGGCACTAAGTAGCTTGCGACTTCTGTGGACGCGCCGCCTTGATCTTCTTCATGTCAAGCGACTTGTTAGACCAGTCTTCAGCTTGCGCGATATCCGCCTTCGCGGCCTCCACCGAATCTTCGAGGTCGGCTTTCTTCCGGAGCAGCAGGTTCATATAAGACATGGCGTCTTCGTTTTCCTTGTCCACTTCCAGGGCCTTCTTCAGATTCGCAATGCCGTCTTCTATGGCCTTGCCGTACTTTTCCTTCAGCTCCGCCTTGACCTTCTCATCCTTGATCGGACCCGGATCGTCGCCCTTCATGCGGAGTTCCACGCGAGCGCTCTGGATAGGCGTAAACGCCTGCGACCAGTCGATCACTCCCAAGTAGTAATAAGGTTCGGCTTCTTTGGGATCTACTTCAATGCGCCGCAAGTTCCACTTCTTGGCTTCTTCCAAAGCGGCGTTCTTCTGTTCCGGCGTGCCGCTGATGGCCGAGTTATACGCCATTGAGGCGCGCGAGGCCAACGCAAGCGAATTTGCCGGGTCTCTTTGAAGAACCTGGTCGAAGGTTGTCTTCGCCATATCGTAGTTCTTTTGATTGTCCGGCGCTTCCACTCCCGGCACCCATTGGATCATGTACGAAGTAGCCAGATAAAGCTCCGCGTTCTGGTTCGACGGATCAAGTTCCACGGCTTGCTTGAACTGCTTCACCGCATCGGCGTAGTGATTATTCTTGTACGCCTGCACGCCGTTGTTCATGTGATCGCGGGACTGCAGCTTGGCGCAGCCGGTAAGCGCCAGGAATCCGGCACACAGCGCACTGAGCGCGACGAGGCGCTGCCCTTGAGAAAACACTGTGGTTGTTGTCATTGTTATTGACCTGCCTCCACTTTCGGAGTCATGATGCCGACTTTGTCCAGACCGGCGCCCTTGGAATCGTCAATTGCCTGCGCAACATACCGGTAGTCCACGTCAGGATCGCCCTTGACGAATACTACTTTCGTCGCGCGCGTCTTGAAGATACCTTCCAATTTCTCTTGCAGGTCGGTTTCCTTGATATCTTGCCCGTTGATCTTCAAGGTTCCCTCTTTAGCGACTTCGATCACCACGGTCGGATCCGATTGAGGAGGCGGCGGTGGTTGATTGGGCGGCGGTGGTTGCGGCACCAAGGTGTCTAATCCATGTGGAGTGAGCGGTGTGATGACCATAAAGATGATCAACAGCACTAATAAGACGTCGATAAGCGGCGTGACGTTAATGTCCGCCCTGGCTCCGCCGGAGCCGCCAACTGCCATTGCCATAAGAAATAATCCTCTAACAGATGATCTTAAAGACCGGTTGTCTTTTTGTTCTTGTCTTGTATTTGTTCCGTGAGCAAGCCAACCTGATCGACTCCCGCCACGCGGAGGTTATCGATCACATCCGTTACGCTCGCAAACCGCGCGCGCGCGTCTGCCTTTACGTACACGACTTTGTCGGAACGGTTGGTCTGCAAATCTTTCACCTTGGGACCCAGATCGCCCGGTTGTACGAGTGTGTTTCCGGGGCTCAAATACGCCTTGCCGTCACGCGTGATCGCAATCAGCACGGCATCTTCTTTGTCCGCCTCAACCATCTTTTGATCGTTGTGGGTCTTCACCATGTTCACGGTTTGGCCCTTTGACAACATGGGCGTAATCACCATGAAGATGATCAGCAGCACTAACATCACATCCACCATGGGAGTGACGTTGATGTCGGATACCACTGGCGGCGCTTTTTTCTTCTCAGACATTCAGTTCTCCTTTGGCCAACCTGCAAGCACTTTGCCAGAACGTTCCGTTCGCGTATCAGATCCGGACGGGAGAGGAGCGGCGCTCGCCGCCACCCTCCCGCCGATTCAACTTAGACCGGTTCGCTCTCTTACTCGGACAACAAAGACTACTTGGCGGCAACCCGCTGCTGGCTGCGCTTCAGGAAGTAGTCGATCAACTCAGAGCTGGAGTTGCCCATCTCCACATCAAACGCTTCAATGCGGTTTGAGAAGTAGTTGAACATCCAGACGGCCGGGATAGCCACGAACAAGCCGACGGCGGTCGTGATCAAGGCTTCCGAAATACCGCCGGCGACCGCGCCCAAACCGGTCGATTTCGAGGTCGAGATCGACTTGAACGCGTTCATGATGCCGACGACCGTTCCGAACAGTCCGACGAACGGCGCGGTGGAACCGATGGTTGCCAGGCTGCTGACGCCGCGTTTCAGTTCGGCGTGCACAATCGCTTCGGCGCGTTCCAGGGCGCGGCGCGAAGCTTCAATGTCGTTGCCGGGAATATCCGCGCTCAATTGATGCGCTTTGAATTCCTGCAAACCAGCTACAACCACTTTGGCCAGGTGGCTCTTGTTGAAACGGTCCGCAATCTTGATGGCTTCATCCAGCTTGCCTTCGCGCAAAGCGCCGGCCACGGCGGGAGCAAACGCACGCGACTGTTTCCGGGCCGCGTTGTAAGCGATTACGCGGTCGATCATCACGCCAATCGACCATGCGGACATGATGAACAGCACCAAAACGACCAACTTGGCCAGGACACCCATGTTGCCCCAGACCGAACGCGGGTCAAAATTAATTCCTTCGGCTTCTTGGAACAACCAGAATGCCCAAACTTGAAGTTGTAATACCATGCTTTCTCTCCTAAGTTGAATCGGATCTTGAATCGAACTACTACGGACTTCTCTATTACTTACTGGCTCAACGTAAAGTTCACGATGATATCAGTAACCACTTCCACCGCCTGGCCATTCAGCATGGTCGGACGGTACTTCCACTGCAGCACCGCTTCCTTGGCGGCGTTTACCAGAAGCGGATGACCGCGAACCAGTAGCAGATTTTCAATATTGCCATCCTTGCTGATGGTGGCGGTAAACTCCACCGTACCCTGTACGCGGGCCGACTTCGCCAGCGGAGGATAGAGGGGCTGTACCTTCTTGATCAGGTTGGCTTCGGCGACTTGTCCACCGACTCGCACCGGACCGGAAGGAGCTTTTGGCTTTGGAGGAGGCGGCGGCGGCGCGGCGCCAGGAACACCACCGAGCACGCCACCCATGACGCCTCCGACGGCTCCGCCCGCTTCGCCTGTTCCACCCACAACACCCATGCCTGCATCGGGCGGAGGTGCGGCCTCTTCAATATGTTGAATGGTTTTCGGGATAACCCGGGGCGCCTGCAATTGATTGTTTACAAACTGCCTGACCACCGGCTTCACCTGCACGACCTTCGGGGCCGGCGGCGGGGGCGGCGGCGGGGGTGGGGGGGGCGGCGGCGCCACTAACATACTCTTTAACTGCGCACTCGGCAGTGTCTGCGTATAGATCAACGGAATCAAAATAAAGATGCCGATGATCCCTATCTGCAGCAGTAGGGAGATGACAACCGTAACCGGCTTTTTTGTCTTCTGTGTCCCGTCTACGAACGTTTGATCGAACATTAATCAGTTCCCTCGCTTCAAAGTCTCGCCTACAAAAGAGACAACTACCTGACGGCCTTCGCCGTCTTCAAACTCTTACCGCTCGGCCGCGTACGGCCCTCGGTCAAATTACGTCCGGCAACCAGAATCGGACTCGCTACAAAAATAGACGAGTAAGTGCCGATAATAATACCAATCACCAGTGCTAAAGAAAAGCCGTTCAGCACCTGGCCGCCAAACAAAAACAGGGATACCGCCGTCAGAAACGTCAATCCGGAGGTTAGTACGGTCCGGCTCAACGTCTGATTGATGCTGAGGTTCACAATATCGTTGAACGAACCACGCACCTGCATCTTCAGGTTTTCGCGGATACGATCGAAGGTGACAATCGTATCGTTCATGGAATAACCGACCAGGGTAAGCAGCGCCGCGATTACCGTAAGGTCAATCTGCTTATTCAGCAGGGAAAAGATCCCGATCGTGATGATCGTATCGTGGAAGACCGCAATCACGGCCGACACGCCATAAATCCACTCAAAGCGGAACGCGATATAAACCAGCATCGCCGCCAGTGCGATTAGAACTACATTAACAGCCTGCTGCCGCAAATCCGCGCCGATTTTGGGCCCCACAATCTCGACGCTACGAATGGTAAAGTTGCCCGCCACGCACTCCTGCTTGATCACATTCAGCACCTGCGGAGTAACGCCCGGGACACCGGCCAGATCGTCCAGCCGAGCCACCAATCCCGAGTGGGCGTCGCGATAGGCTCCGATAGCCTTCGTCAAAGCCTGCAGCGCATCTTCGGAAAGCAGAACGCCTGCCCGGGTCAACGGCTCGCGCAAATGGTCGGCCAGGGCGGCCTGCCCTGCCGTATTGATGTCGAATTTGCTGCTTCCCGCGGAATGAGCGGCCGCGTTGAAGGCGCCATCTAGAGCCGCGATCATGTCATTGCGCACGATCTGCAAGGCCCGGTCATCCCTTGCTCCGGTAGAAATCAACACCTCCTGCGAGTTGCCAATCTCCTGCACCTCTATCTCTCCATTGATCGTCTGGTGAAGCGCGGCCCGGATAGCTTCCGCGGACGGCCGCTTGATGAAGTTCACATCCATCAAGGCGCCTCCGTTGAAATCTATTCCGTAGCGCGGTCCGCCCTTAATTACCAGACTTGCCAAACCAGCCACCGTCAGAGCCACAGAGAGCCAGATGAACGGCCATTTCTTGCCCAGAAAATCGAACTTCGTATGCTTAAAAATTTCCATCTAACTGTACGGGCCGGCATCTTTCAAAGTAGACACCGCTTATTCACAAATGTTCCCAGTCCTATTGCCACTTTTCTTACAGAAAACAATCAAATACTGAGCGCCGTTACCGGCTTCGGGCGCGAAAGTTCCCAATCGAAAATAACCTTCGAAACAAAGACAGCGGTAAACACATTCGCCGCAAGTCCAATCACCAGCGTCACCGCAAACCCTTTCACCGGCCCGGAGCCGAAGAGAAAGAGAATAGCGCAAGACACAACCGTGGTCACATGCGTGTCAATGATGGTCAGGAATGCTTTGCCGAAACCGGCATCCACAGCTGGAATCACGGCTTTACCCGCGCGCAACTCCTCGCGAATGCGCTCGAAAATCAGAACGTTGCTATCCACCGCCATACCGATGGTCAAAATGATCCCCGCAATCCCGGGCAGCGTCAGCACGGCGTCGAATGCACTCAGGCATGCGATCAAAATCAGCGCGTTCAAAATCAGAGCCAGGGTCGCGTTGATGCCGCTTCTTTTGTAATAGATCAGCATGGCCACGATCACCGCCAGGACGCCGGCAATACCGGCCACAAAGCCGTCACGGATGGAATCCGCTCCCAGGGAAGGCCCAACTGTATTCTCTTGTTCGTATTTCACGCTGGCCGGCAGCGATCCGGCCTTCAAATTCAATGCCAGGTCGGCGGCATCCTGCTGCGTGGACGCTCCTGTAATCACGCCCTGGTCGCTGATCTGCGCCTGAATAGTCGGCGCGCTCAACACTTTGCCGTCCAACACAATCGCCAGGCGGCCTTGCAGATGCGAACCGGTGAAATCGGAAAACCGCTTGGCGGCATCCTGGCTCAGCACAAAACCGGTCTCCCAGGTATTCGGCAGCTGCCCGTTCTGCGCTCTGGCATCGCGCAAGTCGGGTCCACGCACAACCGGCGTCCGGGCAACCAAAT
>Ga0193743_1001115_pt1 | contig 20475 bp, 15 predicted proteins | sample L2c2metaG_FD_143038 | JGI IMG/M metagenome (GOLD analysis project Ga0193743, IMG submission 143038) | Soil microbial communities from a riparian zone of the East river system, Colorado, United States - L2c2 | ecosystem: Environmental > Terrestrial > Soil > Riparian zone | place: USA: East River... | reverse complement strand
AAATTTGACTTGTTATATGGCAGATGATGATACAATAATAGAGGCTCACAAAACTGTCCCAATGACATATTTTCCTATATATTTAATTACTCAGCCGGTTTTGGTTGGAATCACATGATCCTGAATTCCTTAGAAAGGTATTATGTCCCCCTATAATATATATTAATTTCAGAATTTAAGCATATGTACTTTCTGTGTTACAAGCCAATTAGTCTCGACATGCCAAACATTGGGACAGTTTTGTAAGCTACTGTAAGTCACGGCCACAGTGGCCCTAACAAAGAAGCTTAAGGCAGACGAGAGCGAGATAAGAGGATAAGGATGCTAAGTTGATATTTGAACAGGTGAAATGCATACTACAGCTCGAGTATCTATACAGAAAGAGAACATAGACATATAAGGAGTTATCTTGGAAAGTATATGGTAGTGAAATGGAACATATTACAAAAAGACTTGTACTCCGATGGATGCCGAACAGTGCTGACCCAAATCCTTGAAAGACCTTGTGGCGACCGAAACCCATGACCTTGAGAACTGGTGCATGTGTGGTGTGATAGGCCTGCAACATGGAACATGTGTGGAGCTTGGTAGTGCTCTGGTTGTGCTGTGGTAGATAGCACGTGGTGCTGGTTGGTAATGGCAATGATAGGAATGATGATTTGCTGGTAGTAGTGGAGGAGTAGAGGATGAATTCCAATGGAGGTCCGATATAAGTCCATCTGGGCTGGCTGGTGGTGTTATGACTTTGATTGGTTCAGACTTTATAGTTGTGACTGAAGACAGTTGATTTCAAAGACGTTCAGGTTAATAGACCCAAAATAATGCCTTGGGTTTTATTCCAAGGTATTGTCTTAAGGTCAAGCTAAGTTCAAATAGAAGAAAGTCAAATAAAGACTAGCTAGGGTTACACAGTGTCTAGCTACGATTTATATAAGTGGAAACATGTTCTACATGTGTTTGACAGAGAGGTAAAGGCATGAATGAAAGACATGTGTCGCTAGCATGTAACATGCATGTTATGCATGAGGAATAATAAAGATAGAAAGAACATGTGTTTGTGGCATGTTGTTCTGAAAGTAAAAGTAAAGAAAAATGAAATCGTACATGTGGAGATGGAATCGTAACAGGTGGTAAGGGTGATACCAAACAATGGCAAGGTGGCCATCATCAGAGACTCCATTGGAGCTGTTGGATATTACAAACCATATGTTACTAATATTCATCCCCTATCCCCTAACTTTTTATCTTGTGATCATATCCGGTGATGATTATGTAATCGGTTACCGGTTGTTACCCGTTATCAGGTGTCCCAGACACCTAAGTATTTAACCTTCATCATGTCGTAGTTTACACCTCAGTCTATTATTCAGAGACTGAGGTTAGCCATTCATTCTTGTCTTATACCTTGTGTATTAACAACCAGTAGTTTATCTTTGTTCAATAGGTACAAACTACATCAATTATAGTCTATTATTCAGAGACTGAGGTTATCTTTGTTCAATAGGAGCCATCCTATGATTGTTCTTCGGAAAGAATGTGACCGAGCATGGATGACAGAAGGCTTCAGCAGAAGGACCTAAAAAACCTAAAAAAACAACCAAAACCCAAAAACTAAATTGACATTTTTCTGATCATCTGATGCACCAGACACATGTGCTAGGACAGAAAATGAGCTTCACTTGAAGCATTGGTAGAGGGAAATTCATTGTATTTGCTCTTTGCCCCATGTACTCAGAACCAAATTGGACTAACCACATAACACTGTCAAATGGTAAAAGGAAAGGTATGCAGCCATTGACTTAAAAAAAAATTTGAACTGTTTAATTCACAGAGGTGAAGGACAAGATCAAGTACGATGATTCTACAATCGTTGTTTGCCCATCTTGAGGTCTGTCTGTAATATAAAGTGTGTCACGTATTCGTGGGGGATTGAAAAATAAAAAGCTGCATGTTTTTTTAGAATTACCATTTTTGGCATTGTTCGAAGGGGGCTTTAAAGAAAAAAATCGACTCCAGGTAGTTTTCATATTTTCGGTGCCCCCTTGGCCAGGAGATGCCTAGGGTTTACAAAGCCAGTTGCAGCGTAAAACCATTTTGTGGTTTGAAAGTCAGCCTTAGTATAGTAGTACAGCACAGAGGCCTCGGATAGATGAGATGATAAGGTTGCCGTCTCAAGAGCATTAAGCTCTAGGCAGTAGCCGAGCTAACTATCTACTACTGACTTCGCGACCACCAGATACATGAGAGAACCTTTGAACCAGGGCGAGAGATTGTACTTGTCGAGCCCTAGCCCAGATTCGCAGCTGCATTTGTTCAAAAGCCATGAGATGGAGTGCCAGACAGTACGTAAGAATGTGGGTATAGGATCTGAGATCTGAGCTTCGGATTGTGTATTAAACGTACTTTTTGTGGGAAGATTCAAGACGCGGCGAGAAGGTCATTCGACGATGAGAAAATAGATGGGTTCAATGATGGATGTTACGGATGAGGTAAAATAGAGAGTAATTTTTATAAATATGGGCGTTCTAGGATTTGATTGATGAATGTGGAGATTGTGTGCATTCAAAGCATCGAATTTATGATTGATGAGAAGAATTACTTATTAACTTGCGGCGAGTTGATCCCATAGCGGATATGGACGGTATCCTCCGTCGAGAGATAGATGGTCAAACTAAAGCCGAGCCTCCGTTATTACCGACACACCATGTCTGCTTTCCATGACGTAGAGCCTTTGCGTGCGGCCGAGTGTAGTATGTTAGGTAATCGTTTGGTGGAAGATCTACACATCACGGATGCATGTTGAGGAACGACTAGTAGAAGATCAAGACCGATGTCGTTGCAGAAAGGTCTTTATGACATGGATGGATGATAGAGCGGCCCACTATAAAATAGACACCATTTGTCTATCGAAGAATCAGAAGAATAAGTAAAACGTATCCGCGAACTTCCACCTTCGACAAATATCGTTATGTCGATTACAACTACTTGATATGATTGAATTCAGAAAATAAAAGAGGAATGGGATGAATATTAATTTCCAGATTCGTATTTGGAATGCTTAAGATGGACAGATCTTTGTTTTTAATTTTTATAAAATATCCGAGAGACAACGGATGGGATATACTGGGGCGAAAGAAAAACAATGCACATATGCATTCGTAAGAATGAAATTCCCGAATCCCACATTGACATAAGACGGGGTTCTTGCACGTGTCAAAGTTTTTTTTTTGTTGATGGTGCAAAACTTAAAGAATTTGCGACAGCGAATATGGGTGGCGAAACACGCTTTGGTTGCAGAGTTAGCGTCGCTGGTTATTTATACCTGAAACCATACTTGAAGTTGAAAAGGCGGACAGATTGAACGTTGGGCCCCAAAAACACAGCGTTTGCTTACATAATCCACCGAATAACCAAAATTGTGACCAAAACAAAAGAAATTTTGTATTGATTTCCCTGGTTACTTGTTGCCTTCATCCCCCTCACTGTTTGTTGAACCGCCCAACTCCCTCTCTCCTCCGTCCCCCTCTTTTCTTGTATTCTACGTCTTATATCGACACAGGATACACATACCATTACAAACACAACCAGTGACGCCCCTAATACCACCACGGAAAAGATGGGTTGTGTACAGTCGACTGGCATTGACGATGAGGCCAAAGCTCGTCTGTATCCTCCCTTGTTGACAGTCTTATAAGCTGATTCATCCATTCAGGCAACGATGAAATTGAGACCCAACTGAAGCGTGATCGCATGATGGCGAAGAATGAAATCAAGATGTTACTGCTAGGAGCTGGAGAGTCTGGGAAGGTCAGTCTTTTTGCAGGATACCTTCAACATTTTTTTGGAAAGACGCTGATTTTTTTCCTCCATGTGTTAGTCAACTGTGCTCAAGCAAATGAAACTCATTCATCATGGAGGTTACAACGACTCGGAACGTGACTCTTATAAAGAAATTATCTTCTCAAACACTATCCAATCAATGCGGTAAGTTATCGAATCCATGTAAAGGACCTTTGTATTGACGTATCTTCTTCCGTTCAGGGCAATCCTCGAAGCCATGCCTCAGCTTGACCTCGCTCTCTCACCCCAAAACGACGCTCGCCGTGCTACCATCCTCGCACTTCCACCTCAAATAGAGGCGGACACCTTGCCGCTAGACGTTGCTGACGCTATCCGGTCTCTCTGGCGAGATTCAGCCGTCCAAGAAGCTATTAGCCGTTCCCGCGAGTTCCAGCTTAATGACTCTGCTATATACTACTTCAATGCCATTGACCGCATGGCCTCACCGTCATACCTGCCGAGTGACCAAGATATTCTACGGAGTCGAGTCAAGACGACTGGTATTACGGAGACGACGTTCAAGGTTGGAGACCTAACTTATAAACTTTTCGATGTGGGCGGTCAACGAAGTGAACGGAAGAAGTGGATTCACTGTTTCGAGAATGTGACTGCGTTGGTGTTTTTGGTCAGTTTGAGCGAGTACGATCAGATGCTGTATGAGGACGAGAGTGTGGTACGTCTCTCAGCCTACCCTGGACCTTGCTGTCGTTGTAATGATGGTCTCCTTGCTAGAACCGTATGCAGGAGGCTTTGACCCTCTTCGATTCGATATGCAATTCTCGGTGGTTTGTCAAGACTTCTATCGTACGACCTTCTTCAACTGGCTTTTGATCTCGGACTTATCATGCTTCTCTCGCAGATCCTATTCTTGAATAAGATCGACTTGTTTGCTGAGAAGTTACCTCGTTCACCTCTTGAGGACTACTTTCCAGATTACACGGGTGGTAGCAACTACGATGCCGCTTGCGACTACCTGTTGCACCGATTTGTCAGCCTTAACCAGAGCGCGGCCACCAAGCAAATATATGCGCATTATACATGTGCCACGGATACACAGCAAATCAAATGTAAGACGTTCTTTCCCACCGCGCCTCGATACCTCTTACTCAGGTTTTTTTTTGTTTTGCTTTTCCAGTTGTTTTGAGCGCAATCCAGGACATTCTTCTACAACTACATCTACGAGAATGCGGGCTTCTGTAGATGGGGGGGATATTCTTTCTCATGAACGCACATGGCCAAGGTCTGACGACTGACAACAGCGGCAAAGCATGCCATTTAAGTTTCCTATCGGATTCTGGAACGTCGTTGTCAGGTTTTGGTAACCAAGATATCTGTTTCTCCTCTGATACCACCAGATGTTTAGTCCTTTTCTTTTGCTCTCCATCATTTGTACCGTGTACCACCTCAAGTTGACAACAAACTCTCCAAACTCCTCCCCTCCACTTTCGTGTTTGGTTACCTTTTCTTTTTTTCGCGCCATTTGCTCATATACATTTCAATATATCAAGCCTCCTCCATCCTCTCCTTTTCTTGTTACTGTTTACTATACCATCCCAACCACTTATTTGGCTTTTGTCGTCTGACAAATATTTTGCATTCAATTCGCCGTGGATCTCTGACTAACTCTCATCCTCTCCTTTTTTCTCGTTAGTCTGGCAGTCTATCCCACTATATACATGTCCTGGGCATAACTTGGAGTAACTTCTTCTGTGTCTGCCTGTATATATCTTATTCAAATGTTCCTACTAGGTATTGGTCCATTATCATGACCCTTTATATGAAAGCGCTACTGGTTCCCTTATTCTTGTGCTATCTCCTGACGGTTTCTGGAACCATCTTCTCACACCTTTTATACCATCGCTCCATCTCATAGGTTCCTTTCAGTAGTTTAAATGATGAGCAAGAGTAACATCTTAGATTTCTTTTTCACTAGAGGTCACCATTTCAAGTAGAGTGGTTACCGTCATCTAGATTTTCATATTTCTTGTTGAGTACTTGGCTGCTTCAATTGTGTACGCAGACAGATAGATCTCGGTTTAGTTTGTACATGCCAAAACCCTAACCATACGGCCCATGTCAATACAGAGCTTTACAAGCATGTATGTCACTCGCTATCCGACTCGGAGGTGATGGTGTTCCAGCGAGTATAAGTATATATCAAATCGACGTCGGCGCATCATTAGGGGAGCTCAAAGTTGACCATAGATGGCCTACGACTACCGTAGATCAACCCGTAGATCAACTTTTTGCTGATGGAATTTCAATGTCCGAAAATTACATAATGAGGCCTGTCACACGAATTATCAGGATCCAATGACGATCAAGACGGACAGTGCTAAAAAGTTTGGTAAGTTAGTGGGTGGAGATTTTAGCGGCTGAACTGCCGGCTAAATTTTTCGTATTTGGATTGAAACGAACAGGTAAGGCTGTGCTATACAGGAAGTGGGTGGGAGGGTAACGATGAATATCGACTTCTGTTACGCAGGCATAGAGAGTGACTCGGTAAATCATTCTCTCCCTGCATTTCCGCTCTTCACGGCTTGTCAAAAACTATCACGAACATGTCAGAAATATCTACTTACCTGCTTCATATGCTTCTGCGTGACTCCTCTCCTTTCATTTGAAGTCCAGGGAATCGGAGGGATCGTAGGCTTCTCTTTAGCCATTAGAAGGGTGGAAGGCTATAATATCAATGAGCGATACAAAATAGAAACTGAGGAATTCGATTTGCGCTCTGACACGGTCGGTCACGTTTGGTCACAAGAATTCTCACAACGATGTTCACGCGGAGTCTAATTTTAAATGTCCATCATTTGTCAGCCGTCGTAGGCGATCTACGGATCTACGCCTGCGCCTACAGCCAACTTTGAGCTCCCCTATTCTATTGCGCAAAATATTACCTACCCGGAGCAATATTTATTACATGACATTTCCTGGAATGGCGGGACGATATTGGGAGAATTAAGATTTGCAAAAACCCACTGACCGCTTCATGTCTGACTCGGAGATCTTCCTCTGAAAATCAGTTACCTTCTCCGTAGAGAAAGTTCGGACCTCGATGCCAGCGATCAACACGGACGACTTTCGTTTTCCAATGTGACAGCTTTACATAGTAGAAACTAGGTGGCGATGGACTCGGAATTCGGAGTTAAATACCAACCCTGTGGACCGGACCCCACCTTTGGTCCATTTCGAATTTCGCGCTCAATCTTTTACTCCATACATGCAAAGTTCAATGATATCTTATACATAGAATTATTTTTTTTGTTTAGGGAGTGACACAGTTGTCAATGAAGAAAAAATGGGTCTTCCATTGCTGACTGATGCCGTGTCGGAGGCTCGGAGCTCAGTCAGCCAATTATTATCACCATTTTCGCTGTTCCCAACAAGGGTCAACTGCTCGTAAACTTTGCCGATGTCGCAATGCGTTTTCCATCCTAATGCCTGCTGTAGGTGGAAACACTGTCCGGCACTGTGACCTACGTTCAAACGACTCTTCTGCAAGATGCACTAAGCTGTGTAAGCGCCGGTCAATTCAAATATGGCTGTACCAAAATTGTACTACCAAAACAGTTTATCTGTTGATTCCCCTACGTAGTCAAAAAGATGTGACAAAAGCGTGATACTAGTGACCGTAAAGTAGCTAGTGACGGATTTTGGCACACAGAGGAATCTCGATAGACAATTTAAGAGTATGAAATTCACTGGCTGCTACATACGTTCGGTTCTCGTATTTATACCAGAAAGTAGGTAGCTAGAGTAATCACTGTTTCTAACATGTGATAAAAACATATAGGGTACAAAGAGGAAATCACGGTCAGTAATGATAGGGTTTTCTTTAATTCAGTAAATAAACGATGGCAACGAAATGAAGGGATAAAATATAACAAAAGAAATAATCAGAAAAAGAAATAACCTGTGACAACGAGTCCCGCTCGTTACAGTAGACCACTTCGTAGGTAGGTCGGGTACGTCTTTAGCCCGTGCGTCTTAATAGTCATTTTACTTTTTTCACGGTAATCCAGAGAAAAGATAAAGAATCCCGAGTCCAAGAATTGTCAGGAAATGCATATTTCATTCAGACACAGACACGATTCTTGTTCGCGTTCCGAGTCTGGTCATATCATATAAGTATATGTAAATGATGCTAATGGTATGGTACCATCTTAAATTATTCGGCCAAGAGCGTGATGTGGAAATTCGAGTTCACGAACCCGTGTTCTCGTTGTGTACGTCTCAACTTACGGCCTGAAATCAATTGTTTATTTGAAGTCTGCATAAGCATTTTCAAGAACTATGTGCTCCTTTTTGTTATTTTTTCATGATACGGATGCACCAGAGAAAATGGAGCGGTCTAGCCTGAGAGTCTAGGTCCAGTGACAGTATCACGAGACGGTCAAACTCTGCAGAGTGTCCAAGACGGATCTCACCCAAGCACATCGACAGGAATCTAGTGGGACTACTACAATCCACGACATTCACTAGTCAAACAAACCGTACATCCAAAGGTGCGTCTTGTTTTACGATCTTCCTTGAATCTTCCAATCTTTTTTTCTGAGGGTTTTTTTCTCAACTGCGAATATATGGTTAGGGATCGATCTTCTTATGGAATGGGTCGCAACTGGCGCATTCCACAACTCCGATGAGCTCTACGATGCTCCCAAGTGCCATCCTCACACCCGCGTTGCCTTGTTGGACGACATCCAGACAGTTTATATATGCCGCCACAGTGATCAGATTTGTTGAGTCGAACCGCAATCCACCATCCGCACGGCTAAATATCATCCTCGGAATCTCACCGCCTGGAAAAATGAACCCATTTGCTGAGTTAGATGCACTCTACAAGTCGCATTTTCTCTTCTGTGGATAATATACGACTTACATTGCGTGTTCTTGGTATCCTTGTGATAACTCCTAGATTCGCAGGGCAGCTTGACAAATTTTGGGCCTGAACTTTTCTTGTCTCTTGAAAAGGGAGATATCTAGATGGCGTTAATCGACTTGTCATCCATTGTTTCATATAACGAATCGCTTGGGGCGGTCCAGGTCCTGCATGCCTCTCTTGTCGATTTTCCATCTGATAAATGCCGGTCTACTATTTTCTACATTGATATGGCAAGCACACGCAACGGTTTTGTTCGCCGTATTCTTCAATGTGTCGAAAGGCCCGCTGCAATACAAGGTACGTTGCCACTTTGAGTGTCGAAGACAAGGGGAGACCTTATGAAGCACGCAAAACAGACTACGAAATGATATTGGTGATAGACAATATCTACCAGAGGTAGAAACGTGAGCTAACTCGCTGGGGAAATAGGCCGTAAAATAGATGGAGTGCCCCAGGCGGACGAGATGGTATAGTTCGCTGTATCCTTGATCGTTATATATAGCGTTAAGCGTCCAGTCCTGAGCAGCAACTGAGGTATCTTTTTAGTACCGGCTGGCCATTCTCCAGTTGGTTTTGAGTCATAGGTGTATCCGCATGGGCATTATCGGTAGGAGACATAATGCCTTAGTACGGACGAGTTCTATATACTATACATTATCATAGTGAAACAGAAGGATAAGAAAGGAAATAGATACAATCAAAAGATAAGGAAGTCCAGGCGCCTTTCCTGACATAGACTACATTGAGCTGCACTTTGTACAAGTCGATTTCAATGAGGGTTGCGCAGTTTTCGTTTCGTGGCTCTCTCTGTTCGGTGGGCAGCTTAGTTATTTTACCCGCTTCTTGGATCCCATTAGTGCTCGAACCAGATGTTCTACTGCCAGGTCGTCTGATCAGCAGTCTATCACCCACAGAACTCAAAGGGAAAAGGTGCGTCTTCTCGCAATTGATCTGATTGTCGAAATAATATGAACATTAGTATAGTGTTGATAGATTGTGTTCCCATAAATTTAACTGATGAATTGCCTGCTATCTTCCGCCACGAATCATATCCACATCTGTGAGATCATCTTTGATAGTCTCCTTTTCCAGATCCATCGGGCGTGAATCGGCGGGAGGCGACGGGTTCTTGTTCGGACTGTCTCCGCAACCACAGTCATATGCATCACTCAAATGGGCACAGTCGAAGTCTGGTTTCTTCAGTCGTTTATTAACTTGGTTGTGCAATGCGCATAACCTGTGATGAAATGGTATGAAAAGAAGGAAGTGGGAAATTCCAAGGTCAAGGACGCGTACCAAAGTGAAGCGGATCGCCTGGATGAGGTCTGTTGGAATGGTAAATGAAATGCGACCACAGAGTACGTTCACAGCTTGCCTGCGGTGGATATTTCTTTAGTAGTGCTTGGAATTCAGTGGCACATTCGCCACATGGGTATAGCCTTGCGCTTAAGTGGAAATATGAGTCCAGCACGTCACGTTCGTCCGCTGTTGGATGCTTTTTTTTTTGTCAGGCCAGTTTCACAACGAAGCTGGAACACCAACCTCTGGATATCGCAAAGTCATGGTGTGCCTCAGCAATGCCTCAGCTACGCCATCTCTTCATCAGAGAAGATGAATCTCACAGTAGTTTCCATGTCGCACGGCCTAACTCTGCCCTTCGGAAATGAAACAGGTAAAAGCGTGTCCAGAACTTAGACGGATGGTTTTCGACCTACTTGGCGGTTTCATTCCCTAGCTTGCTCATTATGACGCCACCTTGAACGCCACCAATTGGCACGTTTGGATCGAGCTTTGGATGCAGACTACCCTCTACCCCTCCCTCCCCGAATAATTGCCCCGTCCAAGGATCGAGGTAGGTTCGTGACGGGGGATGAATAACTGCAATCATAGTAAGTAGAAACTGATAGACGGGAAGGTCAATGATACTGGGAATTTTAAAGTAGTTTGATTCCACTAACCATTGCAAAGATAACGAATATCAAGGATTTAGCAAACCTGGAAAGCATGGAATTCTAAGAGATGAGAGGACAAGGTAGTAGTGGTTAACGCAATGTTGTGAGGCTTACATAATTTCGGGCTTACAAGGCTGATTGCCGAGTTTTAAGCCACAGTCCTGTACAAGTTGATACTGAGTTGATACCGAGGTGCAAAATGTATCAAGTCGCCTGCTCTGTGTTTATACAGTGAATTATAACATTCATATAAATATTGGTAGGACTATCACCGACCCATCGGCCCTGTCACAGTCCAGGGCTGCCTTGAATCCAAACTCATTGACCCGTTCATTTCGTCGATGAGGGGGGACAATGCATGAGCATTGTATAGATACTAATAATAAAATAAATTATGCACATGAAATGAGGATACCTACGGTCACTGTCGAATGTGATGTAATTATAGAACAGATAGGTGCACAGGGCCCCGAATCCCGAATGCAATCTATGTCGTTAGCGTGCTGGATTAAATGGGTTCTCAGAATTGTAATTAGGTTCACTATTGTTGTCGCCACTATTCAATTTAGGTTTTTCTTCACTCTCCACCAACTCTCCACAGCTTCAAGCTCTGCCTCAGCACTAGCAGCTGGAGCTTGAAGACCTTTCGAATGATGCCAAACATCGCTCGCTCTTGGCAGCCTGCCGAAAACCAATACAGTTGGGGTCATTAAAACGTCGGTCTCGGTAGCACGTAGTTGGGTGATGCGTTCTTCGTTCAGTAGGCACGTTATGGATCGTGTTTGCCGGTTAAAGCTCCGATACGGTAGCCATCGGCCTGCCTAACTCCTTCCCAGAGAGGTGTATTAGAGGCAAATTTAGTAAAGGTTCAGCCATGTAGAATTATGATACAGAGAGGCGTCTCTTATGGTCTCTTGCCACTGGTTTGAAGGTCCGCTATATTAGAGCCGTTGAACTCGCTGCAGCTGGCGATACAGAATTGGTATTCGTGAAGGAATCCTGAACTTTCTGCATCGTGGGAGTCGCAACAAGATTCCCTAACGACGGTTTGTAGCGGCCGCTACGTCAACTCTGCATTCCACTAAAAGCGGGACCTGTGATCAAACCAAATTCAACCTACAGCTGTGGTACTAGCGGAAACCGATGTTTCTAGTAGAATTTGCCTAAGGGTTAAACCTTCCTGCCTTCGACCTTGTGAAGTTCGGATGCCGTAGATGATAGCCCGATGGTAACGCCGGTGTGTGATGCCAAGGCGAGAGACCACCGACTCACCTCATGCTTCCGACATCCTGGGAAACTGAAGCACGTTGGGGCGGAATTAAGAGTGGATAATTTGTTTGTCCAGGTGCGATGGTTGGAGATTATACAACTTGCGGTTTCACGTTGTAGACATTCAATGAGAAACCGACGTACGGATCAGAAAACTGTTTAGTGAATGCGATACTGGGCAGGTTCCTGATGGCGGTGAAAATCACTGACTCATTTGCATCACAAATCGCGAGATACGCTGCCCAGGCGCCTCCAACTGTAATCGAAGTACGACAGTCCTTTAAAATGTTACTCATGTCTTTGATCCATGAATGACGGCGCTCCGAATGACTCAAAACGTTCCTAGTGATCTGTTGAACTTCAAGGCCGCACTGTCATCCATGTTGGTTGAAAAATGAAAATTTGGACGAGGGGACCGAATGAACTCACCCGGGGTATCTTTCGCGGGCCAGGGTAAGAGTAAGTATTTGGGAAGGTAAGTTTATGTAAGACGGCCGCGGGAAGCTAAGTCATCGGTATCATGCCACCGGATTAGTATGAAAGCTCGGTCGGTCAAACAGTGAACCTAGTCATGGCTAGTGTTTAGACCGATGATGCGCAGTTGTAAAGGCGGTAGCCTGTTTATGATCATTAGACGAGACTATCGCGGAACGTACGGAAGGTAGAATTAGGCCCGAGTAGATCTGGAGTACAGGGACAGCGGCAAGGTTAAATATAGATCATTGCTGGAAATACCTTGAAAAATTTTTTTTTTCCTGATTTTTTGTAAAAACATTATCGACCGTCATTAACGCACCAAGGAGGGACTACAACAATATGACTGAAACGTCGAGGCAGCATTCGCGTAACAGACACGTTAAGATATTTAAGGTGATCTTTTGGCACGGGGCGGTGGTTATACAATGCACATGTATTTTTGCTAAATATAATTTCAATAAAATGTAATGGAGGATTGTTGCTTACTATGTAGTACTATAGGCATTTTGAAGTTGAGAAGGCGTTTGGTTTGAGTGGAGTTAGGAGAGGGGATTAGGCACATTGTGACATTCTACACAGACGAACCTTGATTTACTATGGTTAATTTAAATCTGTGTGTTTGTGGCAGATACTGATGAGTGCTCTCGAAAAATAAAAGTCAGTGTGCATTGCAATTTACACGTATTTGTTTGTGGCTATTGTGATGTTCTCACAACAAACATCAACTAAGCCACGATCAACGACCACGACGACCACGAGCTCATCGACGAGCACACCCATCGCACTTCCAATCGTCAACGACCACTACTCTCGTCCATGATCCCAGCAAATAATTCCCCTTTCCCCGCTCTATACCTCTACCCACTCAATGATACCTGGCACCCCAAACACATCACCCTCACCAGCCAGCGCACAAAAATTGGGAGGCAAACTAGCTCAAAGACCGCCCCTGGGGAACGAAATGGATTCTTTGATTCAAAAGTACTGAGTAGGCAGCATGCGGAGGTTTGGGAGGAAGCTGGCAAAGTTAGTCACTCCTTCTTTTTGTCTACCTTTCTCGCTGCTAATCTTCTCCATAGATCTATATCAAGGATGTGAAAAGCTCGAATGGAACATTTATTAACGGCGAGAGACTCAGTAGCGAAGGTCACGAATCAGAGCCTTTTGAGCTCAAAAGCGATGATATAGTCGTAAGTCGTCATCTTGTTATAATCGTATCTTGGTCTTGACTATATCAAAGGAATTCGGTATCGACATCGTCGGGGAAGATAATAAAACTATCATTCACCACAAAGTAGCCGCTCGAGTCGTCTGCGTCTTCTCAGAACAAGATGCTCAAGTAGCCGCTCGTGCAGAGGCCCACCAGCAGCAACAACAACAACAGGTCTTGCATCAGCAGCAGCAGTACATGCAACAAGCACACGCTGCTGCGGCTGCGGCAGCAGCTGGCGGTCAAGGATCGATGGCTCATGCGGGTCCTAGCGGAATTGGCACTACATCTGGGGTTACCCAAGGTCAACCTGGCTCGGCCGGTGTTGCTGCTAGTCCGTATCCTCCGTTTTCGGTTCAACGACGAGCCCAGCTTGCTCAGCAGGGTCTTGGTGGGATGGGAGGCATGCGACCTCCTGGCAAAACGGGCCTCTCGTTCGATGTCATTCTCAGTCGTTTACAAGGCGAATTGCAGAAGAGTAAACAGACAGGTCATGAATTAGATACGTTGGCGGGAGCTATGCATGTCATTCAAGATACGCTTGGAGGATCCTTAGTAGGCTTTTTCTTTTTTCATTCTTTCCCACTTAATGCTAATGCCCAATCATCGTTCTAGCCTGGCCCTCTTCCGCCCTTTCCTGCAAATTTGCCTCCTGTGCGACCTCCTCAGGAAACAACCCAACCATCTGCTACTGATGTTGCAGCGGCCCCCATTGCACCGCCGTCTGTGACTGCCTCTCCTGAACAACCTTCCGCCGCTCCTTCTGCGGCCGCTTCTGCAGCTGCTGTCACCGATCTCCAATCTCAACTTCGAGATACCCAGTCCTCTCTCGCATCTCATCTTGACAAGGTGCGAGCATTGGAAGGTGTTATGACTGAACAAGAGGCTATAAAACGAGAAGTGAGGACGCTGCGTGAAATGATGGAGGAGAGGAGGCTAGAGAGTGAGAGAGCAGAAACCGCTCATCTCGTTCACCAACATACGCATTCGCACGAATCGGAAGAACCAAGAGGAGGGTTTGATATGGAGGAAGACGATGATGACAGGGAAACCTGTGATGATGATAGCGATGATGATGCTCATAGTATATCGACGGTGGTGCCTCATGAGCTGGAAAGTGTGGAAGAAGAGGATGAGGATCAAATGGCGGAGGAAGAGAGGAGGGGACGTGAAGACAAGCTATTGGAAGCCGAAAAGCAAGATGAAGAGGAAGATCTTTTGGAATCGGAGGAGGAGGAGAGAGAAAGACGAAGAGAAGACCTTGGGTTAGGAAGGCCCAGAACGCCGGAGCCTACTCGTATGGGTTTGGATTACCCTTCACTTCTCAGCAATGCTCCTCGACGAGCACCGATAACATCTCCGTTTTCCCAACAAGTGTCTTCATCTGAAGACGTGTATGAACAGGTGCAGAAACTTTCCAAGCAAGTTAACACTGTGATGGCTTTGACTACGACACTCGAAGCTCAACATTCAGCTGCTCAGACGACGATTCAGGCGTTAGAGAGTAAAGTGGAAACATTAGAAGGAATGTTGAAGATTGCGGAGGAAGCTTTGAAGGCGAAAGCTGTACAGGAGGAGGAAGCTAGGGAGATAGCGAATCAGGAGGTGAACGCGAAGGAGGAGGAAAAGAATAAGAAAGAGAATTTAACGGAGATGTTGGTCGAGTGGAAAAAGTCAGTTGAAGGACAATGGGGCCATGTACAGGAAGAGTGGAAAGAGGAACGTGGAAGACTTAACAAGGCGAGAGAAGAATGGGAAGCCAAGCTCGGCGCTGCTCTCACTGTTACTGTTGCGAACGCCGGCACTCTTGCTGATGGATCATCGTCGTCCCTCCTTGTTGGGAACGGTGATGTCTTCAAACACAATGGACTTGTTACCCCTCCCAGTCCGAGAAGTCAATCATCCAATTCTCCTCGATATCGCAGAAGACGGAGACGACCATCCTCCAAGTCACCTACTGGCGAGAGAGGCAGGTCGATGTCACCTATCAGCGATGACGACGACGACGACGCAGATGCAGACCCAGATACCGATGCAACGTTGGCCAATTCAGACGAGGCATCATCCTCGTCTTCTCGTGCGTATTCTCCCGAATTGATAAGGGATATGGGGATTCTCAAGGAGAAACTCTTCGTTACGACAGGCGGTACGAAGACGATAGCTGTGGCGGCGGGTCTTACTGCCGCTGCGGTGGGTGCTTCCGGTATCAATATGCAAATCCACAAAGCGGCGAGGACCTTGGCCACACCTGAACCCTCGGTCTACAAATTATCCTCGTCTATGACGCCTATGGACGATACAAATCCTGATTCTGTGGCGAGGGCAACCTCTACTGAGGACGATGGCGACCTAGAGCAAACGTCTTTAACATCGTCAACTTCATCATCGACTAGTCATCCGAAGAACTTTGTGGCAAGTGCAAATCTTGAAGATCTCCTCTGGCGTTTCTTGCTCATCTTCTTTCCAAATCTCCAGTCTCAAGCACACTACCCGGCCACAGCGTCGACCACTACCACATCAGTAGGTCCCAGTTTGAATTTTCATGCAGCTGTTGGGGTATTAGTTTTAAGCGTGGCAGCTGCTGCTGTGTTTTGGAAAGTGAAACCAGAGTAGAACATGGAATTCATTCATTTCTTTCGTTATTCTTCTTTCTCGTTTTTTTCCCTTTTTGTTTCCTCCTTCCCCGTTTCTGCTCTCTCTTTCCTTTTTTTTACTTGTGAAGACAAAAGCCCCACAGTGGCGGACGGGGCTCACTTCTTGTTTCCAATTCATGACTTTTATGTTCCTTCTCCTTACTTACTTAACTATCGATATCTCCATGATCACAGCCATCGTTCTTTTTTCTGTCCTGCAATTAGCTCACGACTCTCATGTTATTTCTGTCTCCCTGGTTGTTCTTAATTTACTGTCTTTAATGATTGTTTATTTCCTTTTTCTCAAGTTCTCGACGTCATGAATCGCCCCCTCCCCCCCCCGTTTCACCTTTAGACCAAAAATGATATCGATGATTGATCATGGCATGTCCTTAAGTGTCGAAGTACAATTTGTATAGGGCAATAAGAAAAGAGCGTGGCATATCCGTGTTGCATCCGTGACAGTTCGCGGAACATTCAGGCCGTTCGCCGAGGGCCCAGTATTATCATAAGTTACTTATATAATTAGCGGGTATAATGGGGTTGGTAGCGAGATCCGTCAGGAATCATAAGTAGCGGCTTGCAATGTTTTATTGGAGGAACCTGATCCGAGCTCACCCGCCAATGTGAAATGTGGACAGGTGATATATGTATGTTCGGATCTTCTGTGCAAAGGAATTTGAAATATGAGTTTCCTGGATACATAATCGCAGAAAGGGGCATGAGAATGAATACATAGTTCCAAACTTCATGATCAACTTTTCGCCGAGGTTTAAGAACCTGGCTAGTGAAGCAGTATAGAGCGCTTGGTTACTCAAAAATAAATGGAGTAGTAGCAGGTTCGTAACTTTAAATGGTATACCAAGGCAACTTTCGATACCCCGCTCGTGATGTGGGGGTAAGTGAAAAAAACATTAAAGCCTCCCAGCTAGAAAATGTCGCTGAGCCAAGACAACCCCCTAAAGAGAGCAAAAGCTTCACCAGTTTCGTAACTCGTATACCGTGGTCGTCATTTCGTGTCACATGTCTTTTGCTGTTGGAACCTCTGGGGTGGAAAATATTTGTCGGCAGTTTGTCGGTAGTAATATGGAAATGTACATAAGGTCGGTGATTGCTAGCATTGGCAGTTGGAGACGGATCTAGCACTGGAGACAAGAGCACGAGTGGAGCCTTAAACAGACCAAGTCCTCTAGGCTTGGTGAAGAAAAATGGCACGTGAGTAAGCTGTAAAAAGGACGAATCATTGCGAGGTGTTGCCGAGAATATGAATGAAAAAAAAAAGGTTGCTGGGCAACAAATCAATTTCTGTTTGAAAGTCGAGGATCCGTGCCGATGAGGTCAAAAAATATCAGGGGTCAAAAATGAATTCCTCTTATGTAAAAGGAGGCATAACCATTAAATAAGTCAAGAGAAACGGAACTTGGTCGTCAAATACTCACCTTGGGCCCGCCCAGACAAAATCCGCAGCCGACCAATCAGGTACTACTCCTGGTAGTTGACAAGTGTCCATGCTTCCCACCCACCTCCCTTCAGAATGGGGCCGACGCCAACTGTCACTGGCTAATAAAATTGCCGCTCTTAGTTCAAAAATCGTCCGAAATACACTAAGCAACTCCTCACAAAATAATGAAGATGACGATGGATTACTTATTTCGACAAAAAATTTTGGGTACGTTCGGTTTGGAGAAGATGATGATTGTGTTGCAAGAGGAGACATCAAAGCCATTGGTAAGTTCGTGATCGGCCGTTTTATTGTTCGAAAGTTCGAGACCTCTCTACCATTCCCCTTGCTTAATGCTGTGTTATATGGAAATGAGGGAGTTCAACGAAAAAAATGTCGTGGGTCGGAACAAGAAAACCCGATATGGGGCACTGTCTCTTTTGTCATTGGCTGGCGTTCGCTAGGATCCGGAACTTGTCATATATATATTTATTTGACGCCATCCTTTGTCTCTCTCCATCATCATCTCATAAACTTACAATCCTCCTTTCACAATGTCAGTCTCTGAACGCTCCGCTTCTCGTGGCCGTGAAGGTTTTGTGAGCTTTTTCAATCTCTCTTCTCATTCTACTGGACTCTCGTTAAATATTTCAACAACAGCAATCGACTGGACGAGGTGGTCTTGGAAACATTCGTCAATCTTCACTCTCTAGAGATGCAAGACCTGAATCTGGACCAGACGACTTCTCTCCGACTCGTGGTAGAGAACGCATCGTCAGTCCGAATCAGGCAAGTACTTTGTGGTCACCAAGTTATCCATTACTGAACTCCTTCCTTGTAGATCTTCTCCACTGGACGTGGAGGTGCAGGAAATTTGCGCTCTCCATCCCGCGATATCAACAAGACACCCATCATTGATGGCGTCGAGGAGGATGTCATAAAAGAATACAAGGCGTCACATGAGGGCGACCCTGTCAGTATCACCTGCCCATATACTTCATTTTTCATCTTTCATTCTCACGTCCAAGTAATTTTTTTATTAGATTTCCAGTGGTCGCGGTGGACTCGGCAATATCAACCGATCTCGTTCTCGCGATCCGGGCACTGGTTCAGTCTTTCATTCTACTGGTAGGGGTGGAGTTGGAAATATTATCGCAGGCGATGGCTCTGTCACTGAGAGTATAAGTGAAGATGATCTCAAGGTTCATCATGCTACGCATGGAGGATAGTGCGTCCTTGAAATGTGTATCGTATAGAACTTGCCCACTAATATTCCTCAAACAGTCATTCCACTGGTCGAGGCGGTACTGCGAATATAACCTCTGCGGTTGAACCCCCCGTCGAACATCATGCACATGCTCACGGCGAGTACCAATCCACTGGTCGTGGCGGGGCAGGAAATATCGTCCAAGAGAGTCCTACCTCTCACGCCCGCGATTAAATTGTCACCTGCACTCCAACGTTATAGCGTCAGATTGCACCATATTTTTCTAACTGCCTTATCTTTATTTTGCCATCTGAATCCGTGACTACGTGCGCCGAACATGAATTTTATTTGACGTCCCACGTTTCATACCTGTACAACATTTCCTTATTGGTCACCTCCGTTATCTTACTGACCACCTTAAGATTGTCTTACTTATTGTCATATATATCAAATCTTTTGTGTTTTTTTTTTTAAATGAGCGCGAGTAGCAAACGTGCGCATTAACATGGGGATACATATAATCCTTTATCATCCTTGACGGTTACTATTGACTTCGGCACAGGTACAGCTGGCCGCTATGAATGTGAATATATTACAACTTTATCCCAATCCTAAACATCGTCTCCCGACGATTGTCCCCGACTGGACCTTCCAGCCGCACTTCGACGAGCTATTCGCAACCCAAAAGTATGCCAAACCAGACCACCATAGAAGTCAGTGTATCAACTACTCAACAAGCGAGATGAACCACGAGCACTAGAGCTAAAGCCCTATCGTTTTACTAGTACTAGAGTCTGTAGTTGAGTCTTTGGTTCCAGGGGCATTATAATTTATTACAGGGTGTAGTGACAGCTTTTTTTCCAAGGTGCCTGGGCTGAGCACTCTAAGAGAGCACGCTCTGGACAGAATCTACGAGGTCTTAAGATAACGTTGTATTTTGAGGCGACGGTGTACAGGGTATCGTAGCCGTTCCAGTGCCAGAGCTTGTGAGGTAGGCCTGGTAGTGCACGTTTGCAACCTCTAGATAGCGCCTAAGATGAAGTGTCTTCTTCGTAAGACCACTTTTCCCTCTAGGTTCTAGGCCGCAATTTAGCAAGTATAAATGAAACTGTTGAACAGTTTTTTGTCCCTGCACACGGCGGTCAACTCGCCTTAGTCGATTTACCCATCCATCGTTTACTGAGGTGCGGATTCGGGTTGAATCTGCCTCGCTTGTTTTTTAACTCGATAAGAGCTGCCAGTGATTTGGGACGTTTCACATCGATATGAATGTGCCTGAGTCTACTCGTTGTCTTCTTTGGTATATTGCCAGGTGATGCGATATGCCAGCCTGAAGGTAGATTGGTGGTGTCATCTGGGGACTCGGGAGCAGTGGAGCAGCCGCCACCAACAGGGTTAACAATAGATATACTGCGATGACATAGTAAATGAGGAACGCAAAGGTCAAGCGAGGTGGGGGGGATTGGAGCTCGATGGAGCATTCAGGAGCGCCATTGCGTCATGTTTTGTTTGCCCTATACCATAAACCTAGTTGTCTGCAGCGATATTCGCAAATAGCTGT
>Ga0193743_1001114_pt1 | contig 20476 bp, 20 predicted proteins | sample L2c2metaG_FD_143038 | JGI IMG/M metagenome (GOLD analysis project Ga0193743, IMG submission 143038) | Soil microbial communities from a riparian zone of the East river system, Colorado, United States - L2c2 | ecosystem: Environmental > Terrestrial > Soil > Riparian zone | place: USA: East River... | reverse complement strand
TGCGGCTGGCTGATGAGGTGGCCGCGCGGGCCCCGATGGACGACGCCAAGGTGTTCTTCACCAGCGGCGGCGGCGACTCCATCGACACCGCCGGGAAGCTGGCCAGGGCCTACTTCCAGGCCACCGGCGAACCGGAACGCACGGTGCTGATCTCCCGGGAGCACGGCTACCACGGCACCCACGGGTTTGGCACCGCGTTGGCCGGCATCCCGGCCAACCGGGTCGCCGGGCCGTTCGTGCCGGACGTGGTGCAGGTGGCCCACGACGACCCCACGGCGCTGGAGAAGACCATCGTGGACCACGGCCCCGAGCGGGTCGCGGCGTTCTTCGCCGAGCCGGTGATCGGCGCGGGCGGGGTCATCCCCCCGCCGCCGGGGTATCTCGAGTCCGCCGCTGAGATCTGCCAGCGGCACGGCGTGCTGTTCGTCGCGGACGCGGTGATCTGCGGCTTCGGCCGGCTGGGCAACTGGTTCGCCATCGAGCGGTTCGGCGTCCGCCCGGACATGGTGGTCTTCGCCAAGGCCATCACCAGCGGCTACCAGCCGTTGGGCGGTGTGGTGGTGTCCGGACGGGTGGCCGCCCCGTTCTGGGACGAGCCGGGCCGCGCGTTCCGGCACGGGCCGACCTACGCCGGGCACCCGGCCGCCTGCGCCGCCGGGCTGGCCAACATCGCGCTGATGGAGCAGGAGGGTCTGCTGGAGCGCGCCACGAAACTGGAGGGCGAGCTGCTCAGCCGGCTCCAGACACTGGCCGGCCACCCGCTGGTCAGCCAGGTGCGCGGCGGGGTCGGCCTGCTGGGCGGGGTGGAGCTGGACGCCGAGCGGCTGGCCGCCGAACCCGGGCTGCCCGGCCGGGTGGCCGGCGCGGCCCGCGAGCACGGCGCACTGATCCGACCGATGGTCTCCTCGCTGGGCTTCTCCCCGCCGCTGACGATCACCGAGGAGCAGCTGGACCTGCTGGTCGACGCAACCGCGGCCGCCCTGGACGACGTCCACACCGGCACCGCCTAACCAGCCGCACACCCCCAGCCGAGGCGCACCAACCCGCCGCACCCCAACCCGCCGCCCAGCCAGCGCGAGCCCCTCCGCCGTCGCACAGACCTGGCGCAGGCCGTGCAGACCTTGCACGGCCTGCGCGGGGCGTACCCGGTCTGCGCGAGCGGCGGGGAGCGCTGAGGAAAGGAGCGCTGCGGCGAGCGGGCGCATATTCTATATTCTATGGGGACGGCTGGAGGAGGACCACTGTGGCCACGCTGAGCAGTGATGAGCGCGCCATCGTCGGTACCGTGCGGGAGTTCGTCGACCGCGAGGTCCGCCCGGTGGTCCGCGAGCTCGAGCACGCCAACGAGTACCCCGAAAAGCTCATCGAGCAGATGAAGCGCATGGGCATCTTCGGGCTGGCCATCCCGGAGCCGTGGGGCGACGCCCCGGTCTCCATGCCCTGCTACGCACTGGTCACCGCCGAGCTCGCCCGCGGCTGGATGAGCCTGGCCGGCGCGATGGGCGGACACACCGTGGTCGCCAAGCTGCTGCTCACCTTCGGCACCGACGAGCAGCGCGACCACTACCTGCCCAAGATGGCCACCGGGGAGATCCGGGCCACCATGGCGCTCACCGAGCCGGGCGGCGGCTCGGACCTGCAGGCCATCACCACCCAGGCACGCCGCGACGGCTCGGCCGACGACGCGGAGTATGTGATCAACGGCACCAAGACGTGGATCACCAACTCGCGCCGGTCCCAGCTCATCGCGCTGCTGTGCAAGACCGACCCGAACGCCGAGCCCAAGCACCGGGGCGTGTCCATCCTGCTGGTCGAGCACGGCCCGGGCCTGACCGTCTCCCGTGACCTGCCCAAGCTCGGCTACAAGGGCGTGGAGAGCTGCGAGCTGGCCTTCGACGACTACCGAGCGCCGGCGTCCGCGCTGCTCGGCGAGGTCGAGGGGCAGGGCTTCGCGCAGATGATGAAGGGCCTGGAGACCGGGCGCATCCAGGTCGCCTCCCGGGCACTCGGCGTCGGTCGGGCGGCGATCGACGACGCGCTGCGCTACTCCCAGGAGCGTGAGGCGTTCGGCAAGCCGATCTGGCGACACCAGTCGATCGGCAACTACCTGGCCGACATGGCCACCAAGTGGACGGCGGCCAGGGAGCTGATCCTGCACGCCGCCGAGAAGTTCGACGCCGGCGAGCGGGTGGACATGGAGGCCGGCATGGCCAAGCTGTTCGCCAGCGAGGTGGCCATGGAGATCGCGCTGAACGCGGTGCGCATCCACGGCGGCTACGGCTACTCCACCGAGTTCGACGTGGAGCGCTACTTCCGGGACGCCCCGTTGATGATCGTCGGCGAGGGCACCAATGAGATCCAGCGCAACGTGATCGCGGCGCAGCTGGTCAAGCGCGGTGGGCTGGACTGAGCGGACCGCTCGAGCCGACCGTCTCGACCGTCCCCCAAAGAAGTCAGTCGAACGGGTCTAGTCACCCGGAGTCGCGTGTCTCAGTAGTGACAGGGGAAGATGGACGGTGCCCGGTGTCGACTCAGTCGGGTAGTCAAGTCGAGCGGAGATTACAGACCGTATGAACGGTGGTGCGCCTGCCCTGCATCTGTCCGGTGATGCACGACGGCGGGTCTCGGTCGCGCTCGGCGCCATCTCGGTGGTCATCGCCGTGCTGGCGCTGATCACCGCGACGCGTGGGCCGGCGGCGATCAGCTCGGCGTTGCCCGGCGCGACCCCGGCCGCCCCGCCCAAGCCGGTCGCCGCGATCGCCATCACCTCGGCCGGCGCCGCGCCGCTGAACCCGGCGGTACCGGTCAGCGTCGAGGTCGCACACGGCACATTGCAGTCGGTCCAGGTGATCGACTCGAAGACCGGCAAGCCGCTCGCCGGGGAGATGGCCGCCGGCGGTGCCTCGTGGCACACCACGGTCGGGCTCAGCTACGCGGACAGCTACCAGGTGAGCGCCACCGCGGTGGGCAGCGACGGGCAGATCGTGCACCAGAGCGGCACGGTGGCCACGGTGAAGCCCGCGGTGCAGGCCTATCCGTCGTTCATCCCGGCGCCCGGGCAGTCCAGCGTCGGGGTGGGTCAGCCACTGGTGGTGAAGTTCGATCACCCGGTGTCCGACAAGGCCGCCGCGGAGCGCGCCCTGAAGGTGACCACCAGCCCGGAGCAGACCGGCAGCTGGTACTGGATCTCGCCCAGCGAAGTGCACTACCGGGCGGCGACCTATTGGAAGCCGGGCACCACAATCCTGCTCAACGCCAACATGTTCGGCGTGGACCTGGGCAAGGGCACCTTCGGCCAGACCAACCGCTCGGAGACCATCCACGTGCACGACTCGTGGCTGGCCAAGGCGGACGGCAAGTCCGAGACGATGCAGATCTTCCACAACGGCAGCCTGGTCAACACCATGCCGATCAGCCTGGGCTCGCCGGGGCACCCGTCGCACTCGGGCCCGCACGTGATCTCCGACAAGCAGCCCAGCATCATCATGGACTCCTGCACCTACGGCGTCTGCCAGGGCGACCCGGGGTATTACAAGGAGAAGGTGGACCTGGACGAGCGGATCTCCAACGACGGCGAATTTGTGCACGCGGCGCCGTGGTCGGTGGGTCAGCAGGGCTCGGACAACGTCTCGCACGGCTGCGTGAACCTCAGCCCGACCAACGCCCAGTGGTTCTTCGACCATTTCAATGTGGGCGACGTCGTGGAGATCACCAACTCCGGAGGTCCGACACTGCCGGTGTACGACACCTACGGCGACTGGGCGGTCAGCTGGGACCAGTGGCAGAACGGCTCCGCCCTCAACTGACCGCCTTCGCCCCTCACCCCAATTCCCGCGAGTCGGGACTCTCAGCACACCGAGTCGCGGATTTCGGCACACTTGCCGGTGTGCTGAGACGCCCGACTCAGTGTGCTGAGACGCCCGACTCGCCGAACCTCGGTGACCGTCACGCCGGTGGGATCCGGTGCGGGCAGCTCGGCGCGCAGCTTTGTCATGGCGTCCCGGGCGGCCCTGCAGGTCGGTCAGGTCGAGCTTCGGCAGCAGTTACACGGCGGCGGCCAGTTCCGGGTCGAACGGATAGCTCACGGGGTGTCCCTCCGGTGGCGGGGATGCCAGCGAAATGGTGCGGTTTCCCCGTCTTTCCGATTCCGCGGCAGCGCCGTCATCTGCCAGCCGTCGGGACACCCCGCGCGGTGGTCCGCCCAGTCGCGGCCGAGGAGGAGGTCAGACCGCGGAGCCACTCCGAAACGCGCGCGCCACGGTGAGGCTGTCCTCGTACACGTGGTAGCGGGTGATCAGCCCGTCCGCCACGGTCAGCCGCAGCGCGCAGCCCGCCGCGTAGGGCGTGCCGGTGGCGCGCACGGTCTGCCTGATCTCACCGAGGACCACCGCGTCCGGGCCGTCCACCAGCACCGTCGGGAGCTCGCCGGCCCGCTTCTCCGGCAGGTGGTAGGCGTCCAGCGCGCGGAAGTGGTCGGCCACGTCGGCGCGGCTGGCCCGGGGCCGGATCCACGGCACGTCCGGGTGGCCCTCCGCCGGCCAGTCCAGCCACCAGTCGACCGGCTCGGCGAACAGCTCGGCGGTCCGCTCCGGGTCGCCCTCGCCCAGGCGGGTGAGGAACGCGTCCACGGTGGCCCGGGTCGGGCTGACCGGCGCGGTGAACTGGAGGTCCCGCCGGATCCGGCCCTCGGCGTCCAGCTCGAGGACCATCGTGCCGGTCCAAGCGATCTGCCCGCCGCCGACCGGCACCATGTGGGTGCGGAAGGAGACGGTGTCGTGGTGCGCGGCCGCGTCACCGGCCGGGACAAAGACGAACTCGCCCCCCGCGACGAACTCCTGATAGGCATGGCTGACCCGGCCCTCCAGCTCCCGGTGGCCCCGATACTCGGCGGATTCCAGCAGCTCGACGCCGTCCTCGGCCCACAGCTCGGCGAGGCTGGCCCGGCGGGTGTCCTGGTCCGGCTCGTTCCATACCGCCACGTAGCGCCGCACCAACTGCTCGATGTTTGTCTGCATGACCGGGACGCTAAGACCGCTTCCCTGTCATCTTCTGTCAGTGGAGTGAGACAAACTCGCCGGCATGCGCGCGAGCCGTCTGGTGTCGATCCTGCTGCTGTTGCAGACCAGACGGCGGCTCACCGCCGCGCAGCTGGCGGACGCGCTGGAGGTGTCGGTGCGCACCGTGTACCGGGACATCGAATCGCTCGGCGAGGCCGGGGTCCCGGTGTACGGCGAGCCCGGGCACGACGGCGGCTACCAGCTGCTGGACGGCTACCGCACCCAGCTCACCGGGCTCACCGAGGGCGAGGCGGAGTCGCTGTTCCTCACCGGGCTGCCCACCGCCGCCGCCGACCTGGGCCTCGGCGCGACGGTCACGGCCGCCCAGCTCAAGCTGATGGCCGCGCTGCCCGCCGAGCTGCGCGACCGGGCCGGCCGGGTGGCCGAGCGTTTCCACCTGGACGCGCCGTCCTGGTACCGCGAGGCGGACAGCACCCCGCACCTGGCGACGGCCGCGGCGGCGGTGTGGCGGCAGCGGCTGCTGCGGATGCGCTACCTGCGCTGGGCGCATCCGCGCGAGGTGAGCCGGGTGGTGGCGCCGCACGGCCTGGTGCTCAAGGCCGGCCGCTGGTACCTGGTAGCCCGGCACCGGGATGAGCTGCGTACCTACCGGGTGTCCCGGCTGCTGGACGCCGAGCTGCTGGACGAGTCGTTCGAGCGGCTGCCCGGTTTCGCGCTGGCTGACTACTGGCGCGGCTACCTGGCCCGGTTCGACGAACGCCGCCGCTGGGCGGAGGCGGAGCTGCGCGTCTCGGCCGACGGGTTCGAACGCCTCGACCAGCTACTCGAACCGGCCATGGTGCAGGCGGCCCGACGAACTGCCGGCGAGCCGGACGCCGAGGGCTGGCGGCGGATCACCGTGCCCATCGAGTCGCCCGCCCAGGCCGTCCCGGAGCTACTCCGGCTGGGCGCGGATGCCGAGGTACTGGCCCCCGCCGAGCTGCGCGACCAGATGCTGGCCACCCTCGCCGCCACCACCGCCCGGTACGTCGCCGCAGGTCAGAGGTCGTGAGTGGCGATGGTCGCTATAGCGACCATCGCCACTCACGAGGCCTGAGCTGGGAGTTAGCGGACTACGGTGCCGTCGGCGGAGCTGACCAGGGTGAGCTCGGCGGTCGTGGGTAGGCCCTCCCAGTCGCCCTCGGCGCTGACGCAAATCGCGGCCGCGGCGGCCGCCTGGCGCATCCGGGCCGGCTCGTCCAGGTCGTCCAGCAGGCCGGCCAGGTAACCGGCGACGAACGCGTCGCCCGCGCCCACCGGGTCGACCACCCGCACCGGGAACGCCGGCTGGCGGACCACACCGGCGGCGGTCACCGAGTACGCGCCCTTGGCGCCGTCGGTGACCACGACGGTGTGCACGCCCTCGGCGAGCAGCCGCTCCGGGTCGCCGTCGGCGTCCACCACGGCGAGTTCGTCGGCGCTGGCGAAGACCAGGTCGGCCTGCCTGGCCAGGGAGCGCAGCTCGACGGCAGCGGCCGACGGGTCCCACAGCCGGGCGCGGTAGTTGACGTCCAGGCTGACCGTGACCCCGGCGGCGCGCGCCACCGACACGGCATGCCGCACCGCATCAGCGGCCGAGTGGGACAGCGCCGGGGTGATGCCAGTGACGTGCAGGATCCGGGCCGACTCGATCAACGCCAAGGGCAGGTCCGCCGGGCCGAGCCGGGAGGCCGCCGAGCCGGACCGGTAGTACAGCACCCGGCCGACGTCCCCGGTGCGGCGCTCCTTGACCATCAGCCCAGTCGGCGCGGACGGATCCGCCGCCGCGCACACCGTCACCCCCTGCCCGCGCAAGGTGGCCCGGACCAGCTCGCCGAACTCGTCCGCACCCAGCCGGCTCAGCCAGCTCGCCGAATGCCCGAGCCGGACCACGCCGATGGCCACGTTGGCCTCCGAACCGGCCGCCGAGACGTCCAGCTGGCGGGCGCCACGCAGCGGGCCGATCCGGTTGGCCGACAGGCTCACCATCACCTCGCCGAGGGTGACCAGGTCGGAACCCCCGGTCGGCCCGCTCACGCCGAGACCCGCCGGCAGACCTGCACGAACGCCACCGCCCGCTCCCGGATCTGCTCCAGCGCGGCCGCTCCGGGTGCGCCGGCGTCCAGAGCCGTGCCCAGCAGCGGGCCGCCCACCCCGACCGCCGCGCAGCCGTGCCGCAGGAAGCTCGCCGCACCGACCAGGTCCACCCCGCCGGTGGCCACCAGGGGGACGTCCGGCAGTGGCGCTCGGACGGCGGAGAAGAACTCCGGGCCGAGGACCGACGCGGGGAACACCTTCACCGCGCTGGGCCGGCCGCGCCAGGCGGCGACGATCTCGGTGGGGGTGAACGCCCCGGGCAGCGAGCCGAGCCCCAGCTCGTCGGCCGCCGCGACCACCTCCGGGTTGTGATCAGGGCTGACCACAAAGCCGGCGCCGGCATCGGCGGCCTGGCGCACCTCGGCGGCGGACAGCACGGTGCCCATCCCGACGGCCACTTCGTCGCCGAGCTTCCCGGTCAGCTCGCGCACCGCGCCCAGCGAACCGGGGCTGGGCAGGGTGATCTCCAGGCAGCGCACTCCGCCGTCGACCAGCGCCATAGCCACCTCGACCAGGGGCGCGGGCGTGCGGGCGCGCAGGATGGCGACCAGTCGCTGCTCGAACAGGAGCTCCGGAAACGGCGTCATCCCGCCAGTTTCCTCTACCGCTCACGCAGCGCCTTCTTGTCCACCTTGCCAACCCCGGTCATCGGCAGCGCGGGCAGCAGGTGGACCGCCTTGGGCGCCTGCACCGCGCCTTTGCGCTGCTTGACGTGCGCGATCAGCTCGGCGGTGGTGACTGTGGACCCGGCGCGCAGCACCACGGCGGCGGTCACCGCCTCCCCCCACTTCTCGTCCGGCATGCCGTACACGGCGGCGGCGGACACCCCGGGGTGCGCGGTCAGCGCGTCCTCCACCTCGCGCGGGAACACGTTGAACCCGCCGCTGATGATCATGTCTTTGGCCCGGTCCACGATGTAGAGGTAGCCGCGTTCGTCGGCGCGGGCGATGTCGCCGGTGTGCAGCCAGCCGTGCGCGAACGTCTCGGCGGTCAGCTCCGGGCGCCGCCAGTACGCCTCCATCACCCCGCCGCCCCGCACGCACAGCTCCCCCGGCTCACCGGTCGGCACGGGGTCGCCGGCGGCGTCCAGCAACGCGACCTGAACGGCGCTCACCGCCGCACCACAGGACGCGATCAGCTCCGGACGGCCGAGCGGATCGTGCTCGGCGCGGTGCAGCACGCTGATCGGATAGCACTCGGTCTGCCCGTAGAGCTGGGAGAACACCGGGCCGATCCGCTCCAGCCCCTCCAGCAGCCGGGTGGCCGACATCGGCGAGGCGCCGTAGAGCAGCAACTCCAGCGAGGACAGGTCGGTGCGCTCCAGGTCCGGGTGATCGAGCAGCGCGTAGACCATGGTCGGCACCAGCAGGGTGAAGTTGAGCCGGTGCCGGGCGATGGCGTCCAGCACCCGGTCCGGGGTGAACCCGGACAGCAGGTGCACGGTGCCGCCTCTGACCAGGGTCGGCACGATCTTGGTGCCGGCCACGTGGCTGATCGGCGCGACCGCGAGGTAGCGCGGGTCGGCGGGCAGCTCGAAGTCGCCGAGGATCGCGGTCAGGCTCTGTGACACCACGGCCGGGTGCCGGCGCAGCGCGCCCTTCGACCGGCCGGTGGTGCCGCCGGTGTAGCTGATGGCCACCACGTCGGCCGGGTCGGCCACGTCCCGTGCCCGCGCCGCGCCACCGTTCACCGCGGCGGCCAGCAGATCGGGGGCGAACTCGGCCGGTCCCACCGCGAGCACGAGCGGGCCGCCCGGACCGAGCGCCTCGGCCAGCTCGGCGCCCCTGGTGGCGAACCGCGCGGCGTCCACCACCACCGCGGCGGCGTCCAGGTCCTCCAGCTGGAACAGCTGGTCGGGCAGCGAGCCGAGCGGGTGCAGCCAGGACAGCACCAGCCCGCTGGCCTGCGCCGCGACCGCCGCGCACCAGGACTCCGCGCGGTTGCCGGTGAGCACGGCGATCCGCTGCCCTCGGCGCAGCCCGCGCTCGGTGTACACCCGCTGGATCCGGCCGATCAGCTCCAGCGCACCGGCGTAGCTCAGCGACCCGCCGTCCCAGCTGAACGCGGTCCGGTCCGGGAACCGGCGCAGCGCGCGCAGCGTCACCTCGCCGACCGTCGGGCCGACGTGCAGCCGGTCGTTCGGGCCAGTCACCTCGCCGACCGTCGGGCCGACGTGCAGCCGGTCGTTCACGCCGGTCCCCTGCCCTCTCCGCGAGCCGCCTGGTACTCCTTGGCCAACCGGTCCACCAGCTCGGCAGCCGATGGCACGCCGTGCACCCCGGACACCGAGTGCCCCGCGCTCCACACGTCGGCCCAGCGCTTCGGTCCGAGCTCGGGGCTCTTGCCGCCGTAGAGCTGGGCGGCCTCGGCGGGGGTGACGTCCTCGTCCAGCGCGTCCGGGTCCAGCCCCGCCGCCCGGATCGCCGGCGCCAGCATGCTGGTCGGCAACCCGGTGAAGGCCCTGGTCAGCACCACGTCGTCGATCGAGCTGTGCACCAGCATCCGCCGGTAGGCGGGGGCGGCCATGCTCTCCGCGGTGGCGATGAACGAGGTGCCCAGGTACGCCAGGTCGCAGCCGAGCACCTGGGCGGCGTACAGGCTCTGCCCGTCGGACACGCCGCCGGCCAGCACAATCGGCCCTTGGTAGATCTCCCGGACGGCCCGGACGAAGGCGAACGGGTTGAGCCAGCCGGTCTGCCCGCCCGCGCCGGCGGTGAGCAGCACCAGGCCGTCCGCGCCGGCGGCGATGGCTTTCCGGGCGTGCTCCAGGGTGGCCACGTCGGCGAGCACCAGGGCGCCCGCGTCGTGCAGCGGACCGATCACCGGCGCGGGTGAGCCGACGCTGGTGATCACCAGCTGCACCCGGTGGCGGACCAGGCAGGCCAGGTCGTCGGCCAGCCGGGGCTGCCGGATGATCAGGTTCGCGGCGTAGGGCGCCGCCGGCCGGGCCGTCCCCGATCGCTGGGTGGCCTCGGTGATCTCGGTCAGCCAGCGGTCCAGATCCTCCAGGGTGCGGGCGTTCGCGGTGGGGAACGCGCCGATCACTCCGGCCTGGCAGGCCGCGATGACCAGCTCCGGGCCGGACACCCGCAGCATCGGCGCGGCGATGACCGGCAGCCGCAGCCGGTCGGTGATGGACGCGGGCAGGCGGGTCGGGGTCCCGTTGGTCGGCATCCGGTCAGCTCCAGAGGGCGTTGATCGGGGCGGCGGCCCGCTGTCCCTGCGCTCGGCCGGCCAGCGCCGCCGGGGTACGCACCGCCGGGTCCAGCACCTCGGTGCCGAACGCGGCCAACGAGTCGGCGTCCGGCGCGATCACCTCGACCCGGCCGGTCAGCTCGGCCAGCTGGTCGGCGAAGCCCGGCTCGGCCAGCGGCGCGATCACCAGCACCCTGCGGTAATCCTCGGCCAGGTCGACGTTGGTGAATGCCCGGACACCCCCGTCCATGTACCGGGACGCGCCGATGGTCACCGGCGGCCACACCCCGGGCACCGCGCAGCTGGCGGCCACCGCGTCGACCAGCTGCACACCGGAGTCGCGGTCGAACACGACGTGCTCGCCGGTGTGCACGTCCACCGCGACCACGGACAGCGGCCAGCTCGGCCATTCGTGCTTGGGCAGCCGGGCCTCGATCACCGCGCGCCGGGCCGCTTCCGGCGGAGTCGTCGCGGCCAGCGCCAGTTCGCCGATCCGCCGATGCCTCTGCACCGGGTCGAGCGTCTCCTCGGCGAGTTTCGCCATGGTCAGCATCAGCTCTTCCAGCGACACCCCGGTGGGGGTGAGCTCCTCGTTCTGCCGGGCCGGGTCAACCTGGCGCTCGAACAGCTCCGCCAGCGGCAGCCCGCTGCCCAGCTGAGCGGCCACGGTGGAGCCGGCGGAGGTTCCGACCACCAGGTCGGCCTCGGTCACCTCGGCTCCCGCCTCGGCCAGGCCGTACAAGATCCCGGTCTGCCAGGCAATGCCGGCGAGCCCGCCACCGCCGAGCACGAGCGCGCGTTCGGTACCCATGTCCGGGACGCTACCCCGGACGCTCGCGACACACCGGCGAGCCAATTCCGCGACTGAGAGGGATCATCGGAGTTGGCCGTGCGTCGAGCGAACGTGATCGGAGTTGATGTGGCGGACCTCCGCGCTCCCCTGTTGAGCGTCACCGGAGTGGATTTTGTCCGGGACGGCCGGGAGATCCTCGCCGGGATCGAGCTCCACGTGCGGGCCGGCGAACACTGGGCGCTGCTCGGCGCCAACGGGGCCGGCAAGAGCACGCTGCTGTCGCTGTGCGGGGCGGTCAAGCACCCCACCCGGGGCCGGGTCGAGGTGCTCGGCTACCAGCTCGGCCGGGTGGACATGCGCGAGCTGCGCGGCTGGATCGGCCACGTGGACCCGCGTCAGCCACTGGACGGCCGGCTGACCGTCGAGCAGGCCGTGCTCACCGGCGCCACCGGGACGAACGGCTGGCTCCCCCGGTGGAAGCCGAGCGCGGCCGAGCTGCGCCGGGCCGACGAGCTGGTCGAGCTGCTCGGGATGGCGCCGCTGCGCGACGCCGGCCTGGACACGCTGTCCCAGGGCGAGCGCGGCCGCACCCTGGTGGCCCGCGCCCTGATGCCCGAGCCGCACCTGCTGCTGCTGGACGAGCCGAGCACCGGGCTGGACCTGGCCGCCCGGGAACGCCTGCTCACCGCGCTGGACACACTGCGCGCGGAGCATCCCCAGCTGGCCAGCGTGCTGGTCACCCACCATCTCGAGGAGCTGCCCGCCAGCACCACCCACGCGCTGCTGCTCAAGGACGGTCGCACGCTCAGCGCCGGGCCGGTGGAGGCCGTGTTGACCAGCGCGAACGTCAGTGCCTGCTTCGATCATCCGGTGCTCATCACCCGGTCGCTGCGGCGCTGGACGGCGCAGGCCCAGCCGGCCGAACACGCCGTGCTGCCGGACTGGCAGCCGGACGAGCTGGTGGTGCGGAAGGCAAGTCCCACGCACCGCTAGTACTTGTCATACCCTGGAGGTATCAACCCGGGGAGGCCAGCGTTGGACGTCGACCTGCGCAAGCTGAGGTACTTCGTCGCGGTGGCCGAACTGCTGCACTTCGGGCGGGCCGCTCAACGGCTGCACATCGCCCAGCCGGTGTTGTCCCGGCAGATCCGGGCGCTGGAGGACGAACTCAAGGTGCAGCTGTTCGTCCGCAATCGCCGGGCCACCGAGCTGACCAGGGCCGGGGAGCAGTTGCTGGCCGACGCCCAACCGCTGCTGGCCGGCGCCGAGGCGCTGCGTCGCCGGGTGGGCCGGGCAGCCAGGGAGCCGGACACCTTCACCGTCGGGTTCGTCCCGGGGTTGATCGTCACCGGCCCGGTGCGCCTACTGCGCGAGCGACACCCCGAGCTGACCGTGGACGTGGTCCGCACCGGCTGGGACCCGCAGGTCGAGGTGGTGCGCAACGGCCAGGCGGACGTCAGCTACGCCCGGCTGCCGATCGACCAGCGCGGATTGAGCACCCGCCCGGTGCTGTCCGAGCCGAGGGTCGCGGTGCTGCCCATCGAGCACCGGCTGGCTGGCAAGGACTGCATCGACATCGCCGACCTGGCCGACGACCACCTCCTGCAGGACCCGGACGCGGTCCCGGAGTGGCGGGACATCGCCACCGAGCTGCGCCAGGCCGGGCGGCGGCCCCCACTGCCGGTCTATTACAGCGTGGAGGAGAAGCTGGAGCACGTCGCCGCCGGCCACGGCGTGGCGGTGCTGCCGCTGTCCACGGCGACCTTCTACACCCGCCCAGATGTCTGCCACGTCTCGGTGAGCGACATCGGGCCGAGCCAGGTCTGCCTGGTCTGGGACAGCGCACGGCGCAGCCCGCTGGTCCAGGAATTCGTCGCGCTGGCCACCGAGCTGGGGTAGTCAGGCGATCTTCAGCCGCACGCCGTGCGCCGCACAGACCTCCCTGATCTCGTCGCTGGCCGACTCGGTGATCACCAGGTCGATCCGGTCGAGCTCGCACACCGCGACAAAGTCGTCGACCCCGAACTTGCTGCTGTCCACCGGCACCACGACCCGCCGGGCCCGCTCGATCACGGCTTGTTTGACCTGCGCGTCGCCCACGTCGGCGACCGAGATGCCCACACCGGTGAAGCCGCTGGCGCTGATGAAGGCGACGTTCACGGTGAACCGGCTCAACGTGTCCAGGGCGACCGGGCCGACCACGGTGCCGCCCAGGGGGCGGACCGAGCCACCCAGCAGGGTGTGCCGGACGGTGGGCTTTTCGGCCAGCCCCTGTGCGACGCCCAGCGCGTTGGTGAGGACGTTGACGTGCATCTGGTCGAGCAGGTCGGCGATCCGCTGCACGGTCGTCCCGCTGTCCAGGAAGATCGAGTCGCCCCGGGCGATCTCCTCGAGGCATGCCCTGGCGATCCGGTCCTTGGCCTCCCCGTGCAGCGCGCCGCGGGCATCCATGGTGGGCTCGAACCGGGGGTGGACGGCGATGGCGCCGCCGTGGGTGCGGCGCAGTCGCCGTTGCTGCTCCAGGGCGCTCAGATCCTTTCGGATCGTCGGCTCGGAGACGTCCAGCAGCGACACCAGTTCGGCGATGCGCACCCGGCCCTGGGAGTTCACCGCGGCCAGAATCCGCTGCCGCCGTTCCTCGGCGAACACGGGTTTCTCGGTCATCGCGCCCGCGCCCGGCTGGCGTCCCAGCGAAGGAGGTCGGTGCGCACCCGGGCCGCGTCGTGTTCCGCCGCGTCCTGGACGATCACCGGCACCGGGGCGATCCGGTCGAGCAGCTGGAGCACCAGCTGGTAATCCATCGCACCGGCGCCGGCCGCCGCGTACCCGCCGTCGACCACGTCCTTGGCCTGCACCCCGACAATGCGGGGGCCGAGCAGGTCGACCGCCTCGGTCAGGATCCGCTGCTGCTGAGCGAGGGTGGCGGGGCTGAGCAGATTGGCCGGATCGAAGACGATGCCCACCGGGGCGCTGTCGCCAACCTCGGCGAGCAGACGGGCGGCGGTGGCCGCGTCGCGCACCACATTGCCGGTCTCCGGTTCGATCCCCAGGACGACTTGTGCGTCGGCGGCCGCGGCCAACAGCGGCTCCAGGGTGGCGCGCAGGTCCCGCCATGCCTGGGCTGTCGTGTTGTCCGGGTGGGCGCGCCAGATGTTCTCCGGGTCACGGGTACCGGTGCACAGGGTGACCACCTCCGCGCCGAGGCGCGGTGCCAGCCGGATCAACCGCACCGCTTGCCGGGTGTGTTCCGCCCGCCGATCGGGATCGGGGTCGATGGCGTTGAACGTGCCCGACACGCTCGGGATGCGCAGCCGCGCCGCCTCGAACGCCGCGCGGACCCGATCGAACGTCGGCTGCTCAACACCGCTCGCCAGCGTGGGCAGCCCGATCGCCGCAAAGTTCCAGTGGCCGAGCGAGTAGCCGGCCGCCCGCATCGCCTCGGCGACCTCCTCGGCCCGCGCCCGGCGAAACGTGCGGGCGAAGATGCCCAGCCGCCGCGCCAGCGGTTGGTCGTTCACAGCGTGAACTCCGCGCCCTTGGCGGCGGACCGCTCGACGGCCTCGATGAGCCGCACCGCCGCAAGCCCGTCGGCCGCGTCCGGCGTCGGGGCGGTGTCCAGCCGGATGGCCCGGGCGAACGCCTCGATCTGCAACTCATAGGCGTTGGTGTCGGGCAGTACCGGCGTCGTGGTGACCCCGTCCTCGGCGCTGTAGGCCCATACGTCCGAGGCCCTGCGGAAGAACGGGAAATGGGTGTGCGCGGTGAGCTGGCCGGTGGAACCGTAGGCCTGGATGCCCTCCGCGCCGTCGCCCGGCACGTCGACGGTGATCGCCACCGTGCCGACGGCGTCGGACGCGAGCGTGACGAGCAGGTGCCAGGCGTGGTCGGGTCCGAAGCGCCGATGGGTCGCGGTCACCGACTTCACCTCACCGAGCAGGAACCGCACGGTATCGAAGACGTGCGAACCGTGCGTCGAGAGCAGGTAGCGCTCCCGGTCGGCCTTGAACGTGGCCTCCGTCCGGCGCGAGCCGGGGTCGGAGAACGTCTTGGGGAACAAGGTGGCCTCGACGCCTGCCCGATTGCCGCCGATCCGGTACCAGGCGTTGAAGGACCGGACCTGCCCCAGCTTGGTCGAGATGAACTCGCGGGCGAACCGCAGGCCAGGATCGTGCCGCTTCATGGCCCCGACCTGGAGCTTCAGCCCGGTCCGCCCGACCAGCCCGACGAGTTGTGCACACTCCCGCACGGTCGGGGCCAGCGGCTTCTCCACCAGCACGTGCTTGCCAGCGGCCAGCGCCGCCTCGGTGAGGGCGTAGTGGAAGCGGTCCGGAGCCGCGATCAGCACGGCCTCGACCGCCGGGTCGGCCAGCACGGCGCCGGAATCGGTCTGCACCAATCGGACGTCGTAGCGGCGCGCCACCGCCCTGGCCACCGTCTCGCTCGGATCGCACAGCGCGACGAGCTCGACGCCGTCCGCCCTCTCCAGCGCCGGCAGGTGGGCGACCTGAGCGATCCGGCCACAGCCGATCAGCGCCAGGCGCACCCGACCCGTCACGGCTCCCCCTGGCTCGAATCCTTTTCTTTAGCGTCGATTCTAGAATCAATCCGGAAGCAAAACAAATAGAGCTACGCCGCCGTCTCCACCTGGCGACTGGCGGGCCGCCGGGCGTCGCGCAGGGCGAGGAAGGCGATCAGGCCGATCGGGGACAGGAAGATGGTCAGCAGCAGGATCACGCTGACCAGCACGGTCGGCAGGCCGCGCGACCGAGCCTCGAAGTACATCCACCGCCCGATGAACAGGTCGAACGCGATGAGCTGCGCCCAGATCAGCGCCGCCCCGTGGGGCTGGGCGAGGTAGGCCCGCAGCGCGTCCAGGTCCGGCTGGCTGACCACCGGCCACAGCTCGCCGAAGTACGGCACGGCGAACCACAGATAGACCGCCAGCGGCAGCAGCGTCACCCACGGCGACGCCAGCACCCGGGGCGTCCAGGACCAGCGCGGGGCCAGGATCATCAGCGCCCAGAACGGCGCGGCCAGGTAGAAGGTGAGCTGGAACAGGGCGGCGGTCATACCGGGATCTCCTCAGGAGTCGAGTCGGTGGCCGGCAGCCCGCCGGCCGGGGCACGCAGCGCGATCGCCGCCGCGACCAGGCCGCCGCCGAGCAGCACGGCCAGCACGGCCAGGGTGAGCACATCGGGCCGGATCAGCGACTGACCGCGCAGCGCCTGCCAGGTGACCAGTGCGACCAGCCCGGCGTACCCGGCAGCGGCGACCACCACCAGCCGAGCGCGTACCACCGGCGGGCGCAGCCGAGGCACCCGGCGGGCGAGCACCACGAGCAGGATGGCCAGCAGCGGCAACGCCTGCAGCGCGTGCATGCCGACGAAATGCGGGATGCGCAGGTCGCCGCCGGTGGTGCTCCAGCCGGTGAGCAGCATGCCGGGACCACCGTCGGGCACCCCGACGCTGTGCGCGCCGACCATCCGCTCGAACTGGCCGATGCTGGTCGGCGTGGCCCGCGGCGGTGTGGTCATCAGCGCGCCCAGCCCCAGCCCGACCAGCGAGATCAACGCACCCAACCGGATCGCCCAGCGGCTGGCCACATCGGCGATCGGAGCGCGCAGCACCTGAACGGTGAGCACCAGGCTCCCGATCCACAGCGCGGCGATCGAGACGGCCATCGCGTCCCACAACGCACTGTCCAACGGCGTGGACCTGTTGAAGTGACTGGGTTGGCCCCGCACCGACTGACCCGCGATGATCACGTACTCGGACGCCAGGAACACCACGATCGCGGTGGACACGCCGGACGCGAGCCGGCGGCCCGTGGTCAGCAGCGAGAACATCCAGGCCCAGGTGAGGCTGTAGGCGACCATGGAGATGGCGAACTTGAGCGGCTTCAGCCAGATCGGCGCGCCGAGTAACACCCGGCTGTCCACCACCAGCCCCAGCAGACTGACTCCCGTCGCCACGGCCATCACCCCGGCGAACAGCAACATCGGCCGGTGCCATCCACGCACCAGGCCGGACAGTTCGTCCATCGTCGTCTCCCATCTCACTATTCAGATAGTGTTGCTATCTGCTATCTGAAGCTATGCTATCCGCTCGACGACGTCCAGCCCTTACCCGTGGAGAGAGGCTCTGGTTCATGCGGATGGCCGAGTTGAGCGCCGAGTCCGGCGTTCCGATTCCGACGATCAAGTACTACCTGCGCGAGGGAATGTTGCCGCCGGGCGAGCGGACCAGCCCGAACCAGGCTCGCTACCAACCCAGCCACGTACGGAGGTTGAAGCTGGTCAGGGCATTGCTCGACGTCGGGGGGCTGTCCATCGCCCAGGTGCGCGAGGTGCTCGCCGGCATCGACAGCCCGAGCGACATCCACCACGTACTGGGCATCACCCAGCGTGGGCTGACCCTTACTCGCGGACAGTCGGACGAGCGCACCCGGGACTGGGCCGCGTCGAAGCTCGAGCGGGTCGCCGAAGAGCGCGGGTGGAAACTCAAACCGGGCAACCCGGTCGTGGAAGCGGCGATCAGCGCGCTCGGCACGTTCGCCAGCCTGGGCCGCACCGAAGTGGTGGACCGCCTCGACCGCTACGCCGAGCTGGCCGACCGGATGGCCGAGCTGGATCTGGCCAGCGTGCGCGACCTACCCGACCGGGAGACCGTGGTGGAAGGTGCTGTGGTCGGCACGGTGCTCGGCGACGCACTGTTCGCCGCGCTGCGCCGGCTCGCCCAGGAGCACGCCTCCGCCCAGACCTTCCCCCGCGAGTCGTGAGTGGCGATGGTCGCTATTGCGACCATCGCCACTCACAGCTGGCGGAGCGCGGCGATTCGTTCCTCGAGCGGCGGGTGTGTGTCGAACATCTTGTTCAGCCGGGACAGCCTGCCCTCGGACTTCTCCCTGGGCAGCGGCGACTCGATCCACATGTGCGCGGTGGCCCTGCTGTGCGAGTGCACCACCGTCTGGTCGTCGCGCAGCTTCTCCAGCGCCGAGATCAGCCCCGGTGGGTAGCGGGTCAGCTCGGCGCCGGACACATCGGCCAGGGTCTCCCGGTTGCGGCTCACCGCGTACTGCATCAGCGCGGCGAGCAGCGGGGCGGCCAGCAACAGGACGAATCCGACGATCGCCAGGACGCCCTCGAGCTCGGCGCGGTTCATCTTGGCGAGCAGCCCGCTGGTGACCGCGATCGCCGCGTTCTTCGGGTTGCGGCCGGTGGCGAACGCGTTGGGCGCGTCGTCGTCGATCACATAGATCCTCGGCTTGGGCAACCCGCCGGCGATGCACAGGCCCTCGACCAGGTTGTGCAGCCGGGCGTAGCGCTCCGGCGGCGCGGGACGAGCCCGGCTCATCGCCAGCGCGATCCGATCCGACGTCCAGTAGGAGATGAACGACAGGGTGCCGGCGGCCACCACGGCCAGACCAATGGCGGCGGACCCGAACTTCATTTCGTAGAAGACGACCGCAAAAACCGCGACGGTCAGGACCACGAAAACGAAGATGAGCAGCGCGGTGCGGCGCTTATTCTGACCGACCTGATCGAACATCGCATTCACCCAGCCTCAGCACGGAAATGGAACCTGGCTCAGAACTGGACCTGAACGTTCGACCGATCGTTCTCGTCGGTCCGGAAATACTCCCGCCGAGTGGCCTTGGCCGCGCCGGCGAAAAACATCGACGGAAAGGTTTCGATTGTGGTGTTCAGCTTCTGCACGCTGTCATTGAAGAATTGACGCGAGTAGGCGATGCGGTCCTCGGTGGAGGTCAACTCTTCCTGGAGCTGCAGGAAGTTCTGGTTGGCCTTCAGCACCGGGTACCGCTCGGTCACCGCGAACAGCGACTTCAGCGTGCCGGACAGCGCGTTCTCGGCCTCGGCCTGGGCCTGCGGACCCTGCGCGGCGATGGCGAGGTTGCGCGCCTGAATGACCCGCTCCAAGGTTTCCCGCTCGTGCGCCGCATAACCCTTGACGGTCTCCACCAGATTCGGGATCAGATCGTGCCGCCGCTTGAGCTGAACGTCTATCTGCGCCCATGCCGAATCGACTCGGTTCCGCAAACTGACCAACCGATTGAAAGTCATGATCGCGAAGATGACGAGCAGGACGAGCACGACAAGAACCACCGCGACAACAATCCCGGACATCGAGCCCCCTCAGGCTGACACGAACGCCGCCGCTCGCGTAGCGGGATCGTAGAGAGCGGGAGCGCGTGGATCCTAGGTAATTTGTGACGCCCCCGACTACCCGGCCAGTCGACCCGATCCGAGAGCCGCGCCGGGAGCCCGCCGCCACCCGGCCGCCGTGCCGCCCGGCCCCCGGGCCCAGGGGCGGCGTCAGCCGGTAGCTCGGCCCGGTGAGCCGGCGACCGGGCGGGTCGCCCCGACAAAATCGCGCCGCCGGATCGGACCGATGGTGACCACCTGGCCGAGGTCCGGCGCGTTGATCATCTTGGTGCTCGAGATGGCCAACCCGACGTGCCCCACCCCGGCTGGACCGCTGCCGAAGAACACCAGGTCGCCGGCCCGGATCGGCTGATCGGGCGGCACCCGGGGGCCAGCGTTGAACTGCGCCTGCGCGGTCCGAGGGATCGGAATGCCGGCGGCCGCGTAGGACGCCGAGGTCAGCCCGGAGCAGTCGAACCCGCCGTCGGCGGCCCCGTTGCCCGCCCAGCGGTACGGCTGACCCAGCTGGGAGCGGGCGAAAGCCACCGCCGCCCGGGCCGCCGGCAGGACCTGTGGACCCCGGACGCAGATGATCTCGTCCGGCCCAGAGTTGACCATGGCCGCGTGCAGCTGGCTGAGGTCGGTGATCTCCCACGTGCACACCCTTGGCCCCGTCTCGCCGCGCTCACCCGTGTCGGCGCCGGCACTGTCGTCGGCACCGGCACCGGCACCGGTGCCAGCGTCAGGACCGGCACCGGTCGGGCCGCCCGCACCGGAACCGGTTGGGGCGGCCGGGGCGGGCGGCTCCCCGCCGGGCGCCCAGAGCGAGGCCGCGGAGTCGGTTGGATCCGCCGCGTCCGAGCCGGACGGCCCGTCCTGACCCGCACCCTGCGTGAGTGCCTCGGCCCGCCCGGCCGGCACCGAACTGGACGGCGCGGCGGATCCGTCGACCGCCCGAGGCCCCCCGGAGACCGGCCCGAACACCACAACCAGCGCCGACAAAGCCCCCGCCACCGCGATCAGCGCGGCGCCCAGCACCGCCGCTCGCCCGACCAGGTCGCGTGCCGGAGTGGCAGACCGGTAGCCGGGCCATGACATGTCGCCCAGGGGACACCGAGCGGCTACCACCCATGGCCCGAACCGGCGCGGCTGTATGCGATCGCGAACGTGCCTCCCGGCGTCCGAGTAACGCG
>Ga0193743_1001113_pt1 | contig 20486 bp, 25 predicted proteins | sample L2c2metaG_FD_143038 | JGI IMG/M metagenome (GOLD analysis project Ga0193743, IMG submission 143038) | Soil microbial communities from a riparian zone of the East river system, Colorado, United States - L2c2 | ecosystem: Environmental > Terrestrial > Soil > Riparian zone | place: USA: East River... | reverse complement strand
GCCCTCATCCAGGACATCGACAAATGCGTCCAGGCCCTCGGATGTGTGGATGTTCACCTTCCTCGTCTCCGGAAAATAGTGGGCGAGTGAGCCCCGCGATTTGTTCTCGGTGTCCAGGTCGAGCAGGGTGTATGGGATGTCCTGCTTTGCATACCACTCCACCAGCAAGCTGCTGAAGGCGGTTTTACCCACGCCGCCCTTGCCGCCTTCTGTAAAAACCACGCGGCTGGTTGCTTTACCAGTGCGCTTCGGAATTATCGTCGATTCTGCTACTGACGTTGCTGTTGCCATAGAATTTACTCCTCTTCTTTCTTTGCGGGTGGTTTGTTGCTGAGCGGATGGGTTGGGTCGTAGTGGAACACAGGCCTTGTGTCCTCCGCGACCGAAAACAACGGTTTATGGTTTTCGACACTCGCCCTTCGACGCATCTCTTCGCGTTCTTCCTGGCTATAGCGGCGGCCAGATTGATAGGTGATAGGTTGAGCGTAAGGCGGTTCTGCCGGGGCGGGTGCCCCTCTTGCCGGCGGTGCTGCTGATTCTGTCGCGCGCGGTCGAACTCGCCTTTGAACAAAGTCGTACAGGGTGGTGTAGGCCACGTGAACACCGAACTTCTCTTCTACAATTTCCAGGATGCGATGGTACGTTCTACCCTTCCGTCGTAAACGAAGAATCAACTCGCGGTATGGTTCGAGCTGCGAGCGGGGTTCATCCTCGGGAATACTTTTGAGAATTTCCTCGATTTCTCGTTCGTTCATTTAGATTCCCTCGAGCGACTCTAAGCATCTTTGAGCGTAGCCGTACACAGCCCCTACCGACACCTTGACGCCACATTGTTCCTCTAGAATTTGCCGGATACGCTTATACGTTCGCCCCGACGCTCGTAGCCGAAAAATAAACTCACAGTAGGGATCCAGGCAAGAGCGCGGTTTCTCGGGCGGGAGACTGTCGAAAATCTGCTGGAGTCGTTCGTCCATTAGGCCGCCCCCACTTCCTTTGTGCCCGCTTCCTGAGCGCCCTGACTCCGCAGCCAGCGAACTTCGGCTGCCCGATCCGATTCCCGCCTGAACCAAATCCTCCAGTGTGGCCGCGCGAATCTGTAGCCACGCAACCTCAAGGTATCCCGAAGCGGAAAGCCCCGCGATACATCGATCGCGAGTCCGACCGGCGAAGTCCGAAGATGAAAGGTTGGCGGTTGTTTCGCCAGCCAGCAGGTTGGACAATCGCTCGATTCGAGATCCTTAATCCACTGGTTTTTCTCGCCCTCAAACATGGCCACTGTTCTGGAGTGACCGCACGTGTGGGTTACTGCGTATTTCGTCTTTCCGTTTCCCGGATTCATAGCGCCGAAACCCCGCATTGGCGGAATCCTAGCTGGTAGATCGATATGAACATGTAAATTTTCGTCCTCCCGAAGTGAAGTAGAGAGATGACACCATGGCTAAGGCTTCGCCTTAGACCAAATCGGAGCCCGAAAACAGGCCGTTTTTATTGGTTAAGTGTCGTTTCATTGCCGCTCTCCTATCGCCTCCCTATCTTTTTCTATGGGCTTTTCTATCGCCTGTTTATCTACCTACTGTTGGCCATTTATCGTGCCAACATCGTTCTTTTGCCGCTCGTACTTTTACCCTGTTTTTAGCTATTCCTCCTCTTCGTCCTCTATCCGGACGACTGTAATGCCGGTGATGGCGGGTCCAGTGATCTTCGTTGCGTTCAATCCACGGATGCCGAATTTGGCTTCGGTCTCGGTCGGCTGGACGAGGCGAACAACGCTCTGTGTCGAGAGCGCCGCCAGCAAGGCAGCCAGGTCGTGACCGGTAACCTTGACCAAGTGCGAGGCGAAAGCGATCCGCACTTGATTGCCATCGCCCTCGGCATGAAGCAGCCGAAAGTAAGGCAAGATATGCGCGCGACGACGCAGTTGGACTACCAAAGCCGTGGGCCTTTTGGTGTCTTCTTCAGCGAGTTGCCAGTCTTCAGAAGCCAATTCCGAGACCGGTACTGTGGTGGTGGACATGTGGTGTGCGGACTATCTCCTTTTGTGGGATGGGCGGAGGGGCTTGTCGCTGGTGCTGATGCGCCTCATAGGCCCGGTATAAATCGTAGTCATCAAATGCCACGGCCGGTTTTGGCCTCGCCGCATTTTTGGCCAGTTCGCTGGCGGATTGTCGATCGCCGGATACTCCGATGGATTCCATTAAGGTCGCCTTGTCACTGGTCACCACGGCCAGCCCTTCCCGGGCGCGGGTGGCGGAAACGTAGAACAGATCCTGCGCCATCCGTTCGGCCGCAATGATTTCGAAATCCACGGTTTTACCCTGGCTGCGATGGGCGGTGACGGCGTACCCGTGGGTAAATTGCCGATACGCTACGGGGAGTTGGCGGTCGTCTTCCAACCGGATGCGACCTTCCTCCACACGCGCCACGGTTACCAGTTCGCCATTCGTAGCTTTGAAATCCTTGCCGTGCCAGTTGGCCTTTAACAGCAATTTGTCGCCGGCGGACACCTCGAGTTCCTGCTTTTCGAACACGCCGAAAGCCTTGGTCTGTTTGGTCGTGAGGCGAACCGACTCCCCATTTTCTTTACGGGCTGTGATGCCGGATTGATCCGCGCTCACCACCTCCAGCGCCTCGTTCTTCCCGACGCCTTTCACCGCTTTATTGAATTCGAGGATTTGGCCCGGCTGATATTTGTGCAGTTGTTTTTTCTGCGCTTCCGTCCAGTTCAGCGCCGTGTGATTGGTAAATAATTCGCCCTGAGTGAGCTCGCCGGCGGCCTTCCGATCCGTGCGGATGGCGTGCGTGATGCTCTTAATTTCGTTGTGGGTGGCGGCCACCACCAGGACCTCGCGCGCCTCGCCCTTCACATTGGGCACAGCCGAAGCCTCACGGTAGGCATGGCTCACTTCCCGTCCGCGTAAACGCCAATCCACTTCGCGGATGGCGCCCATCCCTTCGAGCTTGGCGAATCCATCCGAAGGGCGAACCCGTAGGGTTTCCACGGCCACTTTGTATTCGGCGTTGGCCTTCTGCCGCTGCACATTCACCAGCGAAACGCTCTTCAAGTTCGATTCGCGCTCCAGGACGCGCAGGGCGTCGCCTTCGGAAACACTCTTGATCTGGGCGGTATCGCCGCTGAACACGATTCGGGCGTTGTGAGTTTTGGCTAAGCGAAGGAGTTCGCTCATATCCTTACTGGAGACCATGCCCGCCTCATCCACGATGAGCACCTGACCCTTGAGTTCGTGCTGCTGTTTCGGGTCCGCCAGTAACCGGGAGATGGTCATGGCCTGTGGAAAACCGACTTTCTGCAACTCTTCCACCGCGCTGACCGTGGGCGCTACGGCCATCACACTGCGCCGCGCCTCGTGCAAACCGCGATCCATCTCCTGCAGCGTGGCAGTCTTACCAGTGCCGGCCGCGCCCTGTAGATTCACTGCCAGATCCTTCGAATCAAGGGCCGCCTGAACCGCCCCTTTTTGTTCTACATTGAGCCGATTGGCAGCGACGAATTCACGGCCGCGGCCCAATGGCTGGTACTTCTTTATTCCCTCGTTAATGGTTGCCACCATGCGCTGCTCACGCACCAAACTGTCCTTGGTCGCGACCTCGCGGCGGGCAGTCAGCATCTCACCGCTGGCCACTTCGGCCATTAATGCCGCTTTCAGTTCCGGCAACTCCACCCGGCCGCGCCCATAGCGCAGGGCTTCCGCCTGCACTTCGTATTCCTTGGCTACAGAAACGCGCTCAAAGACGTGTTCCCGCGCATACGCGAGTGAGGCCGCCGCTGCCGCCGGCTCGCGGATACTGCCCCGATCCAAGGCGGTTTGGTGCAGTTGCTTCAGGGTCCGCGCTTCCTCCGGGTCCATGCGGGCGAACTGGCTGGCCTTGACCTCGGCAGTGATGATCTCCGTCAGCTTCCCGGGCCGCGTATCCCGCACGAGGATGGCGACTTCATTATTTGAGGGCAAGCGTCCGTTTTCGTTGAGGAATTCGGCAATGGCTTGATCCCGTTGTGCGCTGCGTCGGCTGTACTTTTCCAGCGTGGCATTTTTGATACCGGCAATTCCAAAGCCGTTATCTTTGCCGTGTTGCATGTGATCCTCGACTTCATAGCCGAGATGGGTGACTTCCCGCGCCAGGGCGTTGCGATACACCTCCGTCAGATATTCGCGCTGTTGGTAAATGTCGTAAGGAGCCAGCGCTTTCCATTTGCCTTCCGCGCCGTCATAGGTGAGATTACCGGCCACCAGGTGGGTGTGGAGCTGCGGATCGAGTTCGCGGCTGCTGTCATGGTCATAACGGGCGATTACCAGATTCGAAGTATTCCGGGTGTCGCGCGCGCCATCCTTGCGAACGTAAGCGCCGGCCAGGCGCTCCATCTCTGCCGCCATCTCGGCCACTGCTGTTTTATGCGCGTCGACCAATCGTGGATCCTCGAGCGCCTGCACGGAAACTGCTTTCGGAGCCGAGACAGTGAAATCGTAGAGATTCCGCCCGGTCGAAAGTTTTTCTCCCTGTTCGTCAAACCGATTCGCACTTTGACGCTGGCGAAGAAACTCACCGGTGGAAGGGTCGATGCCCTGGCGAATAGCATCGAACTGATCCATGGTCACAGAGCCTTCCAGATTGAGCAGCTCCGCGCCGCGGCCGATCCACTCGCCGGTGATGGTTTCGCCCACCGAGTAGTAGTCGTTGTTACTCAAATGATGGGCGGCGTAATTCTCGCCGCCGGCCATGGCTTTAATGGTCAGCATCGGCTTAAAGGCTTACGAACAGGCTGGAGGCGCTTTCCCCTTCGGCTGGCAGCACGAGCGGAGCGGCGGTCACCGCTTCGGCCACATTCGGCGGAAGCTGGAAATCACGTTTGGGAATCAAGCGCCTCACGAAAACGGGGTGCTTTTCCGGCAAGCTGATATAGGGAATTTCTAAGGGCACGATTACCATGCGGCCGTTTTTATAGCCACGCTGTACAAAATACGCATGCAGGTCGCTCATTCCTTTAATCTGGGTGGCGCTGATGGCAGGCTCAACGACCTCTACGATGCGCGAACTATCCCGATCGCGTTCAAAGAACGTGGTGCCATGGCTGTGGGTTTGCTCTAGCCGCAGCAGCTTCCGCTTGCCGCCGACGCGCTCCAAGATGTCGGCGGAGTCCGGATCACTGGTGGCGAAGATCCATTTCGTGTACGCCTGGCTGAGGATCGTCCGGGTTTGATCGCCGTACAAGTGTTTCAATTGCTCCTCGTTCTGAATGCTGGCGATGATCTGATGTCCCGCCGAACGCAACATCGTGATGCCGTCATGCAGCCGCGTTAAGGTCTGCAGCGTGTGCAGTTCGTCGTAAACGAGTTTGGTTCGGGTCTTTGCCCGGCTCGAGAGCAACCCCAGAATGAACAGGTCCATCCACATGGAAATCAGTGGCCGCAACGCATCCCGCGTATTCGAATCGGAGGAAATGAACACCCAGCCCTTTGGGTTCTGCGTCCATTCACGAATACAGAACTCGCGGCGGCCCTCGCCAGCCTTTGGCATCATCCATAGCGGATCACCCGCGAGTGCCAGCGTTCCCAACACACCGGCACGCTGTTGCGGGCTATTCGCCGGCAGCGTGTACTGATGAATGGTTCCCTGCACGCGGCGCTCAATCTCCGGATAGTTGGCAATCCACGAGCCCAGCGTCTCGGTATCGCACTCAGGGAATTGCGCGAGCAAATAAGCGCCCAGGCTTACCGTCCATTGATTAAAGATGTCGGCCGTGGGATCACGCACCACCGGTGGAGGAAACAACGATGTCATTACGGTCTTATAGGTAGCCAAGTCGTGACCTTCCCGGCGGATATTCCAGTACGCGCAGCGGTCGTCTGTCGGATTGAGAATGACGTCGCCGCGTTCCGGCTTGTAGAAACGGGCAATGGCTTCGCCGCCTTTCGCATCATTGACGACGCAGCAAATGCCATTCGCTTCCGCGTCCAGTAGATCCTGATACGTAAGGCTGGTCTTCCCTACGCCCGTATCACCCATGCGGAATTGATGGGAGGTTTCTTTCGCTTCCGGCAATCGGATGGACGTCCACTTCCCGCGCGCCGGCGCAGCATTTCTGGGGTTTACGAAGAAACCCCGGCCTCGCTTCCTCGCCTTTTCCAGTAAGGCATTCATGTTTTAGCGATCCTTCCAGGCCCTTACGGCATACCTCATCCCGTCGCCTCCGACCTCTTTGTTGTATTCGTCCACCGTGGCCACCATGGACCCATCGAACTGCAGGCCGGCAATAATCGCAGCCCGGTAACGAAAATCCGTTACTACACCAAACGCCAGGCAGCCCAGAAACGTCAGCAGCGTGAGGGACACCGGCCACTTGAACACCATCGCCGGCGAATCAGAGTAAATAGCCTTCACGTTGCCGTAATAGAACACCCAAGATTTGGGGCTGGCCCCTTTCGGATACCAGCCGCGCCGCATGATCTCGGTGTCATAGCGATGGTCTTGGTTGCCGAAGCGCAGCAGCGCATAGCGGAGCTGCTCGGCGCTCATGCCCGGTTCTTGCTTGCGCGGTCCAAAGGGTGAAATTGTACCGGCCTCCGCCTTGATGGCGTGCGAGCAGTATTCCGGATAGCGGCGGACCTGCTCCTGATGGAGCAAGGCCCAGCCGCCAAACCAAACAACAGCGCCGAGCAGGCCGCCGAGGAACCCATAGATCAGCCCGTTATGTTTCACTGGGACGGTCTGCTGTCGAATTTGATCTGGTGTTTTTTCACTCATGGCAGTTGAGGGCAACAATTGGACTGATGGCGGGCAAAAATGGAATTTCCGGAAATCTACTCGCCATAGCCGATCTGCTGCCCCGGTACTCGGTCACGGCTGACTTCCACCGCCATGCGTCCCTTGGCTTCCTGGCGGATCGCAGGACGCTGATCGGGCTGTGCCGTCCGATACTGTTCCGACAACACTTCGAACCGGGCGTGAAGATCGCGCGATTCCGTCACGATTTCCTTGTCACTCAACTGACCCGCCGGTTTAAGCTCCCGGCTCACGTTCTCGTCTGCCATCACTATCTCCTTTTTTGAATGACTCGCCCCCTGGTTGCCGGCGTCGATTCCGCGTGATACTTCGGCCGCAAATGGACGGCTGGCTTGCTTTGCGGCCAACTCGGCGTAACCCATCGCCTCGGCGCGGTGATCCATCTCGCCTTGCAGTTGACCGATTCTGGTGGGAAGATCCGGTGCGGCCGGCTGTTGGCCGATCGCATCGGCCTGCGCCACGTGATACTTTTCCCATGCCGCGTAATCGTCAGCGCGTTCCGGCCGGGCTGTGGTCATGGTGAACATCTACTCCCCTTTTTCATGTCGCCTGGCGGCGGTACATTTCGCGGGTTTCAAATTTGCGGCTGCGGTCGTCGTAGTCGCCCACTTCTACCACTCGGTTCACTCCACGCCACCCGTTGGGCGAGCGCTTTACTTCCACTACAAGATCAATCGCGTCGGCTGTCTCTTGCCGGGCCAGGTCCAGACTGCCGAAACCGGGCATGGCCAAGCTCGCCAACCGATTCAGCGCGGAGAACGCAGTATTGGAGTGCAGCGTGGATACGGTGCCATCGTGGCCCGAATTCATCGCATGCAGAAGGGCAAAAGCCGCTTCCGAATCTTTTACCTCGCCGACGATGATCCGATCCGGCCGGTGGCGCAACGTCATCGAAAGCAGCTGTGAAACCGTCACCGCCGGCCGATCTGCTACCTCCTCGTAGGCCTCGAAGCGCGCCGCATTGCGATGAATGAGTTTCATCTCCACTGGCTTCTCAATCGTGACGATGCGCTCCTGCGCCGGGATATGCTGTACAAAGGCATTGGTCATCGTCGTCTTGCTTGTCGATGTTCCACCCGAGAAGAGAATGTTTTTCCGACTCCGAATCGCCGCCAAGATAATCGCTAACGGCCCCTCGTTGTCGCCCTCTGCAGCCAATCTCGGCTCATCCGGAGGACCGGCCGAAAACGCGCCGCGCTCACGCAGTTCTTCCGTTGTGAAGTGCCGCATGAATTTGCGGATCGTCAACACCACGCCTTGCGGCGAGATAGGCGGATAGGTGGCCGCTACGCGAGAACCATCTGGCAAGCGTGAATCTAACCAAGGCTTTTTGTAGTCGTCAATCTGGTCACCAATAGATTGCCCGATAATCTCAACGCCGGCGCGTAGCTTGCGCTCGTCAATCTGAATTCCCGAAATCTCCTCTATCTTTCCGGCCTTGTCAATGAAGACAAGACCGTTCGTAATCATGAGTTCCGATACTTCCGGGTCAAGCAGGAATCGATCCAGATCCATGGAGCGGAAGAACGGCAAAATGAGATCCTGAATGCCCTTCATTTCTGCACCGCCAAATCCGCATTGGACCGGTTGGCAATGAATTCGACGATTGTCAAGCCGAGCGGGTTGATGCTTTGATAGTCCGGGTTGTCGGCGCTCTGCGCTTCTACTTGCTCCGGGTTGAGGAAGAAGCGAACGGCGATCACCCACGTCTGCGCATGCGTCGCGCCGTCTTTCATGAAGGTCTTCTGCAGCACGATATCGGCGGTGCCGGCGGCGACAACCGCAGTTCCAATGCTGCGTTTTCCGAACGAGGTCAGGTTTGTGGCGAGAATCGTAACATCGTTTTCGGGATCACGGCCCGCGATAATGTTTGCGATTACGTTGTCTTTCTGATCTCGATCTTTAATCTGCTGCCCATACTTGGAATCAAGAAATAGATAGTTCTTCGGGAAGGTCTTCAACACTGTGGCGCGCAGGCGGCCAAAGCGGAACGTCGCCCAGTCCGACAGATAATTCTTCGCGACCGCCGCGTCTGGGGTGTAGTGCTCCAGATCCTGATACTTCACAGGCGTGGCGCGCCCTAACTGGTCCAGTTTGATGTAGACACGCTTAGTTGGCCGCGTTGCTAACCCATAAATGCAAAGGCCAAAAAGCACTAGCAATATGCTTTGGCCCGTCACCACGGTGCGGGTGAGGCGCTTCGCGTATAGCCTGGCGGCGAAGACCTCTTCGGCGATTTCGTCTTTTTTGATAGCCGGCAACTCGGCTTCGTGTACTTCCGTCAGTGTGTTTTGTAGCGACATAAAAGCTTCCCTTCTTCAGCCCATCATTTTCATCGCGCCCTTGACAGCCAGCCCCTGAAGCGTGCTCGCGAAGCCCTGCGCTACTCCGCCCATGCCGCCGAAAAGGATATGCGTGATCTCCGGAACCCTGAACATCGTCCACAGAAACACCGTCGTGATCAGTAGCAGGTAGGGCAAGCTCACTATCCACTGGCCCACGCCGAACCCGTGCATAGTGCTAAAGAAATCAAGGTAGGCGTGGCAGAAAATGAAGGTGAATCCCGCGCCGACGAACACATACATGGAGTACGCCAGCATGTTGTCAAACCAAGTCCAGAATCTCTTCTCGTGGCCCGGCAGTACATAGAACGGGATCATCAGTGGCCCGCAAAGCGTCAGCATTCCGACGATTGCGAGGCTGCCCGCCGTGATGATGGTCAGGGCCACCTGGCTGGCCGCTATCACGACCAGAAGAACGATCGTAAGAAGCGCTGGCAGTACTTGAAACATCCCCACGGGCGGAAGAAAGTGCAGCGAATCGTTGAAATTACCTAACACCCGCTTCAGTAAGTCGGTCGTAATGCTGTTCGCCAGACCCTGCGCCAGCGCGGGAAATAGCTGATGGAAATTGATAGACAACCCTGGAATCGGCTCAAGGTAGAAACTCAGCATAGTGGCCGCCACGGCAATGCGAAACAGAATGGCAACGTAGGCCGCCACCGTGGCCAACGGATGGTAATGGTAAGCCGAAAAACTACGCATCGTGCCGTGCAGCAGCGTCTGCAGCAACGCGCAGGCTCCGAACAGCGCGAGCAGCGTCCAGCCAAACGGCATGATGGAGGGCGCAACGGAACGAATGAGATCGGAGATACCCAGCGCGACTTTGCCCTGAAAGTTCACCATGCCAGCGATGGCTTTGTCCGCATCGGGTGGTAAGGGAAGCACCTGCGAAAAAACAGTGGATGGGAACACCACCAACAATAGGAATAGCGTTTTCATGGGGCGGCCTGTGATTAAGGGATGAGAAATGGCTTGTCGCTCGGAGCCATCTTCTTGTTGACTTTATCTATCAGGGCTGGGTCCAGCCGGATCACCTCGTTGCGCTTGCGATGGTCGCTAACGAGGACACCGGCTATCACCGTAAGCACAGCGAGAATTGCGATGAGTAGTTTGATCTGAATCGCGTTTGTCATGGATAGAGCCTCTCTTCTTTGGAATCAGTTGCTTTACGGGATCAGGTAATTGGCGACAGCGCCCGCTGTCAACTCGGGATCGAGCGAGGCAGGCGAGGTAGCGCGCGCCTTGGCAATCTCCGCATACCAGTTCTGCTCGTCGGCCAACTTGTCGCGCTGAACTTTCGCCTGTAATGTTTGCTGTTCCGCCAGGCACGCCTGCAGATTGCCGTTCGCCTTCTCCTGCGTTTGCAGATGCACTCGTCCGCCGGTCAACACGTTGAGAGCGGCCACCATGGAGTTCTTCGCGTCCCCCGGGTCGAACGTGTCCGTGGCGAGTTGCTGCTCAGCGCCTTCATTCGCATCCTGTGTCGATTTGTAGTTGGCGAGGATCTCCGCGCAACGCTGGGAGGTCTGATCGAGTAGCTGCAGCGTCGCGTACTCTGCCATTCTTCGGCTGTTGATTGCCAGGGAGGAACCGAGATATCCAGCATCACCGCCATAGAGCGTGCTCTGATGCCAGGCCTGAGCGGCGTGCATCACATCGCCGTTCATGACCGCGTTGAAGTTAACGGTCTCGTTGTAGTGAGACTCGGTGAGCTCGTTGCCTACAGCAAACGCGGCCATCTTCCAGACGTCCTTATTTTCAATGCGCTTTGCCATCTGCGTGGCCAGGTTGTACGTTTGTACGGCGTTCTGATAGATCTTGACGGTCTGGTTATAGGTCTGCAGCAGTTTGGCCCCGTTGCTAATGTCTTCGGTCCAGATGTGCCCGAGGGTGGCGTAGCTGGTGGGATCGAAAACCACATCGAAAAACAGCGCGAACAGCGGTGGCGGATTCACCGCCATATAGCCGATTCCCAATAAGAGGGGAACGGCGGCGTACCATCTCTTTTTTATCTGCATTGATGATCCTTTCTCACTAACTGCTACTGATGTTGATGCGCCCGCTGGGCTGGATGCACTGCGGGTCGATTGGGAGACTGAAAGAAGGCTGCGGGGTCTATGGCAAACTGGACGGCAATCGCCACAAGTGACAGCAATATCGGAATGACAACGAAAGGCCAGAGTAGTTTCAGGAGTCTACCTAAAATCGCGCCAGCGGGGTTGAGATTTGCGTTGATCATCTTCAACTGCCTGAGCTGTTCTTCCTCGATTGTTCTTTTATCCATAGATGCTCCTCTCTAAAGATCCGGGTCCATCGTGTGGTTCTGGGTATCCGGCAACAATAAATCACCGGCCAGCATCACCTTGACGCGTGCCCGTTCGCGTATCGTAAATGTCGGTAGTACGTTCATGAATCGCTCCATCACGCGCTGAGCGCTTTGGCCGAGACCTTGCGAGACTCCATTACGCATGGAAGTTCCCCAATCGACGGAACCGAAGTTTCCGGTGTTATTCCCTATCTGCGTGGTGGCTGAAATAGCTGCCAGCGCAATGGATGTACCGAAAATCTGAACATAGTGATGGTTCACCAAATCCCGCAAGCCAGTCTGTCCGACTACATCCAGGCCCTGAAACTTGTCCAGACTCACCGAATAGCCATCGGGCATGATCATGCGGTGAAACGCCACAAATAGCCGCTCCTGATTCATGCTGCCCACGGATCTGACTTTGCCGAGGAGCCGCGTGCCTTTCGGTATCAACAGGCGCGAACCGTTTTCCGAATACACATCGGTGGTAATCATCGTGATCACAGGCCCGACACTGGCGCCCGTCAGGCGATTGACTAAGACCGTTTCGAGAACCGTGTCCTCCATCAGCCGATAGAGTTTGCCGACCGAGGAATCAAAGGGGTAGTCCTCTTTCGGGTCGTGTGCCTGAACCTGCTTCTTATCCGTAGCGGTTTCAAACTCCGCATCGTCGCGTTCGTCGCTGTCCTCACTGAGAACGTCTGCAGAAGCAGAGCGGCGATGTCTCGCAGGAGTCTCCGCGGCCGTAGTGGCGGGAACAGCCGTTGCAGGCTGTTTCTCTTTCTCGAAGTAGCCCGAGAAGTCTACAGACAGTGGCGAAGCATCCAGATCCGATTGATGGCGCTTCGCTACTTCCTGTGCGGCCTTCTCCTGTTGCAGTTGGGCTTCCGACTTCGCCGCCCTGCCGCCCTCGCCATTGCTACCGCCACGATGATGCATGGCGTCGTCCTGCGCCTTGGTCTTCTTCGGAACGCCATCAATTTCGTCATAAGCATCACTCGCCAGGCCGCCGGCTTGCCCCAGCACCGTGTCTTCGCTGTTTTGCTGGACCTTGTTGCGGTCCATGTTCCGCAGATAGCCCGCTTCGCCGGCCTGCTGCTGCGCAAAGGCGTCGCTCTGCTGCGGCGTTAAGGTCGTCGGCTTCGGCGTAGGCCGCGCTTCCGAATTGCCGATAGTGAACATCCCCGCGATATGCGAAAGGATCAAGATGGTGAGGACGATGCCGGATAGCACCAGCCCCGCATAGAAGAGTTTGCGATCCTTCCCGGCTGGCTTGGGAACCACCAGCTTGGCTTCCGCGCGCTGCTGCTGCTCGGCCTCCGCCTCTTCGTAGGGCGAGGGCGGTAACCCCAAATTGTCAAGCATTACGACCGGCTCCGGTGGAAGGTGAGTTTGTTTTCCTTCTTTTCGCCGATGGCAAAGTAGCCGTCATACAGCAGCTTGGGCACGGTGTAGACGCCGTTGGCGTAGCTGTACTGGATCAGGCTGGGCTTGCCGTCCTCGTTGATTTCGTACAGCGCCAGCACCCTGCTCGAGCGGAAATACGTGAACTTGTCGTCGCTCCAGGCCATTTCAAAGCCCATCTTGTCGGCCTTGGACTTGTCCCACTCGTAGCCAAAGAACAGCTTTTTGGGATACTGCGCCTGATACTCCGCAATAGCCGCATCGGTCTTGTCTTGCGCCTTCTTTGCGGCTTGCGAGGCTTCCACCTTCAGGCTCTCGGCGCTCGCCTTGCAGCTTGCTACCTCTTCCGCCATCACCCACTTGACATCGGGCGCCGCTGCGCTAACGCCACCACCAGGCGCTGCTGCGTCGATCTCGGAATCAAACTGCGTGTCCATGCCGGTGACCTCTTCCAGGAAGAACGAAATCTCCTGACCGGCGTCCGAAATGATGTGTAGCGTAGTATGAATGCCGGTCTCCTTCGGCTTCACCGCCAGGAAGCGCGTCGGCGTTTTTCCGGCATCCACGGACCAAACGCCCGCTTCGCCCTTGTCGCCGCCGTACACATTCATCACGCGCTGCCCCTCCGGTAAGCGAATCAACGTCGCTTGACCGCGGGCCACCCGGATGCGCACCGGTTTCCGCTGCCCCATGGTGAACATCAGCGGCTCTCCTGGCGTGGGATCGGCGGACTTACCGGCTGGCTCAGTCGCAAGCAATGACGCCGCCATTCCGGCGGCGAGCATCCCGGTTGTGATCTGCTTTGCAGCAGATCGCCAAGCACGCCGGCCGGCTCGATGAGAAACATAAACTTCATCAGTCAGTTGCTCCGGGCCTGCCAAGATAGCCCGCAACGTATCCGTTACGCCTGCGCCAGGCATTGCACGCACCGGCGTTGCAAACTCCGTAACCTTTACTAACTTCGTTTTGCTCATTTGCTCTCTCCTCCTCCTTCTTCCTAATGGGCCCCGCGATAGCCCGCGGCCAGCGCCTTCAGTTGGTTCATGCCTTCCATCACGCCGTGTTCGGCTATCAGCCGCTCGCGCAACGCTCGTTCTGACGGTTTCGTGGTCGCCCTGGCGTAGGCGGCCGGGTCCACATTCATACGCAACACTTTGAAATAGCCGTGGTCACCAGCGACGAAGGGCTCGCCATCCACCTTGACGGCCAACTCGCGCTCCTGCAGCCCTTCCAGCTCATCGAGTTCTTTGGCATTCAGCCGGAAATGCTCGGCGTATAGCTTGCGATCAAACGTGCCGCCCAGAAAGATCGTGGTCGGGCACGCGGCCTTAATGATGGGCCCGTATGTGCCCAGATCCTCGAGCGACTGGGTGACCAACGTGGCCCAGGCCAGATTCTTTCGGTCGGCCTTGATCGTTTCGAGCAAGAACGACAGGACCGGCAGAACACCCATGCGCTTCCACAACTCGTCCATGATGATGTGCTTCGGTGCGCCGAGGTTTTTCTTGTCGCGAATCACCTCCTGGCAGCGCATCAGAATCCAGCCCATCTCGACCTCGAGCAGGTCATTGTGATCTTTGCCCATGCTGGCGAAGTCGAACAATTGCAAATCGTGGAACTGTAAATCGTCTTCCACGTTGTCGGAGATGGCGCCATAGATGCCGCCCTCCACCCAACACTTCAGCCCCGGCCGTAGATTCGGCGGCAATACCAAATTGCTGAGACAGCGCATCTCCGGAGGAGCCCAATACATCCGCTCAACGCCCTTCTCGATCGCGTCCTGGTCGCTGTTCCCAACCGCGACGCCCGACTTGTTGAGCATCAGCCGGATCGTTTGCGCGATGGCGTAGATATTGGCTTTCGTGCCCTCAACGCTGAACAGGTTTAACCGTGGGTAGTCCAGCCCCAGGTGAGTCACTGAGCCGCCTTGGGCGCGCACATTGCTCTCATACGTGCCGCCCTGGTCCAGAATGACGGTCTTGATGAGTTTGTATTTCAGCGCGCCAGTGAAAATCGCATTTGCATTAATGCCTTTGCCGCGGCCAGGGCCGCCCAATATGGTCGTGTTCCCGTTGCCATTCACAAACGGCGTGAAGAAAAACTGTGTATTCTGGCGGGTTTCATACACCAGCGTATATTCGTCCTGAAGATCGTCGGACCACGGATAGCCTGTAAACGGGCTATACACAAACGAAAGGTTTGCCTTGTGGTCACCGCGCAGCCACAGCTTGCGCACGTTGCACTGACGACCGGGAAAGCACGAAAGGTAAGCAGAAACTGCGCCGCGCTTTTCCTCCAGCAATCCGGCCTCTGCCGGATCAGTGAAGATATTTTGAAGACGCGGCAAAGCGGCCTCGATCTGCGCCTTGTCGCACGAATGAACCAGCAGGAACAAAGACCAATGACCGTAGTAGTGGCGGCCATCCAGATCCGTCAGGATGTCGCCCACTTCTCCCACCTTCTTTTCCTGCGCGATGGTGGAGGCCCTGCGTGGCGCGGGCATCATGGAGTTATAGCCACCCACAGCGGCGGACCAGATATCACCGCCGGCCATGCCCACGGCATTCTCGACGGCCGCCGCTTTGCTGCGCGCGCTCTTGCTCGGCTTACGCTGCCAGATCGAACAACAAACCACTTCGCAGTCCTTCACCGCCGCCGGCAGGCCGCTGCCCCACAGGTCTGGCCGCGTGCCTCGTGGCGCTCCCACTATCGAGAGAACTTGGCAATACCGCTTTCCTACCCGGAGATAATCGCCTTCTAGCCCAATGTGGACGCGTCCCAGCTTCTTCGGACTTTGGGCTGGCCCCGCGGCCTTGCGTGTCATCAAAGACCGCTCAAAATTCAGTAAATAGCTGTAAATCTGAACAAGTTCGTCAGGATTCAGGCGGGCAATTTGCGCCATCCGGAGTTGCTGCTCGTACAGCAGTGCCGCACTTTGTATCTTCCGCAGCACCGAGCGCGAGCGTTCCGTGAACTCCTCGGCCGAGGCGTCCACCTTACCCGGAATATAGAGGGTCACGATCAACTGAATTTGGCATTGGCCTTCAAAAACTCTGCGCGATCCTGCGCCTGCTGCCGCACGACTTCGTTCTCGATGTGTCGCCCTGGCAGGTCAGGATTGTTTACCGTGATCAGGTACTCAAAGACCATGCACTCTTCGGGCAATGCCCGGTTCGCTATCGCGATTTGCTTGGAGATGTGATCGAGCGTAGCGCGGTCCAGGCCCTCACTATCGATGCCGCCCAGGCGGAAACTCACACCGTAGCCGGTGCGCGTCGCAAAGATGCCATTCGCCAGGACGCGCGGGTGAAAGATATCGTCTACCTTGCCGGCCTTCACAAACGGCCGCATTACATCAGGAATTGAGCGAATAAATGGGGGTGTCAGCGAGAAATGAATCATTTGCCTGGGTCAAACTCCGAAGGTAAAAGTAGGTCGTTAATCACAAGAAGGACTTCCTTGGGATCGTCCTTCGTAAACCACCAGCCAAAGCCCAGGGCGCTCGGGCAAAGCAGAGCGCCCACGATCTTGCCGCCCGGCAAGAGAAACACCAGCATCGAGAGAGACAGGATGCCGAGGATGACATACCAAGGCATCCCGAATTTGCTGGGCTCCGGATTGAGCGTGCCGTTCATTGGTTCGAGCTTCTTTTCATCCGAGAGCATGCTGGTCACCGCCTGTTTTCAGGAAAGGAACAATTGCTGCGCCGGCGCCAGCAGCATCCCGGTCGACACAGTTTGCCCCGTGAGCGTGTTGACGATCACGAACGCTAATCCAGCGAGCAATGCGCCCACGAAACCGCCGCCGACCATTGCTAGGCCGCGCTCGCGATTCGTCGTCAGGGTTAAGCCACCCCAAATAATTAGACCCACAAAACCCATGCCCGCCAGGGCCACGAGTAGCTTGAGGATGGTCGTTCCCAGCGTGGTGAAGTTGCTGGTCGATCCCGATATATCGCCACTCTGCGCGAACGCCACCGTGGCTGTTAGACCGAGCAGTAAGAGCCTCTGCGCGGTCGTCTTAAATTTGCTGTTCATAATTTTTCTCCTTGTCGGTTTGTTTTCTTATGAGGTCGAGATCGAAAAGCGAAGTTCTATCCGACCGATTGCTCGGACCCTGCGCATAATCGCTCGCTTTTTTCGACTTCACGCTGTGGATCGAAAGGACCAGCGCTTCAGCCACCGGCCTCAGACGCCCTTCCTTCAACTCAAGAGCTAAATCTTGCTTCGCGCGGCGCTGTCGCTCCCGGTCTTCTTCGTTCCAGATGAGAAGCGCTCCACGCAGCATTTTTATAAGTAAGGGAAGGCGCTCTAGCGCCGCCCTTCCCTTAATCCATCCCGGCAGCCCTACGCTCACGAGCGTTTCAAGGACGCTCCGCGCCGCTACGCGGTGCCGCCCTAAGCCGGCATCCTTGACTCACTCTCCGCTGCGGGCCTTCGTCCATCAAGCCGACAAGGCGAAAACCGCCTTCCGGCCGGTTCCCAATGAAAAACCAGCACGCTCGGATTCTCAATGGGTGTGGAATGAAAAGGAATGAGGACGGCTACTACAGTGCCGGGATGGGAAGAGGGGAGGTGCCCTCGGAGGAGTGCCAGGGCGTTTTGCGCGGATTACTGGTGGAGGAAAGCGAAGTGCGACGGGCGCGCGTGCGCCCAAAACGACCCCATCAATTACCCCATCAATTGGCGCTATAGACCGACGTTCAATGCTCATGAACGCCGCCTAAACGATTGAAAAATCAGGAATGGGGTTGAAGGGAAATAGGCTCTAACAGCCTTACAAGCAGGAGGTCCACAGTTCGATCCTGTGACCGCCCACCATCTAAACTATTGATCAATCGTGAGTTGTTTGACTGTTTCATGATTACTCCATTCGTTTCGTTGTTCAGAAGATGAACAAAAATCAAGGACATTTAATTCACGCGCTCCTTTTTTGATTTTTCCGGTTTTCCCTGCGGATTGGCCACGGCGGCGTCCAAACTCTCCACGGCATCGCGCACAGCTTTCGGAATTTCCTGAATGTAGACATCCAGCGTGGTGGTGGCGCGAGCATGGCGCAGATGCGCCTGGACCTCTTTGATGCCACCAAACTGGCTCAAATGCGTAGCGCAAGTCCGACGGCAGGCACGGAAATCGATGCCGCTGATGCCCGTCTCTTCCGCGATTTCATTCAGTATTGGGCGCAGAATATCGGCGCGGTAATTATCGACGCGATGCACGCCGCCGTCTGAACTCAGGATCTTGCATCGCGCGCCATTCGGTTAGCCCGTCACGAAGGGATGCCGGCAACGAGAGGAAGGCGCGCGAACTCTTGGTCTTGAGCGTGGGAAAAAGTTTTCCATCGACCGTCTCTTCGTCCAGACGGAGGGAATGACCATCCACGTCATTCCAGCGAAGCGCGAAGAGTTCGCCAGGCCGGAGGCCCAGGATGAGGCTCATGCGCAAGATGAGCCGTTCCCGAAACGGCAACTTCCCCAACACCACGGCAATTTCTTCAAGCAGCAAGAAGCGTTTGTTTTCCGGTTTGGTTTCCGGCACCATGAGCTTTTTCGCCGGATTCTTCGAAATCAGATCGTGATCGAGAGCCTCTTCGAGAATGGCCCGGCACCAAATCACGTATTTGGTCACGACACTTTTGGAAAATTTTTGCGCCAGGCGGTTGGCATGCATTTGGAGCGAGAATCGATCCAACTCTTTGAGCAGTGTGCCCTCAAGCGGTTTAACGCAGTAGCGTTCAATATTATCGACTTGCGTTTTGCGCGAGGACGATTTCCACTTCTGCTGGTAGAGGGGCAAGTAGCGTTCGCGCCAAAACTGGCCAAACGTCATCTCGGGCTGCCTCTCGACGGGAAGATCTGATTTTTCAGCGATGACGGCTCGCAGAGCGTCCGCGGCCTGCTTGCGGGTCATCTTGCTGCGCGGTCCGAGAATCACGGCTTTGTGCTTACGCTGTTCCCCGCCATCCTTCCGCTCGTAGAGGAAGTAGTGACCTCGCCACCGCTTCACTTGCTTGCCGACGACTTCCAGCGAACCATTCTGCCCTCGCTCCCGGCCGCGCTTGCCGACGAAATGTAGGGGGCTATGATCATCAGAATTGCTTACCATTCGCTCTCCAAGCTTCGGAAGAGAAGCCGTACTGGACAATCAAGTTGATGTCGGCCGGACGAAAGCGCATGAGTCTGCCGATTCGAAGCATCGGAATGCGTGGTGTCTTTCGGGTTGCATGATCGCGCACCCAACCGGACGACACACCCAGTAGACGGGCGACCTCCGCTGCACCAATCAGATGTGTACCGTCTTTGTGTCGCAGAACTGGTTTGTCTGGCTTTTTCAATGCCAACTAACCTCCTCACTAACCAAGAGTCCAAAAAAAGGAAATTTCGGACACGTCCAAACGAAAATATTTTTGTTTTTTTACTGCTCTCCCCTAAATGCCCACCAAGGTGATTTGACTTACACCCACGGCTTGAGATACTTGCGCTCAAACACGTTCGATCAAAGAGCAGTCGAAAGAAACTGGCCACGCGTTTGGCTGGTTTGGGCGTTCCCACCATTCGTCCTCCAAAGAAATCCTGTTAGAGGAGAGCATGCAATAACCCGGGCTCGGAAAGAATTATTGACTTTCTAGTAACGATAACTATACGGATCCGAAGGCGAAGGCAGCGTTTGGATAACGCCTCCCAAAAAGGACCAGGGGAACGGGGCGATATCATCGCCGCTAGCAATGCCAATTCTGATCACATGGGCCGCAGTCAACGGAAACGCAGCCGACTCTTCCAATGATGCGTGAAAGGCTAGCCGAATACGGGGCCACCACTGTCTTGGTCGCTCTTTCGCAGATCGCCGGAATAGCGAAGACCTGGAACAACGACATAGACTCTGATGGGGATTTGAAGCTTATAAAAGAGTTGCTCCCCACGCACAGGCGGACCATCGAACGATTCCGAACGTCAAATCATGTCCTGTTCACTAGAATCAGCTTGCTGTACGTCTCCCAGCAGGCGTGCGAGGTATGCAGCGACGATGCCGTGGCTCCGAAGCCGCTGGAGCCGCACGACTTCGAGCGTATATTCGAGACGTGCCTGATGGCGAACGATCTGATCGCCCGCGCCCATGTATTGCCTAACGACACAACCATAGACAAAGCTGCCAAACTTCTCCCGCTCGCAAACTACGTCCCGTACGGAACGTATCCTCGAGATCTCGCCCGTAATCTTGTGATATTGGAAGAAATTGCTCCTCTGTTGAAAGCCGCGAAGAACTACCGCGACATTGCGCCGCTATTCACAGAAGCTACCGGCGTGAGCCCACACGCGTTCTGCGAACTGGCTTTTTGCGCAGGCATAAAATACCTCGCTTCGGAGCGGCATTCCCGGGATTCTTTTATTCTCAGGCCCTTGAATTTAGCGCATGACAACGTTCCTAAGGAAGACATTAATGCCTTCTTCGACAGGTCATCGATCAGCATCAAGGATTTATTGACGCTCGTACGGTCCAGTCGCGTCGATCCCGCCGACTTCATCGTTTTTCAGCGGTATCCTCTTATCCAGGCAGGCCCGGAAGCCTATGTATCGTGAGCGTTACGTGAACGGCATATTTATGGCATTGGGATGACGGGGATTTGCAGGCCAGCCATTC
>Ga0193743_1001112_pt1 | contig 20489 bp, 18 predicted proteins | sample L2c2metaG_FD_143038 | JGI IMG/M metagenome (GOLD analysis project Ga0193743, IMG submission 143038) | Soil microbial communities from a riparian zone of the East river system, Colorado, United States - L2c2 | ecosystem: Environmental > Terrestrial > Soil > Riparian zone | place: USA: East River... | reverse complement strand
GCACCGTCATGTCCGCCCGGCTGGCCCGGCTGAACCGGGCTGACATGACGGTGCTGCTGTTCTGCGGCTCCAAGAAGAGCCTCGCCTCGGGGCTGCCGATGGCGCTGGTGTTCTTCGGGACGGGTGCCGCCGGCTTGATCATGTTACCGCTGATCATCTTTCACCAGATCCAGCTGCTGGTGTGCGCGGCGATCGCGACCCGGATGTCGCGCGCCGAAGTGGGCGAGCTTAGTTCCGGCTGACGTCGATCGGATGCGACGCCAGCAGGGACAGCGGCAACGGCTGGCGCCGCAGCACCCGTGACCACAGATCCACCCTGGGCTCCACCAGCACGTCGGATGGCAAGGCGGACAACACGATCCAGTCGTCCCGCTCGATCTCTCCGTCGAGTTGACCGATGGTCCAGCCGGAGTAACCGGCGTAGACGCGCACGCCCTCCACCAAGGGGGCGATCTGGTCCGGCTCGGCGTCCAGGTCGACCATCACCATCCGGCCCTGCACGTGTCGCAGGCCCGGCACACCGGCGGGGTCCATTCCGACCCGCAGCGTCGCCAAGCACAGGGCGGCGTCCCGCTTGACCGGTCCGCCGATGAACATGGTCTTGGGCTTGGTGGCCAGCTTGGCCCACTGCGGCAGGACGTTGTAGACGGCGGTCTCGCTTGGCCGGTTCAGCACCACGCCGAGCGTGCCGCCGTCGTTGTGTTCGACGACGTAGATGACGCTGCGCCGGAACGTCGGCTCCAGCAGATCGGTGTTGGCGAGCAGCAGCGTTCCCGCACGTACCCGACCCACCGAGGGGGCGATGAAGTCCTCCGGGTCGTCTGAATGCGCCACCCGTCCATCATGTCACCAGCACCCGTCTGACGTGGCGAACAGACGCGGCCTGCCGGGATATTTGTAGTGTGGATGGGATTGCCGATCTCGGCGTAACACCGTTCGACAAGATCGGATCTGACGTGACCGAATCTCGCGCACCCATTGCCTTGTGGCAGTCGGTGCGCGCGCTGCCCGAATTTCGCCGACTGCTCGAGCTGCGCGCAGTCAGCCAGTTCGGCGACGGCGTGTTCCAGGCCGGTTTGGCGGGTGCCCTGCTGTTCAGTCCCGAGCGCGCCGCCGGGCCGTGGGAGATCGCGTCAACGGCTTCACCCGGTTCGTGTCGTCCGGCCTGTCCGCCGCGCTGCCGCACGTCGTGGCCAGGGAGCAGGTGGTGACGATGAACTCGGTGGCCACCGCGACCGGTGCGGCCGCGGCGTTCCTCGGCGCCAACTTCATGCTGCTGCCGCGCTGGCTGTTCGGCACCGGCGACGCCGGCGCCGCTTCGGTGATCTTCATCGCGGTAGTGCCCGTCGCACTCGCGCTGTGGCTCTCGGTGCGGTTCAAGCCGCACGTGCTCGGCCCCGACGACAGCTCCAGGGCCGTGCACGGTTCGGTGGCCTACGCGGTGGCCACCGGCTGGGGGTACGGCATCCGGACCGTGTTGGCGGTGCCGACGGTCGCCGCCACGCTGTCCGGGCTGGCCGCCCACCGGGTCGTGTTCGGCATCAACACACTGCTGGTGCTGGTGCTCGTCCGGCACACCGGCATGCGCGACGTCGCCGGGCTCGGCACCGTGGTGCTGTTCGTCGCCGCGACGGGCCTTGGGGCTTTCGTGGCCACGTTCCTCACCCCACCGGCGGTCCGGCGGTGGGGACGCTTCGCCACCGCCAACGCAGCGCTCGGGCTGGCGGCGGTCTTCCAGCTTGGCGCGTCGGGGCTGCAGCTGCCGCTGATGACGTTGTGCGGCTTACTGCTCGGGGTCACCGGTCAGGTGATCAAGCTGTGTGCCGACTCGGCCATGCAGATGGACGTCGACGACGCGCTGCGCGGCCACGTCTTCACGGTTCAGGATTCGCTGTTCTGGGTGTCGTTCGTCGGCGCGATCGCGGTGTCGGCCGCCGTCATGCCCGCCGACGGTCACGCGCCGGCACTGGTGGTGTCCGGGGCGGTGGTGTACGTCCTCGGCCTGTTCGCGCACGCCGCGATCGGCCGGCGGTCCACCCTGGGTTCAGGGTGAAAGGGAGAGGATAGGGCCATGGCGGGTGCGGACTCGGTGGTAGCCGATCTTCGCGCGGAGAGCGACGACCTCGACGCGCTCGTCGCCGACCTGTCGGCGCAGCGCTGGCGCACCGAAACCCCCGCGCCGGGGTGGACCATTGCGCACCAGATCGCCCATCTGCTGTGGACCGACCGGGTAGCGGTCGTCGCCGTCACCGACGAAGCGGCATTCGGCGAGGGCCTGGCGGAAGCGGCCAAGAATCCGACGGGGTTCGTCGACGCCGGTGCCGAGGAGCTATCCGCGATGCCGCCCGCCGAGATGCTGGCCGAGTGGCGGCGCGGCCGGTCCCGGCTGCACGACGAACTCCTCGCCGTGGCCGACGGCCGCAAGCTGCCGTGGTTCGGTCCGCCGATGAGCGCCACGTCGATGGCGACGGCCCGGCTGATGGAGACGTGGGCGCACGGCCTTGACGTCGCCGATGCCCTCGGGGTGTCGCGCCCCGCCACCGCCCGGTTGCGCTCGATCGCCCACATCGGGGTTAGGACAAGGGATTTCGCGTTCGCGGTGCACGGGCTGACCGCGCCCGCCGACCCGTTCCATGTCGAGCTCCGTGCGCCTGACGGCACGACGTGGTCGTGGGGCCCCGAAGACGCCCCGCAAAGGGTGAGCGGATCGGCCGAGGACTTCTGCATGCTGGTCACGCAGCGCAGGCCGCGCGCCGAGCTCGACGTGACCGCCGAGGGCGCCGATGCACAGCAGTGGTTGACGATCGCGCAGGCGTTCGCGGGCCCGCCGGGAGCCGGGCGGGTCTAGAGAGCCGCAGCCGTGTCGGCAGCGCCGTCGCCGTCGGTGTCGGCCAGCCGGACGTCCCACCGCCCGTCCCCGTCGGCGTCGACGTACGCCTGCTCGCCGACGAGTACCCGGTCGGCCAGGCCGTCCCGATCGGCGTCGAGCAGCCGGTCGTCGGCCGCACCGTCACCGTCGAAGTCCACCACCGGCCCACCGACGGCTTCGGCCCCGTCCAGCCCGAACCAGCGCACCTCGCCGCCCCGCCCCTTCGCATCGACGCTCAGCGCCCACGTCCCCGACCCGTCGTCGGTGAAGGACGCCTCGGCGTGCCCGTCGTCGTCCAGGTCGAGGACGGCGTGGTCGACGACGCCGTCGCCGTCGAGGTCGGCCAGCGCGTCGTCGAGGAGTCCATCGCCGTCGAAGTCCAGGCCGATCGCCTCCAAGACGCCGTCACCGTCCAAGTCCAGATTCGGCTCGGCCGTCCACATCGCCGCCGTACCGTCGCCGTCGCCCAGGCAATACTCCATTCCCATCCCCCGTCGCTTCGCTCGCCCCGATACCGATAGGACGCGCCCCTAGCCCCTGGCGTTCCACCACTTCTGCAGTTCGGCGACGGCCTCGTCGTGGTCGAGTGGTCCGCGGTCCAGCCGCAGCTCCTTGAGATGGCGCCAGGCCTCCCCCACCTCCGGGCCCGCCGGAATGCCGAGTAGCCGCATGATCTCGTTGCCGTCCAGGTCGGGCCGCACCTTTTGCAGGTCCTCCTTGGCCGCCAGTTCGGCGATGCGCTGTTCGAGGCTGTCGTAGTTGGCCTGCAGCCGCGCGGCCCGCCGCTTGTTCCGTGTGGTGCAGTCGGCGCGCACCAGCTTGTGCAGCCTGTCCAGCAGCGGTCCTGCGTCGGTCACGTAGCGGCGCACCGCGGAGTCCGTCCACTTTCCGTCGCCGTAGCCGTGGAACCGAAGGTGCAGGTACACCAGCTGCGAGACGTCGTCGACCATCTGCTTTGAGTACTTCAGCGCCCGCATCCGCTTGCGGGTCATCTTCGCGCCAACCACCTCGTGGTGATGGAAGCTCACGCCGCCGTCGGCCTCGTGCCTGCGGGTGCCGGGCTTGCCGATGTCGTGCAGCAGCGCCGCCCACCGCAACACCAGATCGGGGACGCCGTCCTCCAGATCAATCGCTTGCGAGAGCACCGTCAGCGAATGCTGGTAAACGTCCTTGTGCTGGTGGTGTTCGTCGATGGCCATCTGCATCGCCCCGATCTCGGGCAGCACCACCTCGCCAAGGCCGGTCTGCACCATCAGGTCGATGCCCGCGACCGGGTCGGCGCCCAGCACCAGCTTGTCCAGTTCGGCGGCCACCCGTTCGGCGGTGATGCGGCCGAGTTCCTGAGCCATCCGCTCCATCGCCTCGCGGACCCTCGGCGCGACGGCGAATCCGAGCTGCGAGACGAACCGCGCGGCACGCAGCATGCGCAGCGGATCGTCGCCGAACGACACCTCCGGCGCAGCAGGGGTGTCCAGCACGCCGGCCCGCAGCGCCGCCAAACCCCTTAGGGGGTCGCAGAATTCGCCGAGTCCGCCGACCGCCTTAGGGTCGATGCGCACTGCGATGGCGTTGGCGGTGAAGTCGCGGCGCACCAAGTCACCTTCGAGGGTGTCGCCGAAGCGCACCTGCGGATTACGCGACACCTGGTCGTAGCTGTCGGCGCGGAACGTCGTGATCTCCACCCGCTGCGTGCCCTTGGTGGCGCCGATGGTGCCGAACTCGATACCGGTGTCCCACAACCCGTCGGCCCAGCGGCGCACGATTTGTTGCACGCGTTCTGGGCGAGCGTCGGTGGTGAAGTCCAGGTCGGGTTCGCTCACCCGGTCGAGCAGCGCATCGCGAACGCTGCCGCCGACCAGGTACAGCTCGTGGCCGGCATCAGCGAACAGTTCGCCCAACTCGCGCAGCACGGAGGCGTGCGGCTGGAGCGCCCTGACGGCGGCCAACAGCTCGGCGTCGGCATTGGGATCGTTTGACACGTTCGCTGATCTTTCCACCGAGCCTCAGCCGCGCTCACGGCGACATAACGACCAGGCGACAAGCCGACCACGAACGCGAGTGCAGCGAGGGCGAAACTTCGACGGCAGCTACTATCGCTTGGGTGTCGGAGGGCGAACGGGCCAAACCACGACGGCGCCGCGGAAGGCGCCGCGGACGACGCTCGGCCGGTCCGCCGGAAGCCGTCGCGCAGCCGACGAATCTCACCCCCTCCGCCGACCCCATCAAGCCCCGCCACTCCAACGGCTCCGCCAAGCCAACCGCCGACAGTCACAAGCCCGGTCCCGGCCGCCGTCCTCAGGAAAGGCTGCGCACCGTGCACGAGACGTCGGCGGGTGGCCTGGTCATCGACGGCATCGACGGCCCGAAGGACGACCAGATGGCAGCGCTGATCGGACGGCTCGACCGGCGCGGCCGGATGCTGTGGTCGCTACCCAAGGGCCACATCGAACTCGGCGAAACCGCCGAGCAGACCGCGATTCGCGAGGTCGCCGAAGAGACCGGGATCCAGGGCAGCGTGCTCGCCGCGCTCGGCAGCATCGACTACTGGTTCGTCACGGAGGGACGGCGCGTACACAAGACCGTGCACCACTACCTCCTGCGCTTCCTCGACGGTGAGCTCTCCGACGAGGACGTCGAGGTCAGCGAGGTGGCCTGGGTGCCCGTCAAGGAGCTTCCTGCCAAGCTGGCCTACGCCGACGAACGGCGCCTGGCCGAGGTCGCCGGAGAGCTGATCGACCGGCTGCACTCCGACGGCCCGGCGGCGCTGCCGCCGCTGCCGCACTCCGCGCCACGACGGCGCGCCCAGACCCACTCGCACGCCCGAAACCGTCGACCCGACGAGTCCACGCAACCCCCAAAACCTGGCCGGCGGGCGAACGGCTGCGGCCAGGGTCCGTGAGGCGCCATGACGGCTAGCACGGCTGGAACGGCACTGTCGCGCTTGCTGGCCGTCGCCGCACTGCTGACGCTGATCGTCGTACCCGCCCTCCTACCTCGCGTCGCCGCAGGCGAGCCGGGGGCGGCGCCCTTCCTCCAGCTGCACATCGACTCGGTCACCCCCGACACCGTGACCACCACGAGCGAACCCATGGTCACCGTCACGGGCACGGTGACCAACGTCGGTGACCGTCCCGTGCGCGACGTCATGGTGCGGCTCGAGCACGCGGCGGCGGTGTCGTCGTCCGCGGGCCTGCGCACTGACCTGACAGGCGGCGTCGAGCAGTACGAGGCGGTGGCCGATTTCACAACGGTGGCCCCGGAGCTGGCGCAGGGTCAGGACGTCCCGTTCACGCTGGCCTATCCGGTGCGTTCGACGGAACTGCCCTCGCTGCGCATCGACGAGCCCGGCGTCTACCCCGTACTGGTCAACGTCAACGGCACCCCCGACTACGGCGCGCCCGCCCGCCTCGACGACGCGCGCTTCCTGCTTCCCGTGCTCGGTGTGCCGCCAGACCCATCCACCGATGCGGCCGACACGCTGTCGGCCGTGGTGGCACCCGATACTTCGCGGCCGACCCGCATCACCATGCTGTGGCCGCTGGCCGACCGACCGCGGCTCGCCGCGGGAGTGCCCGGCGGCACCACGCCGGTGCGCCTGGTCGACGACGACCTGGCGTCCTCGCTTGGCGGCGGCGGCCGGCTCGACACGCTGCTCTCCGCGATCGACTTCGCGACCAGTCCCGCGGTCGACCCCGGCGGCCAGGTCCGCAGCGCCACGTGCCTCGCGGTCGACCCCGACCTGCTGATCACCGTGAACGCGATGACGTTGGGCTATGTCGTCAACGACGTGCCCGACGGTGGGCTGGCCTCCCCGACCCACCCCGGCACCGGCCAGGACGCCGCGGTGAACTGGCTGAACCGCCTGAAGACGCTCGCCCAGCGGATGTGCGTAGCCCCGTCGGTGTACGCGCAAGCCGACCTCGGCGCGCTGCGGCGGGTCGGCGATCCAGGCCTCGGCGCGGTGGCGACGAGTGATGCAGGCGCGATCGTCGACCAGATCCTCGGCATCAAGTCCGTTCCAGGGGCGACCCTGATCGGGGACGGCCCGCTCACCGGTCCTGCGGTTCGGCTGCTGTCGGAGCAGCGCCCGACCGTCGCGATCGCTGCTCCCGAGTTCACCCTCCAGGACTCCGCCGACGGCGAGCCGTTGCCCCTGGACCTCGCGCCGCGCCGGTACACGCCTCAGGTGGTCACCGCTCCGTTCGACCCGATGGTCGGCGCGGCGCTGGCCGGTGCCGGACGCACCCCGATGGCCCCGTCGTACCTCGACGATTCGCTGGACGTGCCGCTGCGACACGACTCCGCCGTCGCTCGACGCCAGGACGCGCTGGCGTCGATGCTGTGGCGCGGGCTGCGCCCCAACGCCGAACCACGCACCCAGATCCTCGTCCCCCCGCTGGTCTGGGACCTGACGCCGGACGACGCAACGGCCATCCTCTCCACCCTCGCCACCTCCATCCACTCCGGGCTGACCGTGCCGCGGCCACTGACCGCGGTGGTCGCCGAGACCGCGGCCTTGCCACCGTCGGACGGCCAGCCGCTGCCCGGCGACGCGCTGGGCAACGCGCGCGCCCGCTTCGACGACTCGATGACTGAGCAGGTAGCCACCGTGTCCGACAGGTTGCGGGGTCTGACTTCGGCGCTCACCGTCGACCCGCGCACCGGACTGACCGGCACGCAATACACCGCACCACTGCGCGAGGACCTGCTGCGAGCGCTGAGCCAGTCGATGCCGCCCGACGCGCGCAACGGCATGGCCGGGCAACGCGTGCACACCGTCGACACCACCGTCGACGATCTGTTCGGCGCCGTCACCATCGTCAACCCCGGCGGGTCCTACACCCTGGCCACCGAGCGCAGCCCGCTGCCCTTGGCGCTGCGCAACGACCTGCCCGTGCCGATCCGGGTGCGGCTGGACGTCGACGCGCCACCCGGAATGACGGTCACCGACATGGGCGAGATCGAACTGCCGCCGGGATTCCTGCCGCTGCGGGTGCCGATCGAGGTGCACTTCACGCAGCGGGTGGCGGTGGACGTGGCGTTGCGCACCGCCGACGGGCTGCCACTCGGCGAGCCGGTGCGGCTGTCCGTGCACTCCAATGCGTACGGCAAGGTGCTCTTCTTCATCACACTGTCGGCGGGTGCCGTGCTCGTCCTGCTGGCCGGACGGCGCCTGTGGCACCGGTTCCGCGGCCAGCCCGACCGCGCCGACCTCGACCGGCCGCGGCGCCGCGACGCACAGGGCGGCGACCCCGATCCGCTCGACGTCGCGATCGCCCACGCGCCGGACGACTCGTGAACGCTCCCCTGCCGCCGGCGCTGCCGCCGCGTCGGCCCCCACCTCCACCACCACGCTGGCAGGCACCTCCACCGCCACCCCGTCGACCGGCACCCCCGCCGCCGCACCAGCGGATCCCTCGCGGCCCCGCGCCGCGCCGCCGGGCCGGTCGACTGGAGCTCTCCGACGCCGCGGTGGTGTCGCGGTCCTGGGGCATGGCGCTCGCCACGCTGATCAGCCGGATCACCGGCTTCATCCGCATCGTGCTGCTGGCCGCGATCCTCGGCGCCGCCCTGTCCAGCGCGTTCTCGGTGGCCAACCAGCTGCCGAACCTGGTCGCGGCACTGGTGCTGGAGGCTACGTTCACCGCCATCTTCGTGCCGGTGCTGGCGCGCGCCGAACGCGACGACGCCGACGGCGGCACGGCGTTCGTCCGCCGACTCGTCACGCTGGCCACCGCCCTGCTGCTGGTCACCACGATCCTGTCGGTGGCCGCGGCCCCACTCCTGGTCGGCCTGATGCTGGGCGACGATCCCCAGGTCAACCGCGCACTGACCACGGCGTTCGCCTACCTGCTGCTGCCGCAGGTGATCTTCTACGGTCTCTCGTCGGTGTTCATGGCAATCCTGAACACCCGCAACGTGTTCGGGCCACCTGCCTGGGCGCCGGTGGTCAACAATGTGGTGGCCATCGCGACCCTGGCGCTGTATCTCGTTGTGCCGGGCGAACTCTCGGTGGACCCGGTCGAGATGGGCAACGCCAAGCTGTTGGTGCTTGGCATCGGCACTACGCTCGGCGTGTTCGCCCAGACCGTGGTGCTTCTGGTCGCGATCCGCCGCGAGCGGATCAGCCTGCGGCCGCTGTGGGGCATCGACGACCGGTTGAAGAAGTTCGGCACGATGGCGGTGGCCATGGTGCTCTACGTCCTGATCAGCCAGGCCGGTCTGATCGTCGGCAACCAGATCGCCAGTACCGCAGCGGCTTCCGGGCCCGCGATCTACAACTACACCTGGCTGGTGCTGATGCTGCCGTTCGGCATGATCGGCGTGACGGTGCTGACCGTGGTGATGCCCCGGCTGTCCCGCAACGCCGCGGCCGAAGACACCCCGGCCGTGCTGGCCGACCTCTCCTTGGCGACCCGGCTGACCATGGTCACCCTGATCCCCATCGTGGCGTTCATGACGGTCGGCGGTCCGGCGATCGGCAGCGCACTGTTCGCGTACGGCAACTTCGGCGAAGTCGACGCCGGTTACCTCGGGTTGGCGATCACGCTGTCGGCGTTCACGCTGATCCCCTATTCGCTGGTGCTGCTGCAGCTTCGGGTGTTCTACGCGCGCCAACAACCATGGACACCGCTCCTGGTGATCGTCGTGATCACCGCGGTGAAGATCGTCGCGTCGTTGGTCGCGCCGCACCTGACCGACGACCGTGAGCTCGTCGCCGGATACCTCGGGCTGGCCAACGGGCTGGGCTTCCTGGCCGGAGCGACCGTCGGGTACATCGTGCTGCGGGCGAACCTCAATCCACCCGGCGGCCGGCTACTCAATCTGCAGGTGGTGCGCACCATCGTGGTGACGGTCGCGGCCTCCCTGCTCGCCGGACTCATCGGCCACGTGGTGGACCAGCTGGCCGGCCTGGAGTCGCTGACCACGCACGGTGGCGGGGCGGGCTCGCTGCTGCGGCTGGTGCTGCTCGGTCTGCTCATGCTGCCGATCGTGGCTGGGGTGTTGCTGGCGGCCCGGGTGCCCGAGGCGGCGGCTGCGCTGGCCTGGGTGCGGCGCCGGCTGGGCCGGGGAGGCTCACTTGCGGCGGTAGCCGTCCCGCTACCGGTACGGCCCGACCGACCACGTCCGATGGGCCCCCTCACGTACTCTGATCAGAGGAATTCGTCTCCGTTGCCTCCGCATCAAAGTGTCGCGTTGCCACGGGGCGAACCTCCGGCAGGGGTTGCCGGAGTCAGGCTGCGGAAAGGACCGGCGGTGACCGAAGACTCCGCAGGCGGCTCCGCGTTCGGCGACGCCGGTGCGACCACCCGAATTCCGCGTCCGGCCGCCGACGACTTCCAGCCCGACGTGCCGCCCGACGCCTCCTATCCCACCTCGGGCCGGCCGCCCGCCGACTACGGTGGCGACCCGACGCGCGAACCGCTCTCCCTTGGCATGCCGAACGAGCCGCCGATCGAGGCGGCCACCGCCGAGGACGATGTGCACCTCATTCCCGGCGCCACCATCGCAGGGGGCCGTTACCGGCTACTGGTGTTCCACGGCGGTCCGCCGCACCTGCAGTTCTGGCACGCGCTGGACACCGCGCTCGACCGTCAGGTCGCGTTGACCTTCGTCGACCCGGAAGCCATCCTGCCGGACGCGGAGCTCTCCGAGATCCTGTCGCGGACCATGCGGTTGAGTCACCTGGAAACACCCGGCGTTGCGCGGGTGCTGGACGTCGCACAGACCGGGTCGGGCGGGCTGGTGGTCTCGGAGTGGATCCGCGGCGGGTCGCTCGCCGAGGTCGCGGAGACCGCGCCGTCTCCGATCGGTGGGGCTCGCGCCATCCAGTCGCTGGCCGCGGCGGCCGAGGCCGCGCACCGCGAGGGCGTCGCATTGTCGATCGACCACCCGGGCCGGGTGCGGGTCAGCATCGACGGCGACGTCGCGCTCGCATTCCCCGCCACGATGCCCACCGCAACGCCGGAGGACGACATCCGCGGCATCGGTGCCGCCCTCTACGCACTCTTGATCAACCGGTGGCCGCTCCCCGAGTCGGGCATCCGCAGCGGCATGGAAGCGGCCGAGCTGGACGCCGCGGGACAGCCCCTCGAACCGCGCGCCGTCGACCGTGACATCCCGTTCCAGATCTCGGCGGCAGCGGCCCGCGCAGTTCAGGAGAACGGTGGCATTCGCTCCGCGCCGACGCTGCTCAACCTCCTTCAGCAGGCGACCGCCGTCGCCGATCGCACGGAGACCATCACACCCGTGGATCAGCCTGCCGCGCCGCAACGGCACTTCGCCGCGGAGCCCGACCCGCAGGCGCTGGCGCGTCGGCGCAAGGGACTGGTGATCGGCATGAGCGTGGGCGCGGTGATCCTCGTCATCGCGCTCATCGTCCTGGCCACCGTGTTGAGCCGGATGTTCGGTGACGTCGGCGGACCACTCGCAGGGGATGAACTGGGGCTGAACAACCCGCCCAGTTCCAGCAGCACCGCCAACACCGGCGTCGTGAAACCGGTACGGGCGACGGTCTTCTCGCCGGGTGGTGAAGCGGACAACCCGGACGCGGCCAGCCAGGCGATCGACGGCAACCCGGCGACGGCGTGGACCACGGACACGTACAGCGACCCGGTGCCCTTCCCGAACTTCAAGGACGGCGTCGGGCTAATGCTGCAGCTTCCACAACCCACCGCGCTGGCGTCGGTGACGTTGAGCCTCAACAGCACCGGCACCTCGATCCAGATCCGGTCCGCCCAGACCCCGACACCTGCGTCGCTGGACGACACCACCGAGCTCGGCCCGCCGACGGCGATGAAGACCGGTTCCAACACCATCACCATCGCCAACCCGACACCGACGTCGAACGTGCTGGTGTGGATCACGACGCTGGGCACCGTGGGCGGCAAGAGCGAGTCGGCGATCTCGGACATCACCCTCAAGGCCGCCTCCTAACGCACCATCCCCAGGCCGGTGGCTGGCTGGTTTTCTACGTCTGCGCTGTTCAGCGACCCGCGTGGGAGCCGCCACGCCCAGCGCGGTCAAGAAGTGTCAAGCGGGTGGTCCTGGGTTGATTAAGGTTCGGCTGTGGGCAACTTCGGGGGAATTGCCGACCCAGACCGGTCGGATGCCGAGCTGCTCGCCGCGCACGTCGCCGGCGATCGCTACGCCTTCGAGGAACTGTTCTACCGCCATCACCGGCAGCTGTACCGGCTCGCCCAGGTCAGCAGCCGCACTCCCGAGGACGCCGCCGACGCGCTCCAGGACGCCATGCTCTCGGCACACCGCAGCGCACCGAGGTTTCGCCATGACGCGTCGGTCAGCAGCTGGCTGTACCGGATCGTGGTCAATGCCTGCCTGGATCGGCTGCGCCGCAACAAGTCTCACCTCACCACCGCGCTGGAGGAGGACACCTGCCACGTCGGCGATCCGACGCCGCGGGTGGATACGGCCCTGGTGGTCGAACGCGCACTGATGCGCCTGCCGGTCGAGCAGCGCGCCGCCGTCGTGGCGGTCGACATGCAAGGGTTCTCCGTCGCCGAGACTGCCCGGGTTCTCGGCGTCCCCGAAGGCACGGTCAAGAGCAGATGCTCGCGGGCGCGCGCCAAACTCGCCGAGACGCTCGACTACTTCGCGCCGGTCGTTACTGACTCTGCCGAACCCTGGTGTCCGGCTGCGGCACCTGAATGATGCCGGGGCCGTTGACGACCTGTGACAGGCAGCCGGGAACGTTACGACAGGCGATGATCGCGCCCGCGCCTGGAGACGAACCCGGCACGGTAACCGGCGCATTGGGGATCCCGCACGTCTGCAGATACGGGTTGAACGGCTGGATGAACTGGCTGCAGGGAGCGGCGGAGGCGGTGCCCGCTCCGAAGCCCATCCCAACGCCAGCCCCGACCGTGAGGCCGGTCGCGACGGCTAGCGCTCCGACACCGAACGTCACAGCCGATCCGATCGCGAGGAGCGTGCGTCGTTGCCCAGCCATGATGATCCTTTCCCAGGCCGCGCAGCGGCCACTTCCAGCATCCCCCTTTAATCAACGCCGGTGACCATTACGACCATTCCCTAGACTGCCCGGAGGTGATCGCCGATTGGCGCCAGTCGCGGGAACGCGGACCACGGGAGTGACAGTGAACGACGACACGGACGGGCCGCCGGCCCCGATTCCGCTGGCGCTGCTCGCCGATCTTCAAGCCGGACTGCTCGACGACGACACCGCCGCCATTCTCCGCCGCCGCGTCAGCGACGATCCGGAGCAGGCCCACCGGATGGACGGGCTGGACCGGGTCCGGCGCGATCTCGCCGACCTGGGGACCGATCCGGCCTCCGCCCCTGACGCGCCCGCCGCGGTTACGGCGCGGGTTGCCGCCGCGCTGCGAGCCGAGCCGCCGCCGCTGCACCGCATCGTCGGTTCGACCACCATGACCGCGGCCCATGCGGCCCGCGGATCGGGCCCCCGATTCCGGGTCGCCGCGGCCGCGGTCGGCGCCGGCGCCGCGCTGATCGCGGCAGGCGTGGGCACGGTGATGCTGCTGCACACGCCCGGCCGCACGCCGACGACGGACCCGACCGCTGAGCGCATCACCGTGTCGAACCCGGTGGGCGGCCTACCCATGACCGATCCGGAAATCCTGGAGTTACTCCGTCGACCACCCGCCCTCGGACCGCTGGCCGATCCGCAGCGCCGCGCGTCGTGTCTCAGCGGTCTCGGCTATCCGACCTCGGCTGCGGTCCTCGGCGCGCGTCCGCTTGCCGTTGGCGGCAGATCAGGTGTGCTGGTGCTGCTTCCCGGCGACACGTCGCGGGCGGTGAACGCCGTTGTGGTCGCGCTCAACTGCAGTTCGGTCGACACCGGACTGCTCGCTGAACGGGTGGTGACCCGGCCATGACGCGTCCCGGCCAACCGCGGGGAACAGCCGGGCTTACGCTGGTGTTATATGCGTGCCAAACGCGGATGGCCACGCAGGGGCAGAAAGGCGGACATGACCTCGACTCCCACGGTGCATGACGTGATCATCATCGGTTCCGGCCCTGCCGGGTATACGGCGGCCATCTACGCCGCGCGTGCCCAGCTCAAGCCGCTGGTGTTCGAAGGCGTCCAGTTCGGCGGAGCCCTGATGACCACCACCGAGGTGGAGAACTACCCAGGGTTCAAGGAAGGCATCACCGGCCCCGAGCTGATGGAGGAGATGCGCGAACAGGCGCTGCGCTTCGGCGCCGACATGCGCATGGAGGACGTCGACGAGGTGTCGCTCGCCGGGCCGGTCAAGACGGTCACCGTCGGTGACGAGACCTACCAGGCCCGCTCCGTGATCCTCGCGATGGGCGCGGCCGCGCGGTACCTCGGTGTGCCCGGCGAGCAGGAGCGCATCGGCACGGGTGTCAGCACGTGTGCCACCTGCGACGGCTTCTTCTTCCGCGACCAGGACATCGCGGTGATCGGTGGCGGCGACTCGGCGATGGAGGAGGCCATCTTCCTCACCAAATTCGCCCGTACCGTCACGCTGACCCATCGCCGCGAGGAGTTCCGCGCCTCCAGGATCATGCTCGAACGGGCCAAGGCCAACCCGAAGATCACGATCCTCACCAACACCGCGGTCACCGAGGTCGAGGGCGAACCCAAGGTCACCGGATTACGGCTGCGCGACACCGTGACCGGCGAGGAGTCCAAGCTCGCCGTTACCGGCGTGTTCGTCGCCATCGGCCACGATCCCCGCTCGGCGCTGGTCCGCGGCCAGGTCGAGCTCGACGACGAGGGCTACGTGAACGTGGTGGGCCGCACCACCCGTACGTCGATCGACGGCGTGTTCGCCGCGGGCGACCTCGTCGACCACACCTACCGCCAGGCCATCACCGCTGCCGGTATGGGGTGTTCCGCCGCCATCGACAGCGAGCGCTGGCTCACCGACAACGATTGATTGAAACGCGTTGACCCGCCCTACGATTTCCCAACGAAGGAGCACCCCAATGAGTGACACCAAGGCGACGGTCGCCGTCACCGACGAATCGTTCTCGGATGACGTGCTGTCCAGCAGCACTCCGGTGCTGGTCGACTTCTGGGCCACCTGGTGCGGACCGTGCAAGATGGTCGCTCCGGTGCTCGAAGAGATCGCCAGCGAGAAGGCGGGCCAGCTGACCGTGGCAAAGATCGACGTCGACGCGAATCCGGCCACCGCTCGGGACTTCCAGGTGGTGTCCATCCCGACGCTGATCTTGTTCAAGGATGGCGCCCCGGTGAAGCGCATCGTGGGGGCAAAGGGCAAGGCTGCGCTGCTGCGCGAGCTCGCAGACGTCGTCTAGCGACCCGGGTCGCCAGGTTGACCCCTGGCCTGTAGGTTTCCGGATCTTCGGGGGCGTCTGCGACAATGATTTCCAGCATGTCTTGCAATCGCCAGCGTTGATTCGCTGCCATCCGTGACCCGAGAGGCCAGGTATGTCGAGTCTGCGTCGCGGTGACCGGGGCGGCTCCGTCACCGAGATTCGGGCGGCCCTGGGAGCGCTTGGGATCATCGACAGCCCCGACTCGGATCTCACCACCGGCAAGCACGTGGCGCTCGACGCCTTCGACGACGAGCTCGACCAGGCCGTCCGCGCGTTCCAACAGCATCGCGGACTGCTCGTCGACGGCGTCGTCGGTGAAGCCACCTACCGCGCGCTCAAGGAAGCGTCCTACCGACTCGGGGCCCGCACCTTGGCCCATCAGTTCGGGGCGCCGATGTACGGCGACGACGTCGCCACCCTGCAGGCCCAACTGCAAGACCTCGGTTTCTACACCGGCCTCGTCGACGGACACTTCGGCCTGCAGACGCACAACGGGCTGATGTCCTACCAACGGGAGTACGGGCTCTACCCGGACGGCATCTGCGGCCCGGAGACGTTGCGCTCCTTATACTTTCTGGGTTCCCGTGTCACCGGCGGCTCGCTGCACGCCATCCGCGAGGAAGAACTGGTCCGGCGCTCGGGTCCGCGCCTTTCGGGCAAGCGGGTGATCGTCGATCCGGGTCGCGGCGGCGACGACCACGGCCCGATCATGCAGGGCCCGTCGGGTCCCATCAGCGAGGCAGACATCCTGTGGGACTTGGCAAGTCGCCTCGAGGGCCGGATGACCGCGATCGGCATGGAGACGTTCCTGTCCAGGCCCGTCGGTCGCAGCCCCTCGGACGCCGAACGGGCGGCCACGGCCAACACCGTCGGCGCCGACCTCATGATCAGCTTGCGTTGTGCTGCCCTGCCCGGGGCGGCCGCCAACGGCCTGGCTTCGTTTCACTTCGGCAACTCGCACGGCTCGGTATCCACCATCGGCCGCAATCTCTCCGACTTCATTCAACGAGAAGTCGCGGCGCGCACCGGATTACGTGACTGTCGCACCCACGGCCGGACATGGGACTTGCTCCGGTTGACCCGGATGCCGACCGTTCAGGTAGACATCGGCTACCTCACCAATCCCCACGATCGCGATCTGCTGGTGTCACCACAGACCCGTGACTGGATCGCCGAGGGCATCCTGGCTGCGGTGAAGCGGCTCTACCTGCTCGGCAAGAACGACCGGCCCACAGGCACGTTCACGTTCGCCGAGCTGCTGGCCCACGAGCTGTCGGTGGAACAGGCCGGCCGCGCCGCGCAGGCCTGACGGTCCGCTACACGCACGGCACTGCGCCGGCACCCACCGGGCGCAGTTGGGCACTCTCCAGCAGGCGCTCCAACGCTGCCTCCACGTCAGCCTTCCAGCCCAGCCCCTGCTCCAGTTCGAGACGCAGTCGGGGGAAGTAGCGATGCGGGGCGATGACCTCGAACCCGACGTCGCCGAGGAAGTCCGCGTCGACGATGCATTGCTCGACCGAGCAGTCGCCGAGCACCTCGATCGCGGGACGCAGGTCGGGTGGCACCAGCCGCGGGTCGCTGAGTTCGGCGGCCTCGGCCGTCCGTCCGAACGCCTCCAACGCTTTGACGCCGCGGCGGACGAGGTCCCCCACCACCGACGCGATCAGGCCGCGCGGCAGTCCGTCGGGATCTTCGGCCGCTTCGATGCCGATCGAGGTGAGTAGGACGGCATCCGCACTCACTGGACCGCTGGGGAACAGCCGGGCCCGCGGCACGGCGCGCGGCGGCGCGTAGAACGCATAGCCCAGGCATGGCGCGTCATCCGTTGACTGGCCGTCGGGATCACATTGCACGGCGATCTGACCGCACGACCCCCACTCGAGCATCACCATCGACAGCCAGGCTTCCTTCTCGAACTCCGGGTCTGCGAGGTGGTCTTCACCCGGCAATGTCGACGGATCGACTTCCCAGAACACGCAGCGGCGCGCGTGTTTGGGCAGCTGCTCGAAGGCTTCGAGCCGCAGCGGCATGATTCGTGCCGACACTAGAGTCCCCGGTTCTCAGACGGTCCAGACATCCTCGGTTGCCCCTCCAGGATAGTGAAGCCCGTCGCGACGGGTTTCCTTTCGGCGCCGACGTTCGCCGCAAACCCCATCCATTCTTCCCGTCGCTTCGCTCGCCCCGTCCGGAGTCGAATCCCATTGGTGCGCAACGCGTTTCCTCCTCGGAGTGACGGCGGCAGCGGCTCGACGGAACCGATGTGTCACAGTGACGTAATTACGCCGTGTGGTGGGTCACGGTTTGGTCGCGTTCATCAAATCCACTATTCGCTGCAGGTCTTCGACCGAGCCGAACTCCACCACGATCTTCCCTTTTCGTTTGCCGAGGCTCACCGTCACCCGTGTGTCGAACGCAGACGACAGCTTCTCAGCAACGTCTTGGAGCCCCGGCATCTGGATCGGCTTGCGGCGCGGGGCCGGCGGTGCGATGGCTCCGTCGCGGTTGGCCAGCGTGACCGCCTCCTCCGTCGCGCGGACGGACAACCCCTCCGCGACGATCCGGGCGGCCAACTCCTCCTGCCTTTCCTGTCCGCCCTCGAGAGCGAGCAGCGCGCGGGCGTGCCCGGCCGACAACACCCCGGCTGCCACCCGCCGCTGCACCGCGATGGGCAGCCGCAACAACCGGATCATGTTGGTGATCACCGGCCGCGACCGGCCGATGCGGGCGGCGAGCTCGTCGTGCGTCACGCTGAACTCGTCGAGCAGCTGCTGATAGGCCGCCGCCTCTTCCAAGGGGTTCAGCTGTGCCCGGTGGATGTTCTCGAGAAGGGCGTCGCGCAGCATGCTGTCGTCGGCGGTTTCGCGGACGATCGAGGGGATGGTTGCGAGCCCGGCCTCCTGGGCAGCCCGCCACCGCCGCTCCCCCATGACGAGTTGGTATCGCGGCGCGTTGCCGTCCGACTCGATCGCGCGAACAACGATCGGCTGCATGAGACCGAACTCGCGAATCGAGTGCACGAGCTCCGCCAGTGCGTCGCCGTCGAACACCTGGCGCGGCTGCCGTGGGTTCGGTTCGATCGCTGCGGGATCGATCTCGCGGTACACCGCGCCCACCTCGGAGACGAGGTTCGGCGGGGCTCCGCCCAACACCACGTCGGCCGCCGCATCGCCCATTCGCGGGCCCATCTTGCCGGGCTCGTGGTCGATCGGTCCGGTGGGAATGAGCGATGCGAGTCCGCGGCCGAGACCGCTCTTCTTGCGTGACGGCTGTGTCATGCGTGTCCTTTCCGTCCTGTGTCGGCACGCTCCGCAAGCTCCCGGCTGGCGTCGAGATAGCTCATCGCCCCGCGCGAGCCCGGGTCGTAGTCGAGGATCGTCATGCCGTAACCCGGCGCCTCGGAAACCTTGACGCTGCGCGGGATGACGGTGCGCAACACCTTGTCCCCGAAGTGCGACCGGACGTCCGCCGCGACCTGATCCGCGAGCTTGGTCCGGCCGTCGTACATCGTGAGGATCACGGTGGTGACCTCCAGGTGCGGGTTGAGGTGAGACTTCACCATCTCGATGTTGCGCAGAAGTTGGCCCACCCCCTCGAGGGCGTAGTACTCGCACTGGATCGGGATCAGCACCTCGGGCGCCGCCACGAGGGCATTGATCGTGAGGAGGCCCAGCGACGGGGGGCAGTCGATGAAGACGTAGTCGAAGTCGTGTTCCTGAAGTCCGGCCAGCGCGTTGCGCAGTCGGCCCTCCCTGGCAACCATGCTGACCAATTCGATCTCGGCGCCGGCCAGGTCGATGGTCGCCGGAACGCAGTAGAGGCGTTCGTTGTGAGGGCTGCGCTGTAGTGCCTCCCCCAACGAGATCTCGCCGATCAACACCTCGTATGACGACGGCGTGCCTTCCCGGTGCTCGATGCCGAGTGCGGTGCTGGCATTGCCCTGCGGGTCGAGGTCGATCACGAGCGTGTTGAGTCCCTGCAGGGCAAGTGCCGCCGCGATGTTGACCGCGGTGGTGGTCTTCCCGACACCCCCCTTCTGATTCGCGATCGTGAAGACGCGCTGCCGCGCCGGTCGCGGAAGCTGCTTGGCTTTGGCCGCGTGCAGGATCCGGACCGCGCGCTCGGCCTCGGCGCCGATCGGGGTGTCTTCGCCCGCGTCGTCCTTCCACGCGCCTTCGCGATCGGAAGTCCATGTTTCACGTGAAACATGGGGCGGCGGTATTCCGTCGCGCGCCAGTTCCCCGTCATGCGACGGTGTCATGCCCTGCTCCTGCCCGACGGCCCCTTGGGGCTCGACCGTGAGATCCGCTTCCCGCGTCGCGCCACGACCACGGTGGCGGGTGGAGTCAAATAGTCCACGCCACATTTCACCACCCCTATGTCCACCGCACCCAACGAGCTCATCACCCGCCGATGCTCGCCAACTTCAACCTCGGCTCGCTCGCCCTTCATGGCCAGCATCCGTCCGCCCTCGCGCAACAGCGGCAAGGACCACCTCGCCAACTTGTCCAAGGAAGCAACCGCCCTCGACGTGACGACATCCAACTCCCCCAGTTCCCGTCGGACGTCTCGCTCCTCGGCTCGGCCGCGCACCACGACGACGTCGAGGCCCAAGTCATCCACGACTTCCTTGAGGAACTCGGCGCGGCGAAGCAGCGGCTCGACCAGAATGACGCGGGCGCGGGGACGGGCGAGAGCGAGCGGGATGCCGGGCAGTCCAGCCCCGCTGCCGACGTCCGCCACCGTCTCATCGTCCTCTACGAGTTCGGCCACCGCGGCACTGTTGAGCACGTGTCGGTCCCACAGCCGTGGTACCTCCCCCGGGCCCAGAATGCCGCGCTCGATGCCGGCTCCGGCGAGGATCCCCGCGTAGCGCTCGGCGAGGTCCAGCCTCGTGCCAAACACAGCAGCGGCCACGGATGGCGCATCCGGAGCCTCGCCATGTTTCACGTGAAACATCCTCCGGATCCGCCACCGGGCCGCTGCATGAGAACTACATAGATGTAACTCGGGTCGATCAGTCAAGCAGCACGACGACTCGGCGAGACGGCTCAGCGCCCTCGCTTTCGCTGTGCACACCGTCCACGGCGGACACGGCGTCGTGCACGATCTTGCGCTCGAACGGCGTCATGGGATCGAGTTGTTCACGCTCACCGCTCTCCAGCACCCGGTGTGCCACCCGGTCGCCCAACGCGGCCAACTCGTCCCGACGACGACGACGCCACTTGGCGATGTCGAGCATCAGTCTGCTCCGCTCACCGGTCTTCTGGTGCACCGCGAGGCGGGTCAGTTCCTGGAGCGCGTCGAGCACCTCGCC
>Ga0193743_1001111_pt1 | contig 20508 bp, 19 predicted proteins | sample L2c2metaG_FD_143038 | JGI IMG/M metagenome (GOLD analysis project Ga0193743, IMG submission 143038) | Soil microbial communities from a riparian zone of the East river system, Colorado, United States - L2c2 | ecosystem: Environmental > Terrestrial > Soil > Riparian zone | place: USA: East River... | reverse complement strand
GTACCAGCGACATGCCGCGTCCGCTGAAGCGGCTGATCGTTGTGCCCAGCGAGTCATCCGGCTTGGCCACGTGGAAGCTGCGCTGCATAATGCCCTGCACGTAGCCGTTGCCCTCGGCGCGCAGCGCATCCGCAATCACCTGCCGGCTCACCACCCCCACCACGTTGCGCCCGCGCACCACCGGGAAATCATCCTGCAGCGAGTGGATGGCTTTCGCCAGCGCGTCCTCCAGCGTGTCCGACGGCGACAGCAAAGAGAAGTCGGTCAGCATAATGTCGCGCATGGAAACCGTATCGACCACGCTCTGAAAGACCGCTCCCTGGTCCTCAAGCTGCGCACCGATGAAGACGAAGAAGCCGGCCGTTGCCAGCCACATGTTGGGCAGCAGAATGCCCAGCAGGATGGCGATGACCCCGATCATCAGTCCCAGTCCCGCGGCCGCCCTCGCTGCCTGCACCCGTCCCTGCACCCGCGTGAACTGACTGCGCAGAACGCGTCCGGCGTCCAGCGGATAGGCGGGCAACAGATGCAGCGCTCCAAGGAATGCATTCAGCCACACGAAGGAGCGGATCAGATGCGCCGGGGTGATCAGCGGCCGCGCCATTAGGTCGAACGTCGGAGCGGCGCCCACAATCGTCATCACGCATAGCAGCGCCATCGAAAGGCTGACCAGCGGCCCTACCAGCGCCATCTTGATCTGCATCGAAAGCTCGTTCGAACGCTCGACACTTTCCGCATTCGCAAACGACATCAGGCCGCCGATCGGCAGCAGCAGTATGCTCCGAATCTGCAGCCCGTAATACGCCGCCGCGATCGCCCGCCCGATCTCCCGCACCAGCACAGCGAAAAACAGCAGCACCCAGAGCATGAAGCCGTGCCACTGCGGCATTTGCATCATGCTTGCGTAGCCCATGCACACGCCCAGCAGCAACAGGAAGAAGGTATGGATTCGAATATCCATTCCCCACCAGCGCCCCAGCGGAAATGACCAGCCACGCATCGTCGTTCCTTGCTCGTTTCAGATGAATTGCCGCGTTCTTATCCCAAGCCCAGCGATTTTGTATCCCACACTGTAGGACCCATCGCGCTCATGCGGCAGTTCGCGGTCCTGCCCCGCATTCAATTGTATGCGAGCGCCTAACCCCCCTGTTCTGCACAACGCAGTCCTAAGCGTGAGCGACCGGAGAGAGCGAACCCAGTAATGCGCCAAAGGCGCAATCGCCCCGGACGGCCAGTCCGTGTTCTTCTGTCTCCATGCGTGTCATCGCCGGCACTTATCGCGGCCGTCCGCTCACCGCACCGCGCGGCATGGCGACCCGCCCTACCAGCGATCGCCTGCGCGAAACACTCTTCAACGTTCTCGCGCCGCAGATCGAAGGCGCCCGCTTCGCCGATCTCTACGCCGGTACCGGCGCTGTCGGCATTGAGGCGCTGAGCCGTGGTGCAGCGCACGTTACATTTGTCGAGAACGCCGCCAGCGCGCTCGCCGCCCTGCGCGCAAACCTCGCAGCACTCAAAATCCGCAGCGGCTTTCAGCTCGAGGAGCGCAGTGTCTCGCTCGCGTTGCGCAATCTGGCCGTGCGCAACACTGCCGTGAGCAATGTAGCCGGTCGCGATCCGCACTTCACCCTCGTCTATCTCGACCCGCCATGGGAGGATGCTGCGGCCTACGCGCAGTCGCTCAACCTGCTTGCCAAATCGGACGCCGCGCTGCTCGCCCCTGAAGTCATCGTCATCGCCGAACACGCCCGCCGCGGATCTGCCACTCTGGCAGATACCTATGGGCCGCTGCATCGCTATCGCCTGTTGGATCAAGGCGACGCCGCGCTCAGCTTCTATCGCATGACATCCGGTTAAAACCGCGGCCCACCCGTATGCTTCCCGGTAGCCAGGTCGACCACGAACTCCACCTCTGTGTCTGTCCGCATCTCCCATCCCCAGCCGCGGAGTTCTGTCGCCGAGGCCTCGCCCAGCCGGACGCCCTCCCATGAGACCCGCGCCGTCTGCCACAGCCGCCCCGCCCTGCCCCACGCCTCCACCGAGTGAAAGCTCACGAAGACCAGCAGGCCGGCCTCCGGAATGGGCCGCACCTCGGTCACCGGCCGATACCCGAGCTGCTGCCAGCGCTCCGGCGCGCGGCTGTCGATCATGTATCCGTATCCCCCCGCCAGCGCGCACACCGTCGCCGGATCGGGACAGCTCCACACGCCAGTCGGCACCGCTGGACTCGCAAAACCAAGCGCGCAGGTAGCCAGAAAAGCCTCCCCCTCCACCGGGTGCACCATCAGTTCCAGCGCACCGCGCTCCACCTCTTCCACCTCTGCCGGGTACACAAGATGCCGCCGTGGCAAGATCACCGGCCGCGCATCAAGCGCCTCTGCCGTCCACTCCGCCCGAAAACTCCGGTCCATCCTGATGGCCATCTGACTCATCTCTCTTTTGTACGAATCCCTCTGTGCAAATCCCCTGTGCGAATCTAACAAGTACACCGCCCCCCTGCGGATAGCCCTCAGCAACGCCAGGAGGTCACCATGCTCGCCCTCGTCCAGACGCTCTACACTGCGGAAGTCATTGCAAAGAATGGCCGCAACGGCCACGTCCGCAGTTCAGACGGCAGTGTTGACCTCGATCTTTCCGCTCCGCCCGCGCTCGGCGGCACCGGCAAGCCGGGCGCAAATCCGGAACAGCTCTTCGCTGCCGGCTATTCCGCCTGCTTCATCGGCGCCATGCAATACCAGGCCATGCAGCAAAAGCTCAGGCCCGGCGACATTACCATCGACGCCAAGGTCTCCATCGGCCCCGCCGAGGGTGACAACGGATTCACCCTCGCCGTCGCCCTCGACGTCCACGTCGCCGGCCTCCAGCAGGATGCCGCCGAAAAGCTCGTGGCCGACGCCCACCGCACGTGTCCCTACTCCAACGCCACCCGCGGCAACATCCTGGTAAAGCTCACCGCGCACGGCGGCGCCTAGCAGGACCGTTCCTCCCCATCCTGAGCACGCGAAGGGGGAACGGTGGGTGCTCATTCAGGTCACGAGTGCCCGCCAAGACCTCCCTGACTCCTGCGATACGGGAACCTGCCCGCATCGCGGCGCGTACCACCCTGCATGCCCGGGATTCTGAGCGATCTGTCGGGCGCGGGCGCAAGCAGGATAGAGCGAAATTCCCCGGTGTAACGCGAAGCAACGGAGGCTGATGCGGCTTTTCCCCCAGGAAAAGCCGCTCTGCACGGAACTCAGTGGAACATAGCAATGGGAATCCGCCCTCCATGATGTCAGGCAAGAGTCCGACTGTCATCAGGCCTGTTCGGCGGGACAAAGCCTGCACCGCCGATCCTGGTTCCGTCACACTTACTCTCGTTCCGCTCGACGATGTTCCGCTCTATGATGAAAACGCTCCTGACCACCGCGCTCCGCCATCCCCTGAGCTGCCGACTTCCATGACCAGCAAGACCGCAACCCGTCTGCTCTACCTCGCCTTCGGTCTCTTCATCGTGGCGAGCATGACCTTTTACGTTATGCAGTCCTTGGGCGCCTTCCAGGAATTGGAACATCGCGGCGAACATGCCCGCATTCCTTTCCTCGTGGATGACGACCTGCTCACCATCAGCAACCTGGAACATGAGGCCACGGCCGCTGGTCTCAAGCAAGGTGACCGGTTGCTTGAAATTCATGGCGAGCCGTATCGCAACAAGCGTCAGCTCGTCGCGATCAGCGGCGGCGGCAAAAACTTTGTTTCTGCGGGAAAGACACTCTCCATGGTGGTACGGCGCGCAGATGGCAGTGTGCACCGCGCAGAAGTCCATACCGTCGCAGGCAAGCCTTCGCAGAAGACCTTCAATTTCGAATGGGCCCTCAACCTCCTGCAACTTCTGCCGCCGATCATCTGCCTGCTGATTGGCTACTGGGTCGTTGCTGCGCGCATCCGTGACCCAAACGCATGGCTGCTGCTGGTACTCTTTGCGTTTCCTTCGGTGCTTTTCTCTGCACCACACTGGTGGCCCGATCCCTGGGCCTTGCCACTTCGCGCATGGTTTGACGCGTTGCAGGTTTTGGGAACCCCGGCTCTATTTCTTTTCGGGATCTATTTCCCGGAACGCTGGCGCGTGGATCGCCGATTCCCCTGGGCAAAGTGGCTCGTCCTGGTCCCGCTCGTCGTCGGCCTCGTGCTCTATGCGACGGTCCTGTACATCGAGAATTTCGCCGCAGTTGAGCATGGGGATCTCAGCGCGCGCCTGTCTCCCTGGATTGATCACATCCTCAACCCACTCAACCTGATATGCGTCCTCATCTATGTTGCTGCGCTTGTCGATAAGCTGCGCTCCGCCACCACCGCGGATGCCCGGCGCCGCATGCAGGTGCTCACCTTCGGGTCGGTCATCGGAATCGGCTCATTGCTTGTTGTCTTTGTGCTCCTCCCGCATTTCGGCATAGCGCCCAGCCAGCGTCCATGGCTGGCGCTGCCGGCCTTCCTGCTCTTCTTCGCCGCGCCCTTCTCCTTTGCCTACGTCGTCGTGGTGCAGCGCGCGCTGGACGTCCGCCTGCTCGTCCGCATGGGCACCAGGTACGCGCTCGCCCGCTATACGCTGCTGGTTGCGGAGTTCGCCGTCGTCGCCTTCATCATCGTCCGCTTCGTCTTTCCCCTGATCCGGCACAAGGAAGACCTCCCCGTCGCCATCCCGGTCCTCATCCTCATCGCCGCCGGGCTCATCAAGCTCTTCGCCGCGCATGACTCCATCAGCCACCGCCTGCAGCGCTGGCTCGATCGCAAGTTCTTCCGCGAGGCCTACGACGCCGAGCTGGTGCTCAGCGAGCTATCTGACCAGGCCCGCCGCTTCACCGAAGCCGGTCCGCTCGTCGATACCGTCACCCGCCGCATCTCCGAGGTACTCCACGTCTCGCGCATCGCCGTCTATCTGCGCCATGGCCGCAGCTTTGGCATCCAGCACTGCATCGGCGTCGCCGACGATGTGCCGAAGCGCTTCGAGGAGAGCTCCTCCACTGTCCGCAACCTCGCGCGCTCCAACCAGCCCGCCACCCTCTACCGCGAAAATCCCGACGGCTGGTTCCTCCTCGCCGACGACCGCGAACGTCAGGCGCTCGATACCCTCGGCGCTGAGCTGTTGCTTCCTCTCGCCGGCCGCGAGCGCCTGCTCGGCTTCATCAGCCTCGGTTCGAAGCGTTCGGAGGAGCCCTACACCCCCTCCGATCTGCGCCTGCTCCAATCCGTCAGCACCCAGGCCGGCCTCGCGCTCGAAATCAGCACGCTCGTCCACTCCCTCGCCAGCGAGGCAGCGCGCCGCGAACGCATCGACCGCGAAATCGAGATCGCCCGCGAGGTGCAGGAGCGCCTCTTCCCGCAGCAACTTCCCACCCTGCCGGGCCACACCATCCACGGCGCGTGCCGTCCCGCGCAGGGCGTTGGCGGCGACTACTACGACGTGCTCATGCTCGACGACGGCTCGCTCGGTCTCGCCATCGGCGATGTCTCCGGCAAAGGCATCTCTGCCGCCCTGCTCATGGCCAGCCTGCGCGCCTCGCTCCGCGGCATGACCATGGATGGCCCCGCGGACCTGGCGCGGCTCATCTCCCGCGTCAACCGGCTGGTCTTCGAATCCTCCGCCGACAATCGCTACGCCACCTTCTTCTTCGGTATCTATCAGCCGGTCAATCGTCTGCTGCGCTACGTCAACGCCGGCCATAACCCGCCGTACGTCATTCGCGGCAACGAGATCCACGCCCTGGAAGGGGGCGGCCCCGTCATCGGTCTTTTGCCCGACGCGCTCTACGAGGAATGCCATCTGATCCTCCAGCCCGGCGACCTGATGCTTGCCTACACCGATGGCATCAGCGAGGCGCTCAATCTGCAGGACCAGGAATGGGGTGAGGACCGCATGGTCGCCGCTGCCCGCGCCCATCTGCCCGAAAACGCCAGCACCATCCTCCGCCACATCGTCACGGAAGCCGACCGCTTCGCCGCCACAGCGCCGCAACACGACGACATGACCCTGCTGCTGATGAAGCTCGAACACGCCGCCGCATAATTGTCGCAGTGGGAGATGTTTATCATCTATCAAGCAGCTCGATTAACGATCATGGCTGGAAGGGGTCGAATCATGCGCTCTATGTACATTGCGCTACTAGTGTGCCTACTGACATTTAATGCAACAGCATCGGATCAGAAGGTGAAATCTCTCTCCGCTCTGCCGGAAGGTTTTTCCTTTAATGGCACTTGGGACTGCACTGGTTCCTTCCGTAACCAGAAGCTGCATCGAGCCACCTTCACAGGCGCGGCATCCTGGGAGGCAAATGGTTGGAACTCACCGAACAGGATGTTGAACCGGCCACCGGATACATGGCCAAGTACCTCATCGGCTACGACTCCCAGCAGAACCATCTCGTCGAGTTCGACGCCAACAACTTCGGCGCCGCAACCTACACCAGCGCCGATGGATGGCAGAACCAGGTGCTCACCATGACCTCTTCCATCTCCGACGACACCAAAGCGCCCTATGCCGCCAACCGCTTTCTCTACTCCATCACCGGCGCGGATACCTTCGCGGTCGATTGGCAGATCAGCAAGACCGCCACCCTGCGCTGGACTCCCGCAGACCACCTGGCCTGCAAAGAACGACTACACGGCTGAGTGGTCTTCACTGCGAAGCGCGCGCGCTTGGCAGTCGAGCACAGACCCCATACTCGCGGCACCATCGTTCCAGCGCCCGCGCAGCCAGCGATTCATCGGCTCGGAATAGATTCGCGCCACCGCCTCGCCCAGCAGACCGGCGATGACGAGAACCCCGATAAAGAACGGCGGCACCGCCCACATCGCGCTGCCCGTCGCCGTAAATGCCCCAGCCAGCGCGATCACCACAAACATATGCGTCAGATAGATCTCGTAGCTGCGCTGCCCCGCACGCAGCAGCGGCGCAAATACGCGCGGACTGCGCCATCCGGTCTGCGCCGCAACCGCGATCAGCAAGCTCGCTCCAATGCCAACAACGCTCATGTACAACCCTGTGCGCTCCGGGATCCACGCGTACGCGGTCCGCGAAAAGACCAGGCAGAACATCAGCAGCGCACCGCCCACGCCGCCCAGCAGCCACAGCCGCGTACGCGAAAGCCTGCGTCCGTGGAGTGCGATTGCCGTCAGGCATCCCATCGCAATCGCATCCATGCCGCCAAGATACGAATACTCCCGCCACACCGGGTTGCCATGCGTCAGCACCGAGCGCCCGAATGGCCCCAGCACCACAAATGCCAGCAGCAGCGCGATCAGCAATCTGCCCCGCCCAAGCAATCTGCACACCCACGGGAAAGCCAGGTAGAAGGTCTCCTCCACCGACAGTGACCACAGAATGTCCCAGTTGCCCGGCAGGTATCCGCGGCTCGCCTCCAGCCAATTCACATGGAAAGTGAGCGCCGCAACCAGCGCGCGTCCCAGCCCACCGGTCTCAGCCGAAACCACGAAGTGCCGCACGTGCATTAGGTGCAGCAAGCTCAAAATCGCCAGCAGCCCCAGCAGCAACGGCGCGATGCGCGCAAAGCGCAGCAGGTAAAAATCCGCGACGGAGACCCGGTCGAGACTCTTCCAACGCCGCAGCGAAGTAGCGGTGATCAGGAATCCCGAGACAGCAAAGAAGATCTGCACGCCCTGCTGCCCATTCCATACCAGCGAAGAAACCAGTCGCTTAGGAAGGCCGCGCGTATATGGAACATCCGCAAACAGCAACTGCATGTTGACGTGGTTCATCAGCACGAAGAAGATCGCCAGCCCGCGCAATAGATCCACACCATCCAACCGCGACCAGCTTCGCGCCTCATCCCTCACTTCAGCCATGCCGCATTATGCAGTACCGCGCGGTCTCATCCTGAGCGCAGCGAAGGACCTGCAGTTTGCTCGAAGCCGGGTGCCCCACATCTCGCGTTTGAGATGTGGGTTTTACGCCACCACAATGGGAGATGGTCAGGTCGCCAACGGCAATAACGTGAGCGACCAAAGGGAGCGAACCGAACGACTCGCGCCAGCGGCGCGATTGCCCCGGACGGCTAGTCCGCTAAAAGGCCGCAGCCGCACGCTCTGCAACACTCTTCACACCCAGCCCCAGCGCCGAGCCCTCTTCCATCAGCGGAACGATCTTGTCGAACTCCGGTCCCGAGTGAGCCCCGGTCAGCACGATGCGCACCGGATGAAACAGCTCTTTTCCCTTCGCGCCGGTCTCCGCCTTTACCTCATTCATCAGCGCCTTGAAGCGCTCCGCCGTCATCGGTCCCGGCTCCGCCATCGCGCGCGCAGTGAACGCACCCACCACCCGCTGTCCCATGTCGCTCGTCAGCAGCGCCACGTTCTCCGCATCCGCTTTGGTCCTCGCCGAATCCAGCGCAAACAGAAACGCCGCCTTCGCCGGCAACTGATCCAGATGATCGACGCCCGGCAGCAGCACTGCCACCAGCCGCTCAAACCAATCGGCAATCTCCGTAGTTACCTTTTCACGAGCTCCCAGATAGCCCGCCTGCTCGAAGTACGGCCACGCCAACCGCGCCACCTCCGCAAGCGGCCGCAGCTTCAAATAGTGCCGATTCAGCCAGTCCAGCTTGCCCGTGTCGAAGACCGCCGGCGACGCCGTCACCCGCTCCAGCTTGAACTCCGCTACCAGCTCCTCCGGCGTGAATGTCTCGCGTGTCCCGCCCTCCGCGCCCCAGCCCAGCAGCGCGAGGTAGTTCATCAGCGCCTCCGGCAGATAGCCCATCTCGCGAAAGCTCGCAATCGACGTCGCGCCATGCCGCTTCGAAAGCCGCTCGCGGTCGCTGCCAAGGATGGTTGAAAGATGCGCGAACTCCGGCACCTTCCACCCGAACGCCTCGTAGATCGCCACCTGCTTCGGCGTGTTCGACACGTGATCGTCGCCGCGGATCACGTGCGTGATCTCCATCAACGCATCGTCCACCGCCACCACGTAGTTGTAGACCGGCATTCCGTTCGACCGCACCAGCACCGGATCGCTCACCGCCTCCGCCGGAAACTCCACCTCGCCCCGCACCATGTCATGAAAGCGGATGGGATGCTCCGGAATACGTAACCGTACGACGAACAATTCCCCCGCAGCCGCGCGTTTCCGCGAATCCTCCATCGAAACCGCCCGGCATCGCCCGCTGTACACCTGCGGCAGATGCGCCGCGGTAGCCGCCGCGCGCTCCGCCTCCAGCTGCTCCGGCGTGCAGAAGCAGCGGTACGCCTTCCCCTCCGCCAGCAGCCGCTCCGTATGCTCGGCGTAAATCGGCAGCCGCTCGCTCTGCCGGTAAGGCCCATGCGAACCGCCCATTTGCGGGCCTTCCTCCCAGGTCAGCCCCAGCCAGTGCAGGTCCTCGATCAGCAGCGACTCATACCGCACCTCGGACCGCTCCACATCCGTGTCCTCGATGCGCAGGATCGCCGCGCCGCCATTGTGCTTGGCAAACAGCCAGTTGTAGAGCGCCGTCCGCGCATTGCCCACATGCAGCATGCCGGTGGGTGAGGGCGCAAACCGCACCCGTGGTTTTCTTTGACTTTCCGTCGCAGCCATTCTCTGTCGATGCTATCGCAGCACGCTCCGCCCTTCGCTTTGCTTACAATAAGAACGACACCGCACGAGGAGAGCAAGCATGGCCCACATGGTCCAGGATTCCCGCTACAAGAAAGAGATGGAAGGCCTTGATGAGCCGCCTTTCGACTCCGATTTTGGCAACAAGGTCTACCACAACGTCTCCAAACAAAGCTGGCAGGAGTGGGCCGAGCGCCAGAAGATGCTGCTCAACGAATACCGTCTCCAGCCCTGGACGCGCGAGGCGCAGGAGTTCTTGGTCGAGCAGATGGAGCAGTTCTTCTTCGGCGAAGGCAGCGCCCTGCCCCAGGACTACATCCCACCGGCGGGCTAATTTCGGGGTTCAAATCTCAGCGATTCGACTTTGAGTGGCATTCGGCCGTCTACGATTGTGGTCCTGGAAAGAAGGAGGGCCATTGCGTCGTCCATGGTCATGTCTATGCCCAGCGGCCTTTGTCCTGTGTTGCCAGATCTATTTCTGCGTCACAGCTTCCGCAACCGGGCCATCCGAAGCGTTCTCTCCTCAGGCTCCAGTGGTTCCCTTTTCCAATTCTGTTTCCAATCCTGCGAAAAAAGCAGAGCCGCAACCTCCCAAGCCTGTCGTGATTACGCGGGTCACAGTTGAAGAGTTGCAACAACATCTAATCGCATCCCGCGGTGCATCTGACTCCAATCTTGCACAGCAGCTTTCCAGTCTGGATTTGATTGAACGACTCAGCAGTCAGAGGGTTGCAACAATGACTTCTGAGCTGCGTGGCAAGAAGGCGCGTCAGGCATTGATGGCCATTGCTGACCTATCTGAATTTAACGATCTACCCGAAGCGGAAGTCCCCGCAAATACACCGCCAGACATCACTGCACAAGCAAGCATGATTTCACGCACAGGAGACTATCTCCGCAGGACGATCCTCAAACTGCCGGACTTCACTGCAACGCGAACGGTCGTCAGCTACGAAGAAACCCCGCAATCAGGCGTAGGAGATATGCGGGTCGCTCACCAGCCCCTGTATCTATCGGATCGATATAAGGAAAGGGTGCTCTATCGTGACGGTCACGAGGTTACGAATGCAGCATCCAAGAGCGGTGAAACGCCCGGTCCGGAAGACCGGTACCTCATCACCCGCGGCACCTTCGGTCCATTTCTCGGATGGGTTGCCGATGCGATTGCCGTGCCTGACTCCCTCAAGTGGAGCCGGTGGGAGACAAGCGGAAACCAAGTGCTCGCTGTATTTCGCTATCAAGTCCCCGTCGAGAACTCCCGATTTCAAATAAAAGGCTGCTGTTTGCCCGATGGCGGCGAAGTGAAGGGCTTTATCAAGACCACGGGATATTTTGGTGAGATCTCCATCGATCCACAGAGCGGAGCCGTCCTTCGTCTTGTATTTCGCGCCGATCTCACAGCAATCCCACCCCTCGTCCGGTCCGACATCATGGTTGAGTATGGTCCGGTTGATATCGGAGGCAAGACCTATATCTGTCCCGTACGGAGTGTTTCGCTATGGCGGGGACGATCGATCATTCCTCTCCCAGGCTCGAATGGAAAACTTGGAACCTTCGGGCCCTACGTCACGGCACTCAACGACATGACCTTCGACAACTACCACATATTCAGGTCGGAATCGCGTATTCTGCCCGGCTTCAAACCAGAGCGATAGGAGGTGGGCGCCGGGACATCGAATCTTGATACACTGCTCAGAGCAGACCCAACCTCACCGTCGTCGGGACGTGGCTCAGCCTGGTAGAGCACTCGCTTGGGGTGCGAGGGGTCGGCAGTTCGAATCTGCCCGTCCCGACCAATTCCTTTCAAATTACCCAGCTCCATATCGGCATAATCTCTTTGGAACTGCCGATCCACGAAGCGCCCCAATATCGCGCCGCAGCGCAGCGGACGCAAAAAAGAAGTTTTGCAAGGGAAGTGGCGAAGCCGCGTTCGGCCCGGTCGAATCTGCCCGTCCCGACCAATTCAATTCAAATCGAGTCTTCGCTTCCGGAACGTAAAAGCCGGCTTCGCGATGCTTCTACAGACTCTCGGAAAACGCCCGAAGGCGCTGGTTGTACCCCGCCGGATCATCCCAGAAGGTCCCGTGTCCCGCGTTGGCCACTACATGAATTTGAGCATGGGCCATACCGGCCTTGTGTTGGTCGACAGCGGCTGGTTTCACAACTGCATCCTGCGCCCCATGTGTGATCAGCACCGGCTTGCGGATTCGGGGCAGGAGATCATCATTGTCGAAGGAGCGGGAAAACATCCCCTGACGGACGTACGGGGGAACGGACACGTTATACCCCAGCATCTGGTACAGCTCCTCGGCTGAGAGTTCCTGCAGGAAGCACAGGCGCAATAGCGAGCCGAGGCTGCGCACGCTCTCCTCCACTTCCGTAGCAAAAAAACCCGGCAGGAGGCTGAGAAACTCCGCCGTCATAACCGACGCGGCCTCGTCACTCCCGAGCTTCGTGACACCGCCGATAAAGTTGATCCCGCCGATGTCGCCCTCGCCGTAATGTCGGATGTAGTCGAGGATCACCAGCGGTCCATAGGACCAGCCGCAGAGAATCGGGTGATCAAGTCTCAGAGCCTGTATGGCCGCGTTGACGTCATCCCCCCACAATCTCGATTCCGTATAGCCCTCTCTGGGCTTATCGGAAAGACCATGACCCCGTAGATCCATTGCGACAAGTCGGTAGTCATCGGCCAGATCCGAGTTCATCTGCCGGCTCCATGTAAGCCAACATTGCGAAACACCATGGATGAACATGATGGGACGACCGCCTGAGTTGCCGGTCTCGACAAGGTGGAGCTGCATGCCACCGCCGCCTGCGATTCTGTGGTTCTTCATCAGCACCCTCCAGTCATGGCGCTGGCCCCGATCCCGTGCCCCCTTTTCACTCATACTCACCAGCCACGCGCGGATAGCTGGCACTAAACTCGCGGCGTCAAATGCTGCGAAATCCCTCGCGAATTCCTTCCGAACCTACACACTCTTCGCCTGCGGCCTCACCGTCAAGTCGCCGCCCGCGCGCCCGAACATCCGCCGGAAGGCCTTCACCACCCACCTCACCGCGAAGATCGCCAGCACCACCGCCACCAGTGCAATCGACGCACTCACCCACGGATGCACCGTCACCAGCCAGCTCAGCCCCACCGCTGCCACGTCTTCCGTCGTGCTCAGCGCAATGTTCGACACCGGCTCCGGACTCGGCGTCACCGCCGCGCGCACCGCTGTCTTCGAGCCATGCGCCGCCAGCGCGATGCCCGACCCCACCGTCACCGCCAGCAACTGCAATTGCGGCGACAAGTGCGTCGTCGCGCCATAGGCCAGAAGCGCGGCCACCGGGATGCGCACAAAGGTGTGCAACGCATTCCACACCATGTCGAAGCCGGGAATCTTATCCGCGATAAACTCCGCCGCAAACAGCGCGGCGCTCGCGCCGATCACCCACCAGTCGCCCAGCATCTCCAGGCCGCCCGGCAGCACCGCCCAGTGCAGCCGCGCCAGCACTCCCAGGGTCAATACGGTGGCATAGACATTGAGGCCCGCGGCAAAGCTCGCTGCAATCACCAGCGCCGCAATCTCGCTCGGCGTAAAGTGCATGACAGACCTCCGGTGGCCCTATACCGTTTTTACAAAGTATCAACATGCCGAAACAGCAGTGGACGCAGCTTTTCCGTCAAGAAAAGCTGCTCTTCGCGGTTGTTGGCTGAACACCGTATTTGTTAAAACGGTCCATCTTACGCTTCCGATGCGTCTTCGGCCCCTGTAAGACCAGGAACGCCGGCCCACCCCCAGAAGTTCCCCGGAGGCCACCCATGCCCAACACCACGCCCCTGCTCGAACGCATCGCCAGTGGACGCACCGACCTGGTCTTCGACTACCTCGCCGCCGGCAACCTCGCCACAGCGACGGACGCCGACGGAGTCTCTCTCATCCAGCACTGCGCCTACTACGGCGACGTCAGCGCCATCCGCCATCTGCTCGCCAACGGCGCATCGCTCCAGTCACTCGGCGCCGACCTCGGCCTCAACGCCGCCTGTTTCCACGGCCATTGGCGTCTCGTACAGTTCCTGCTGGAGCAGGGTGCAGACGCTAACTTCTCAGACCCCGACACCGTAGAGACGCCGCTGCATGCCGCGCTCTGCACCACCGAGCGCGTCGCGCACAACCGCGTGATGCGTGTCCTGCTCGCCCACGGCGCCGATCCCAATCGTGCCGCGAAAGACGGAGCGGAGACCAGCGGCTTCATGCGCGACGTCCGTACCTGCGGCGAAACCCCGCTGCATCGTGCCGCGGCCTTCGGCGATGAGGAAGCCATCAGGATGCTGCTCGATGCCGGCGCGAAGATCGATGCCAGGGACGCGCACGGCGACTCACCGCTGAGTTGGGCAAGCTGGCACCTGCGTCCCGACGCCATCCTCCGCCTGCTCTTGTATGGCAACTTCCGCATTCGCCCGCACCGCAGCAGCATGAGCGCATATCTGCAGGGCGAGCCAGGCTAGCGCCGGTACGCCGGACAACTGCTGGGAGACTTCCGCCCGTTCACCACGACCCAGCCGTTGTCCGCCGTGCGATGCGTCGCGCAGTGCACGTCATGGATGCCTGCCACAAACCGCGAGCCCTGGTCGAAAAAGGCTTGCCCGTATGCATAGACCTGAGCGCCCTTGGGCGCCGTCACTACGCCTTCCAGTTCGTCGTTGGTCACGACTTCGACCAGCTTCGATCCCGCACCCGGCAGGTTCACCAGCAGCGGCAGCACCTGGTGGCTGCCGTGCGGACCGCCACGCTGCGTGCGCGACGGGCTGATGGTCACCCCACACACCATCACGTTGTCCACGTTCTCCGTCGTCTGCTCGGCCAGCAACCCAGCCAGCTTCTGATTCACGTCCGGCGTGCAGTTCTGTGGCACCGCCACGTCGCGGCCGCCACGTGAGACCGCAGGAGCGGGCGCACCAACCGGGGCAGACGAAACAGGCGGCGGTATGGAATCTGAAGACGGATGATGGCTCAACAGCCGGAACGCCACGATCAGGCCAATCACCAACATCGAAAGCCACGCATGCCTCGGACGCATGGCGTCATCACACACCCAGACAAGTCGCCTGTCCAGCCGCTACCGTTATCCTGCTGGCAAACGCATGAAGGAGCGGTGACATGGAAGCAGCCCAGCATTGGATCGAGCGCCTTAACCTCGAACCGCATCCAGAGGGCGGGTGGTATCGCCAGACCTATCGCGCCCCGCTCATGCTGCCGCACGCCGCGCTTCCCGGCTTCACCGGCGACCGCGCCGCCTCCACCGCGATCTATTTTTTGCTGGCGGGCGATCAGTTCTCTGCCTTCCACCGCCTGCGCTCGGACGAGGTATGGCACTTCTACGCAGGCTCCGGCCTCGTCGTGCACGTCATCACGCCCCATGGTGAGTATCAGCAGCTTCTCCTCGGCAGCGACGCAGAGTCTGGCGAGCAATTCCAGGGCGTCGTTCCCTCAGGCTGCTGGTTCGGCTCATCACTGCGCCAGCCGAAGACCTTCGCACTAGTCGGCTGCACCGTCGCCCCCGGCTTCGACTTCACAGACTTCGAGATGGCGAAGCGCGATGCGCTCACCGCGCAGTACACGCAGCATCGCAATATCATCGAGCGCCTCACGCGAGAAAAAGAAACAGCGTCATCCTGAGCAAAGCGAAGGACCGGCAGTTCTCGTGTGTCACCCACAAATCCAAACGTGAGCGACCAAAGGAAGCGAACTCTATGGAGCGCGCCAAAGGCGCTTTTGCCCGTGCGGCCAGCACTCATTCCGCCCGCAGCGCCTCCACCGGATTCACCGAAGCAGCACGATGCGCCGGCAGATAGCTCGCCACCAGCGCGGCCCCGCCCAGCAGCAGCGAAACGCCCAGCAGCGTCGGCGCATCCCACGCCTTCACCTGGAACAGCAGCTTGCCCATCAGCGACAGCACGGCCACTGAACACAGCAATCCCGCCGCCACGCCCAGCGCAGTCAGCCGCGCAGCCTCCTTCAGCACCAGCCCATAAATTGGGCCGCGCTGCGCTCCCAGCGCCATGCGCACGCCAATCTCCCGCGTCCGCTGACTCACCGAGTACGCCACCACACCATACAATCCCACCACGCCCAGCAGCGCAGCCAGCGCCGCAAAGCTCCCCACCATCCATGCCGCCGAGCGACGCATATACGCGGACGCCGACTCCTCGATGCGTAGCGTCATGATTGTCTCGCCGGTCACACCGAGATCGTGATCGACCCCTCGCACCGCTGCAACCAGCGCCGGAAGCATCGCAGCCTCCGATCCCTTCGTGCGTGCCAGCGCATACACAAAGTTGTCCGGGCTTTGATACATCGGGTAGTAGATTGCCGGCCAGACCTCCTCATCCAGCGGCCCTTCGCGAAAGTTATCGACTACGCCCACGATGGTCTTCATCGAATCCGGCTTCAGATCAAGATTGCCCACCCGTTTTCCGATAGGGTCCTCATCGGGAAAATACTTCCGCGCCAGCGCCTCGTTGATGATTGCCACCTTCGGATGCGCCGCATCGTCATCCGGAGTGAAGACGCGCCCGCGCAGCAGTTTTGCCCCAATTGTCTTGAAGTAAGTAGGCGAAACGTCGCGCTCCAGCGACTCATTGTGCTCGCCGTTGTAGGGATGACCCTCGAAGCGCAACCAGTCCGTATCTCCGTTGTAGCCCACTGGCTCGTCAGAGGTCAGCGCCGCGACTCCACGCCCGGTACCATGTTCAATCGGTCGACCAGCTCGCGGTCCAGCCGCCGCGTATCCTCATCCTTTTTGTAGACCGCGCGCGATCCTGAAACTTCGATGCTCGCCAGATGATCCGGCACGAAGCCCAGGTCAACATGAAGCAGCCGATAGAGACTCTTTCCCAGCAGGCCCGCCCCTGCCAGCAGCACCATGGCGATCGCCAGCTCTGCCACCACCAGGTTCGATCCCAGCTTTCGCCACAGCGTCCCAGCCGCGCCGCGCCCGCCCTCGCTCAGGCCATCGTGCAGCTCGCGCGTGGGCAGCCGCACCAGCGGCGTCGCCGCAAACAGTACCGTCGCCACCGCGGCAATCGTCACCGTGAACAGCACAATATGCAGGTTCAGCCCCATCCCGTTCAGGAACGGCATTCCGTCCATCATCTGTTTGGGGATCAATCGCAACAGCACCTGCATCACGCCAAGCGCCGTGCCCAATCCGAGCACGCTGCCGATCGCCACCAGCGCCAGCCCCTCTGTCAGGAATTGCCGCACCAGCCGCAGCGGCGAAGCACCCAGCGCGCCGCGCACTGCCATCTCCCGCCGCCGGCTCTCCGCCCGCACCAGCAGCAGGCTCGATACATTCACACACGCGATCAGCAGCAGCAATCCCGCACCGGCAAGCAGCACCAGCAGGATCGGCCGCACTGCCCCCACAACTGCCTCGCTCAGCGGTAGAAGCGCCGCGCCCTGGCCCAGATTCGAGCCCGGGTACACCTTGGCGAGCTGTGCCGCGATGCCCTGCAGGTCCGCCTGGGCCTGCGCCAGAGACACACCGTCTTTCAGCCGCCCCACGCCGTACATGCCATGGCAGCTTCGGCGCAAATCGCACTCGCTCTCCGCATGGAACGGCGCCCAGAACTCCGGAGCACCGCGTGGCGCGAAGCTGAAACCCTTCGGCAGCACCCCCACAATGGTGTAAGGCACATCGCTCAGTGTCACGGCCTCTCCGATCACGTCGGGGCGTCCGCCGAAGCGATGCTGCCAGGTTGTATAGCTCACCATGGTCGTGCGCGGCCCGCTCGGCAGGTCCTCGCCAGCATAGAAGTCCCGGCCTAATGTCGGCGCAACACCGAGGGTGCGAAAAAATCCATCCGTCACCCGTATGGCAGGCACCGGTTCTACACCGCTCGCGGTGCGCAGCGCATAGCCTGTCCCGGACCAGGCATCCAGCGACTGAAACGACTTGTTCATTCGCTTCCAATCTAGATAATCGGGATACGACAGGTTGGAGTGCGCAAACGCCGCGGCGTTCTCATACACGGCAGCCAGCCGGTTCGGTTGCGCATAGGGCAGCGGCTTCAGCAGCGCCGCATCCACAAACGCGAACAGCGCCACGCTGGCCGCGATGCCCAGCGTCAGGATCAGGATCGCCGTCACCGCGAAGCCCGGGTTCTTCATCAGCTGCCGCAAGGCAAAGCGCAGATCCTGCAGCAGGTTCTCAATCAGCGGCAGCGTGTCGCGCTCGCGATACGCCTGCCGTGTTCGCTCCACTCCGCCCATCTTCAAGATCGCCCTCCGTCGTGCCTCCTGCGGAGACATCCCCGCGCGTTCGTTCTCCTCTGTCTGCATCTGGATGTGGCTTTCGATCTCATCAGCCTGCTCCTGATCGCGCTGCGCATCCCGCGAAATCCCGCGCACTCGCTGCCACCACGCTCTCAGCTCTTTCATGCCGGCTCCTCCCCGGGTTTAAGGAACCGCGCCACAATCGCCGTCGCCTGCTCCCACTCCCGCGCCTCCTGCTCCAACCGTTTGCGGCCGGCGCGCGTCAGCTTGTAAAACTTTGCCTTGCGGTTGTTCTCCGAAGCGCCCCACTCGGACGCGATCGCACCCTCCTGCTCCAGCTTCAGCAATGCGGGGTAAAGCGTGCCGTAGTTCAGCGACAGCACGTCGCCGCTGGTCTGCTCGATGCGCCGCGCAATCCCGTATCCGTGGATCGGCCCCATCGCTTCAATCGTCTTCAGCACCATCAGCGCCAGCGTCCCCTGCCACACGTCCGTTCGATCGCCCATACCCGTCTCCTATGCGTTTCCCATAGGAATGGTGGCATATCCCCTATGGGTTTGCAATAGGACTACGACTATCCCGGCCGATTCGTTCTAGTAAAGTGCAGAGATCGCAAAACCGCCTCATTTACCATGACCGCGTATGCCTTCAAATGAGTACCTGCTGGTGATGACGGCATGCATCGATCCCAGCGCCGGTCACTATCGCATCGATCGCGCCGATCCCGTCGTCCGGCTGTTGGACTACAGCACGCCCTGCGCTTCTGGCTCTCCTATCCCGACCCGCGCGTGCATCGCATCCTCTTCATCGAAAACTCCGGCCACTCCCTCGACACCCTGAAATCCATCGCGGCATCGGAAAACCCTCTCGGCAAGCAGGTCGAATTCATCGGCCTCCACTGCAACTGGTATCCGCGGACCGGCCACTACGGTTATGCCGAAATGCACATGCTGGACCTGGGGCTCAACCAGAGCCGTCTTAGGCGCGAGACCACCCACATGATCAAGGTCAGCGGCCGCCTGACCTTCCCGTCTCTCAGCCGCCTTCTCGATCAGGTTCCAGAGAACTTCGATTTCGTCGCGGATGCGCGCATCTGGAGAACACCGTGGAAGAAGCACGGCGTCCCCTTCGTCGCCACGCAGTTGATCCTCTTCTCGCACGACTTCTACGCGAGCCATCTGCAGACGAAGTACGACGAGATGGCCGGAACTTACCGCCGCGGACATCAGCGGCCGCTCCTGGAGACTTTTGTCTATCGCAAGCTCGCGGAGCAACCGCCCGGCGGCGATCGTGCCCGGCGGCTCCGCTTTCCCTGTAACGTGGATCCCGTAGGGCAGCCCGCGCATCGCAGCCGCTCGTACTCGCATCCGGTGCAGCGCGTCACCAACACTTTACGCGCCGGGATGCGCCGCATCGCGCCCGGCTGGTGGCTCTAAAGCCCCTAATGAGTCCTGATGGAATCCTGACTGGAGGCGCGCTGCGGAGTCTGCTCTCAGGTGGTGGTGTTCAGGCGTCCCTTCGCCTTCCGCGCCTGATACAGGGCCAGCGCCAGCGGCCAGCCGACAAAGGTCCGGCGGCGGCAGTTTCGGCACCGCACCGGGTACTGCAGCAATGCCAGCCGTTCCAGGTCACTCCACCGGAAACGCGACAAACGAAAGCTGGACGAGGAGCACTCAGCGCAAGTCACGATTTCAGCTCCTGCCAAAATGATGATGTTCCGGTTACCGACGTATCGAAGCGGTCCTCCGGAAGATGGGAAATCACCATACATTCACGCTACCATGTTCCCCTGCCCATTTCGGGCGCGCCGAACGTTGGTACTGAGGAGGTATTCATGGCCTGGGATGTCTCTTTCACCTGCGACGTCTGTGGCAAGAAGAAGGGCGAAGCCAATCACTGGTGGATGCTCTCCCACGCCGATTGTGCATGCGACGAAGACGATCAGGTGCCGCAGCGTTTTTCCGTCATGCCCTGGAGCGCCGAGCAGAGCCGCAACCCGGAGATGCGGCACCTCTGCGGAAAAGGCTGTGCCATGCAGGCACTCGAACGCTTCATGACGCCACGAACTCCCATCGTGGAAGCGCCGGTGGCTCAGGCAGAAGAGAAGGACACCGCTTGGGCCTGGACTGATAGCAGGATCAGCGCGGCGAAGTGAAGCAACCCCGGGTCGGGTGCCTCATCTCCACCGTGAAACACAGCAGCCGAGCCTCCAGGAGAGGCGCCGCAGATACCTCCGCCTGCATGCGCGCACCCAGACTGTCCCATCCGGTAAGGACCGCACCCCGCTTATTCAGTTACTGAGACCGCACAGGAGTGCATGCTGTCACGCTCGAACCGGCTCTCGCCGCGGAAATTCCAAATCGGTCCAAACCGTCAGAATCCACGCAGAAACCTGCCAATTCACTCCCGCCCAATTGCTACACTGGAAATAGAGCGCCATCGGTCACAAAAGCCACGGTCGAAGCCGTGGCTTTTTCGTGCTCTTAAGTTCTTTGGGAAGACGAATTTACGGATAAATATTCTGGAATGACGAATTTAGCCCTCGGGAAGGCGGCTAACCCGGATTTCTCACCACAGCTGATATGTCACCGGATTTGAGTGTTTGGCGCGATGGTTTGTGTGATTTTGGTGATCGGTTTTGTCTGCCAAGTCAGCTTCTTTTGT
>Ga0193743_1001110_pt1 | contig 20521 bp, 25 predicted proteins | sample L2c2metaG_FD_143038 | JGI IMG/M metagenome (GOLD analysis project Ga0193743, IMG submission 143038) | Soil microbial communities from a riparian zone of the East river system, Colorado, United States - L2c2 | ecosystem: Environmental > Terrestrial > Soil > Riparian zone | place: USA: East River... | reverse complement strand
GACTAGTAAACAAAAATGAGTGACTACGAAATGACCATGATTATGTAATATAAATAATGAGTGTATCAAATAAGATAATGAACGGTATATGAGGGAACAACGGGTCGATAACTCGCATATCTCAACAGATACTTTAGACAAGCTTGTTCCTTAGCTAGTCTTTATTAGATTCTTTTCTACTCAAATGCAGCTTGACCATAAGACAATACCTTGGAATAAAACCCAAAGCATTCTTTTGAGTCTACCAAAACTGAATGTCTTTGAACTCGACTGTCTTAGGTCATGACTGTAAAGTCTGAACCTATCAAAGTCATAACATTCTGTTTTCAACTAGCACACATTTCATCAGTAGCATTCTTTAATTTACAAACACACAGTATAATTTTTTTTAGATTTTTTTTTGTTGATTTTTTTGGTATTCTTTGAATAAAATTTTAGCCCACTCCTCAAAACAGATCCCCAAGCATACTTTGGGTTGTCCACTGAAGGGTATGAGTTGTGAGGGAGTCAACTGTACACAATGTTCTAAAAATACCTCGACCTACGTGCGAATTTCACGTAACAGGCACAAATGGCGTGTACAAAGAACTTTTTGGCGCTGACATACATAGCACTATTATTAGCGACATATGTCAGGTGTTGCGACACATGCTTGCGGATCCTTAGCGACCGTCCAAATAACCTGCCTCCTTGCTTCAGTGCACTCTGATCATGTTTGCCAGTTCATTGACTAGGGACGCTGGACTCAAGGTTGGGCCGGTGTTGTTCGACGTTTTGGTCCAGCATTACTTTGACCATCTCAAGCGTGACGTCGAGAAAAGCGACTGCTTAAAACAAGACGATGTTCTTTACCACGAAGCTTTCACAATTGTGAAAGTAAGTTATCTGTCCGTCGCCCACTCTCTTTCTGACTTGTTATCATGTAAAGACCTTTTTAAATCTTTCAACATCGTGAGTACCAGTCCATACACATTGCCTTCCATCGATGACCCTTCGCTCGACGCAGCCACACCATTGAAGAACTTCAAAGCACGTATAAACTCTTCTGTCCACAATTCTTAATCTGTTTCTTATCCCTGGTCCTCTAGGTTTCTCGAACACCTGGACGCCATCACCCCCATGGACACATGTTGTTAGAACCCTTGTGCCACTATCGAAGTGTGAGGAAGCGACCCCATACTTGATTAAAGCCTTAGGCGGTGAACAAGTCGCGAAACGTTTGATTGGTGGTGTAAAATGGTGGCAAGTTCGTGGGGTCAACGGGTCAGCTACGCTATGTACGACTTGGAGCATGTTTCCTGACATCTTTTACAGGGTTGACGCCCAGTGGATCACTGCTAAAAAAGATTGGAAGGAATCCAAGCGGAAGCATAAACTGCAGCGGGAAAAAGGGTCCACTGATTCTTCTTCTGGCGGCCCCGAAGCAGGAGATGCAAAGAATGAAGCTGTATACGATAAAGATATGGATGCATCACGATGCATCCTTTACTTTCATGGAGGTGAAAATTTATCTTTTTCGTATGATGTTCGATTTATTTAAAACCAACATTCAACAGGAGGATACTACTTTGGAAGTGTAGATCAAGAACGGTTTGCTGTCAGTTTCCTACCTTGGGAATCATATTGATCTCCTGCCAACAGATACAGTATCCAGCGACACGCGCGTAAAATCAATGGTCGGATATTTGGTGTGTCACTATACATTTCGAAAGAGCTAGGTTACCCTTGTCTAAATTGAATATCATAACAGCTATAAATTATCGCCTTGCTCCTCAATACCCCTTTCCATGTGGATTACAAGACGCATTGGCAGCTTGTGAGTGACTAAATATCGTACAAGCTCTTCTTTGTGATGTCCTTACAGATCTATTTCTCATACGACCACCGCCTGGTTCTGATCATCAGGCCGTAAATCCCGCACACATCGTCATCTCAGGCAACTCGGCGGGAGGTGGTCTCTGCCTTGCCCTTCTTCAAGTCATTCGCGATAGTGGATTACCGCTACCGGCTGGGGGGATCCTAATGTCCCCATGGTGTGATTTATCACACTCTTTCCCCAGTATACATCTCAATACGAAAACAGTGTGTACCAAAAACTCATGCTAGTACCTCATTCGTTGTTAACCTAAAGTTTAGGACGTCGTTCCTGATTCAGGTTTATCGTTCCATAAACCAAGCCTGTTATGGCCTCCACCTTCACCAGAAATCTCAAGTCGAGTTCATGCATCACTTCGGTATCGCATTCGCCAAGCTTTCAAGACGGAAGACTCTCATCATCTCAATCCCATCGCCAGCTTCTTTTCAGAACGAGATGCTAACACCAGCACATCAGATGTAAATCAGCCTAGCCAGCAGCCTTCTTCCTCTGAGGACTCGAGAGATCCGCAGAAAATTGTAATTACGACGGAATCTGGTGAAACCATTGAAATCAACGATCAATTGCATTTCTACGCCCAAAACAGCCTATTATCACATCCTCTCATCAGCCCTGTCAACTCATACCTCGGTGGTTTACCTCCACTTTTGTTCATTGCTGGTGACAATGAAGTGCTCAGGGATGAGATCATATACTGGTATGTTGGGTCGAACTCTGCGTGAAGTCTTCTTTCTCATATGACCTTTTGTAAATTTAGTGCCCACAAAGCTGCCTATCCTGATAGATTTCCAATAACTGATTCCGTTCGCACATTATATCCTCCTCTGATTTCTATCGAAGATCGCTATAATGCGACCTCGGTGCATCTACAAGTATACGATGGTGAGATCGTTTCATATCTTACTAAAAATATCAGTATCAAACTCCCTTTATAGAAGCACCCCACATTCTACCTGTCTTGTTTTCTTTCACCACTCCTGCCAAATTCTGTTTTCGCGCGATAGCTTCGTTCTCGAGGTTTGTCACCGACATGACACCATCCAATATTCCACGAGCCAATTCAGCGTCCCGTCGACCGTCGGTTTTTTCTGGTTTCAAGGTTCCTTCCCCTCGCCCTGAGCAAACCATACAAGCTCCTGATGAAACAGCAATTGACATCCATGAAGGATACCAACCCCAAGTTGAAACATCTAGGCCTGGGTCGTCCCGAAAATCTCTTAAACGCGCTCTATCGTCGCAACTGTCTCGCGTTAATAGCGTTCTCCGTGGACAACCATCACATATTCATGATTCCCCTCCCGCATTGCCCGTGTCCGCAACTCATGCAAGTTCACTGTCGTCAGATGATGTCGCTGGACCTCGTTTTCAAAGAACTACTCCTGTTGAACCTGTAGGCGAACGCACTGCAGGAGACCCTGCTGTCTATAGCAATATCACAGTATGTTTTTATTTGGATACCAGGTTCCAAGGCTGACTTGTGGAACTTTCAGCAATATTCATCTTGGGGTTGCGACATGATTCGAGAGCGGGTGTCAACGAAAGGTGTGATTCGGCCTTTGGAGCTTGAAGCAGACCTGGTGGCTTTTCAAATTCAGCCGCAAGACGTTGGTCGGCTTTCTGAACACACGATGAATCGTTTCCTCACAGAACGCGAGATCTTCAACAAGAAATTCTTAAAAACTGTCAAGTCGATCGAAAAGCATCGTCGCCAAAACCTGGAACGCGCCAAGCATGATACGATCAAGCGGGTGGGCTTTCTTCGACAATTTCTGCACAAATCCGAGGATGAGGCTGAGATTCGAAAACGGAAGGAAAGTGCGATTCTCTCCCCCGGATGGGCTTGGGCTTGGGCCCTGGACGAAGAGGAAGACCCGCCGCCCAGCAGCATCGTTTCCAGACGAGACACAGAGGAGGCACGAAAATTAGCGGAGGTTGCCGATAAAGCTGTTCTGGGAGACGACCACACCATCAGCGGCAACAATCTCTGGTCTTTTGTTATGAACTTTTTGACTGCTACGCCGGGCAAGGACAATCACGTTTTGCATAAAGATGTGAACCGAGAAACGGAAGCAAACAAAACAGAGTCGCCTTTGACGTTAGAAACAACGGGCAAAGAAGAGAAACCAAAATCAAAGTTATCACGCATACTTACACATCGACTACATATACACAGGGAACAACAAACTGGCTCATTGGAGGGAAAAGTATAATATATAAAGTAACTCATATATCCTTGTTTCGTATTGTTTGTGGTGCAATATGATAAATAGGTTCTGTAGCGGTACGGAGGGGTATTATTATAGCTTTGCAGTGGGTTTCAACGAAATCCCTTGCCGCTCCAAAGCTATTTTGGCAAGTAAAGCGATGGTAGGGAAGGCACCGGCATAACGAAAAGCCTGTTCTGAACTTGCTTGTCGACGAGCATATCGGGCGGCGATTCCCTGACTTATAACGGCCAACTGCTCGAAGATGGTGTGAGTAAATGTGAATATAAATACAATTTCCAATTGGATTTTACTCTGAAGAACATCCAACTGTGAACATAAACCATTTCTGGGATAGGATACGCTTGTTTCGTGAGATGGCAGTACTCTCTTTCAAGGTCTTCAAGCGGTATCGGGACATCTGCGGTGGCATTTCTGAAGCCTCTCGTTGAGCTCTCAGCAGGCATGTCTTTTGTATCAATTAACCAAGGCTGAACCAGGTTACCAAAGTCTGCGAGCTGATAGGCCAAGGTTAGAGCGAAGAAAAAAATCACAAAATGATAGCCTACGGGACTACCAAGCGTGCACATTTCCCAATCAAGAATTCCGATTACCCGGTTTTCAGTCGAGTGGAAGATGAGGTTGTCTAGCTTGTAATCCCCATGAACAATTCGAAGACCGGTCTTGTTTTCGTCAGGGAGATTTCTAGTGTACCATGCAATCAATTCGTGGAAGAAAGGAATATTCCCTACTTGTTTCCCTGTCTCAAGATCCGTTGCCTCTGCTTGTGCAGAGGATACCCGTGAGAGGGATTTGATTTGGCGAGGGAAATAAGGTGTGGTGGGTCCAAAAGTCGACAGACCTACGGCAGCTGGAGAGACAGAGCCAAGGGCTGTAAGGGCATGGATGGCAGACAGCCAGCTAGAGCCAAAAAGTCAGGAAATGTTAGGAAGAAAAAATGTTCACTTCTACCATTCACGCCGGTCTTTGGGAGGAACCACAAGCATCCTTGTGTCGGTGAAGATACGTCCATCCAGAAACTCCATGATGTAAAATGGTGTTCCGACAACGGAATTATCTTCACAAAGAATTATAGGTTTAGGAGCAGGGACTTTTTGCTCATCAGGGGTCGCCGGGTTCAGATTGTGTTTTTGCAGGGCAGCCAGCATGGTGTATTCTCTTTCGACTTGATGGGCAGTCTGCGAAAGCAGCTGGCCGGCTGGCTTCTTGCGCAAGACATATCGAACCTTGCTGGAACCATGTCAGAATTATTTCTCCATTGCCGCGTAGGTCGATCTGTACTTACTTGGCATCTGTCAAGAAATATGTAGGGTTTGACTAGAGGTTCCCATGTTACTCGTGAGACTTATGAAAAGGAACGCAACAGCCATACCTGACCGAACTTGAGACAAAAATGAAGTAAGTAATAGTCCCGTAATATTCTTGTGAATATGTTCTTTACCTTGAATTGCTTGACATCGACTGGTGTTCTAATGCTCGGTGTATGTTTGGAGAGGTAACCATTCAATTTGTCAATGTCAATTGACGCTCTGATTTCGCCATATTCACCACCTATTTTTTGGGGTCCCGAAGTCATAATCGGTTTGTTAGAATAGTGGAAATGCAAAGTTCTCGGGAACCGGCAACACCGGCTCCTGGTTTTGTTACCTTACGCTAAGTGCTATTATAAATTACGTAAATTATACGTGTCGGTGATATCCGCTGCGAAACTGATTACATATGCAACCAGAAAAAAAAAGTTGTTCACGTTTCCTTCCTTCAACTACCATGTACTCCCTTGGCTTCCGTCAGGCTAGCCGCTTTGCGGTACGCTCGTTACTGCTATGTTCTCTGTCTAAATACTCATTTACTTAACAGGGCTCAAGCCGCAGCATGATTGTGCGGAATATGAATTCCAAAGTCAATGGTTTGTAGCTATGACGAGGCACAGAAATATCTGCTCACTTTCTTTTTTTCATTAGGTCCTGTAGTCGGTATTGACTTGGGAACCACCAACTCATGTGTGGCGATCATGGAGGGCAAGACTGCTCGTGTCATCGAGAACGCTGAAGGTGCACGGACAACACCGTCAGTAGTGGCCTTCTCGAAACATGGAGAGCGTCTTGTTGGCCTGCCTGCCAAGCGACAAGCTGTTGTCAACTCTGCCAATACCGTCTTTGCCTTCAAACGATTGATCGGTCGGCAGTTTAAAGACAAAGAGGTTCAGGATGATATGCGTCACTGGTTAGTTTTTTTCCCACGACCGATGAAAGTCTGAGCCGAGTTCAACTCGTAATCACTATAGGCCTTTCCGAGTCGTCCCAAAACCAGACGGTCGTCCAGCTGTTGAAGTTAACAATGATGGCAAAAAGCAATATGTGCGTGACACCTTTGATCCTAAGATCTCAGACTTATTTATTCTCATCTTTAGTCTGCTGAGGAGCTGTCTTCGATGGTTCTGACCAAAATGCGAGAAACTTCCGAACAGTATCTCAACAAGAAAGTCAAGTAAGTACGCTGCCTCTATTATACAACTATGTTGCTCAATTACCTGTTTAGTCATGCTGTCGTCACCGTTCCCGCCTACTTCAACGATGCTCAACGTCAAGCAACAAAGGATGCCGGTCAAATTGCTGGTCTTGATGTGCTACGTGTCATCAACGAACCTACAGCCGCTGCCCTGGCTTACGGTCTAGACCGCTCTGATAACTCTGTGATTGCTGTGTATGATTTAGGAGGTGGTACCTTCGATATCTCTCTTCTGGAGATGCAAAAGGGCGTTTTCGAGGTCAAATCTACAAACGGTGACACACATCTTGGCGGAGAAGATTTCGACATCGTTTTGGTCAACCACATTTTGGGCGAATTCAAGAAAGAATCTGGTATTGACTTGAAAGATGATGGCATGGCCATTCAACGTGTACGGGAGGCTGCCGAGAAGGCCAAAATCGAACTTTCTTCTACGACACAAACCGAAATCAACTTGCCGTTCATCACTGCCGATGCTTCCGGTCCCAAGCATATCAACACCAAGCTTCTGAGGTCACAGTTTGAGGCTCTTGTTTCTCCTCTCATCCAACGTACCGTTGAGCCTTGCAAGAAGGCTCTCACTGACGCTGGCGTTAAGCCCAACGAGATCAACGAAGTCATCTTGGTTGGTGGTATGACTCGTATGCCCCGTGTTGCTGAAACCGTCAAAACCATCTTTGGTCGCGAACCTAGCAAGGGTGTCAACCCTGACGAGGCTGTCGCCATCGGTGCCGCCATTCAAGGAGGTGTCCTTGCCGGGAATGTCACCGATATTCTGCTTCTGGATGTCACACCTTTATCCCTCGGTACGTTACGGACTCTTTTTTTATAGCAGGACTCATAGTAGATGTTCAGGTATTGAAACCCTCGGCGGAATTATGACCAAGCTTATTAGCCGTAATACTACCATTCCTACTAAGAAATCGCAAGTTTTCTCAACCGCAGCTGATGGTCAAACTGCTATCGAGGTCAAGATCTATCAAGGTGAACGGGAACTCGTCCGGGACAACAAACTGCTTGGCAATTTCAACCTCGTCGGCATTCCACCTGCACCCAAAGGCGTTCCTCAGATCGAGATTACCTTCGACATTGATGCCGGTGAGTCGGCCGCTACCTTTTGGGGAAGAAGTAGTGTTTTTCTCAATGGTTTATAGATGGTATCGTCAATGTTTCTGCCAAGGACAAAGCTACTGGAAAGGATCAATCGATGACAATCGCTTCTTCTTCGGGTCTCAGCGACAAGGACATTGAGAAGATGGTTGCTGATGCCGAACAATTTGCTGAAACCGACAAGGCTCGTAGGGCTCTTATCGAGGAGGCTAACAAGGCTGACTCTGTCTGCGCTGATACCGAAAAAGGTTCGTTTATGATCTCGTTTCTATCATGCAGTTGTTGATCTGTGCTTTCTAAAATCAGCCATGAACGAATTTAAGGACCAATTAGACGCTTCTGAGAAGGAGAAGGTCTCGAAACTTGTTACGGAACTCAGAGAACTCGCCGTCAAAGGACAAACTGGTGATGCATCTATCTCTGCTGACAGCATCCGGGAAAAGATCAGCGAGACTCAAACTGCATCTCTCGGTCTCTTCCAAAAGGTAAGCAGTTTGTTGCCTGCTGAGTCTCACGTAGAGTTAACAACCCCTTCCAGGTCTACGAAAAGCGCGCTGCTGAGAATTCGGCATCCGAGCAACCTGCCTCTGAACCACCCAAGGAAGAGAAGAAAGACTAAGGAATCCTTTTCTCTTGTTACATCGTTGCTGGTTGATGGCTTTATCGCGGTCGACCCGGCAGCTCTATTTAGGCTAGCTAGCTACTAGTCGTCCTTTCTTTCATACTTAGAGTTATCTGTCAAAAGTACGGCATGCATAGTATACAGTATCTTAAGTAGTAACCCATTGCAAACCCCCCCTCCCCACATAACTATAATTCTTGTCATCTCATTGTAATCCATCCATTATTGATTCTTGATGGCCTTTGTGATTGAGATACTTGCATTGATAAAACATATGTAGTGGACGTATAGATCTAATAAGGATATATTGTGTTCCGAACACGGGCTGAGTCAGTCCACAACTTGGACCCTCCAAATTCCAGAACCTTCTTATGTCGTCCGAATTCCGTATAAGCTTGATATGTTCTTGAAATTGACCAAGCACCACAAGGCTTAAACCCGCCCTGAGATGCATTACAGGACAGTGACATCCAAGATTGGCGTCCATGCGATAGACTTAGGGCTCGTAAATTCCGGTGATGAACTTAACTTACTGGGCACAGCTTTGTCGTTTAGGATATATTCCCTGGTCCAAGGTATGAGTAAAGTAATACAAATTCAATGAGCGCCTCCACATACCTGGTACATGATGATTACCTCTACATCACCTCAAAGGCTGAAATCGTGTATAATATTGTTTCGTTTGAGCCTCGACCATTTCCTGCGTAGACTCTGGAAGATCCTCACAAAAACGACCTGTTGGTCGACAGCATTCAGACAGTCGAGATGGTGCAACGAGAGAAGAAAAACAAGACCTGGGGACCCAGAAAACAATGCGAGTGCTGGGACGACCGTGTTTGGAGGTACGATTGTGTTGTCAGCAATCTTTGCGCAATCCTTAATTATCGTAAACTTTCCCTGAGGGTGGTCTGTTTAAGTATATGATTGTCTGAATAAATCAGGGATGGACACCCACAATGACACAGTTCTTCCCAATCTCAACATGGTTGCCGATTTGAGCAGCTTCTACAACGGAGTTGGCACCTATGTGGACATGGTCGCCAATTTTCATTGGATAGTAGTTGAAATTTCCACGATACGTTTTATATGGTGGCCTTGTTACATCCGTCTGTTTTTTCCTGTCAAATGGTAGAAAGATAAATGAACGTACCTCATGACACAACCTTCGCCTACTAGGCAATATCGACCCAGCGAGATAACCACAGCGTGACCGGGTCCTGTACGCCTCAAATCGCCACGAATGATAGCACCATTAGATATAATAGTTTTGCCACCAAGGATGATGTTTTGTGGCCCAGCGATAGTTGCTCGACGCGACACTTTATTCCCTGTATCCTGAACAAGCGTAAAGAACTAGTGCTTTTGAGGAAGGGTGGAACATATCTTACAGTCTCAATGAATTCTGCTTTGGAGTAGTATATTGGTGTTTCCATTATGTCAGTAATGGATGAGTTGAAACTCTGTCACGAGATCAACGCTGTCACGACGCGTCCCTTCCTCGTTCAGCTAACATGCAGGCTCTTGTTCGCCCAAGTACCAGCAAGCTTTGTGGTCGACTCTTCTTGACCCCGAGATCCCTTCATATTATTCCAACAAAAATCTTCATTCATCACTTGCACCTTCGCACTCGATACCGGTATTTCACGTCGACGCAATACCTTTCCAATTCTCTGGCCTCAAACCCAGGCACCGATGCAAAGACATTATTGGAACCCACAAAAGAAAACGAAATATATCATGGTCCTTTGACTACCACCTTTCGCCGATTAAAAATATTTTCTTTGGCATCCTTAGGACTTTCTGTAACTCTGGCTCCGTTCATGTTCATACTAGAATCAAATCTCCCCATATTTGCTCGCCTTGCTTTGGTCTCCATCGCTCTCGGATCCTCAAGTGTTAGCACGGCACTTGTTTCTTGGTGTGCTAAGCCATATGTCATTACTCTCCGACGTTCTTACCCAAAAGCCGGCGGTGAGGAAATCGAATTGACCACCGTCAATTTATTCCTTCAACCTAGAATCACCAAGGTCAGTACAATGCACTTGCCTACATCTTTTACGTTTTTTCCATTTCATCTTTATTTTATAGGTTTACGACCCGTCTTTTTTGATTGAAACACATCGACCTTTGGCCAAATGGGAGCTAGCTCGGGAAATCGTGCTTAGTCCAGAATCCGGGAGCTCAAAAACCCATCCCGTACCCGGTCAAGAGGAGACCATAGCAGAGACTATGAATCAGAAAGGGGAAATTATTGGACGCTGGATAGTCAAATGGAAAGAAAATGGAGTGGGTGTTTGTCATCAAGTGGGACATGTAATTCGGTAAGCTTTTTTTGAAACTATCATTAAGCATATCAGCAGTGCACTAAAAATCGAACCATAAGATATTTTAATGTTCATGAAGAGTTATTGCGATAATTTTTCTTGCTAGGACCTCCACTTTCCTATAGGATCTCTGGAAGGGACAAGTTCCATCGGCGCTTCATTTCTGATTTGAGAGGTTAATCACCGAAACAGGTTTTAAATTTCTTCAATCGTCTCCAGCGACTTGATCTATAATCATCAGCCACCCAGATTTATGCACATATCAGATGGTTATATCAGTTCCTAGTTGAACCAAGTCCATGTATTATTTTCCGAAGAATAGATGTTTCGTCAATGTGCAGCTCGAACAGCTCAGAAGTCAAACGACTCTCTGCCGCCTTTGACACGAGATTTTCTGGCAAATATAGGATTCAGTGAGGTCTCAAAAGTGAGGGAACCTTCAAGGAATTCCATGGGCTTTCCGTCAGTTTCAACCCTTGATACTACTACCGCCTTGTCGGTGCCACACTCGAGGCCGCCTTCAAGTTCTAGCTCGCCTTCCAGACCATGACCATTCCAAGCGTTCTTGGGGTGGCCATACTCGGATTTGAATTTCATGTCCTCCCGGGCGACATCCTCGATTTCGGTGATGATAATATTGTACGGTTTTCCTCGTAAGGATCTTGAATGAATTCTTGCATCAACTTTCCTGCAGTCCCTGCATCAAGTAAGTAAGAGCTGTATCTGTCGAGAGAAGCTTCGCCGTCATAGCGAGCTGCATAGTTCTCTGGGATGGTGATGGCGGCGTCGTTCTCCGGCGACCTAGCTTGAAACCTCAAGAGCTCTTTGTAGAGCGCCTCAGGCTGAATAGGATTCTTGTCATCCGGGCAATAGAGGTCGGAGAATTCGTGCATGTCGTACAAGTCAAATGGTACCGCGTAGTTGGGAGCACTCTGAGCAGACAAATTAGTTTGGAACATCGGACATTATTACAATATGGAGACATCAAACCCTGATATTAGTTGCACAAACTCTCCATGATAATGGTGTAGCTAATAACTATACATGTGATGTTGATACCTGGTAGCAGAAAAAAATGGTAGGCATCATCATTGTCTTGAAATAGGTGGTAAGTTAATGCAGCAGAGTCTGCATCCAATACCTCCTAAGGGCATCACTTCTCCCGAGGCAAAGATATACACTTGCAACAGCTGGATCTGAGACGAACTTTATTATCATATTAGCCTGGTCACCCAGATAAAGTTCATTATCCTTCTCTTGAAGAAAATTGATGGCGTCCTGTGTTACAGCCATTGACAGGAGGTAGGGGAGCTAGGGGAGCAGTTGTAAGACTCCTTTCGATGATGTTGGCAAGACGATCGATGGCTCCCTGCATGTTGTGAATGGCAATAATTGGTATGATCTTCTCCGATGTTGTCCTAGATGATGGATGGGCCAGAACATCCCGACGAGATGACTCTGGGTGGAGTCTGTACAGCATCCACCTTCCGTAGAATCCATCACCACTCCCTCCCCCTCCCCGTCTTCCTCAAAGTCACAGAAGGCATCCTGATCAAGTATACCTTCGATATCCATGTCGCTGCACTCGCTAGAAGTCTCCTCAGCTTCATCGGACTCGCTTGCACTCGCATCGCATTCGAAGTCCGAGAATTTCAAAGCATCTCCATGGTCTACACGTACAGCATTGCTTTTAGTTTTATGGTGGCATCTAGTCGTATCACTTACAAGCCGCAAACACGTCTTCGTCAATGGTAGAAGATGTCTTGGCGCGTTTTGAGGGTTTAAGGCTGCTGGGGATGGTACGTTCGGCATCATTGACATGTTTGTCAGGCGAAAGGGCGCGTTTTTTGCCACCCTTAGACTTATTCGACTTAGTGGAAGCCTTTTCTTCTGAAGCATCTGGGAGATTTGGTGAAGGAAGTAGAGAGCTGGGGGTGCAACTCGACAGTTTGGTTTCAAGCACTCTGAAAATCAAAAATCGGGAGAAGCAAATGACAGGGCGGGTCAATATCAAAGCGCGCGGGTTCACTGGCAATTGATTTTCAAAACTTAGCTACAATAAAAAAAACTTGTCCCAATAGGCAGCAGATGAGGCCGGAAACATTGTACCGTAGAAGTCTTCCAAGGGTTCTGACTAGTTTTACCCGTCTTCCAATCCCTAGTCTCCATTATAGTCGACAGTATAATCCATAACCAATGATACATGAACATTCCAGTCGTTTGACCAAAGACAGTTGAAAGAACTGGTGCCCGATCCACGTGACAGATGGCCTGCATCGCCAATTCTTGGCGCCCATCCGGATCAGCTCGACGCAGATCTTGTCATTCAAACCCTTCACGTTCTTCGCCAACACAGCGTATTGTGACCCAATTACAACAATCAACTAGTCTTGTGGTGGTACGTGTTTTCTTTCGTCTCCTTGCAGGATTTGAGAGGTTGTCGAGGGTCTGTATTGTGTGAACAACAGCAAATTGCGCTGCAAACTCAGACTTCATCTCAGTAGCATCAAGAGGTGATGGTAACGCTGTGCAGTTCTGTAGGTGTTACAGTCTCTAAATCTTTGTGGTCAAGGATGATCTGACTCTGTCATTGTGATCAGTTGGCTTCTTGTCATTGCAAGGGACATCAGCAAACTCTGATTTTTGACATAGTGAGTTATAGCAAGTTATAGTAAGTTATAGCATGCTGCATGGGTCCCTATCTCTGTAGTGCTACAGAGATAGGGACCATAATGATCCTTATGATGATGTCACAATAGGCGTAGGCTGTTAAGTTATTTTCTCATGGCAATCATCTTTCATTGAAGATGTCTGACTGTGAGGCATTGATAGTAGTGGCTATCTATCTATATCACTTTGTACTTCAGTGGATATATTGTACATAACGGGCCTTCAATTAAACAGATCTACAACATTGAAACAAATTTGTGCATACACTCTCAGCTACTTGATTCTCTTATGTCCTCTGCTCGGATCATAGTTGTATTGGCGGCCGATACACATTGCAGGCTCAAGCCTTCAATCTAGCGGGAGTTGACCCCTGTGGACCACATGTAATTATTTGATACAGAGTTTACCCAGGTCTAGTATGGACAAAGTCCTATTTGTCTTAATTGACCATGTACCATCAATATTCACACCGGGATATTGTTCTTTTCCTCCGGTTGTATCCGAACTAGATTTAATTGACAGTAGTAGCAGTCAAAGCAACTGCAAATAAACAGCCCACAGCTGGCCTTCTACAGAAGTACAATGGCTGCGCTAAGATGTCGCTCACATCTTTGACTTCAGCTCCCTCAATTTAGCGTGTTGCATGCTTTCATCTATGGAGCAAAATTATCTCCATGAAATCGTTAATTCACATGAATTTCACTTACAATTACTGTCATACAGCTTATCATTAGGGATGGCCCCAACACGAGAGCTGAGACTTGAAGCGTCCACCATATCTCGGCAAATGTCCTTGATGGTTGGGGCACCGATAAGTCGCATGTTCATTTCAAATTCATCCTGTGAATGGTGCATAAGTTGCTAGACAATCGAGTTCACAACTGCGAATGGCAGACATGTAATATTTGCAAGGCCTTTTCAACACCTTCCTGACCATAAGATGAAAAGGCGTATAGGAATGGTCGTCCAATACCAACTGCAGTCCATATGGTTATTCAGGTTCGATCAAGATTGATAGAACAGAAACATTACCTGCTGTAGCACCAAGAGCAACCGCTTTTATAACATCAGTAGCTCGTCGCACTCCGCCATCAACAAAAAGTTGAAATTTTTCGTTGGGGAAACTTAAACCGCGTTTCTCTTTGAGATGTGCAACAACCTCAACAAGCACCTCGATGCCTGAACGTGCGAAATCAAGTTGACGACCACCATGGTTCGATAAAACGACGCCGGCCAAACCGAGATCGTAGGCCTTCAGGGCGTCCTGTAACCAGCCAATTTAGAAAATCTAGCAAGTAAACCACACCTACTTACCTCCCATCTTTGAACACCTTTTAGTACTAGAGGTACTGGTAAAACAGCTTAGTATGCACACTATTCGCATAAATATATAAGCCTACTCTTTGTGATCGATTTGAACCAGTCAAGGTCACTCCATTTCAGCCCTGGATCAATAAAAGACTTGTCCAAAGGTTAATTGTTATGACAGGAATGAGGTAGGATGAACCATACACTGATGGCCCTTGCTGCTCCCTGTGATCTATCAACACCATCAGATCCGGACTTGGCTACTTCAGAGGGATCTTCAGCTTCGAATTTCATCCTCATATCCTACAAACGCCAAAAGTCAACTGAGGCAATGATAATTTTAGGAATTACAGAGACTGACCTTTTCACGGCGACCAAGCTGAGGGGCATCTACGGTAATAAACAAAGCTTTTACGCCCCGTTGATCAGCATGCTGCACGAGTCGCTTGGTGATACCCCTGTCTTTGTTTACATACCTATACAATAATAGTCCTGAGAGATTTATCATTTGCTAGTTCAGGAAATACACTCACAATTGAAGGAATTGGACTTGGCCAGGTTGAGCGGCATCCACAATTTCATCGAAGGAACAAGAGGCTAAAGTTGGAATCTGGTACAGATAGCAGATGAAATAAATGACTTGAGCGGAAAAGTTAAACTGACCATTTGTATAACATGATGCTTGGCAGCAGCTCTAGTCAAATTCAATTCGCCATCAGGGTGTCCTAGCTTTCCGAGAGCCGTTGCAGTCTGGCTAAACTTTGAGACACAGTTAATTCTAATAGGTCCAATGGTCTTACGATGTAAACTGGCATGCTAGAGCGGTGCCCCAAGACTGTTGTCGACCAATCGACTTTTGTCACATCGATCAGTATTTGTGGGCGGAACCAAATTCTGGAGGTTTTATTAGAATTATCGATCTCAATCATTCCGTGGGGAACGTACCTATGGTAAGCAGCGTGATTTTCCCGAATGGTGATTTCATCGTCTGCCGCAGAAGAATAATAGGCCCAAGCCTTTTCTGGCATCACTTGTCTTGCAATGGCCTTCCAAAAATTAAAAGAAAATATGAATGCTTAAGGCACTCTCCTACCTCAAAGTCATGGAGGTTCAATATTTCATCCAAAGGAGGCCGATTCGAGAAACGTTCTAGTCGCGCTTTCTCTTCGTCGGTTATCTTGACTTCAACCTTTTCTACTGTGTCCGGCTCCACAGGTCCTAAGCTATGAAAGATAATGAGCCAACAGTATCCAGTTAGAATGAAAGAAGTAACTTTACTGTCTGTCCAATGGAAGGTTTGTAGTGATAGCGTCTGGTGGATGAATGGGATCATATTCTTGCCTAAGCGGGAATGTTTATCGCAGTATGTGACAGGTCGACAATCAGAGTTACGTTGCATCTTTCCCAGCATATTTCAGTATGATTTTACTTCCGCCTGTGGCATGCTGTCAGTCGTAGTATAGCTTTGAAATGGGTGAAGCTCTGGTACCAGGATGGTCTGAATCGAATTGGAATATTCAATGAGGTTCCCTTGAAAGAGAGCTGCAACGCATACCGTCAAGAAATTCGGTTACATCATAAACTTTCCCTAGACAGATTCCCCAACTAGTCAAAAGGGATATCTACCATTGGCTGGGCAGTTGGTAGTGCCTCACCGTGTACAATGATCCAACAACTCTGTCGAGTATTATGCTTGGCAACTTCCTTTCCAGATATAAGTTGTTCGACACCCATACCGAAATTAGTTGGGTTCTAAGCAAAATCTGTCTGGCTGAGGGGAAACGGAAGAACAGTAATGAAAGAACACATGAACGCGCCATGCCGTGTGGAAAGCGGATCAATGCGGTCCGCGGTCGGGACACCGATTCCCGTACGGCGCTAGTCCCGAGAGCAAAAGCATGCGATACTCGAGATTTCATGGAATGCATTACGCCGCTCTTTGCATGACTCTTAAGTGCGAAAGTAGCTGAAGAGTAACGGCATTCCGCTTTATAGACTGACTCATACCATTCCAAAAATATCAACAATGTCACCATCGTCGAACTCGAGACGGAGTAACAATTTTAACAAACTAAAAAAGAACGTGTGCGAGCATAAACAAATCAAACGGTAAGTAGTGTTGGAATAATATTTACAGCTAGGATATAATAAGTCTCAACTTGAATAGAAAGTTTTTGTTATATTGATATGCACCTAGGATATAATAACTAGGTATCTATGAGTAAGGTATATAATATAAATAAGAATCCACTCACGTCTCAACTTGAATAGAAAGTTGAGACATGTACGAAAATCCGTCACTGTAATGTTGACGTGATTATGTAATATAAGGATGTCCGGTGATTGATAAGATAAAAGATATAAAATATGAGGCATAAAGGAGATAATTACTCGTATATTTCAACAAGTAGTGCTCAAATCGCAATACGAGTACGGAAAGGATCGGAACAGAGGCAACATCATAACCAAAGCTGGACATATAAGGACACACCAATCGAGATCTAACTAATTCAAATGGACCATAAAGCCAGTAAAGGAAACGTCAAATGCCAATGATTCAAATAATGGAACCATGTCGTTCATCTGGTTGCCAAAACTTTCTAAATGACATTGAATGCAGAACCACCAGCCCTTGAATCAAACTCAACAATGTCACTCAGTCCTGATAAGATAATTTTAAATCCCATTAAGACGTTCAAAATTTTGGCAACTAACCCATAACTTCATAAAATTGCTTTGGATCCATACCCTGCGAAGACGACAAGTCGGTGCCAGTCTTCTTCAAGGATTGCATGGCTACCCGGCAGGCATGCACCATTGCGACACTTGATACCAATGAGAAAACTAAGCACAGCACTCAATAAAACTCTAACTCGGATTGTTTTGAAAAAAAGGACAGACTAATTATCTTGGCACCTATATCCTCGGCCTCTTGACTCGTAAAGGAAGGCGTTAAACCTCCCGAGATTACATTGAGAAGCACCTAACACAAATGGTGGTTTCTTAGTTATTCTTACAGGTTTGGGAGCAAGAGCAGCCACGGTCGATTGAAGCAGTTCCTTCGTCTTGACACCCTCAATGAAACAGGCATCGGCGTCAGCCTCCGAGGCCAGCTTTAGGCGATGAACTGCTTCGTCCATACCCAGCACTTGTGCTGAATCAGTTCGAGCGATAATGACCTGGAGAGGAACGGTGGAATGTTAATGAGCGTTTGCTGCGTTGATTCATTAGAGGATACATACAAAATCCGACCCACCCGAGATACTATCGCGGTGAGAAATTCTTCCTTCGAAACGACTTGTTTACCAAGCAGATGCCCGCATCGTTTGTTTTGTACTTGGTCTTCAATATGAAGAGCGGCTACGCCAGCTTGAGCATACCGTGGCAATCATAGCAGTTCCACCAAATCTAAATAATAAAATTAGCGGAAGAGCAAGGTTGATAAAATTTAGACAGACCCTGTATCTGCATCAGCGATCACGGGTGTTGTTGGATCAAGGCTGCAGACCATTTCAGCAGACTGAAGACTGACATTAATGATGAAAACTTAGCGATAATCGGTGACACCTGAATAAAATCATTCAAAGTAGCGATTGCAAGGTCCGGCTGACCAAGTCGGGAGGCTGTTGTAGCTGCACCACTAAGTATTGTCGTGTTAGATTAATCTTCTGTCACCTGAGTTTAGGAGCCACCTTTGATACAAACATGAGAAACCTGCTTCTAGAGCACATCAAGTGCTGATGCGATCGCATATCCCAGGCACAACCTAAGGAAAGTGTTGTAGATAAAAGACGCCAGCATCAGGAAAAAAAATTGGGCTGTCTATTGAGCTATGGTGCTATGGCTACTATGGCATGCCATAGAGCACTACATATCAGGGGGCTGTTGTGATAGCAGGTCGTAGCCGAAGATTTTTTCCAGATGAGGAAATATTTAGCAAGATAATCACCACAATGCCTGGACGAGCAAGCATTTGACGCAGCCTTGTCGCAGGGTTTGTCGATAAGGGCCCATCTAAATATCGCTTGGGATCAAGACGTGGATTATAATATACGTCTCTCTTAGAGACAATGTTATTGCATGTTTTGGGGTACTGATCCTCCTGTTGAGCGTTAAGGTGGACTGTGTTGAGTCTCTTCAAGTTGGAAAAGTAATTGAGTGCCGGCGACATGGCTTGCCAGAGTGGGAAATAGTACGTGATAATCAAGGTGCTGGAGATTAGGAACCGAAAGGAGGACGGAAGAGCGTGCAGAGTACAAACTTTTAAAAGACTCAAATAATTTATACCTGGAAACATCAGGAAAACATCGGGTTCATCTTTGGGTATCCTTGGCATCTTTCCAAAGATGTAAAGACACCAAAGATGTAAAGACATACGTAGGTGGTTGTGACCCACGAAATAGGTATTCAGTGCGAGGGGCCTAAGGGGGCACCGGAATCGGAAAAAAAGACCATATGTCGAAATAGGCTGAAAATGAGGATGGGAAATCGATTTTTGGATGTTTTGGGGTGGTAAGATAGAAACTGGGTAAGATATGAGGTTTTTGAAAACCAGGCACCAATTACTTTATATGGATTAAATTCGTCTATATAAGTTAGCAAAATGATAAGTCATACTCGATAAGTCTGTTTTTCATAAGGTTGGGGAAACATATCGGCATCCAATGTCACATGACAAGTGTGATAAAAGAGTGACAAAACGATTAAAATTGAGATAGAAATGTTTGAGAGACGTTTAATGTAAAACTACAACCACCAATAATTTTTGAATTCGAATTCTGAATTTTTGGTGGTTGAAAATTGTTCATATCTAAGCTACAGGAATTCCTATCTCAATTTGAAGGTATCTTGCAAAGAAGAAATTAGCGGACACGTGATCTATGTTAGTATGTTCGGCGTAAAAGTGGGATTCCGGGGTAGGGAGCTTTTTCGGAGGCCTCTGCTCGCCTTTGCACAGACTCGGCCTCGCCGCCTCTGCCCCTCTCTTCTTTTCTTCTGTTTCTTCATCATTATTCATTACTCACCCGTCTCTCCGTCTCAGCATGCGGCTCCGCCGAATCTCTGCCACCTCAGACCCCAGACTCCAATGACATCTTCCTAGACTGCCTCTGTTCCAGTGCTATTCATTTAGCTGACACTGTTTCGGATGGCAGAGAGTCTAGGAAGTTGGACATTATATCCTGGGCCTTCTCCCCCCAGGATCTTCACGATTCTATCAAGAACGCCCAGGTGAGTTCGTGTCTTCTGCCCTTTCAAACCCATCCTCACTTCAAGAACAGGCTTCGCCTACTCTTTTTTCGAGTGAGGACCGCTTCTCTGGCTTCGCCAACTCCAGACCTCAGTTTACCTTGCTTACTTACCTCATTTTGTACAGATTCAAGTCATTCTAGAGCTTACATCCACCATTTTTCGCGACCCTCCCACCTACTCCCTTTCCTTTTATTTTCTTTTCTTATGCATTCTCCAATCACGAACGTTGGTATATTATTTTACATAACTAAATAGGGCTTGTAGATTTTAGCTAGCCAGCATTCGCCTTCACATCAATAAATAGGGTCCACCGATATTTCGGTTGGACCACTTGCATGCTATTCACCCTTCTTAAAGCATTTGCTTAGGTACTATGTATAAAAGCCTTAGCAGTCACGAGCAAGTCACATCACCTGACATACGATGATTGTGGATTTCCTCTAAGGTAGGGGGCACCAGGAACCCGCTACCTTATGTAAGCCAAAAACATGCTCAATGGCGAGCTCAATAACATCCACAACATATAACTCTTTTGCAATTTAGTACCTAGGGATTATAGAGAACATGTACTCCTTCAAATCTATGGTTTTATTTTCCAAAAATTTGCTCACTAAAGCTGGATATATCC
>Ga0193743_1001109_pt1 | contig 20522 bp, 24 predicted proteins | sample L2c2metaG_FD_143038 | JGI IMG/M metagenome (GOLD analysis project Ga0193743, IMG submission 143038) | Soil microbial communities from a riparian zone of the East river system, Colorado, United States - L2c2 | ecosystem: Environmental > Terrestrial > Soil > Riparian zone | place: USA: East River... | reverse complement strand
ATCAAATTCTAGAAAGCAAAAATGAAAAGCGCATTCATTGTCAAACCTGAGCAACAAGTGAGGTTGCAGGTGTCTATGGGATTCCTTTCAGCATGGCTTTTGTTCTACTAGAAGCGGTTGCTGAGATTAGACGATAGTATTGCTCCAATCAATCAGGATGGCAATGGATAATTTGGCAATTCAGCATTACTTACTATCAGTGTGGCCGCGGGCTGCGAAGTTGAAAAGTAACTGCAGACGAGAAGCTACTCCACAAACACGATAGAAGAGCAGATTACCAATTACCAATGGTCGATTTGATGTCGATATTCAAATTGCCTTGTTGAGTAAACAAACATTCAATATCGACTCGGAGAGCCTTGACACAGCTAGCACTAGTCACACGAATCAACAATTTAGTGAGGACAAGCGCACGGGGTCGGATTTGTTCACCCCACCGGATGTAACAGTCTGGCAGTAGTTGGCAGTAGTTGGCAGGATGGACCAAAAGATACCTGTGAAAAATGCAAGTACATATCTAGAAAGTACTCATGAGAGCGTGTCCATGGTCTGCAAGAATTTGTGTTCACAACAGGATATTAATAATCAAAATAGAGTGAACGAACCAGTTGGTCTTGGTTCCAGAGCACATAACGCCCGTCCAAAGAGGGGCAAATATATTTGAACACCTGGCAACATGGAAATTCAATAAATATTGATAAATTCTTGGGGATGCTGAATTTAAAAATGCAACGACGTCCTTGAAGTTCGACATGCCATCAAAGGCACCAACAAGACAGAGAAAGTTCACGAGCCAAACAAGACTAGCGACAAGATTAGCCGCATTGAAAATTTCCAACCATCGCAGGTATTTTATTCCAAAGTCTGTTACACAAGTCTGCAACAGCACCAACCCCGTGAGCGATTCACAGGTTCAAGTCATGGAGTGTGGAGGCTAGCCATGCTAGGTGGGATGACCCAGACGAGTCATGAAAAATGAAACCTCCAGGCCAGTAATAACAGTGACTGTCAGTCTTTTTCATTGCAACGCAAACCAGCTTGATGCAAATGTGAGTAAAGGACTAGAAAGTCAAGGATACCCTTTTAGGTCAGACGGAGAAGAAGAGAAAATGGCCACTGGCCCATGAAAATTAGTCCCCCCGCCTGACCAAGTTCCGCTCAGTCGTTTTAACCTTCGAGTTATAACCCGCGAAAGGAAGTTGATATCTACGAAAAGAAATCTCGATACCGAAGGTTGGCCGTTGGTCGGGATTTAACAAGTTGAAAATATCATTCTGAGATATGTTTTCCAGTACGTGGATATACAAAGCAAATATTCGACCTGAATAGTCAACGTGCATCAGCATAGGGCAGACAAATTTATTCAGAAAAACTTGCCTGGGGATATGTACAATGCGATTCGCAGAAATAGGGCCGTTAGGAAAGAAAAGACAAAGTAAGAAGCAATTTCAAGGTATACCACAACTCATTGTGAGGTAATCTATATGTTGTCAGCTGTAGCTTCCTCTTTCTCTTCCTCATCCTGTTTTATATCTGAGTCATCCTGAACAACATCCTCGTCAGAGCTAGTCTCTCGGACAGGAAGAGCAGGTTGACCGGGGAGGCGCTGATTGTCTCGATGAGATTCATAGGATTGGAGGGCAAAAGATGCTCACCTTGAATGCAAATTTACACACGAGATAACCTTTCGGGTTCAGGCCTTTCTCTAACCAGGCCTGCATGTTGTTCAGTATACACACTTAAAAGGGAATGATGACACATACTTTTTCCACTATGTAGAGGCCATCATACCGGTAGCTGTGTTTTATGAGCGAGTAAGCGGAAAATAACCATAGTACAAACGGTTTAGTGTATATACCCTTCAGATGGCCCATATCGAGATTTCAGCTTGAAACCCCTAATGACTCGTACGGGCAACTTGGTCTCGGAAGATAGCTGAGATACCGTGAGTTTTAATCCAAGAAGCGGAGAGTATATTGACTTGCTTGCAACGTCTTATTGAACTATACATGATTCTTGTCAATAAGGTCCGAAGAAACTGGGGAACATTTTTTGACATACCTTTGTGAAAGTTTGATCTGAGCTTTGTGGTGCTGTGCGAAGCTGGAAGTAGATTCCGTGAACAACTATGACCAATGGCAACGGAATGAGGCTCAACATTTTTGGGTGCATTTTTAGTGCCTTTGAGATCCCGTCCGCCTAGCAACGACGATAACATATAACTATAAATGGTGTCTGGTAAGCAACGTACCTGAGCCAGTATAAGTACTGAAAACAAGTGCAGGGAGTTAGAACCCGAAAGAGTAGTATATTAAAAACTCACAAAGCATAGCCAAGGTCTACATCGTCTTCATACCCGCCACTAATCGCAACACTGTACGCACCCCGAGGTCCACCAGATATACCTCCAACCCATGGACTTGCAAGAGAATCAGTATTGTGTTGTACAATAGGTGTTAAGCAGTGCATACGCGTGAATAGAGTCAGCACTGCAGCCCTCCCTAGTTTCCCACCAAGTGCCAACTTCAATTCCAGGAATAGATCCAAATGTCTTGCTGTGAAATATGTTTAGGCGTCAATAATGAGATTATTGGCGACGAAAAAGCAGGGCTGACGGATCGTGTTTACGCCGTCCAGTTTGACGACCTAGCGGTCCTGAATTTTCTGAGGTTTTGACACCACTGGAAAAAGAAATGGGAGCAGGAGAGCTTTTTACTACTTCCTTTTGGTAATCCACGGTCCTTCCCACATTTCGTGAACTTCGCCGGACTCCAGACTCCGATGTGGCGTCCGAATCGACGCGCCGCGTTTTGGCAGGTGGCTTGTTATCTTCATCGTCTGCTGATGTCTCCGGTGAATTTCGTTTCTTGATTGTGGGCTTCTTCTTTACCCGTATTTCCTTGGGTTCCAGCATAGGTTTATCAAATCCTAAAGATTTTAAAAGCTCTCGGTTCTATCACTGACTCGTCAGAATGAATGATTTAGTGTTGACTAAGGCTCTACGCATACCTTTAGTATGTTCTCTTGCCGTTTTTTCTCATAATCGGAAACCATCTTGCTAAGTTAGAAAAAGAAAAACTAGAGAAGTGTGGCAGTCGTCGTGACATTGACCACGCAGATGATTGTCATGTGACCGCGATTTTGGTTGGCATGATACTTAGTCACGGCAGCCCGTGCGCAGCGTTTCGAGAGATAACTTATTGATATCCATTGTTCCATGTAGTCCGTGAGACTAGATATACCGCGAAATACACAATGGAAAGGTAGTTCCCATCGTTGTGGGTATCTATCGTGAATATTGCAAGGCAGAATCATTTAATCTTCTTGAGCTGCACAGAGGAAAAACATTAGACGAATTTTGATTTCGACTTTGTGAAGAACGTACACGGTCGGTGTTCACCCTGAGCTTGTCATCAAGGTGGTCAGTCTTCCCAGCAACATTGTCTATCCATTTATTCTGATGGTCAAGCTCGTTACCCATTGCCATTCCAAGTTGCTTAAGGCGTTTGGCCGCCTCGCCAATTTCGTCCAAGTTATTGTCCATCTCGTCTTCTATTTCATCATCGGATGCGTTGCTTTCAAATTGAAATCGTTTACGTTGATCCTTTCGACTTGTTAGCTGTTCTGCCGTCTTCATACGGTTTCGGCCACCAATAAGTTCTTCTTGCTCATCACCACGCCCATAAGTTGCCGCTCGTCCAATACGATCCTGCGTCTCACGAAGGCCCAACATCACCTTTTCTCGTTCTTCCCTCTCTATCTCATACCTAGCTAACAATTTAGCCTCCTGAGCTGCACGTTTGGCATCCTTATTAAATGCGATGACGGGTCGGAATATGGATCGATTCAATTGTTTGAGTTCGTCGGTCTTGTCCGCAGCCCGCTGGGAATGACCTTTGGAAATGTCGAGATAGCGCTCGGTGTTCGCCAGCTTCTCTGGATTACAAAATCAGACGGAGAGCTATGCAATGAAGTGATAACTCACCTGATTGATCACCAAGTCGTGTTAAAGTATTTCGGGCTGTCTCTTCAGCCTCCTGAGCCAAACGAAGTGCATTTCTAGTAGAAGTGACACTTTCTTGTTTCACGAAACGTGTCTGTTGTTTGATTCCTTCTACATCATCTTCATTTTCTTGGCCATCTGCAGGGCCTTTGCCCAAGTCGGGCCCATCGAAAAATTTGCCTGAACCCGATTTCGCCGCGTTATAACCTGAAAAGAGTTCCTTCCTATCCTTCTCCAATTCAGCAGTACCGCGTGAGTAAACGTCGCCAGCACCCCTGTTTCTATTATATCTATTTGCTAGTAGATCAGAGCTGTAGTTGTCTGATGTAGCATTGTAAGGATCGCCGTCTCGACTGGCAACATAAGTGTTAGAAGATGAGCGAGAACTGATGGCTCCCGATGGGTTTGATACTGGCGCCTGAACAGGTGGAATAAGAGTGTCGGTTTTTTTTTTGAAGAGTGGCATGTTCGACGGCGGCAAGATGATGGTTCACTTTGAGAAGTGCGAGATGATCAGTTTATATATCACCGTCGCACGTGGCAATTACTACTGTCTACATAGCCTCAGACGTAGTCAGCGAAAAAGATATTGCATTGCATTGCATTATTCTTAACCTACTCAGCAAATGACATAAGTACTCCGCGCAGACAACTTGGAATAGCCATCTATATGTATCTGAAGTATCCGTGATAGATGGATAGTGTTTTGCGCCCGTAGCACACGTTGTCATAGGGATGTAATTCGGCTAGTACAAAATTATACGCAGCTTGTAATCAAGGAATGTGAAGTATGACCCTAAGTCTTTCTCATTTTGTCTTTAGCAGCCTTTTTCCCAACAACAGTGACGCCTTTCCCATGTTTGACTACACTTTTAAGGGCCGCTTCCTTTTGTCGTTTCACAGATCGAAGACCTGTCGCTTTCCCATATTTATCGACGCTTTTGTCCAGTACATTCCGTTGTCGTTGTCGGGCCTTTCGTTCTCTCGTCCGCAATGCTCGTTTTTCAACTGGGGTTAGCTCACTTCGGGCGCGTTGCAAGGAAGATGAAGTCGCAAATATCTCCTCTGGCGCAAGCATAGTCGCGGTCGACTTGGATGTAGGAAGGGTTGACTCTAAAGTAGCTGTTGCTACGTTTGTCATGGTGGATATTGTCGCTTTCGGCTGCAGAACAATCAATTAAGGATTAGCGACAGGTAAGAAAACGTACTTGTTTCGGCACAAAGTGAGCATTGCATAGGGCATCTAGTTTTCCACATATCTTTTCCCAAAGTTGGGAAATTTCGCCGTGCTCTTTCTTGAGCTTTCCGTCGCGGTCATCAAATGAGGCACCCGACTGAGCGGAAACGTAGTCATTTTCGTAAATCTGGGCAAGGGATTGTGTCGATTTCGAATCTTGAAGCTCGAAGAACTTGGAAGGTAGAAACGGTTTGTCGTCAAGTGGTCGCAGCCGAATGACATCATCAAACCGACCTTCCAAGATACGCGCTTTGATGATTTCTTCTAATGACTTTACGACTTCTTCTGTAATAACAGGAACTGCCTTCATGACACGCTCAAATTCGAGATCCTCTTCTAATAGAGAATTTTGAGGTCTTTGCCTTGAACCAGATTCTCCCATCAACACCCAGTCCTTTTTAGCGACATTCTCGGACTCCAATTCTGCGATTTGACCTCGTAATGTGGCCATCCGTTTGTCGTGTGTCGTCAAATCTTCACCATCGGGTCAGTGTTCATGAGGTGAAACTGAATTAAGGGCACTGACCATCCTGAGTCTCTTCCTCTTCTTCAGCAAACAGATCGTGCTTTAGACGTTCCATTGTTTGCCTACTACCAGGTTTAGAAATCTCCTCGTTTATATCATCATCATCATCATCCTCGCTGCCTTCCATTTCTTCATTCTCGTCGTCGCCACTCCATTCCATCTCATCAACTTCAGCACCATCCTCTTCAAAAAAACCATCCTCTTCACCATCTTCACTGTCATCTTCACTATCATCCTTGTATAGCGACTTATTCTTGCCCGTTGGTTTGATTCTCTTGACTCGAACTTGTTCGTGGAAACGTACTTGCTTTGTGTGAGATGTGCGCATTTTGGATTTCGTTTTAACAGTTGCGGGCGAAGGTGTAGACTCGAAGCCAGTCCCCTTGGGATCACTGTAAAATAATACGGGATGTTTTTTTTTTTTATGTCGCCGAATCGGGTGTTTTGCTAGGTAATTGATCCCATGGGGACTGGTAGGGTTTTACCGTGAACGAACACATGAGAATTTCGAGGTCCGATTATTGAACGAAAGAAGAAATTAAGGCGCACGTGCATGCGCGTGATCAGGTGCCTCACTATCGGTCCTTCGGGTTTCAAATTAGTCCTGCACCACTCAGCGGCGGGTGCGATTTGCCTGCCGGTAGCCGTGAGACAGTGGCAGTGCAGGACTGGCAGACAACATTGGCTATGGCAAGATAATAACATATTTTCTCTCTCCTTGCCCTCCACCTAGGAATATTAGAATTTTAAACTGACAAGTAGATTTTAATTGTAGCCACGGAATTTCCCGGGTAGATAACGAGACAGATGTCCTTGGATAATTATATTCGACGTCTCTGGCCATTTGTGTATACCTGCTCCGTATATTTAGATTTGTATGTTTTGGTATCATTTACCCAGCGCATGTCAGCGTCAGCAAGCGAACTTTCTTCCCGAGTTACTTATTCCATGCGATTTCAGGTTAGCTTCCGCTTTGCCTATCGTCCTTACTTTCGTTGGCACTCACTTGCCACCGCCTTCATGAGGTTGTAATTCCATATCTTCTGTCTCTCATCATCGTCGAGGGAAGTTCCATGAAAATAAATTCACCCTTTCTTTTCACTTGCGTTTTGTGCCATCAATGATTATGTGTTTGTGTGTCAAACTGCCAACGAATTCCTTGCCTTGCACACGGGGTAACAGGGTCCTCCCAAATCCAGAACCCTGGATCTGCTGGTTGGCAGTTTGACAGGCCGTCCGGCGCTCATAAATGTAAGTACCTCAGGCTGCAGTAACTTTTCCAGACAGTACCTCCCAGCTACAATGTGCAAGGTTCTCTTCGTTTTTATCATCTGCACTCTTTTCCAAACCCACATTCTTTTATTCTTACCCGTTGGTGCCAAATTCCAACAGCCCACTGTGTCTCTCCAACCAAGTTCAAGTTCGAATCCATCCGTTAGCAACTTCCCACTCGCCAACGTAAGCAGCACGGCGGACAGTACGCCATCTTCTGGGACCTCGATCGTGACTCCTACCACTCAGCTTACACAGACGATTGACCCTTCGATCGCTCAAAATATTGAGTCTATACAGGCTAGAAGAATCAGTTCAATCATTGGAGCCTTGTCCTCTCCCAGTCCTATCTCTTCTTGGTAGGTTACCTCGAAATTGAGTCTTCAAAATATTAATCTGCAATAGGCTTTCTACCCTGGGGTCGGATGGAAAGTGGCCAGACAATGAGGTCGATTATACAACAGGCTGCACCGCCCGTCGTGCAAATTGGCCGGCTCAAACTCACTGGCAGCGTATTCGTGAGTTCAATGCTTTGCTTTCTGTTAGGCGATCGGTCATCGTTGCTCATCATTTTCGAACGTAGTCATAATGGCAGGCGCTTGGCATGGAGGTCTGAATGGCACAGACGGATTTGTGAAAATTCTGGCCTTGAGAACTGCCATTTCAAGTACCATGGACTATTGGTTTGGTCGTGACTTCACCAACCCTGCGTGCTTGGATTCGGGGGGTTCTCCTCAATGTCCATGCACCAATACTGACAATTCCCTCTGGTAACCTATTAACTTCCTTTGGAATATCAATATCACTCACGTACATGCTTTTAGGAACACGAATTGGTTCTCTAACGTCAGTCTTCTTGCTTTTAGGTACCTTCAAGCCATCTCATCGCGTTCCCTGTAGATTATTCTCATCCCGGAGCTTGTGGGCCAAACCTGCCTTCTCCTCAACGATACTCTGACACCTGCACAACTGGATAAATGTATCCACATAACTGGCCGTTCATACGGCACCTTTGGTCGCACCGTCAATGGATTGGGCACTCTAACAGGAGCAAATACCCTGGATGTTGCGAAAATTGGGATCGACCAAGCTCTTCTGACATCCAACATTTCGTTACTTACTGACGCTTATCAACGAGTTCATTCAGAACTCCAAATCAAGAATGAGAATAAAGTTGATGGTATCAGAGCAGATGGGTCATTCGGTTTGTGCAGTATTCCAAAAAACTGGATGAAGTTTGACATAAGAATTTTTTAGGACAACATGATGGTATTTTATACAATGGGAATTACGGTGTGTACCTTGTGTCTATGATGCAAACGTCGTTGATGTCAATTGCTGTCAAGGGAAGGACTAGTATGTTTTCTTGGCCGTTTATACTCCCCCTAGCGCCTATTTGACCTCCTCTCGACTAGCGCCAACGATGTACTCGACCTTGAAGTAGAGGCTGGCGGAACAGTGTTTGCTGCAGGATCAGAATCGCAAAGCGCGTTTGCCACCTTATTCGAAGGAAACCGATGGATGATCTTCCGTAATACGGTGACGGGAGTCTTGCATTGGGACTTTGTCAGTTTCCTATGCTATGCTACTCTTCTCGCTGAGTTTCCAGTGACTGATTTTTTGTTGAACTAGTCTGTCCTAGGAAGATTTATCAGTTTTCCTGTCATTGATGCACAGTACGCCTTTATACTCCTGTTTTTCGAACAATTATTCATATATATTGAAGAGCAACTGGGAGTATAAACATCAACCTTACGGACGTTCTTGATCTGGGTCAACAGTGGTCGTCAGACACCTTGATCGATTTTGCAAATAGTCTTTCCGAAAATACCACCCATGCAAATTCCGGCAACTTGATAGGAAATCGTATGTTTTATGCAAATGACTATATGGTATGTGAGATTCAGACAATGAAAGAAGCAGAAAATGTTTATGATTTATTGCAAGGTTCATCGAGGTTGTAACTATGTTTCGACGCTCAAGATGTACTCAACCAGGACGCAAAATACCGAATGTACCAATTCTCAGAATGTAAACCTTGTAATTTTGTACCCTTGATAGAAACTAACGCTGATATTGATTTTTCGACAGCCCAAGGGTTTCCATTTATCCGACGGTGGTCTTTATACCTATCTTCGAGGAAACGAATACGAAGACATCGCTGCAGCTTGGGATTGGGATCTCATCCCCGGAATTACAGTTGACTACGGCGCAACTGCTTTAACCTGCAATACAACGAGACAAACTGGCCGCGAAGCCTTTGTTGGAGGTGTATCTGATGGTAGAATCGGCATAGCTGGTATGCGATACACGAACCCTCTTACCGGTTTTTTGCATTGGCAGAAAGCATGGTTTTTCCTTGAGGGCGATGTGCAACATACTATGATTTCCGCCCTTGATTCTACAACCAACGCTCCTGTCTACTCTGTTCTTGATCAACGACTCCATACTGGATCAGTAATCGTAGATGGAGCAGAGGCGATGTCGACGGAGAATATTCAGGCCAAAAGCTTATGGCACGGCGATATTGGCTACGTCTTCCCGGATTGGAATGATTCGGCCGTTTTATCAGTAAATTTTGGTGAGAAGAATGGTTCATGGTCTGCGATCGGAACATCCTCTCAGCCTCCTGCAACCGTTGATGTATTCACTGCACGTATCGAACACAAGTCTACCTCTACGCCACTTTCCTACACCACTTTCCCAGGTACTAGTTATGGTACCTTCCTGGAGAAGAGCAACGGACTGCGTCTTCAGGTCGTTCGCAATGACGAAAGCATTTCTGCTGTCTTTGATGAGGGGAACAAGATTGCAATGGTCGTTTTCTGGGATACGGCAGGTGGATCAGTGACTTTCGATCTAGCCCCTCCCTCTGCATCAATTACGATCGTCGCGGACGGGAACATCGCCTTACTTTATAGGCTTGAAACGGGAGAGGTGACGGTGTCCGACCCATCTCAAACACTTACGACAACTCGGGTCACACTTACTCTAGGACTAGGAGGAAAGCCGCCACACTGGGGAATGGGACTTACAAAGGCATTGACCTTTGACCATCCCTCCGGAGGGGTAGCAGGAAGCAGTGTATCTCAAACGTTAATTGACGATTGATTTTATGGTGGATGACTGAATTGCATTCCTCTTATTTTTGATACCACAATGTAGAAAGAATATTCATTAGAGACATGACAAGTGGTGAGATATTTAGAATACAGCTGCTTCACCATACGGCTCCTGTTGATAAGCAGGTTCCGGGGCAGCAACTGGGGCAGCAACTGGCACGACGACGGGATCACGTTGTTCTGAAGAGGGTTCCAAAACGACTTTGTCAATGGGGGGTTCCAAGATTTGTACGGAATCGGGTAGGGGTTTGCGAGGTCCAAGTTGGCCCTCTGGATCGTAACCTTTCATGCTATTTAGAATCAATGTCAGTTTCCTACACTACAGATACGACATAGTGACAGTCTTTCTTACATTTTCACTTTGATTCCGAGAACACCTTGACGCAGCAGGACATGACGTACGGCGTAGTCCACAAAGTCACGAACAGGTTGACCGGAGTGGATCATGAATCCATCTGTGAATTTCATGGACTTGGCACGAGCAGCGCGAAGCTTTCCAGAAACAACAACTTCGCAACCTTTGGCACCAGATTCCATAACAAACCGGAGGACACCATAGCATGCACTTATAATTGAATGTTAAATCTTAGCACCAAAAAAAAGAAATCCTTAAACAACATACCGACGAACGGCAAGTCCACCAAGAAGCTTGTACCTCAAACTTTCACATTGAGCGACGGCAGAAAGACCGCGGTGTTGGACTTTCTCGGCGTAAAGTTCCAGAGAATTTTCAGGGAATTTGAAACGTTTTTGTACAAGAGCAGTAAGCTCGCGAACACGACGACCTTTTTCACCAAGAACTTCTTGGGTGTGGGTTGCACGAATGATGATCTAATAAAGATTTGCGGATGATTGGATGAGGCAAGTAGACGAGAAGATGGATGGGGTTGGAATTTTAAGATACCTCAGTACGGGCGTGAGTTACACGAACATCGCAACCAGAGTAACCCTCTTCAGCGAGTTCGCGGGTGAAAAATTCATTGAGTTCGGCGCGGAAAACACCATCAGCTACGAACTTTCTCTTTTTACTGATTTGAGACGACATTTTTGAGCGGTTGTGTGCTAAGATAAAGGTCAGAAAGGACCAGAAAGTGAAGGATTTATGCTGTTTACCTTGGACTTCGCTGTCGAGAGTGTCGAGGTCGTCGATGCCGATCTTGGTTAACTCAATTAGATCGGGTGGCTTGATGGCTACACAGTTTCATTCGCTCGTTGCCGTGCACGTGATCTTGAACCTGATATAAATTTGTCTCCTGCTTTCTCCTCTAGCTTACTCCCAGCGCTCGGTGGTGTCCCTTCTCTGCGAAGCATGATCTTGTAAATTTAAGGCGTATGAACGAGGTTAGTCTGCTTTCTTATTGTTGTCTTCTTTCTTTTCTTTCTTTCTATGACGAGTGTTGTAATTTTCAACCATTGGCACCTCTTAGTCGATTTGAGTCGCTGTACAAGTATTGCGATTCAATGACATCTATGACTTCCTGAGATTGTTTTACCTTTTCTCGATTGCTTTGAACTCAAATTCGAAGCAACTGTTAACTTCGTCCTCTTTTTCAGGTTGGCTGTTTTCATTTTATCATTCTATTATATATATAGATGAAATATGTATATATTGTCCTGAAGTGGATACAGGAATTGTTGTCACCCTAGTCGTAAAGAAGTTTCTTGTGGCGCTTTAACGAGTAGCCTCATTCACAAATATCCCAGCAGCCCCCATTCCACTGCCGATACACATACTCGTGCAAAGGATTTGGCCGTTCCTGCGCTTCAACTCGGCAAGTCCTGTAACAACCTGTCGGACCCCAGCTATTATACCTATGAGTTCACAATGCTTCCAGAAGGTGACAGTCAATAGACGTACTCATTCCCAGGGGATGTGAAATGGCAATGGCACCACCACTATGCAAATGTCAATTGTCAGCCCTTGCATCTGATTCCTCTAGATGAAAACAAAGTTTTACTTAGGATTGATTTTTTCAATGTGGATTCCCAGTTGTTCGACACAATAAGCAAACTGAGATGCAAAGGCTTCGTTAACCTGTAAAAACCCAAAGTCGTTCAAGTGAATCGAAAAAAAAACCATCGACAACTTGCGTACTTCGTAGACATCGACATCTTCTTTTGATAACCCAGCTTGGGCAAGAGCCTTGGGCACGGCATAAATTGGTGAGATGCCCATATACCGAGGCTCGACTCCTATATAAACTCTCGTGAATAAAAGAACCAAGATATGGGGCAGTAAATAAACTGACCAACGACCGCAGATGTGACATATTTCCCAACAATCTCCATCCCCTCTTTCTCTGCCCTTGAGCGTGTGGTCAAAATACATAATCCAGCTCCATCTCCAACTCCACTAGCATTACCAGCGGTAGTTGTGGATCCTCCCCAGTTGGGAAACGCAGGTTTTAAGGCTGAAAGCCCTTCAATAGTCACCCCAGGCCTTACAGTGTCGTCCTTCGAGACAACGACGCCTCGAAGTTCAACGGGAATAATTTCGTCTTCGAATATCCCGTCAGCGACAGCCTGTGCATCAATGAATTTCTCATTTTGTATGGTTATTGATATACTGGATGATCACTTACCTTACTTGCCCTGCTGTGCGAGATGTAAGCATACGCATCCTGCTTCTCGCGGGGGACGTTGTAGGCCTGCGCGACCATCTCAGAAGTCCAACCCATGGGCTGGTTTTAGGAATTAGCAAGAATCACTACATCAAAGAAATGGTTCATACCTCCATGCAATCATGAGCATGAGTACTTGCAGAAATCAACTCAACAACTTCGGGTGATGGTCGTGGGCTGAAGAAAGATCGTTGAACGTGAACGAGCTATTGATATGTCCAACAACAGTGCGCACTCACTTCAAACTCATACTTTCTACACCAACCGCAACTCCAATGGAAGTCTCTCCGGCTTGGATGGCATGAGCAATGTTACGAATGGCCATTAAACCCGACGAGCATAGTCTGTTCACAACTGAGATAGGAACATTATATGGGATGCCGGCTGCTATTGCGGCTGCTCTTGAGATGTAAAGTGGGGAAGGAGGATGGCAAGTTCCTGAATAAAATAAAATGCAAAGGTTCATTGACATGGAAGGTACGCAGAACAAACCACCCACCAACACATATATCATCAATCTTGGATGGATCCAACTTTGTTTCCTCGAGAGTAGCCTGAATTCGAAAGACGTACTCAACATCTGAGAATCAGAGTACTAGGTGATACCGTTTATACCTTGAACAATGCATGTAGGAGTTCATCGACTGGAGTATCCTTGAGTTGTCCCTTCTTGGCTCGTCCAACTGCAGTTCGCTTTGCGAATGTTATAACAACGTCGTCGGGTTTCTTCTCAAGGATGTTGGCAATACCCTGAGGTCTCACGCGAGAATTGATTGTGCGCGTGAGAGTAGGGAATATAGCTCGTTTGAGAGGTAAGGATGAAGCCAGCAGCATGAGTAAAGGTGATGGAGAATGGGACAAGAAATGGTTTCCCTGGGGTATATAGTTGTTCACATGAGAGGTGAGCGAGGGCCACGGACCACATCCGGAACGGCTGCAAAATATATATCCTCTGGATACAAACGGTGCCGTACAAATTATCTACTACCCCGGATAGAATAGGTGATCAGGTCTTTCAATTGGTTTGACGAAAACCATGTTTCGACCTCCCCCATTATATGCCATCGAAGTATCTATTATATGTCAACCCGCAGGACGTGTCGACGCGTCAGGACATATCTGGCATATCTCCAGATATTTGGTTGTTTTTTGCCTTCCATCTACGGGTAATAGAACTGTAACATTGAGGGCATATATGGTGTGCAAGTTTGACGGAACCACAACCCGCACAATTGGTGATATCTAGATCAGGGGCTTAAAAGTTATATAAAGATAGAACCTGGTACGGTACGTACTTTGCTTGTCTTTGAGACCTTTGTTGGCACTTCTCATAGCCTTCCGTGAATGCGATACTTTTGACTTTGGAACGGCCAAGAGGAAGGGAGGGAAAAGATCAAGCAGTGATTGTAGTGAGGGTATTGACCATGATGTTCGGGGTAATGTTAGGGACGACGACGCCGCTAGTAATGGAACCCAACTTTTAAAGAGAGAGAATGACAGTGACGGCAAGAGACTTTGTGTTTGTCGAAGGGCAAGAGTGGTCATGGAGGAGAAGGGCCAGTTGTGGTTACTGTAAAGAAATATTGAGACTCCGACTTACACACTTGGTCACCAACGCCATCCATGTTTCGCCTCACCCGCCCTCTGCGCCAAGTCCTCAAACGAACAACAGGCATCCATGGACTCGCCGTTCACCCCGACCCACTACCCGCGCTAATCAAAACATACGAATCAACACTGTCCACACTGTCATCCATCCCACAAACATCCGTCTATCGACAATCTGTCGAAGCTCTCGTACGAAATAAACTCAACATTGTAAAAAATGCGAGTGGGGATGTCACTGCTGTTGAGCAACGGCTGAATGAAGGTCAGATTGAGGAAGCGTTGGATATTGCTGCAGATGAACTTTCGTTGGTTGCCAAGATGATTGAATGGAAAGCGTATGAGAATCTTTATTTGATTTCGTGTTTGGATGATGAAAAATTCATGACTCTATTTTACAGTTGGGAACCATTAGAGGAGAAACCAGAAGCAGGACAATGGGAATACGTGGGGGAGACTACTACTGCATCATCGTAATGATATTTCGTTGAACATTTTGAAGTCTGAGAAAGTAGATTATAATTACCATCCCCCCATTGGAAACGATTGTCACTATAAATAAAATTAAAAAAAAAGACTCAAAAAAGTTCGCTGGAAGCAGGATTTGAACCTACGCGGTGAAACACCAAGTGATGAGTTTGATTAGTTCAAATCACTCGCCTTAACGACTCGGCCATTCCAGCTCTCTTTGACCATCCTCCATCCAAACTACAGGTTCATTAAAGCTCTCCCTCCTTCTCTTTCTAATAAACCCAAAACGTCCATCTGTTTTTGTTTTTTTTTCTTTCTTTTCTTTCTTCCTCCAAATCTATGGATTCTTTAATCCCTTTCACAACATCGGGCTCCCTGGTGGATTGTGTGGACCGTACGTCGATCCAATCTCATCACACTCCTCCAGTTTCATCCTGAGCACACAACCTCTCCCCTCCCTCATCTACAACCGGTACCCCACCCCACCCCCCACCCCCCACCCTCCCCACTTTTTGTTTTTCGTCCTATCCTCCATTTGCCTAGGAAAGATGCTGGTAATTTTGCGCGATGGCAGAAAACTACATGGTGTTCTCCGCTCTTATGATCAATTCGGTAAAGATCCCAAATTCAAGTTCTTCCTTCGAACGTTGATCCCCTCATTCTCTTCTTTCCCTTCCAGCTAATCTCGTTCTTGAAGATACAGTAGAACGAATATATCATGAGAACGCTTTTGCTGAGAACTTCCATGGTCTCTTCCTGATTCGTGGAGAGAACGTGGTGCTGTTGGGTGAAATCGTACGCCCCATTCTACACCGCTTGTGGAAAAAGGATCATCTAACGACCTTACACACAGGATCTGGATAGAGAAGATGATGTTCCTCTCCGACAAGTCGAGTACGGCCTCCTCGCTTCATATCACAAACGAGATGCAGAATCCAAAAAGGAACGGGAAGAAGCGAAATCTCAAATCCTTTACGAACAAAAAGGGTTCTGCAAAGAGGGCGGCGAAGGCGACGGATACTAAAACACAAGAATAAATTCCATACTATTATTGCAGAGATGAACTTTTCTTCATGTATCGTAAACGTATTATTATACAAACATCACAATGCACATGCATACGCAAGTTGTTTACTTGTAGGAATGAAAAAGGTAGTACGTGTGTTCTAACTATGCTTGACACGAATGGATAGAAAGATGAGAGGAAGATAGCAAGACGGAAAGCTGAAGAACAAAAAAAAAAAAAAAGTACTGATGAGAGGAACAAAAGATCAATGCAAGATCCACCACTACCATCAAGAAGTCGGCGCCTTTCGTTTCTTCCCTCTCTCCGAGCCTTTAAACTTGCGTTTTAGAAGAAACTGACGCGCCAGCTCAACATTCGAATTCGGGTTCTTGACAGTACCTCGAGATGTCGTTTCACCCGAAGCCCGGTTCTGAGGGTCCGTCATATCCTCAATCCGTTTGCGAATTTCACGTTCCCGCGTCGTCAATTTGGCTAATGCCTCTTCCTTCTTCTCTCTCTCCTTGCAAACGTCCTTATATCGAACAGTCTGCCATCTGGATAAATAATAATCAATCATCAGAAAAAATAAAAATAAAAAAAGTAAATTTTACCCAGCATGTCGATCACATAATTTCTGTCCGGGACACCACCACTGTTCATCTCCACCATCCACATCCATCTCCCCATCTCCTCCTTCCTCCTTCAACCCCTCGTAACTCTCCAAAACACCCGCACCAATATCCGCCCACTCCTCATCATCAAAACACAATCGTTGATCCCAACCACACAGGCCCACCTGGTCCGCCCTCTCACTAGCCAATTGCAACAACCGTTCACGCCATACGACAACTTCCATCCCCCTTTTGATCTCCTCTCTCAAATTCATGACAGACTCCAACAACGCGTTCAACCGTTCTGTCTCCCTCTCTATTTTTGTCTTTGTAGATGGTATGATCCGATGTTGCTTCAAAGGCTTCACCATATCACCGTTGCTGCTGTTATCAACCTCCATCTTCGTCCCCCCATCTCCGCCGGCACAGCCGCCATCACCATTTACACACCCATTAACCTCACTCTCCATCGCACAAACCACCACACCCTCCCTCTTCTCAGCATTCTTCACACTCTCCCACAATTTATCCGGCTTTCCACCCTTCTTCGCCCACGAATCAATGCGGGACTGCATATATTTGACACCACATGCATCTGAACAATATTTCGAAAAGGCGCCGCGGGCAGCTTTGTGACAGGCTTTGGAGGAGTTGGTATCTGGGTGTCGGAGACCGTAGAGACATCGTTGTTTGTAGGTGGTACGCAGATTGAGATGAGGGTTTTCTGGAGATAGATAAGACTAAGTAAATAACAGGAAGAAAGAACGAAGTACGCACTCTCGATACAGGGAGGACAAATAAATTGATCAACAAGATCAACTTCCAAGTCTGGCATATCCACACACTGCGTATGATACCACTCATCACACCTACGAAAAATGATTAGACAAACAGACAAACAAAAGAAAAATATAGTCACTCACTTATCACAAGCAATCATGAACCGATCTTCGTCATACTTGGTCTTGCAAACACAATAAAGTTTATCGTCGTCATTGGCATCCGAATCTTCCTCTTCTTCCTGTTTTTCCGGTTTGACGGCGTCCGCCCCTTCCGGGGCACTACCGCCAGGCATGACTGACGCCGACCTGGAACGAGAAGTGGAAGGAGCACTTTTCTTGGTGGTGGCTTTCGTTGCCTTGGAGGTCGATGGTAGTGAAGGGACAGTAGCCGCGGTGGTAGCGGTTTCGACAGCAGCAGCAGCAACTTTCTTGCCTTTGGTAGCCGGTTTGGCGCGAGGTTTGGGCGGCGCTGTGCTCAAATGGTTACCAGCAGCGTTTGCCGCAGCGGTAGGTTTAGTCTTCGTCCCAGCCTAACAAATACTCAGTAAACACAAAAAGAACAAGAAATAAATGAAAGGACTTTATGCACAGGTTCCTTCTTTTTCTTCGTAGGTAGTACACTTCCTGCTCGCTCATTACTCTTCTTGGATACGCTGTTCACATTGGTCGTTGCCGGCGGTGGCATCGATCCCCGCTCAGAAGCTGGCCTAGTGGACGAATGTCGTGCAGCAGGAGAAATTAACGTAGTCGAAGACGAAGCGGAAATAGTCGGAGACGTATGATGCGCGTCTCCAACCGACCGCAGAGGAGGTGGGGGTTGTTTAGTACCTGTCCCAGTGCCACTCGCCGTAGGAGCGTGAGAGGAAGACGACGCCGAAGTGCCCGAAGTACGCCATGCAGTATTATTCAGGGTGTTATTCACCGAAGGATGTTGGAATCGGTCATCGATAAGACTCAACAACTCATCCTCCACATCAACCTCCATGCCCAGATGTTCATGTTCATGTTCACGTTTCACATCTTCACCATCCAACGTTTCTGCTACAAGTTCTGTGACAGCTAGATCAACATCCAAGTCCATATCAGTGTCGTCAGGATCTTGTTTTTTGTTGAGGGAAGTCAACGACGTGGTTGTTGGTGGTGGTTCTGAGACAAGTTCTTCTAGCTCTTGTTCGAGTGCGACAGCAGCTGTGATAGGCGTGAGTACTTTATACGAAGAAGGTGGGCTCCGAGGACCATACACGGGGAGAGTTGACGTGGCAGGACTCAGAGATGGGGAAGGCGAATAAGGTGGTTCGGGTCGAGATGAAGTCGTGGGAGAAGGGTCTTCTTCATATTGTTGGAGAAACCATTCGTGTGCGTCGTCTTGTGATGTTTTGGGAAGAAGCTCTGTTGGTGGTGGCGGTGGAGCAGGGATGGGTGTCGGAGTAACTACCTTCCTATGTCGGATATCCTCCTGAGGTACACGATGTCGGGTCGGCTTTGTGTCCTCCTTGGTCCTCGTCTCCTCTCTAGGCTTCGTCCCCTCCCTAGATCTTGGTTCTTCCTTGGGTTTCACTTCCTCCATAGGTCTGATTTCCTCCTTGACTTTTGGCATATCCTTAGTCTTTGGCTCCTCCTTGTGTTTTTTCACCTCTGATTCGATGGACAATGATGGAGGAGGAGGCGGTGGAGGTAGAAGAATTTCCTTGAGTATATGTTCGTCAGATTTTCTCGCAGCTTTGGCCCTCCCAATCTGACTTCCAGGCGGCGACCTTCTCCCAAGTGGGCTGAGAAGACGGTCGCGGGGGTCTGGCTGAGATACTGGGATGGGCTTGTCAAGCAAGAGTTCAGAAACTGGCATTGCTTTCCGTCCCTGACCATGCCCTGACCCTGGCCTTCTTGGAGCGGTAGAGGGGCCGGCAACCGGTGAGTCTATGCGTCCATACCCCAGTTCACCAACGACCATTTTTTCCCTTTCCCGAGTCATGCGTTCTTTGTCGGTGAGTATGGGGCGTGTGGGAGACTCGGAGTAGCGTCGTTTCTTGACTTGGCGTGCGTCATCAACCAAGTGATGAGGTGAAGGATCTGGATGGATCGGAGTGTTCAAAAGCTTCATCTGACACGGATCTGATTTGCGGGGTGGGGGATGTGAAATGAGGTGGGAGATGGAAGGGGGATGTGGAGAAGTGATAATTGGAGAAGTAATACGGGGATCATGAAAACGGAGGGGTGACTCATGAAATTGCTGACGACGTTGAATATGTTCAAGTTCTCGTTGACGTTCGAGTTCCTTTTGTCGTTCAATTTCTTTTTGTCGTTCAATTTCCCTTTGATGTTCGATGTCCCGTTGACGGCCAATATCTCGTCGTCGTTCTGTTTCTCGTTGAACTTCTAGTTCTCGCTTTTCAATCTCCCGCTGTCGTTCCATTTCCCGTTGATGTTCCAATTTGACGATTTGTTGTCTGTCGAGTTCCCTTGCCCTTTCTACCTCTCTTTGGTAAGCCGCAGCCCGTTGTTGATCTAATTCATGCTGCCTTTCTGCTTCCTGAATACGAAGGTGATCTTCTCTCTGACGGTCGTAAGCATCATGGCGGCGTTCAAGTTGAAAGGCACGATCCCGTTGAATTGCGAATTCCTGAGCGCGTTGTTGGTCGTCGATGCGTTTTTGGAGTTCAGCGTCTTGAATACGACGCCTGTGATCCATATCAAGTGCATGTCGTTGATCGATATCTTGTTGGTGTTGATGTAAGGGTTGTAGTAGGATATGATCATGATGTTGTTGACGCTGTCTGTGAATACGCTGGTCTTCTTCATAGTGGGGACTTAAAGGGACTGGTGGAGGCAGAAAGCGGGGAGAAGGTTCTGTAACGGTGAGACGCCTTCTTTCTTCAGTTGCTGCTTGAACTAGTGCATCCAAGGGAGAAAAGTTGGGTGGATTGTCATCACAAAGGAGGGAAGATATGTCGAGACGACGAGAAGCCATGTTGTTGAACGGAAGAAGAGAAATGAAAAGAAACATGTGTTGCATATTGATATGGATTACTAAGCGATGTTATGTACAACGAGACATTGCGGCCATGTCCACGCCAGACGTCAGGAACAACGCTGGCAACAGACACCGTCGCACCCAAGTCCCATCCTAACTATTCTTCTCCAGCCATATTCTTGACGGTCTCTGCTATCCTCGACCCACTCCATCTGTTATAGTACAGCGGGCGGGTCATCAGAGAGATGCTTTTTTGTGACTACAACATCATCATCATCATAAGTTAGCCCACATGTTC
>Ga0193743_1001108_pt1 | contig 20523 bp, 23 predicted proteins | sample L2c2metaG_FD_143038 | JGI IMG/M metagenome (GOLD analysis project Ga0193743, IMG submission 143038) | Soil microbial communities from a riparian zone of the East river system, Colorado, United States - L2c2 | ecosystem: Environmental > Terrestrial > Soil > Riparian zone | place: USA: East River... | reverse complement strand
ACTACCTGTACTCGAAATTAAGAAAAACGGTAATAAATGCCTTAGGGACTCGTCCGGCTTCTCGCCGCCCGAGTTTCCGCCCGCTACTTTCCTCTCCAGCGTGAGGTCGGAGCCAGAATCCATTGGTAGGAGGATTAATATCATAAAGCCGGCCCACGTGGCAACTTGTATTGCCATTTCAGGGGTGGAAATTTTTTGTACGTAGAGTCTTAGACTTGGACTTTCATACTGTTATTTGGCGCTTCCAGGTGGATATTTTCTGTTCTTTTCACTGCAATTTTGTCAGTGGAAGTGGTCAAGGAGGAAAAAAACCATGGCTCCTCCAACTGTGGTTGACCCGTGGCTTTCTGGGCGCCATTTCGGAATTGTTATCGACGCGGGTTCGTCGGGATCCAGGTTGCAGATATACAGTTGGAAAGACCCTCGGACCCTAAATGTCGCGAAAGGTAGCCCATTGGCGAATAAGTTGCCCAAGGTTGAGAAGGGTACTCGGAATAATGAGATGTGGGTTAGCAAGGTTGAGCCAGGTGGGTTTAACTATCGACAATCTGCTGAACCAAAGTATGCTAATGTAATGATGCTTCTTTTTAATAAGGCCTGTCGTCTCTAGTGGATAACCCAGGAGCTGTCGGGGCTTATCTACGACCTCTATTGAGCCATGCGCGCGATCACATCCCACCTTCACTGCAGAAAGACACCCCACTTTTCCTGCTCGCAACAGCTGGCATGCGTCTCCTACCACCACAGAAGCAGGCTGAAATTCTTCAAGAAACCTGCAGTTTTCTTGTAAACCACTCTTTTTTCAAGATAGAAGAACGGTCAGCTGTTGGACCCTGTGGCTCCAGTGTTCGGATCATTACTGGGGAAGAGGAAGGTCTATTTGGTTGGATAGCAGTCAATTATCTTATGGACGGTTTCTCTGGATCAAGCTTGGACCGCACGACCTATGGATTCCTTGACATGGGCGGAGCTTCAACCCAAATCGCGTTTGAACCGAGCATAGAAGGTCAATCCAAAACCAAAAATCTGATTGACGTTAGGCTACGGCTCCTTGGAGGAGAGGAGATCCATCACAAAGTGTTCGTGACAACATGGTTGGGTTATGGGACAAACCAAGCTAGAGAGCGATATGTTGGCAAAATCGTAACAGAAAATGACGTCACATTCCACGGAGATGAGGATGAGGAACACCTAGTTCCTGATCCTTGTCTTCCAAAGGACCTTGAGCTAAGGGAGGACCCTGTCCATTCTACTAGCCCCGCAACAGCGCACCTCAGCAGACCCCATCGGATGATAGGCACCGGTTCTTTTGAGCAATGCATGAAGAAGACTGCATCATTACTGAATACGACAGAGCCTTGTCCCGATACGCCGTGTCTTATGAACGGTGTGCACGTACCTCCCATTGACTTCTCCGTCTCTCACTTTATCGGCGTTGCCGAGTATTGGTACTCCTCAGAACACATTTTCGGTCTAGGGGGAGCCTACGACTATGTCCAGTACGAACGCGCCGCGTCGAATTTTTGCTCTAAGGATTGGGCGGATATTCTTAAAGAACACGAGGATTCACGGGTGCGCCATCATTTAGGAGGGGACGGAGAGGTGGTAGAGAATGGGAAAGTTGTAGATGCTGGCCGGTGGGGTCCTCATGTGGAAGTTCCCCGCCTGCAGATGCAATGCTTCAAAGCCGCTTGGGTTGCCAATGTTCTCCATGAAGGTATTAAGATGCCAAGAATCGTAGACCCGGGTGGGAATGTATCGACAGATGGCGAAAAGGTTGTGGAAGAAGCGGAGAAAAAAGGTTTGGGAAGACCTACCTTCCAATCTTTGGATACTGTTGGCGATATTGCTATCAGCTGGACCCTTGGCAAAATGGTTCTCGAAGCCAGTAAAGAAGTGACTCCTATTGTAAAACCAGCGAAACCTTTGGTGGATCCTATCGACGATATTGACGACATTGAACATTTCCCTATCCAACCTATCCGACCATTCTTTTCTATTGATGTTCTCGAAGACAAAATTACACCCCATCTGCCTTTGTCACTCAGCAGGGATGCTCTAGGATTTTCCCCAGTAATATTCTTCTTCTATGCCTTTTTTATCTTCATTCTACTGGCTGTTGCCTATCCTATGCGCCGCCGTTTACGTGCGTGTTGTTTACGCACGGTAAGAAATGCAACCAAGCGCGACGGGGCTACTTATGGTGACTTGATGGAGGAAGGCAAATCAATGAACGGGAATCGGCCCCCTTCTCCGATGTTTTCAAGTGGTCGATGGATGTATCGTATACGCAGATTTCTATCTTCGAACTCAAAACCCTCCCTCTCGATGGCCCCCACTGGCAGTCCACGACATATCATACCAAATCCGTCACGAACTTCTCCTACGCGTTCTTATTCCATGGCCAACGGATTCGCACCTTCGGGCAATTCATCCCACTATATTTCACGGTCTCCTTCTCCTATTCCAGACGATAACAATACAACGAGCGAATTATACTTCATGACCTCACGTTCCCGAAATGCATCGCAAGTCAACTTGTCAAGCATGGCGCCGCGGCCCAACGCTATCTCGCGAACGAATAGTAATTATGGAAAGGGACAACCGTCAATGAAATGATTCTGAACACCCATTTGTCTCCTGCTTTTTCCTCACATTTCAATGCTGTCCTCGGGTAGTTACCCCAGAAACGATATTATTTTACCTTGATCTTAATCATACCTGGTAACTCAAAACTTTGTTCTTCGCGTTCATCTCTGTTGGCGCGTCCGGATCGAGGTTGCTCAACATGGCCCATTATCTGGAGATTGTTTTTGTGTTCGACACACGACATTGCACTGGCATTTTTACACGCCATGCACGCTTGGACGGAGTCTGTCCCAGTGATCAGCGCGTCCCAAGTCTTCCTGGCGTGTCATTCACGTGGGGAATATTGTCGGTCCCGCTCAAACCCTATCCTTTGTTGTAATCGAGCTCGATGGTCTCGACGATGGTTGGGTCTGGTTTCAGGGTCGGGGACAGGTAAGGCCAGTAATTTTTAGAGGCGTCTGGGTTGTCGTAGTATCCTCAAGGACCTCATCAACGACTCTTGCGGACTGGTAATTGACAGTACGGATATTTATTTTATATTAGAATTGGACACTGTGATTAGACGCTTTGGATTTTACTTGATCATGTGATTATTTTTACTTCATGCGCTGATGTCGATAGACTTGGAATGGAGCAAGCTCGATGCCTCGCTAGCCACTTTTCTGGTGGATGTCCTCAATAGACAACTTGGTAACGTTGAACGGCCCTCCTTTATTGGGCCTGTGGAAGTAACGTCCCTGGACTTTGGCTCTACATCCCCAGACGTGGAATTAGTGGATCTCCGTGATATTTATCGTGACTTTCTCGAAGAAGAAGATGATGATGATCTGGATAGAGGACCCATTAAAGTTACTGAAAATGCTTCAGATGAAGAGGCTTTTGAGTGGGTATCACGAAGGGCAGTAGGGCGAGACGAAGGGTTGGCTTACCAACACCTTCCTCCCCACATTCGCTATGGTCGTAGCGGTCCGACAGATTTATTTGAATCACTACCGCCATTGCGTTCGCCTCTGCCAGTACCTGCTTCGGATTCGTGGGTATCTACTCCGCACTTATCAGAGAATTCCCCCATCTATCGCAGTCCCTCACCTGCAACCCCGTTCACGGCAGGTCCCTTCCGTCGTACATCAGGTCCCTTCCGTCGTACATCTAACGACCAGTTATCATCACAACTCCCACTATCCAGTCCTGATTCCTTAAACGTTAACGAGCAGCAGCAGCAGCAGCCTTCTCTCCAAGAAGAGCAACAAGAATCGTCACAGCCGAAAAACCCACATCCAAATCTCCAACTTCATCTTCACGTCAATTGGCATTCAAATCTCCGTATCACGTTGACCACATCGCTTCTTATCAACTACCCCTCACCTATGTTCATGTCACTTCCAATAAAACTGTCCGTCACAGGTCTCGTATTTAGCGGTGAACTGGCCGTGGCTTATGAAGGAGAGCGCCGACGAATTCACCTTTGCATCCTTGACGATCTTGACCCGTATGGACCAGCAGGAGATCGCGCAAAACGCGACTCCGCAAGCCACACCCCACCCGAGCTACTTGACGATGAATCACCAACGTCAAGTGTTCCTTCTCATCCATCCAAACCTCTTCCTGTTGGTCAGCGACTACTACCGTCCATCTTCATCGAAAGTGAGATAGGTCAGGCAGACAAACATGTGCTGAAAAACGTCACGAGAATCGAACGATTCATACAGGACGTCATCCGAAAGACAGTGGAAGAGGAACTTGTCTTCCCTAACTTTCATACGTTGTTGATGGGTGATCAGGACAACCGATAAAAAAAAGTCAACTAACCCTGTGCTTTGTGGGGATGGAGGCAAGGTTTGCAGAGGATGCGAACAAGTACCTGGATTTTTACAACTAACCCTATGTCCTACACTAAATTATTACAGACTTACAACATTGAAATAAACGATGGCTGCCAAATCTTATGTTTTATAGCAACGACTTGCTCATATATGGACCATCTAATTCATAGCCCAACTTCCTGTAATAGTCGCGCGTGCCTACGCCTGGATCAATTTAAAATTATGTTAGCATTGGGCCTCTTTGCATGACTTGTAGGCTGAGGGGAAAACAAGACTCCCCGCCGAGACACTTACCAGAGATAACCGCCAATTTGATACTCCCATGCTCCTCCCTGGCTATCCGTTCTGCTTCTTCCATCAATAATGTGCCAAAACCCTGTCCAATTGCCATCAGCTTAGACATTCACAAGTTGGAGAGGTAGAGCAAAAAGGGGGCTGGTTAGCAGCCAAGGACATACCTGATGCTGGAATTTGGTGGGGTCTCGCCCGTGAACAGGGACGGCTGTTCCGTATACATGCAGTTCACGCACGATACTACAACCACCTTCATCTCCGTCCTTTTTAACGAGCTCCGATCGGAATGTACCTTCGTCAGAGCACTTCCGTAGACGAAGTAGGCCAACCAGGATGTCCTTCTCGGGGTCCTCATATGACAGGAAGGTCTCCCAACCACCATTAGCAGTGTAGTCACGCCGAAGGAGTTCGACTGATTCTGGTCGAACTTTGTGGTGTATCTCATGGATCTGAGAGGAGGGGAAAAAATGAGTTATGAAAAGGCCACGGTGGAGAAAATAGTGTTTTGAATGGGGTCGAAGGCAAATAAATGGATCGTTAATCCTTAACAAAAACCCATCTAGGAGTTGAAGAATAAAAAAAAAAAAAAAAAAAAAAAAAAAAAAAAAAAAAAAAAAAAAAAAAAAAAAGTGTGAAGAAAAAGTCACTGTACTGACCCCAACCTCACGGAACCTAACATCGCGACAGACTGCCCCAAAATCTTTCATACGATTGAGCGCCAATTCACGCAAGTTTCCAGAATTTTCGCATCCACTTGTGACTAGGGGCAATGGAATATCTCTGTAGTGTGTGTGAGTCAACTCTCAGGCTTTCACCCGACCTGGTCAAAAGGATTCGTACCTCTGTACTCTATAAACCCTTGTCCAAGGGGGGACAAGCGCAAGTATCCGAGCAACCACGTCAACCAAGACGTTCGCTGTATAATTTTTATATCGTCCCGTTTGCCAGAGTTCATAGAGTCCAGTACCACGAATAACAAGGGTCGGATATATTTTCAAACCATCGCTTCTAAACGCAGGATTTTCAAAATATTCTTTGAATTGTTCGAGATCACGTTCGACGCCGACATTAGGCAGGTCAGGCATCATATGTGCCACCACCTTGAACCCTGCATCTTTAGCTAGATGGAAGGATTCAGAGACAGCGCGGACGGTGTGACCTCTGTTGGTGTCTCGTGCCACGTCTTCATAAACGGACTGGACGCCAATTTCCAGACGAGTACAACCGTAACGCAGCATTTGGCTGTTAAAATGTGTTTAACAGGTCATGTACAGTGTAAAGCGCGAGATCGAAGAAATTTTTACCTTAGATGAGGTCGTAGACAATAATCTGGACGTGTTTCGATTGTGATACCAATCGCTTTTGATTTGCTTTGTTCGGAATATCTATGTTATATTCAGAACGGTCGGATGTAGGCTGTAGCAATACAAAAGCAATCACCTCACAGCCTCATCTATGTCCGTACCTGTAAAACCTGACAGGGCATTATGCAATTGTGCAATAAATTGTCCTCGATAATCTTCTGGCATGCTCATAAAAGTCCCACCCATGACTATAAATTCCACCTACGACGCGAATGAACAAATCAAGCAAAGGAACTGAAGAATTGCAGATATGCGTATATCATACCTTATCAACGCTGTGGCCTAAACTCTTCAGCTGTTCTACTCGCCCTCGCGTTTGCTCGTAGGGATCATAACGTGCTCGGATAGCGCGCATGCTTGTAGGTTCGTATCCAGTGTAACTTTGGGTGCTATAATCGAAATCAGAGTCGGGTCCTCCAGGACAATATCTAATCAAAGATCGTAGTTTGAGAGTGCGCTATTAGTGAGATCCGCCAGTACCAGAAGGACATTATTTATCAGACACATACACGCAGATATTCCCTGTCATCGCAATATGCGGACATCGATGGGGCTTGCACATGACAGCAACGACCGCGATCTTCACAAAAAAGCCAACACAGGATATAAGCGAGTTTCTTATTTCTTTTTTCTCCTCATCTACAAATTGACTCACCCCGCTCGCCGTCCTGATAGGTCTCGCCTTCAATTTGGGCAACAAAGCCTTTTTATAATCATCCGGAATAGCACTGATGATATCCACCAGCCTAGGAACGCCCCCATATCCATGTTTCTTGCTAATCTTGGCGCGAATTTCATTCAGGGAGACGGATTCGTTTCCATCGTATGCTTTTATGAGCTCTGCAGCAATCCCGGAAGTGACTCGGAGAAGTAACTCGGCTTGGGAGGGACCTGTGTGGGGATGATGTCTTTTTTTTGGTGATGTGAATATCTATATCAATTATTTCCTCCCTCGCACCTCCTGTCCTCGTTCTTTGAACCATGTAATAGGTGTTGTGGTCGGGTAAAAAGATATGTTCTGTTTTGGGACATTGTGACAGAAATTTCCAATCACATCTTCTCCCCCCACGGCGCTTATCTAATATCTCCCTCTTCTTGGCAGCTGATTCCAACGCTTGCTATAAACTATTAAGTACTGTATATCCCACACTCCCACCGGATGGCGGATTGAGCATTGGGCCGCGTAACTGTAAGCCGGTGGTGGTGCCAAATACATTTTACATAAGTAAATTTATTTTTTAATCATTTCATCCAAATTTCATTAGTCTTATATAATGTCAAATAAACACATTATCCTTTCTTTGAGTCATAGAACATTGAAGTCAGTAAAATACTAAGGACAAGATTTTACCAACATACCCATGGCTACCCACAGCATGCCAGGTGTGGGTCAGACAGAGATTTCAGAGCCCGACCCACAATACCCATATCCACGCGAGTTTTCAGTATGTGTGTGGGTTTTCCGGAAGAATGAAGTACAGACTCTGAATTATTAACCCTATTCAAAATTGGAATGGTATTCTCAGTAACACCTGGCTTGTATGCAATGAGCCAATGTCTGCAAGTTAGCAAGGCTTGCTTGACATATAAGACTAGAATTCAGAAAATGGCTCGGGAAAAAAAAAAGAAAAAGGAAGAGACAGAAGGAAACATAAAAATTGTCATTCCAATAGCAAGAAAAAGAATAAAAGAAGGATAATTGTAGGAGAGGGAGTAAAAAAAGAAATAACAAATGAACAAAAAAAAAACGGTGACAGAGGGGGGAAAAAAATGAAGTCTACTAGTTGTGAATATAGGTGTATATACCGCAAAACAAATGGTCAAAGAGTTCGACGTACTTTTTGTTCAAGTGCTAGAAAAGAAAGAAGAATATGTCAAGTCGAATGCAGAGTTGAGACGGGGGAAATGAAAGAGAATGGTGGTGGTATAGTTGAGTTGTAGTAAGTAGTAGTGGTAATAGGCGCGAGTTAAGGGGGAGGGGACAATGAAAAAGAGACATGCAATGTTAAGGCGAAAGGTAGAAGGGCAGGAGGGGGAATAAGTGGAGAGTAAAAATAATTTTTGTAATTGTGAAAAAAAAAAACCATAACCACATGAACGTAAACCATAACCAAAAGTCGTAAAGGCGCGTTGGACGAGCAGAATGGTATAAGGAAGAGACCAGGAGAGAGAGAGAGCGGACAATTAGCGGGTGGGGGTTAAACCCAGGCAATCCTCCAATTTTGGGGTCCTTGGTTGCGTTGACGTCTAGCCTCATACAACGGACCGATCGAACCGAAGAGCCTGCCATTACCTCTTTTCATTTCTCCCCTGCTTCTTCTTAATCACCCACTATCATCAACCCAGATCGTCGTAGTCATCATAGCCGTTATCGTCATCATCCCATCATCTATCGCATGGGCATCGTCATCCAAGCTCAAACACTGCGCTTTTCGTCTTGTCTCGTCTCTTCACCGCCATCATGAGCCCGGATAGGGATCTTACATCCCTACTGTACGACTCTGACCTGATATAGACGTAGGAGAACACGGTGCAGGACTTGGCGGCCTTGACGCCATCCGTGATGGAGGTTTCGAAGAAAATGGGGATCCGTAGGGAGCATCATGATATCTTGCTGTATCTAACATTTCAGATCCCACATGCTGACCAAACCCTCCATAGAGTTCGCCACTTTCCGCCAAGCCAAGACCTCCCATGGCTGTTCGTGAGCTGTTAACATTGCCACCGATAAGGGAGCCAAGGCCAATGAGGTTGGCAGTGCTACTATTTCTGCTCGCAGCAAATCCACTCGATTTTCGGCGAACAAATTGACCCAGAATGGGTATATCGGTAGCAACGGGTGTAATGGGATAGAGCGGTGTCGATTTCCCAGAAAGACTTCCGGGCGACGGTCCGCCTTCCACGCCATTGAGGGTAATTGATGGGTCTTTGGAAGTACCAGCCATGATAGAGGAGGACAACGAAGAAGATATGGGGGTATTGGCAGTACTCGTAGATGCCTCGGAAGCAGGTTGGTTATACATCCAAGTCGCGCTCAACACCGTCGAGGCGCCAATAATAAATGATGGCGTTATTCTAAAATCAAACAGCGCGACCGAAGCCAAGAAGGACAGGACGATTGACAGAGAAGTTGCAAACCCTTTTAGAATGTTGTCCGAGTACTTGATGACAATTGCAGTGATGAGACCTCCAAATACCTGAATAGCCACTGTCGCCCAAGCCCACGCTCCGAAATGGCGGAACAAATCTAGGAAAAAACCACGAGAGTCGGACGGCGGGGCTGCGCAGAGGATGGGGAGTAGAGCGGGTATGAGAGAGAAAAGGGATAATTGGACATTCCTGACCCAAAGATCAGCCTTTGATCCTTTGAGCACCATTTCGAAATAGACCCCTGCAAGACCGGAAGTGAAGCAGGCAGCTGTGACTGCGCCAAAGCCTTTAAGGGGGCTCATTACATGTACATGAAACTCATGTGCGCTTCCGACTGCGGTAGCTGAGGATCTAGGGGTTACGTGACCGGCTGTGGTTTGAATCTGGACAATGCCCACGCCAATGGCGAGGAAGAATAAGGAGAGCCATTTTGTAGTTGTGAGTTTTTTCCGGAGGAGTGCAACGGAAAAAGCGGCGGTGGTGAGTATTTTCATCTGATAGGTGACTTGGAAGGAGGCGACAGGAAGATTGCTGATGGCAACGAATTGGAGAGAGTTTTGAACGACATAGAGGATGGCGGGTATGGATAGTTTCCAACAATCTGGACTGAAAATCTCGCCACAGAGGTCAGAGAAGGCAATGGACCAAAGATAGCAGATATCGAAGAAGGAAAGTTTGCGGTGACGTGTTGATGGTGATGAGGAAGGATGATGGTGGTGGTATATGTGTAGATGGTGTTGAGGGTGGTCTGGGGATAAGACGGGAGAACGGGCGAGTGCGATTATAAAAGATATGGAGCCTTTGAGGAGCTCGCTAAATAATACAGCGGAAGCTGGTGAATAAGCTAGAGCAGGAGGTATCGAAACGCGCGAGTAATGCATGACGATAGAAAGAGCGGCGTTTTGAACGGCGAGGGTGACTAGACTGAGATATGGTTGATATTTAGTAGAGGAAAATCCAAAAAGGATACATACGAAAGGTATTTGAGAGGTACACCACATATTGTTGGTTGGGGTTGGTTATCTAAATGTGACAGTGCACCGCTGACAGCATGGGGAAACTTGTCCTGATAATGAGGAGGAGTAGCAGAGGGTAGAAGAGGAGATAACTTTGGGGTTGAAGTGCGACTAGACACCACACTGGACGAGGAGGAGCGGAGAGTTAGAAGTGGTCTCTGGTGCATGTCGGGGAGGGTCATGCCTGTATAAGCGTAGAATAACAGACTCTGGGCAAACTTGAAAAACAAGCTGCCACTTGAATTCCCACACTTGCCAAGAAAAATGACCTAATTTCTTTCAATTGACGTACATTAATTACGACTAATAATAATAATAATAATAATAATACAAATAACACATGTGTCACAACTGAACAACAAAAATTAGCCATGGTTCTTTTTGAAAAAGCAAGAGTAAACAAAAAAAATTGCATGGGTCTCAGCCTCGCCTTTACTTCTCCATCCGCACCCATCCATCAAGCCACCCAATTAGGGTGGAACGAGATGCCTGCACACATGATTGAGCAGGACCCTTGGAGCAAGAACGGGGTGCGTTCCTTTACTAGCTTTTTCGTCTTTGACCACATGCAAAAGAGAAAAAAAATTCCCAGGGTTAGAAAAAAAAGAAAAAAAAGAACTCACAGAACATGCGTAAAAAATTATAATATTATTCCAGCAGTAAAACAAATCAAATGTAGAAAAAGCTCCAGGTGATCCTGCGTCCTAGCCCCTCAACCAGAGGGAGGAGCAATCAGCAAAGATTGTTTTTGAGAATTCCCTCCTAGTAAAAAGAGTCTTTCTCCGACGTTTGTCTGGACCGTCCATCCTTATGTGCTCGCCACAAGAGTGAGAGACTGACAATGAAGTGGAGGACAGGACAGTAATTGGACGTCGCTGAAAGCAAAACGGAAAAGAGGAAACGCAACGGTTTTTATACACGAGCCAGTCACGTTTTCGTTCCCACACAGTTAATAATATTAACAAGTCATCGTTGGTAAAAAAAAAAGAGTGGTGTGCATGGCTACTCAAGTAGCTACAAAAGTAGTTTCATCAGTACATCCAGGTTCTGCATTCCCTGAACTCCTCCGTCGTTCCCGTTTCGCATCTTTCGACCCAACCATCCGCCAATCTTATGGCACACCTCCCTCTCACCTACATCGCGGCAATTGGGGTCTTAAACGTCCTATAGCACAACGTAAACGCAATGCCTTCATATCCCTCATAAATTTCGAAGAACATGAACATTACATCGAATGGAGCAACGCCGAAAGCCAAGTCCGACTAATTGACAAAATAGAGGAACTCAACGTCGCTCCTAAACTAGTACCCCAAGTACCCTGGTTTGTGGGCTTAGGTCCAGCTGCTTCTACGCCGTGGTCTATGATGGACTCGGAATTCTGCCCAGGCGAAAGCGGCAAGTATATGTCAAACCCCGATTCCGCCATGCCTTCCCCACCAAAGTCATTACCAGCATTCACGACAGACCTACCAGGTCTTGGTCTCCGTGGAAAAGGCGAATATGGCATGAAACAATCCCCAAAGCCTTCGAAAGCAGACGATGGCTACCTACATCCTAACCTCCATGCCATGTCTCCAAAAGTTTTCAATCGTTATCTGAAACAACTTCGTTCTCTTAGACCCCAATTCCAAAAATTCTTGAAAGAAAACGGGGTCTCTACTTCGATTAGAGAGACTGGGGTGCCACCTGGGAACTTGCACATTCGCTTTTTGGGCCAGCATTTCGATAAACAATTCCATGTTCAGACTCCCAATCAAACTCAACCCATCCGTCAACAACCACATAGATTGGGTGGTTTGATGTACGCCTCGCCTACCTACTTGGAATCATATTTCTCCGCAAATGTACAACCTGGCATCGTGCTTGAAACCGGATCACAGCAGAACTATAGTAGTCCAGAGGAGGCCGATTCATTCCTTATATCCACAGCCGGCTTCATTGGCAAGCTAGAGAAGAAAAAGGCAGGACCGGAGCCCGTTCCTGCTTTCAACGCCAGCTCTGGAGGCCTCGCTCATCCACCCGCTGCGCTCCTAGCCGGTCAAACCCGCGGTAACACCTTCATCAACGTACGGGTTGTTGATCTCCATCTAGAACGTCTCCCAGCAGCCGTCACTGCTTTCCCCTCCGAGAACAGTTCGAAAGAGGTCAACATTCGAATGGAATTGGCTATCCACCCATCTCCAAATGACCACTCGAGGACAAACACTCATACACCTGGAAGTATGCACTACAACGCTCCAGAAGATTCCCAGCAAAACAAGTCGATGACGGCCCTTAGGCGTTATAGTTACCTGGATCATCGACAGTCTAGCAAAATGTACGAAAAGAATCCAGCAAACAAGCTTCATGGACAGAAAGACACAACAGCTGCCACTGGGAGCTTTGGAAAAGATGCTCTGCTCTCCAAGTTGAGTGCACTTGCTACCAACCCCAACAGACGACCAGAACAAGCCGGGTCGCCTTTTGAAACACTGGGGATGAGTTGGAGTCGACCACCAAGAAAGCGTAATTGGCAGGATGATCAGTGGGTTGAGGGACCGAATCCGGACAAAGAAGATGGCAGTGCGTGAGGTAGGTGGTGCAGTTTGGGGTGGGAGAGCTACCTACTCGACTGTAGTTGTGGATAAACCCAACCCTAATTATACATCTTTATTCGTTGCATAATTCCGAAAGCAATACAAGCAACAGGAATGACGGAGTAGTGGAACATTTCGTTGAGGCATTCTTGAGAGAAATCTACGCTTTTCAATTGAGCTACGTTACTTTAAGAATTACGGAACGACGACGACGGTGACGACGACGAAAAGCCTATGATGAAGTCTCCGATGATTCTGCTGGTATTGGTACAGATGATGGTGGATCTACAAGCGCCCTCAAAGCCCTCCCCAAATCCGCCCCATTCTCAGCAAGAACCCTCTCCGCCTGTATGCGTGGAATCTCAAACTCATGAACCTATAATAATAATTCCAACAATGGATGGGGGGTGGTATATCGTTTAGTGCTTTAACGAGAAAGAAAAAAACAAACACGCACGATGACATCGATATCTTCCCTCTTCAGAGGAGGCAACGAAGAGTCACCTTTCCCGCTGCTGCTGCCTACTACTGAATGAGAATGTGTGGCTGTTGGAGGTTTCGCAGCTGGTTTGTCGAGGAATCCACCCGTGCGGAAAGCTTCTTCCATTTTGTATTTAGAGTAGGCAAAGCCATCTCCGTACTGCAATTGGGTTGTGTGTGTAGAAAAGGTGTGTGTGTGGGGGGTTACAGAGTAAAAAAGTTTAGGAAACAAGTTTAGATATCTTTTTTTGTTGATTTGCTTTGATTGAGAGAACGCACGTTCACGATGACTTCTGGCTCTAGGCGTCCGTTTGAGCGGGACATTTTTTCATATGATGTTTTGAGTAGTAGTAATGGAGTTAGGATCGCTGCTAGTGACAGGGTTTATCTTATCAGATAGTAATCATTTTCTACATTTCCATAGTTCGCTCGATCTCAGCATTTCGTTGTCGCACATCTTCCCAGCGGATATTTTTTGGCAAGCCCTGCTGAAAATGTTTCACTGCCAATACCATCTGTTGTGCACATCTCTTCCCCGAAATCCCACCCTGACCAGTCCCTAGCCCTGTCATCAGGACAGTGCGGATAGTACTGGCTCCATCCTTGCCAACGTTCAATTGACGATTCCATCTTTGTGCCTCCACGAGAAACGTCCACATGGCATTGTAAACAAGATCTTTATGCCAGCTAACATTCTCGGGAGTATGCATCGTCGGAAGGATTGCTAATGATGTTGCATGCCATGGATTTTGTGGTCCTCTAACGTCTTCAGGAAGGGGGATGATAGTACACGACCCGGGAGGCACAAACCCGTACCAATTATCGTGTATGTAGGTTTGGCAGTGATCTGTTAAACTCCAAATGTGACTGGTTGTACTTTTAAAAGATCGAGAGAGTTCAAGGTCAAATCTAGGAAACACAAAATGCATTAGTTACTCGTGTGGGTATCCTTCTTACACTACATGTCCACTCTTACCCGCCACCCATGATACCATAGGAGTTTGCTGGCGAAACAATACAGTCGCATTGGAGTTGAATAGGGTCGATGTCCTTGAACTTGCCCTCGATCACTACAAACGGAGATGTAGATGGGTCTGGGAAATGTTCCAAGATGGCTTCCCTCCACGCATTGCACAAAGAGGGTTTCGGCGGCGTCCCTTCACAGTTACTAGGCGGAGAACCCATAAGAATAATCTTTTCCGCCATTTGTTGGGTTCGGAGTGCGAGTCAGATGACAAGTTTGGAGTCTCAGACTCGGAGTGGGCGTTTTATTTTTTCTCCTCGAGCTCTTACTCAAACTATACAATCTAAAATTCTTTGACCTTCCTGTTTGGGTTGGATATAGGTGCTATTTCCTTCGTTTAGAGCCGTACTTTTGCGCCTTTAACAGCTTTCGAAAATGGGATTGAAATAATCATTGACAAACTTGTTCAACTATGGTACTTCAAGCCAGATTTGTTCTCTGACTTGGTCCAAGCTTCAAGCTTCAAATCCGGTGTCGGTAGCAATTACCAACTGTTTGTGTATAATACATTTTCACTATGGTTCGTGCAGCCACAGGTCTAGCTAACTGACATCCCATCTTCCATATTCGGAACCTAGCTGCACATTCAAAGTCATCCTCGTGGCAAGTGACTGCTAAGTCTGCCGGGGGGGTGCTACATAAATCGCAGAAGTTAAGCGCGCGTTAGTCCAATCGAAACTACATCCTCAGTTGCCGACTGACGTTTTTCGAACTAAGTAGGGCACTGGCGTGATCTTCACTGCTTATGGTTAAAAACGTAAACTGCCAATAGCTTGAAATTCGAGCTCGTAGTAAGATTATTTCCAAGAATATACCATGAGTCAGTGGAGTTGAAGGTGGTGGTGGCTCGGAGTGCGCGCTTAACGAGCGCCAACTTCGAGCACTTCAAACATTTGGCAAAAAGACTAGCATCAAGTATAAGTAAACGGGCTTAAAACCATCGATCAAAAATGGTACAGTAATGTGGCGATATACCGCCTGTTTTTTAAAAGGCGCTGATATCTTGCTGACATCACTCCCGCGAGCAGCCGAGGAGTAGAAGAGATAGGGAATCAACAAGAATAGGATAAGCTTGAGATAAGCCCAATGAAGTCAAGGCAAGAGATGTACAATCACGGGTGATAGCGGACATGGAGTACAGAGGGAGATCCAAGATCACCTACGGACTCCAGGTAACTACTTGCATAGTCCAGTCGTCGTTTGGAATACATACTTGGTGGTTTCTACGGATTCTAGATATTTTGTGGGAGCGACTGCAGTAGTATGTATATTCACCGTAAGTTTCAATATCAGTAGTAGACGATACAATCAAGATAGCGTGACTAGTTCCAACCATGGCCAGAAAACAAGGTACAAGCAGGTAATCAGTACATACGGTACAAAAGAGGCCTAGTAAGGGAGAACAGTAGATACGGAAACGTATCCTCAAGTATAACTAATGCTTTCCTCTGCTCTGGAAGTAAACGATTCCTCGTTCGATTCTGTCCCTTCGAGATCATCGAGGCTTTGTTGACGATATTCATCGTCTTTAGGTATTCTGACGAGGCTCATAAGGCAGAATGAAATCGAGACGGCGGCGACGGAGACAAAGAAGACCATGCGAGGATATATGGCGACTGTTTTTATGTATACGACTCCATAAATGAAAGGACCTAAAATTTGGGAGCTAAACAGGAGAACTGTAATGAGTATAAACCACGTAAAAAATGAAATGCATCACACCTTATGGCCTGGATCAAGCTTATGGCCCCAAAAAGTCTTCCAGTTTCCATACCACCCCTCCTGGCATATAGCGCCAAAGCGACACTCTGTGCAGCGGGATTGAAGCCCACACCCAATGCACCGAGGCTGCCAAAGAGGGCAAACAGTATCGGGCTTTGCGATAGTCCCATGGAACCATAAGCGGCTATATCAACTAATAGTGACGCCCTTGCAAGATTCAAATCAAATAAGGGAGAATGAATTTCCCTCTTGATTGTTTTGTGGGTCACCATGTTAGATGAGCTAGAAGAAGGCGAATTTAGAAGTGAGGTTGTTTCGGTTGGAGTAACAGGTAATTCAAGGACAAGCGGTTTTGGTTTCAAAATCTTGATCGCAACTGAAAGGGAATGGGCGAAGATATGAGCAATTGAGAAGACTATTGAGTCGTAAATCTTACTTGGCAAAATGAGCGTTAGAAAAATGGCGCGGATCCCTCCCACGAGACCCAGCCAGTATCCAAGCTGTAGAATGATGAGAAGGATGATGAAAACAATATGCAGGACAGCCTACAGTTTCGGCACTCCACCTGAAAGTCGAGGCAGCATATTGAAATGTGAAGGAGTAGGAACCCTTTTGAAGCGCAGCTTAGCAGAATATAAGTAATGTGAATACAAGCTTACCATCAAGGCGACCGTAAAGCCGTATGCTACAGCTAGGAGAGTCAGGCTCCAATCCTTTCTTCGCCCCTTCAATGGATTCCCATTGACTTCCTCAATAGGCCCAAGAATCGCTAATGGTCTCAGAAAGGAGAACAAACGCTGTGCGTTTCTAAGGAACACCGCAACAAGACCACGGTCATGATCATTGTCAAGTGACACCTGCCCTAGGCTATCTGCATATCTAGTCTTAGCAAGTGCCATGTGACTCTTTGTCAACGATTCGGGCATAATGAACCAGACCAAGCAAGAGTATAAGAGATGTAGGGTACCCCCCAGATAGAAAACTGAAAGAGCTTGGCCGGTGAAGCGGATAAGTAAGCTGCCGAGTGTAGGACCAAGCGCTATTCCAGTAAAGACAAGTCCTAAGTTTAACGAGAAAATACGAGATCTAACGAAGATGGGATCAATATCCAAAACTCTTTGTTCCTTTCTAACGCACCTGTTACTCTCATTGGAGGTATCAGCTAGGTAAGCATGTATGGCTGCGACCCCACCAGTCATTCCTGCATAGAACCAAGTTTATCTTCAGAATCGAGTGAGCTAACGCAAAAACGTGCCTCCGAGGGCGCCTTCTACCATAGGACCGACAACCAAGAACCAATATCCGCCAGGTATGTGCTTTGAGAAGAGGGTCACGATTATAAAATTGAAGTCGGTAAGAAGTAACCCTATAGCGGATATTCCCATGACGCTTGTCCGGCCGTGTCGATCGGAAAACTATTGTTTAAAATAATATCAGTAAATTCGTCTGATTAGAAATCGTGAAGCTTACAGCACCCCACCAAGCAGTGGTAATGCAGCTAAGAATTCCCATGGACGCTGCGATGACTGATGAAATGAGAATCAGCCATCGAAGAAAACTTCGTCATCAAACATAACGAAGTGATGGGCATTACTTCAAGAACCTTATGCCTGGAGACAAAAATCATGTACATTGTACAAGTAGAAGGAAAAAGAAAGAATACAGATTTATACGCACCAGCTGTCAGCTTTGCAACAGCTGCTTGCACGACCGGATCTGAAGCGCAACGTTGCTTCCTTGTTGGAGGGGTGTCTGCGTCAGTGAATTGGATGGTCTTCTCGATCATGAAGACATCAGAGATGTCCGCAGAACCCGAGCTCGATTGGTGGGCCACAGCTGGGGTTCTATACTCGTTTGACTGCTGGACAAAATCAAGAATGTCCTGCTGTTGTCTATAGATATCAGGCCTGTGAATGCTGCATGCGAGAGTGGTGTATATTTCGATACGAGGTGCAAGTGTCGCTGAAGTTGCGATAGATGTGAACGGCATAATCATCAATAACCTGCCACGAACCCCGTCAAAACGTGATATTCCAGAATTTGATGCAGCGAGCTCACCACCATGGTGATGGAGTCTTCCACCAGGGAAGTTTAGGGTTCTTATTCAGTTCACCACTCGAGTAGGGTCCATGGGAACCTTTCGGACTAACGAGAGATTCCTCGCTTTGATGCCGAATTGGATGGTTTTCCTGAAGACGCTCAGTCGCCTCTAAGTTGCCATCTGGTAAACCAAGAGCTTCTGGTTGAGGAACAGTGGGATCAGAGCGTGACCGTGACGTGCAGTTTTCCATTGACAAGGTTTGAAGTTAAGGTCAACAGGAACAGTACTGGTTCTGTATGCAGACCGTGAAGTGATGATGATAGGAAGCAAGGAGAGAAAGTCATGTACTTACCAAGATGATCCTAGAGCAGCCGAACAGCATGCGCCTGCTAAAATAAACGTCACTGAGCGGCATCATGGCGGAAGTTCGAATGCCGTTTTTCTTACGTCCAAATCCGAGTCTTCCACCCCTTATCTTATCTCTGACTTCAATAGATGGTCAGCGATATAGTACTATAGGATTTTGCCCACAACTGACTTATACCATGAATAGTCTCAAACCGTCGATATTCCCCAAGCAATCAAAGATTCACTTCGAAAATTCCGTTTTGCGCGACGGAATGCTGGGAATGCAGCGCTGGTTATCAAGATCAATAAAGCGAAGCTTGTCATGGAGGAAGTAGAACAATTTGACGATATTAGTATCGAAGAATTGGCCGAAGGTATGCATTGGCCAAGTCGGCGTCTTGAAGGCGCGGACAACTTACACTTACTTTTGCAGAACTTCCTGAAAACTCTCCTCGATACGTTGTGCTCTCTTACGAGCTCAAGCACAAAGATGGAAGAACATCGTTTCCTCTAGTTCTTATCAATTGGTCACCAGTGACAAGCGAGACTGGTATGCTCACTTTGCATGCCAGTGCTCTCCTCAATTTCCAGACCACAGTACGCATTTCCCAACGGTTCCACCTTTAGCATTTGTCTCTTAATCCTTCGATTCCATGTAGGCTGATTTGAGCAAAGTCATTGAGATGCGAGATGGCCCAGAAGGCCTCACCAAAGAGGAGATTGACGCAAAATTACTCGTCTGATAAGTTGTACGGCATGTGTAAGTTGCATGGACTACTCGAACTAATCAATACCCATACCATCAGGTTTTGAAAGGGTTGAGAGCCATACCGATACTATTGGATCATTGTATCACGGGATCAGAGTCATAGTACTAATTAGCATTCAAAAGTTGTGTAGAATACATTCGCTGTCAATATGGCAAGCGCCTAGGCCTCATCGATGCAGTGCCAGAGTTGACTTGTGGTCCGAGTCAACCACATCAAAGTTGTTGGCAGACGTTGTCCGAGCACCTAGTTCCCATCCAATTTACACAAAGCAACCTGCCTTTCATGGTAATGGATACCAGAAAATAATCTTCGAAATGACATGCATATAGACGAGATAGTCGTTTGCTCTCGGAGCGGAATGCGGAACAGTCAAATCCAGAAGAGAAAAAATATCTAGGCTGTGGTGCCAAGTACGGAATGAGCTTGCCGTTAAATATTGATATACAAGCTCAGCGCTCGTGCATGGTGCAAGTGACGATGAAGGCTTTCCAATTAACAAAAAAAAATGCACAGAAATTAACGGCCAGGCCTGACAGCTTGCGCTAGACTGGTCATCCTAATACTGCTTCTCGAAATCCTGTAATGTTTAGGAGGAAGCGGCACCATAGAAGCAGAGCTTCTATCCAAACACTCATTCGGCACCATGCCCTGCTCTCCCCGACAATCCCTACATAAAGACCACCCATCCTCATACTCGACCAAAACACGTAGCGTCTCGCCAACGCAGACGGTCAATTCATCAGGTAAAGATGGGATAAAGGTGCACGCGACGGTCGTTGAATATGGCGACAGAAAAGTCGAGCCGGGTGAGTGAACGGGTGAGGTAAAAACTGGGGATGATGAGACCGGTAATGTCGCGTACTGAAATACGGCATCGTTGTTATACGAGAGAGGCGGCACAGGCACATGCGGAGAAGGTATTTCGACAGAGAGAACTAAAACTCGAGAATTTTCGTTCCCTTAAAATTTTAGTCAACGGCTGCCCAAGAGACATAAAAAAGTGAGCGTACTAAGGGCAACCTTGGGCTCATACAACGCTTCAGGAGCGTCAGTGCTATAACGTATGCCAACGACGCTTGAACGTGGCCAGGTCTTTCTCAACTTTGAGACGCGCTTCTTCTTGAACCATATACGGATAGCGAGAAATATTCCGATGAGGAAAGTAAAGATGCATGCTGTCACAAGCCCTGCAATGGCACCCGTATTTAATGGCGATGCGGAGAAGATTTTGGTGTCCTTCAGCGAAGGAGTTCCAGGGGATATTGGGGAAGATGAAGTGGATGAAGATGGAAGTATGGAAGAAGCTAGTGAGATATAAGAAGTCGG